>Ga0209656_10002439_pt1 | contig 12024 bp, 11 predicted proteins | sample BogFormECP12_OM2_FD_188239 | JGI IMG/M metagenome (GOLD analysis project Ga0209656, IMG submission 188239) | Bog forest soil microbial communities from Calvert Island, British Columbia, Canada - ECP12_OM2 (SPAdes) (version 2) | ecosystem: Environmental > Aquatic > Freshwater > Wetlands > Bog ... | reverse complement strand
TAGAAGGCGAGGGATCCACTTAGGCCCGTGCGTTCGAATGGGTCCAACCGCAGGTTGCACAGGATCGGCCAGTCCACTTTCACGGTCCCGCCGAGCCAGCCGTTCGGCTGATCGATGAACCGATACTTGTAATCGTTGACGCGGACCGCACCGAGCGTCCCTTCAGCGAAGTAGAAGATCTCGTGGCGGTTCGACGGGCCTTTTCCGGTGATCACGTTCGTCTGGTCGTAACCATCCAGATGGACCTTGTACGTGCGGTCGCCGAGCTGTTTGCCTTTCTTGAGCTCGTCGACGATGTTCGGATTGCCGGCAGCGGCGACGAGGGTCGGGAACCAGTCAAGACCTGAGAAGATCCCGTTCTCGACCTTGCCGGCCGGTATTTTGCCCGGCCAGCGCGCGACGCACGGCGAGCGGAAACCGCCCTCGAGGACGGTGCCCTTGCCACCGGCGAACGGCGTTTGGCCGCCATCCGGCCAGGTGAAGTTCTCGGTGCCGTTATCGGTCGTGAACACGACGATCGTGTTCTGATCGAGCCCGTCATCCTTGAGCTTCTTCATGACCGAGCCGACGATGTCGTCGAGCTGCGCCATGCCGGCCTCGGATTCGGACCAGCCGTTCTCCGAGTTGCGCAGCGCCTGGTACTTGGGTGAGAGATGGGTCACGACGTGCATGCGCGTCGGGTTCAACCAGCAGAAGAACGGCTTGCCCGCCGCCTTCGCGCCGTCGATGAACTTGAAGGCTGCTGCTTGGATCTCGTCGTCAACGGTCTCCATGCGCTCCGGATACAGCGTGCCCGCATCCTCGATCTTCTGCTTGCCGACTTTGCCCCAGCGCGGGTCGACCGTCGCGTCGTCTTTGTCGGTGGCCCAGGTGTGCACCATGTTGCGCGGGCCGATCTTGTCCTTGAGATTCTGCGGGTAGTTCGGGTGCGACGGGTCTTCCATCGCGTCGAGGTGATACAGATAGCCGAAGAACTCATCGAAGCCGTGAACGGTCGGCAGATATTGGTTCAAGTCGCCGAGGTGGTTCTTGCCGAACTGGCCGGTGGCGTAGCCCATCGACTTGAGCGCGGTGGCGATCGTCGGCGCTTCGTCGGGCATGCCGACCTTGGCACCCGCCTGTCCGACAGTCGTCAGACCGGTGCGGATCGGAAGCTGGCCAGTGATGAAGTTGGCGCGACCTGCGGTGCAGCTCGCCTCTGCGTAGTAGTCTGTGAATCGGATTCCTTCGGCCGCGATCTTGTCGAGGTTCGGCGTCCGCGACGCCATCATGCCTTGGTGATAACAACCAAGGTTGAACCAACCGATGTCGTCGGCCATGATGAATACGATATTCGGGGCATCCTTCGCCATGTTGTCCTCCTGGGCGCTAAGCGTGAACTGGGGTCACACCCGTTCGCTCAATGGCTGACGCTCCCCGCCGGAAAGAGCCTGCTATGCCGCAATGGCTGAACTCTTCGTAGGTACTACTTGGCATCCGCGAACGCGGGATTCAGGCGCCGGCTGCTGTGAGTATGAGATCCGTGCCAAAACCGAGCAAGAACCCCAGCAGAATCCCAGCCGTTGCAAGCTCCTTGTGGCCGATGCGTCCGCCCGCTTTGGTCATCTCGCCGATCACGTAGATGATCGCGCCGGCCGCGAGCGTGAGGAACAGCACCGAGAGCGTCGGCGACACGAAGTGATAGCCGACCAGCGTGCCGAGAAACGTCGGCCCACCACCGATCAGACCGAGCATGAGTATCTCACGTGCGCCGACATTGACCTCGGAACCGACCAGCGGTGCTGCGATCCCGAAACCCTCAGTCATGTTGTGCAGACCGAAGCCGATGATGAGCAGCACCGCTAGTTCGATCGCCCCGGTCGCGGCCGATTGTCCGATCGCCAATCCTTCGCTGAAGTTGTGCAGGCCGATGCCGAGCGCGATCGTGGTGGCCAGCGCCATTGGGCTGAGCATGCCCTCTGCGACGGCTGCGCGCTGCTTTGCTAGCACGATGCGCGAAACGTAGACGAGTCCGAGCAGACCTACGCTCAGGCCTACGACGAAGACGCCCGTGAGCCAGAAAAATGGTGCGCCGCCTAGGCCTTGCTGCCATTTTCCAAGCGCGTCTGCGATCGGCTCGCCGGCCTGGCGCAAGATGTCGAACAACAAGAAGAACAGCACGCCGATGGCGATCGCGTTGAGGAATGCGATCCAACTGCGCGGCACGCGGCGCATGGTCGCGAACGGCAGGCCTAAGAAGATCGTGAAACCGGCGATCGCGCCGAGGATGAGCGTTTCGGTCTGCGTCATCTTCGGGCCGCTCGAGCCGGAGCCATTGGCAGGTGCCATGGCCATCGAGTCTTGCGCGGCCATCGAAGCGAAGCGATCGGGCGCGCCTTCGTACTGGATGGCGGATATCAAGCCGCCGGGCCCGCGATCGCCGTTCATCATGTGGTCGGCGACGTGGCAATGGAACATCCAGGTGCCGGGTTGCGCATCGGCGACGAACTCGATATCGCGCGTCTCGCCGGGACCGAGCGTGATCGTGTCCATCATCTGACGTGAGGCGGGTGCCACCGGCTGGCCGTCCACCGCTACGACCTGGAAGTGATGGCCGTGCGTGTGCATGGTGTGGAACTCGGTGCCGCTGATGTCGATCTCGCGGATGCGGATGCGCTGGCCCTGCGTGACCATGAACGGCTTGCCAAGCGGATAGCTCTTGCCGTTGATGCTGAAATAGTTCTCGCTCGTGCTGTGGATCATCCACGACGAGATGAGCATCAAGTAGTCGCGATCGGCCTTTGGGCCCGGCTCCGGAGCGCGCGGCTCGACGACGACGGCGCCATACAAGCCGCGGTCGAGCTGGTTGAGGTCGTCGACGTGCGTGTGGTAGATGTACGTGCCCGGCTGCTGCACGACGAACTGGTAGACGAAGCTTTGGCCGGGCTGCACCGGTGCTTGACTGAATCCCGGCGTGCCGTCCATGGCGGCCGGCACGTTCATGCCATGCCAGTGGACGGTCGTGGGCGCGGGGAGATGGTTTGTGAAGACGACGCGCAGCGTGTCGCCCTGGCGCACGTGGATGGTGGGGCCGGGGACGGTACCGTTATAGGTCCATGCGTCGACCTTCACGCCGGGCGCGGGCGTCCACGGTTTGACTTCGGCGATGAGATTGATGGTCTTGATCTGACCGCTTAGCAGCGGCGGCAGCGCCGGCAAGAGCGCGTAGTCGGCTTGGGCGTCGGCTTCGGCTTTGGCGACGATGGCGGGCGCAACGTCGGCGGCGACGGGGCCGGGCGGTGCTTGCTCGAGCGTGTCGGCGCGAGCCGGTTGGGCCGCGGCGCCGATCCACGCGGCGGCGCTGATGAGTGCGCTGGCGATGATGGCGGCGGCGGCTAGCGCGCGTCGCGCGGGTCTTGCGGCGGGCTTCAGCTTTACTTGCCTTTCGAGGCTTTCGGGTGCGGATGTTTGACGGTGATCGCGCCGGCGAGCTGCGTGCTCACCGAATGGGTCTTGCCGTTGACGCGCAGGTTCAGCAGCCCGACGGCGCGCTCGAATTTCTCGACGACTACCGCTGTGCCCGGCCGCAAGCCGATCTGCGCGAGATACCTGAGCAGCTCGGGCATATCGTGCTTGACCTCGAGCACCTTGGCGCTCACGCCGACCGGCAGCTCGACGAGGTCGACCACGTCATCATGGTCCCACAGCGAGCCGTCTTCGCGTGGAATCGCGTGGCCGTGCGGACAGGTCGTCGGCTCGCCCGTAAAGCGATAGAGATGACGTTCGACCAGCGGCGAGATCGCGTGCTCGAGGCGGCATGCCTCCGCGTAGGCGAACTCCCATGGGATGCCGAGATGATCGACCAGCAGTCGCTCGGCCAAACGCTGGCGGCGCAACGTGAGGGCGCCGATCTTCGCGCCGGCTGGCGTCGGGAACACGCCGTGGCGTCCGTCGTGCTTGACGTAGCCGTCGGCGTCGAGCTTCTTGAGCATCGCGGATGCGGACGCGGCGGAGACGGAGAGCTCGGCGGCAATCGCCGAGGTCGAGACGGGCTCGCCGTCCCGCTTGAGGCGCACGATCGTCTTGAGGTACATCTCGACGTTGGGACTGACCTCAGGCTCGTCGAGCGGCTCGACCAGGGGAGTCTTGAGGGCGGAGTTGAGCGCGCGTTGCGTGGGCATGTTAGCCTAGCCTAATTCAACGGCTCAGGCGAGCTTATCCTTCGGCCTCAGGCTGGGCTGAGGGTCCCCCGAGCGTTGTACCGGAGAACCGAGGGTACAAGGAAGCTGGAGGAACGTTGCTAGCGCTTGGACACGTTGTATACGTGGGGGTATGAATATATGAAACACACCAGACTCATCGCGGCCGGCCTGATCGGCGCGTTGCTGCTCGCGTTTGCGCCTAAACCGATGGCGCTCGCAGACGGCGCCGCCAGCACTCGCAATATCTTGATCGGCGGAGCCGCTGCGGCCGCAGCCACGCTGATCGTCATCAACCACAACAAAAAGGTGCATGAGAAATACGCACAGGATGCGCAGCAGCAAGCGGCGCTGGCCGAGCAGCGCGACAACGCGCAGGCGGCCGCGCAGCAGTACAAGACGGCCTATCAACATGAGACAATCGTCGCCAGCGAGCTGAAGAAAGAAGTGGCGATCCAGCAGCAACAGATCAGCAAGCTGAACGCAGCGGTCGCCGCGATCAGTCCGGCCGGCTCGAATTTCGTGGCGGCAAAGCCGGTCGTAGCGGTCCAGACGCCGGCCACACCCGTGAACTCCCAGATGGTCGCGTACGGATGGGGCACCTTTTGATCGCGTATAGCCGACTGATCATCGCATGCGTGCTGGCCGCAGGCCTGGTGGCATGCAGCCAGTCGCAGCACAACTCAAGCCCGCAAGACACGGCGACGGCGATCGCGCAGGCCCTGTACAATAACGACTACAATGGCGTCATCGCGAACTTCGACGACACGCTCAAGGGCCAGGCGACGCGCACGCAAGTCGCGATGATCTCCGACAAGATGCACTCGCTCGGCGACTTCCAAGGGCTGAGCGCGACCAAGAGCGACGACGACACGCGCCGTTACGTGTACGACGCGAAGTTCAGCAAGGGCGACATGACGGTGGAGCTGCGGCTGCACGCCAACGGACAGGTCGCCGCCTACCGCATCATTCCGAAGTAACGTACCGGTCGATCTCCCCAAGCCACGTTCGCTTCAGCTGCGCTGGAGCGAACGATGCTTTGAAACCGTTCCGGGCAAGGTTGACGAGCTCGATCTGCGGGAAGCCTTGGTCCGCCAGCTCGACGTATTCGTCCACCAGCGACGCGCCGAAAAACGCCGGATCATCCGAGCTCAGCGTGACGAGCAGCCCTTCGCTGAGGAACTCGTAGAGCGGGTGCGCCTTGATGTGGCGCACGGCGCCGGTGACGACGTTGCTGGTCGGGCAGGCGTCGATGGCGACCGAGTTGGCGCGCAGCAGTTCCATCGTCGCCTTGTCCCCACGAGCGCTCACGCCGTGGCCGATACGCTCGGCGTGGAGCAGCTCGACCGCGTCTTTGATGCTCTCGGGTCCGGCGGCCTCGCCCGCGTGTACGGTTCGGTGCAAGCCCAGCTCTTCTGCTTTGGCGAACGCGGCTTGAAAGTCGCGCGCTGGGAAGTTACGTTCGTCGCCGCCCAGACCGACGCCGACGACGCGATAGCCCCTGCAACGTTGGGCTAGCTCGAGATCTTCAAAGGCGTCGCCCTCACCAAGGTTGCGCACCATGTCGAAAAGCAGCAGCGACGACATGCCGAAATTGCTTTCGGCACGTCCGCACGCTTCGGCAACGGCGTGAACGAGGTGTTCGAGATTCAGGTCCGGTACGAACTTGCGTTGCGTCGCCGGCGATAGAAAAAGCTCGACATGACGCACGCCATCGGCCGCGGCCGATTTGAGATAGTCGTATGTTATTTCGGCGAAATCTTGCGGCTGCCTCAGCACGCGGACGACTTTGAGAAACGCGCGCAAGAACGACTCGAAGTCCGTACATTTGAACATCGCGGCGGGATCCTCGTTGGGCTCGATGCCGTTGCGCTTGGCGATGCGCACGTACGCTTCAGGCGAGATGGTGCCTTCGAGATGCACGTGGAGCTCGGGTTTGGGCAGCCCGCGGATCCATTCGCGGGTTATGGGGCTCATCGCGCGCGCAGGGCGCGCAGATAATCAAGGGTCTGGAGATCGATACAGCCGTCGTCGCGCACGCGGTTTTCGAGATTCTCGCGATGCATGAACGCGACCAAGACCTCGCGCGCTTTGGCGTCGAACGCAACGCCTTTGGGCAGCTCGCCAGCGTTGGCGAGCAGAGCCGCGATCTCGGCTCCGAGCGCATCATCGATCGGGATAATCTCGTGCGGCAAGGGCTTGAAACTATAGAGCTTGTGCATCTCGAGGATGCGCGCCAGTTCGTCGATCGGTCGCGAGTGGTCGTCGACTCTAAGATCGACGTAGCGATCGTTGAAACCGCTGTAGCCCCCCGCCGGTTTGGCGATATAGAGCGCCGCGCTTTGCTGGCCGCGCCGGTCGCCGCCTGCGGCTTGGCCAGCGCTCAATGCAGCGACCAGTCTGTCCGCGAGATGGCCCTTCGTTTGTTCGAAGCCGTCCACCATGGCATCGACAACCTTGGGACCGGCGAGTATATTGCCTTGCGCGGCGTAGTTGATGCCGTTCGTACCGCTGGCCCAATCCTTGCATTTCGCGCCGGTGTACGTGGCCGAACGTCCGTGCGCGTCGACGATGCCGACTTGACGTTCGTCTGCGTGCTCGTCGTCGGCGATCAGCGCGTTAATGGTTTCCTGCGGCGTCGCCCCTTTGCGCATGAGGTCAAGACCGCGTGGCCCGTACGAGGTGTTCGCCCATGATTGCGTGGCGATAGCACCCACGCCGGCCTCGGCCCACGGTACGGCTGACCCGACGGCGAGGAATTTCGATTCAACCGCGACACCGAGTTCGTTCGCTGCCGGATCGAATGCGACGATGCTAAAAGTCGAAGGCCTGAGCATGGTGGGCAGGTACGATTTGCGACTCCAACGTACCTATTAGAGCGGGGTGGAGCAGTCCGGTAGCTCGTCGGGCTCATAACCCGAAGGTCGGTGGTTCAAATCCATCCCCCGCAAGACACTTCTCGCAACCCCTTCTCTTTGGCGGCGTACCTGGCGCGATAACCGAACGCGCATGGACGCCGTCTCGGTTTTAGAGTCGTCTTTTAAGGCCGCCGGGCGGAATCAGGCCCGGGCTTCTTCGGCACATTGTAAACTCCGTATTTATGGAATCCGTCATGCAGCGGTGCGATGATGCCGTTATTCTTTGGGGCCGGGCGATGGAGCCTCGATTTTGGACGAGACGCAGAGCACGAATCGCCAACCCGCATGCGTCATTGCGGGCGCCGGCCCGCGCTTAGGTCTCGCGATCGCAAAGCGCTACGCTCAAGCGGGATTCGCGTCGTTCATGCTCCTGCGTGAGCCGCCGCGCATCGCAGCCCAGGCCGCTTCGATGCGCGCATGTGACCTATCCATTTTCCCGCTCCAATGTGACGTGAGCAACGAACCGGCCCTTGACCATGCGATCCACATCATTAAGAATCAAGCCGAGAGTTGCGACGTCTTTATTTACAATGCTTTTTCGCCCTCCCGTAAACATCTGTCGTTGCTCAATGCGCACGACATAGTCTCCGATTTCCGCGTGAACGTCGCCGCTGCGGTCTCGTTCTCACAGCTTGCGATAAGGGAGATGCGCCGACGCGGCGGGGCGATTCTGTTTTCCGGCTGCGGCCTCGCTCAGTCGCCGTCAGTGGAGCAGACATCGCTGAGCATCAATAAAGCCGCATTGCGCGTGTTCGTTGACTGCCTCGCCGAAGAGACAGAACCCCAGGGTATTCGCGTCGGTATCGTTACGATCGACGGAGATGTCCCAAACGACGCCGCCGCTTTGGGTTGTCTTGCTGAGCTTTACTGGAAGCTATTTGAGTGCAGTGAGCATAATCTGACGCGCGAACTGCGCTTCAAAGTCGACGCTGGCCAGGAACAATTCCCGATAGGGCCAGAGAAGTAAGCTCCGCCACGACCATTTACTACACTAAGGGAAATAACGTCATGGCGATGTTAATCTTTAACGCGAAAACGCTTGTGTGTGTGGCTACACTTGGAGTGATGCTTCTTGCTCTAAGCGACGCAACGTTTCAGACGCCGCACCTGGCAAAGGTGTGAAGAACATCGTACCAGTCCATGGTGCCTGGGCCAACGGATCAAGTTGAGCCAAAAGTTATTCCCCTGCTGCAAGCAAAGGGCTACACAGTCATCGCCGTTCAAAATCCGTTGACGTCTCTGAAGTGTGTCGCCTATTTGGGCGGAAATCCACAGTTACTCCTGGCTCCGAATTCGGGACGTGCCAGGCATTTGCCGACAAATCACGAGGCGCTGGACTGCAGCAACGAGCTTCGTCCTGTGGATTCATCCTCGCTGGTGCGAAGCTGATCCCGATAGCGCGAGCGAGCTCAGTTCCGCGATGGTGCTCAATTGGGCGCGCTCGAGATCGGACAACGCGTACTGGTCATTGTACAACGCCGAAAGCCGTGCGATAAGACCGTAATTGGACTGCACGTGTGCCATGGTGAAAAAGCTGCTCGACAAATCAATGGAGCTGAGAACATCGTTTGCTCGCGCGGCCAACTTCGGAAAGAGCTTATCGCGATCCGATTGGGTAATGAGCTCCCCGGGCCGCGTCATTACCGTCATGCAGTGCAGGTCATCGATGCCGGAGCTGCCACAGCGTTCTCGTATTAGCTCGAGCGCTTGCGTGACGCGCTCGCTCCCGCCATCGCTGTTTAACTCCGAGACCCACTGGCCATCTTCGGTTCTCCGGAACGTTATCGCAGCTACGGGTTTGACTTCGAGCATCAGAAATTCGCGCGCCGCTCTCAGGACCTCGAGATGCGAAGAGACACCCCACAGCCGCCGCGTGAACCGCCGTAGCGACCCGAAGGCTTCAAGCATCCCTAGCGCTCGCTCGGATAAGGACGTTGAACGAAGTTCCGGGACCGCGAGCCGAAATAAGATCGTTCGTTCATTCTGATTCAGCGCCAGTACGTCGGCGATCCGGTCCAGGACACGCGCTGAAACGCGCACGGGGCGATTCCCCTCGATCATCGCATACCATACGCGGCTGATCCCCACCGCCTCGGCAACTTCTTCCTGGGTCACCGGCTTGCCGACGCGCACGGGCATCCGCTCCACGGCACCCAGTGAACGGCTTTCGCGACTGATGCGGAGACGGCAGAACTTGACTAGCTCTGAGACATTTCGATACTCATCGATTTTCAGACATTCCAAAGACTGAACAACCGGTTTTTGAGCGCTCATTTTAATGGCTTGAGGCCCCTGACTGAGCGGTTGTAAACTGCGCATTTATAGCGTCTACGACATTATCGTATCATAATCGCCCTAAACATCAAGGGGGCACTAAATGCGGAACAGCCGGGCTTGGCAACCTCGTACCGGCCATCAAACATCCGTTCGGCCGGGTTCCTGGTCGCTGCCACGACGCAGTTTTCTTCTAACCGCAGTTGCTGCGCGAGATGGCGTCAAGGGAATGGATACGCAGGTTGCAGCTATGGATCACGCGCTCGACACGCTCACGAATGTGGTGTTGTAGTCGAGAAAACGAGAGCACTGTCATGAAAATTTTATCATTTATCGTGGCGTCAGAACTCGTATTGGCGCTCGTTGCGGTGCGCCCCGCGTTCGCCGGGCAAGCCCCATTTTCATCAGCCGCGCCTGATGTGCCGATCAGTCATCGCGACAGAGTGTACGCCGCGGAGCAATATTCGAACACGGTCTCCGTCACCGACCCCGCCAGTAATAGGCTCTTGGGCGTCATCCGTCTCGGCGACTTCATCGGCACGTTGAGCCCTCTCTATCGTGGGCAGCTGCTCGTGCACGGGATGGGTTTCTCGCCGAATCGTCGGACGATTGCCGTCGTTGCGATCGGCACGAACTCGGTGATCTTTATCGACACTCAAACGAATCGCATCAAGCACGTCACCTATGTCGGGCGCTCACCGCACGAAGTCTTCTTTACTCCGGATGGTTCGGAGGTGTGGGTGACGGTACGCGGGGAGAATTTCGTGTCCGTCCTCGATGGCACGACATACGAGATCAAGACGCGCGTTATCGTTCCGAACGGTCCCGGCATGCAGATATTCTCGCCCGACGGGAAATACGGGTATGTGTGTTCGTCCTTCACACCGGAAACGGTGGTCGTCAGAGTTGCTGACCACGCAATCGTCGGGCACGTCCATCAGGCGAGTCCCTTCTGCCCAAACATCGCGGCGACGCCTGACGGTAGGCAGGTGTGGTTCACATTAAAGGACACAGGCAAGACCGAGGTGTTTGATGCGCGCCCGCCCTTTGCGATACTGAAGACGATCGATACGGGGCCGCTTACTAACCACGTCAACTTCGCTCACAACGCCAACGGAACGTTTGCCTATGTGACGGCCGGTGGGCAGAATGAAGTTCTGGTTTTCCGCACCACCGACTTCACAAAGGTCGCCACGATTCGGGTCGGTAGGCTTCCTCACGGAATTTGGCCATCGGGAGATGGAAAACGCGTGTACGTAGGGCTCGAAAACGCCGATCGATTGACGGCGATCGACACCTTGACGAACACCGTCCTCGCGACCGTCCCCATCGGCCAGGCGGCCCAAGCCGTCGTGTACGTACCCGACGCCGTCCCGAGCGGCGCGGGCACGCAGGGGCTGCAGCCGCTGGGCGGTGCAGGCAACGCCGACTATCTGACACTGGTTTCCACATCTAAGAACGCGTCCGGCGACGATGAAGCGCCGACCAGTGTATCGCTATTCGACCAAGGACTCGTTCAGGTGCTGGAGGCCGCCGTAACCGGGCTCGAACCGAACAAACTCTACGTTCTCGCCCTATCACCGCACGCTGACGGCAGTGGCCCCTTGGAACCTCTATCCGCGTTCACGACAAATCCAGCGGGGTCGGCGGTAGTCAACGCTGTTGGTCCAATCCGGCAGGCCGTACGCGGCGAGGAGGGCGCGCAACCCCGGTTTCTGGTGATTGTTGATGGGACGCCGAGTAGTCTCGGCGCGCCTGTCCAGATCCAGGCACCTTGAACATGACAAATCTTGATGCCATTCAGGGCATCCGGCGAGCAGCCTGTCGCGAAGTCCGTGGCGCGCTGGGCAGGCCGATTTCCACGGCGCGACTAGGGAGGTTTTCATGAACAAACTAACGCTTGTGTTGCTCGGCGGGATCGCTGCGGTGGGCATCGCTTCAGTCGTGTCAGCCGATGTATCGTCGAGCGCGAGCAACACTCAGACCTGGACGAATAGCGGCAAGACGATCACGCTGACGGGCGAAGTGCTCGACCTCTCATGCTACACGATGGGCCAGAAAGGCATGAAGCCCGTGGCGTGGCCGTGCGGGCTTAAGGGCCAGCAGCTCGGCATTCAAACGCCAGACGGCAACATCGTCATGGTGATGAGCAAGAGTCCGTTATACGAGAAGTTGATGCCGTACGTCGATCAGAAAGTGACGGCGACCGGTACCCAGTTCTATCCACCCAGTTTCTTCGGCATTAGCGTTGAAGCGCTCAAGCCGACAGGATAGGAGCGTCCATCTAGTGGCAGGCGGGGAAAGCTAGCGGTGGTCGTTGAGGCCGCCGATCAGCCGACTCTTCTGACTCGCTCGGACCGGTGGCTCGCAAGGTCTTCGGAGAGCTCGTCGATCTGATGAATTCATCTTCCCCACGAATCTTTAGGGGCGTCTAATGCACCGAGTGCCTTGGACTGACCGGCTTGGGATAGGGAGCAAAGCCCCGCAATCACTTGCGGGGCTTGCGTTTTGAGAGGCGACGCTGATCGGGCTCGAACCGACAACCTCTTGCGTGACAGGCAGCCGCACTGCGCACCCCACAAGAGACATCCTAGGACGGCGACGCCACCGACCGCGTAACTTTGCAGAAAGTAAAGCATGCCGGGATTGTTGGC
>Ga0209656_10002438_pt1 | contig 12026 bp, 11 predicted proteins | sample BogFormECP12_OM2_FD_188239 | JGI IMG/M metagenome (GOLD analysis project Ga0209656, IMG submission 188239) | Bog forest soil microbial communities from Calvert Island, British Columbia, Canada - ECP12_OM2 (SPAdes) (version 2) | ecosystem: Environmental > Aquatic > Freshwater > Wetlands > Bog ... | reverse complement strand
AGGATCGAAATAGCGTTGCTTTTGTTCCTCATTCCCGGCGATCAGCAAAGAGTCCATACCTAGAACGCCGGCAGCTAGCGTTGTGCCCATTCCTGCGCAACCATACCCCCATTCCTCAACAACCACGGCCTGCGTGACCGCTTCATAGCCGAGGCCACCGTATTTCTTGGGTATAGCCATGGTAAAAATCTTGCTTTCTTTCGCGGCCTCAAGCAAAAACGGATGAAACTCGGCCGTTTTGTCATACTCGGCAGCGTTGGGGATGATGTGCTTGGCGACGAACTCTTTTGCCGCCTTTTTGATTTCCTGTTGCTCCGCGGTCAATATGCTCATGTTCGGTTTACCCTCGTAGTTGCCAAATGCAAGGCACTTGCTGATGCCTCGATCGCATGAGCCGGATCCAAATCTCATGCGCGCAACCCTAAATTGCACTTGGGATACCAAGGCGCCAAACCCGGCCGAGAAACCGCAAGCTGATGGAAGGAACAAAGATACGTTTCAGTGAACGCAGCATTCGGTGTGTTCCTGTTGGGCGGCGGTGCCTCAAATAAGGCAGAACGGCCGTAATGCCCGCCCCAAAAAGCTCAGTTCTTTTTCGACGGATGACTTCGTTTGCGATTTCTTCGGCTCGCTATTGACTCTTGGGTTTGCCCTGAACCTCTACGGTCCTCTGATTCGGAGATACTTTCCCGGGTATTGGCACGACGAATGCAGTTCATTCTGTGCTTTGAGAGATAGCTGTTCGCCGACGAGAGGTTGGCTCTGCGAAGGGCATAGGAGATCGACATGAGCGTCATTCGGAATATTGGCACTGAGAAGATCACTGTGCCCCAATTGGTGCAGCGGAAGTTCCCTGCCGGAGAATCCACGACGAGAAAGAAGATTACCTGTCTGACGGCGTACGACTATCCGACCGCCCGACTAGTTGATCAAGCTGGAGTCGACGTTGTGCTGGTGGGGGATTCGGTGGGCATGGTGGTGCTAGGGTATGAAAACACGCTGCCGCTCACCTTGGAAGAAGCACTGCACCACACGAAAGCAGTTCGCCGGGGGATCCACCGCGCGCTGGTGGTGGCGGACATGCCATACGGCACGTATCACGGCGATAAGAACGAAGCGCTGAGGAATGCGTTGCAGCTAGTGAAGGAAGCTGGCGCCGAAGCCGTCAAGGTGGAAGGTGGGGAGCGGCGCCTGGAATTGATTGAGAAACTTGTAGAAGCTGAAATTCCAGTCATGGGGCATATAGGTTTGACGCCGCAGTCGGTACACGCATTTGGCGGGTATCGCGTGCAAGGCAAGACGCCCCGTTCGGCAGAGCAACTGCTGCGGGACGCCACGTCATTGGAAACGGCGGGGGCGTTCGCGATCGTTCTTGAAGCGATCCCCCGGAGACTCGCAGCGGAGATCACGAAGTCGGTTCAGATTCCGACAATTGGCATCGGAGCGGGGCCGGATTGCGACGGACAAATTCTGGTCCTCCACGACATGGTTGGGTTGACGTTCCATAGACCGCCAAAATTTGCGCGTCTGTATGCCAACATTAGCGAAATCATTTCAGCGGCCGTTAGGGAATATTGTTCGGATGTACAAAGTGGGCACTTCCCTTCGGATGCGGAATCGTATCACGCATCAGCGGACATGCAGGCGCGGAATATGATAACAGCACCTGCCGGAACCGGCTGAACATTCGCCGAATGAAGGCGAGCGCGCTGGCAAGGCTAAAGCGCGAACGGAGCAGATTTACGCTTGTCCGATCCTCATTGAGTTACGGATCTTCGCGTCGGGCACTGCCCCTCTGTAAACGTCTGTCGCGCTTGGGAATCGAACGTGGATCAAAAGCGAGCCGACAGCAAGACGCTGCGTAGCGGCTTCCTCGTGGCAGTGGCTCATATAAGGCAGCTTGAATAACTGGCTTGCTCGTAATGCTCCACGTTATCCCCAGTGACGAGCACGCCGGGAGGGTCAAACGCCTATCGGCGAGTCGTGGAAACATCGTCGATCTGCTGGGACCCGCTCTGGTGGCAAGGCCATTGTGTCCAGGGCAAGAGAAGCACTTGATGCGCGAGATCCGAAAGGTCGGAAAAGGGGAAATTGCCGTTTCAAGAACTTGGAAACGGTCTGCCTCGTGCATGGAAGTTAACGGATTTCGGCTGGCAAAAAAACGAATGGGAGGAAACTTATGGCTGTTGCTCGAGTGACCACGATCACCGCTGGATCTTCACAGGGCTTTAATCAAGCGGTCGAAGAAGGTATACATCGCGCCGCAAAAACCTTGCGCGGCATCACCGGTTTCAAGGTGCGCTCCGTAAAAGGAAAGGTCGACAAAGGCAAGATCGTCGATTACCGCGTGACCTTGGAAGTCACCTTCATTCTCGAATAGCTGCGCGCTCCATGGAGTGCGCAAGCTTTCACCTGGATTTGTTTGGCGACACTGGTTTGGCTGCGGCATTAGTGTGGTGTCGCCGCTCATTCTTTGCAACGGCGCACCTTGTCGAGGATGACATGCCGTGGCCTTCTAAACAAAAGGCTGGGGCTTGTTATTCCAGTTGGCGAGCCACGCATAGATAGCGCTTTCGAGTTCTTCAACGCTGCGGAAGGTGCCACGACGGATCATGCGTTCCGTGATCAGGGCGAAGAAGCGTTCCACCTGATTGAGCCAAGAACTGCTGGTCGGAGTGAAGTGGAAATGGAAGTGGCGGCACTTTCGGGAGTTGAGCCACCCTTTTACGGTGGCGCTCTTGTGCGTGCTGTAGTTGTCCAAAATGATGGTACGTCCAGGTCGGGAGGGACTTGCTTCTCCACTCGGTTGAGAAACTTCGCGAATTCTTTGCCGCGATGACGCGGCAGGCAACTGCCGATGACTTTGCCGTTCAGGATATTGAAGGCGGCAAATAGGGTAGTCGTTCCGTGGCGTTTGTAATCATGCGTTTGACGATCCGGCAGTCCGGGACGCACCGGCAGGATCGGAGCGGTTCGGTCCAAAGCTTGAATCTGGCTTTTTGTCGACACACAGCACCAGAGCGCGCTCCGGAGGGTCCAGGTACAGACCAGCGATATCGCGCAGCTTTTCCTCAAACTGCCGATCGTCGGACAATTTGAATTTCTCGACCCCGTGGTGCTGAATATCGAAACGCTGGCAAACCCGATGCACCATCATGCGCGACACGCGCACTGGTTTTGAGGGTGGCATCCAAAATCTTTTTCTCCAACTCCGGTGTCAACGTCCGGCGCAGCCGGTTCCGCAATTGTGCGACTATGCAGACATGCATTTCCGCGAATGGAGCATAAGTGGGCCTGCCTGTGCGACCGCTCTTCTTCTCGTCTGGCCTGCCGCATATGTGGCAGCCGTTCCTTCGGGCATGCCTGAAATCGTACAAGTTGTAGTTCCCCTCTAATTCAAATTCTCCAACTCTTCCTTCCGAATCAGTGACATACGAAATGTGTTTCTTTGGTTCATCGGTTGCGATTACACGGGAAGAGAGGATGCCATGAGCCTTACGGGAATTGGATATCTATGAGCTTAGTCGTCTGTATCGCCGCGCTATGTTTCTTGATGTATGTAGCCTACAAGGGCTTTAACGTCATTTTGTTCGCGCCAGTGGCAGCGCTACTGGCTGTCTTTCTAACCAGCCCATCTTCGGTTCTCCCCGCATACAGCGGTGTGTTCATGGAGAACATGGTGGTCTTTGTAAAGAACTATTTCCCCGCATTCATGCTGGGAGCGATCTTCGGAAAGCTGATTGAGATCTCCGGATTTGCCAAGTCCATCGTGAACTCCTTTATCCATTTACTGGGACCTGCACGTGCCATGTTGGCTATCGTGGTGGTTTGCGTGTTGTTGACGTACGGGGGAGTGTCGCTCTTTGTGGTGGTCTTCAGCGTGTATCCGTTCGCGGCGGAACTATACCGCACGCTGAATATTCCCAAGCGTTTGATTCCGGGAACCATTGCCCTAGGGGCCTTCACCTTCACCATGGACGCGCTACCTGGCACACCACAGATCCAGAACGTCATTCCGACAACATTCTTCAAGACCACCAGCATGGCTGCCCCGGTCCTTGGAACACTCGGTTCCGTTTTTATCTTTGTCGTTGGCATCGCCTATCTACATTGGTGCCGCGTGAGAGCTGCGGCCGCCGGCGAAGGATATGGCACCGGACACATCAACGAACCGGCGCCCTTGGAACTTAGCGGTCTGGCCCATCCAGCCATCGCCATTCTTCCGCTAGCCGTGGTTGCGGTTACAAATTTGGCAATCACCAGGCTGCTCCCTCGGATTTACGGTGATGCTGTAACCATACAGTTGAACTCATCGGCTAAACCGATCGTCCAGCAAGTGCCAAAGATGCTGGGAATCTGGGCCATCGAAGTCGCTCTTGTCTTGGGCATCCTCACAATCTTCGTGTTCGCTTTCAAAAAGATTAAGGCCGAGTTCTCCAAGGGAACGGACAGTGCCATCGTAGGCGCGATGTCCGCTGCAATGAACACCGCGTCGGCGTACGGATACGGCACGGTCATCGCGGCCCTTCCAGGCTTCCTCGTTCTTCGTGACGCCATGGGGCACATCCCCAACCCACTCGTGAACGAAGCGGTCAGCGTGAGCGTACTCGCAGGAATCACGGGTTCAGCATCCGGCGGAATGGGTATTGCCTTGGCTGCCATGGCGGATCGGTTCATCGCCGCAGCCAATTCCGCCCATATTCCGATGGAGGTCCTGCACCGAGTCGCCTCCATGGCCAGCGGAGGAATGGATACGCTGCCCCAGAACGGGGCAGTGATCACTCTTTTGGCGGTGTGTGGGCTGACACATAAGCAGTCTTACAAAGACATTTTCGCAATTACCTGTATCAAGACGGCTGCGGTGTTCGTGGTCATCGCGATTTACTACTTGACGCACCTGGTGTGACGCCAGAGCTTGGTCAATCAAAATCATCAAGGGAGCGATGTCGAAGCCTTTGTACAAGTACGGAATGCATTGCCCCGGAGAACGTAGATGTCAAAGATCGTTAAATCATTGTTATTAACCACAGTCGCCACATTGCTGGCATTCGATAGTCTGGCGCAAACCCAGGATCCGCCCAAGCAAGCTGCAAAGTCAGGCACGGCTCAAAAGAGCAAGAAAAAGCAGCCCACGGAAGACCTTTCCGGAAAGGTGGATGCGCTGCAAGGTAGGCTGGATCAAGCGCAGACACAGATCCAGCAACAGCAAAGCCAAATCGAGCGGCTACAGAAATCTTTGCAAGACAGCGTGCAACTCTTGCAGCAGCAACAGAGCCAGTTGCAGGCGTCGGTGCAAAAGACGAGCGAGCAAGCGACCGTGGCACGGGGAAATGCGGTCGAAGCCACCACGGAGATTACGAATGTGAAGAGTTCCATCGGGGCCGTAAGCGAGTCGTTGCGCGCGCAAGACACTCGAGTGAAAAGCCTCGAATCGCCGATGACAATCCACTACAAGGGGATCACACTGACCCCCGGCGGATTCCTAGAGGCCACCGCGCTGATGCGCACCCGGAATGAAAATGCAGACATCGCGAACACCTACTCAGGCATTCCCTTAAACGGAACTTCGAACTCAAAGTTGAGCGAGTTCCGTGGATCCACACGGGATTCGCGTCTGACCCTGCTGATGCAAGCCAATCTCAGTAGCACCACAAAGCTGACTGGGTACTACGAAATGGATTTTCTTGGAGCAGCGCCGACTGCCAACTTCGTACAAGCAAGCGCGTTTACGCCACGCCTGCGGCAAGCCTTTGTGCAGATCGATAAGGACTCGAGCTGGACTGTTTCTGCCGGTCAGTTCTGGTCTTTGATGACCACCAACCGTCATGGGATAGCGACGCGAGCGGAGTTCATCCCAAACACCTCGGACGGCAGTTACGTCGTGGGCTTCACGTGGGTGCGGGAGAGGTCTGTTCGCGTGACCAGGAACTTTCACAATGGGATCTGGGCAGCGTTTGAAGTAGACGATCCGGAGAGCACCTATTCCGCAGCATTCGTGCCTGCGAACATCATGGGACTGAACACCAGCCAGAATGCGTCAACCGGCGTCCTGCTTCTTCCCTACCTTGCCGGCTACAGTAACGGCAATTCCACAACATTGGCTCCCGACATGCTGGCGAAGGTGGTCTTTGAACCTGGCTGGGGACACTTCGAAATCAAAGCGCTGGGACGTCTCTTCCGTGACCGGATTGCTTCCACGGCAACTACGCATGGGTACAATAATATTACCGAGGGTTACGGATTTGGCTTTGGCGCAATTTTGCCAGTTGTGCGTAGCAAAGTGGACATAGTGGCTGAAGGTCTTGCTGGCCAAGGCGTTGGGCGCTACGGCGCAGCGGGATTGCCGGATGTCACGTTGAATCCGATCAACGGAAAAATGCTCCCGTTGCGTGAGGCGCGGGTCATGGGCGGTATCGAGTATCACCGGAATCGGCGCCTCGATTTCTATACCTATTTCGGCGATGAGTACGTCGGGCGTTACGCAGCTACAGCGGTGAATTCCAGTGGTGAGGTCGTACCCGCCGGTTACGGTTCTCCGTTGGTGAGTTATGCAAACTGCACGAACGAAGTCACAGTGAATACCTGCAGCGGCGCGAATCGCAACATTTACGAAACTACAGTTGGCTACTGGTACCGCCTCTATCAGGGAGAGTTCGGCCGGGTTCAGTACGGAAACCAGGTGGTCTACATGCATCGGAACCTTTGGAGTGGAACTGGCCAGACTCCGCAAGGCGGAGACCTGGTGGTCTACTCCACGCTTCGGTTCTACCTCCCGTAAACAACAACAAAGCTAATACCGATGTTCCCTTAACTCTCGTTGACCTGAACGTTCCTCTGGGCCGCCGGGTTCGGCAAATGCAACTGACTCTCGAGCGTTGGCGGTGGATGCCGGGCTCGTATCAAAAGGCGACCATCGTGGTAAACATCCCCCGAGTTTCGTCTGCGCGCCTATGACAAAGACTTCAAAATCGGGGTGACGATGAACGTGCTCGTGGGCAAAACCTACGGTGGCCACAACACAACCGAATTTAGCAACACGATCCAGTAGGTGGAGCAAGCGAGCAGCGAGAGCTTTCAAATTTATTTCCCAGCGTTGGGGTCACGCGAAGAAGGCAATTCTAGGTGCTTCCGCAGTTCGCGCAAATTGATTGGCTTCGCAATATAGGAATCAAAACCGGCCGCGATCGCTCGTTCGCGATCTCCCAGCATCGCGCTGGCAGTCACGGCAATCACGGGCAATCGGCGAAAACGGATGTCCGATCGCAATTCTTGGATCACACGGAAACCGTCCATGAGAGGCATTTGCAAATCCAAGAACACCAGGTCAGGTCGATTCTGGTGAATCAGATCCAGAGCATCGCGGCCGTTGACGGCTTCCGTGACCCCATGACCAGATTCTTCCAGGATCTCTCGCATCAGCTCGCGGCTGGGAAGATTGTCGTCCGCCAAGAGAATTTTCATCGAACCCCGCTATGCGCCACTGCGTGATTCGACCCTACGAAGTGGGCGCTTCGGCAGTGTGAAATGGAACCGGCTTCCCTTCCCTGGTTCACTCTCCACCCAAATTTTGCCGCCATGCTGCTCAACGAGAAGCTTCGTGATCGACAAACCGAGGCCTGTGCCCTCGCGGACGCCCGGCGTAGTCGCCGGAAGCTGGTGAAACGCCTCAAAGACGGATTCTTGTTCTTCTCGAGAAATGCCGATTCCCGTATCTATCACGGAGATGGAAAGCAGCGCCCCTTCGCATCTCGCAACCAAACGGACTTGCCCTTCTTCCGATGTGAACTTGATCGCGTTGCTTAGAAGGTTACAGAGCACCTGCTTTACTCGTACGCGGTCCGCAGACAGGAATAGTTTCTTGCTGACTTCCGTCGTCAATTCGATTCGCTTTGCGGCAGCCAGTGCTCGCAAGGTTGACAACGCCTCGTCGACCGCGACGCTCAATTGAAACGTTTCATACTTCAGCTCCAAACGTCCCGCCTCAATCTTCGAGAGATCGAGAATGTCACTAATGAGGGCGAGTAGATACCGCGAACTCTCCTGGATATGCCCGACAAAACGCTCCTGTTTCTGGTTGAGAGGACCCGCAGTCTGCTCGGCAAGTAAGTCGGAGAACCCCATAATCGAGTTCAGGGGCGTACGCAGTTCGTGGCTCATAGTGGCCAGGAAGTTGCTTTTCAAACGGTTGGCCTTCTCCACCTCGCGATTCCGAATCTCCAATTCCGAATTGGTTACCGCCAAGTCTCGGGTACGCTGTTCCAAACTCTGGTTCAGCATTTTGATCTGTTCTTCGGCTGCCTTGCGATCGGTCACGTCGCGAATCACACAGATGACCCCGGGTCCTGTCTCCCCTTTAAATGGGCTCAGGTTTATGTCCACGGCAAATTCTGTGCCATCCGCACGCAATGCTCTAAGATCCAGTCCGGATCCCATTGGCCGGATTAGGGAATGGGCCTGATAACGTCCCCGGTGAGCAGGATGACGCTCGCGGAACCGTCCCGGCATGAGTATCTCCACCGATTTTCCCAGGAGCTCCTCTCGCCGATACCCGAACAACTTTTCGGCTTGGGAATTCACCAAGACAATTCGGCCGGAGCCGTCGACTTCGACAATGCCGTCGGGGGCGGCCTCCAGCAACCGCCGGTAGCGGTTATCCGCAATTGTGCCAACCGGCGTGGAATCGCATCCGATGCTCATCGTCGTCACGATACTCTTCCCGCGATTTTTTCACTTTGAGCAGAAATGCCGGTCGCCCACGTGATTTCCGTGGCAGTAGATCTCCTTGGCGTGATGCATAGCGGCCTGCGTTCGACTAGATGGTACTTATGCATGCGATAGATGAGCGTCTTGCGGCTCAGGCTAAGGTAGCGCGCCGCTTGGGATTGATTCCAATTGCATTTTTGCAGTGCTCGCAGCAGCACTTCTTTTTCGATTCCGCCCAAGCTAATCCCTTTCGGCGGGAGATCGAGATTAATGACCTCGAGGGGGGCAGGGGCAGACTGGAGGAATGGGGGTAAATCGGCTAGGTGAATTTCACTTCCGCGCGCGAGAATGACGATCCGTTCCAAGGTATTCGCGAGCTCACGGATGTTGCCCGGCCATCGATGCGCCGAAAAGCGATGGAGAATCCGTTCTGGCAGCGCGAGATCCTTGCGGCCGTGCCTGTGGCAGCTTCGCTCGAAGAAGAACTGCACCAGCTCGGGGATGTCCTCCGCGCGTTGGCATAGGCTTGGAAGTCTAAGTGGAATGACGTTCAACCGGTAATAGAGATCCTCGCGAAACGTTCGATTTTCGACCATGACGGGCAGACTGCGATGCGTCGCCGCAAGGATACGGACATCCACCCGAGCGCTGGTAGCCGCACCCACCTTTTCGATATCTCCGTGCTCGATGAGCCGCAAGACCTTGGCTTGTAACTCAACTGGCATCTCCCCAATCTCGTCGAGAAACAGAGTGCCCCCGTGGGCCGCTTCGGCTTTCCCTTTCCGGTCCATCAGCGCGCCGGTGAAGGATCCTCTGATGTGGCCGAACAACTCGGATTCGAGAAGGTCCCTAGGAATTGCGCCGCAATTGACCGTGATAAATGGCTTGGTGCTGCGGCTGCTGTTGGCATGAATCGCCCGGGCCAGAAGCTCTTTGCCCGTGCCCGTTTCTCCCTGGATCAAGACCGTGGAATTGGTGGGCGCGACTCTCGCTGCCTGATCGAGGATTTGGAGCAATGAATGAGAGTGGCCGAGTATCTCTTCGAACCCGCACTTGTTGTCCAGTGCGCTGCGAAGAAAACGCACTTCCGTCTGCAGATCACTGTATTCAAGAGCACGCTCCACAAGCAAACGCAGCTCGCGAATATCGAGCGGTCTGGTAATGTAATCTCGAGCTCCCGCCTTCATCGCTTCGACGGCGCTTTCCACAGTGCCAAACGCTGTCACCAGAATCACAGTAGTCTCGGGATATTCGCTGTGAAGTTCCTTAAGCAGGTCGACACCAGAAATTCCCGGCATCCTGACATCCGAAATGACGAGGTCGGCCGGCTGGTTCCGCATGATTTGCAGCACCTCACAAGCATTCTCAGCCTCGCTGAACTCATACTCCGGAGAGAGTAGGGCTTCGCGAATGAGCTCGCGGTTCTCTGCGAGATCATCGGCAACTAGGATTTTTTTCCTCATGGTAGCTCCTTGGCTACACTATGCCGAATTTGTCAATCTCACTCCCGGCTCGATGTTCGCAGTCAGGCGAGTTCTATCGGCGATTGCAGTAACCAAACACGTTCCTCCGACATTCTTAGCAAATCCTTGGGAGTTGTTCACCGCTCAGCATGTCGAGCACGCGGTGGCCTCCGACACGGCTTTGCAGAGTCACAATGCCGGAAGATCCTTCATGGACCGTGCCCGCGCGCACGGCGCCGGCCGAAACAGTCTGTGAGCGCAGGATTTCGAGTGCGTGGTCCGCCTCGCGTTCGGGAACAAAGGCGACGAAGCGACCCTCGTTTGCAACGTAGAGAGGGTCCAGCCCCAGCAGTTCACAAGCGCCACGCACCAGGCCGGAAACCGGAATCCGCACCTCGTCGACCGTGATGCGAAGCCGCGCGAGCGAAGCAATCTCGTTGAGGGCTGAGGACAGTCCACCGCGCGTGAGGTCACGCATACAGTGCACTTCAATACCCGCCTCAAACAGCGCCTCGACGGCCGGCCAGACGGGAGCGGTGTCGCTTTTCACTTCGCCTTCGAATTCCAGGCCGTTACGAACCGAAAGAATCGCGGTTCCATGCGAGCCGAGATCGCCACTGATGAGCACCGCATCTCCGGGGCAAACGGATTCCGGCCCGATCAACTTTGGCGCAATGACTACTCCGATCCCAGCCGTGTTGACGAACAGGCCATCTCCCTTGCCCTTGTCTACAACTTTCGTGTCGCCGGTTACAATCGGCACCTCTGCGACACGGGCCGCCTCTGCCATCGAGTCGACAATGGTGCACAACGTCATCATCGGAAGCCCTTCCTCGAGAACGAATCCTGCGCTTAGCGCCAGCGGCCTTGCTCCGCACATGGCAAGATCATTGACCGTTCCATTGACCGCGAGATCCCCAATCGTTCCCCCAGGGAAGACGAGCGGTTGTACTACATAGGTGTCGGTGGTCATCGCCAGGCCGCCTCCGTTGGTAAAGAAGACTGCACCGTCGTGTCGCGCCTTCAACGCGGAGTTCGAGAAAGCGGACAGAAACACGTTCTCGATGAGTTGATTGGTCAGCCGACCTCCACCCCCGTGCGCAAGCAAGATTCGGTCAGTGGCTGGCCGTGGCAATGGACACGATAGAAACGCCATCTTCTTTCCCCCTTCCAAAATGAAAGTAAGCTGCACACGCGCCTTCCGACGAAACCATCGGCGCTCCGAGGGGACTATCCGGCGTGCATCTGGTTCCAAACGCCGGACATTCGTAGGGCTTGCGCTGGCCCTGCAACACGAGCCCGGCGATGCATTCGCTCGATTCCTCGACACGGCCGACGTCGACCGGGAAGCGAACTTCCGCGTCAAAAGGACGGTACGCCTGACGCAGACGTAATCCGCTCGAGGGAATCTCGCCGATCCCGCGCCAGGCGCGCTTCGTGACTTCGAACACTTGGGAAATGCGCTCCTGCGCAGAGCGATTGCCGGAACGCCGTACCGCGCGGGCATATTGATTCTCGACTTCCGCACGACCGCTTTCGAGTTGTGCCACGGCCATGTGCACGCCTTCGAGCAGGTCCAGCGGCTCGAACCCGGTGACCACAATCGGCACATGATATTTCTGGCTGATGGGCAGGTATTCTTCGAAGCCCATCACCATGCATACATGGCCCGCAGCCAGGAAGGCTTGCACCCGGCAATGGGGCGAACTCAAGATTGCCTCCATGGCCGGAGGCACGAGCACGTGCGACACGAGCATCGAGAAATTAGCAACCTTTTCGCGCTTGGCCTCCCAAACGGCCATAGCATTGGCTGGGGCTGTGGTCTCGAACCCTACCGCAAAAAAAATAACTTCCCGCGTT
>Ga0209656_10002437_pt1 | contig 12029 bp, 11 predicted proteins | sample BogFormECP12_OM2_FD_188239 | JGI IMG/M metagenome (GOLD analysis project Ga0209656, IMG submission 188239) | Bog forest soil microbial communities from Calvert Island, British Columbia, Canada - ECP12_OM2 (SPAdes) (version 2) | ecosystem: Environmental > Aquatic > Freshwater > Wetlands > Bog ... | reverse complement strand
GGCGATACTGACGACCTGAACGCCACCGGCGCGGCTGCCGGTAATAGGAGCGGTACTTACCGGAACGTAAGCACTGGTACCATCGCCAGAAAACACACCCATGCTGGCAGGACCGGCAAGGAGGACCGACCCGGCCACGGTTTCGTTGGAATTGGTGAGGAAATAGACGGCGACTACGTTCTGGTCGTAGACCATGGTTGTCGCGCGGCTGGCATTCAGCACCTCCCAGGTTACAGAAACCCCCACGCTGATGGTTACCGGCGATCCCGGTACGACCTGGCCTGCAGAATTTGTGGTCTGCGCCGTGTAATTGGTCGTGTCGTTCTGGGTGTTCATAACTTGCAGATCGCCCGAATAGGTGTTGGAGACCAAGGCGCGATGCTGCACGCCGCTGGCCTGCGCGGTGGAGCTGCCGCCGCCGCAATAGACCAGCAGGAGAACGAAGACAAGGGAAAAGACAAGGACTGCAACCCGCTTCAAACGCATACCTCGGACATGGTGAAAATCGGGATAAGTTGCTGGAAACCAATGAATTATAACAGAGCACGACAGCATGAATGCCGCAGCAGTTATGGCCATTTCCCGCCATTTGCGATACAGTTCATTCAAGTCCAGCACTTCCAGGGTCAAGAATATCAATGCCAACCGAGCTTATTCCTCGCTTGCAGGCCGGTGCTGTTTTATGCGATGGCGCCATGGGCACGCTGCTGTACTCCAAGGGTATCTTCATCAACCGCTGCTATGACGAGATGAATGTCTCGCAGCCTGATCTCATTCGCGACATCCATCAGGAATACCTCCACGCCGGAGCCGAGGTCATTGAAACAAACACCTTTGGCGCCAATTCGTTTCGCTTGGCGAAGCATGGATGCCTGGACAAGCTGGCCGACATCAATCGGAAGGGCGCTCGCCTGGCCCGCGAGGCGGCCAAGAGCTTTGATGCCCTGGTTGCAGGTGCAGTTGGCCCGCTGGGAATACGTATCGAGCCGCTCGGCAAGATCTCGCTTGCCGAGGCTCGTGATGCTTTTCGCGAGCAGATCGCGGCCCTGAACGAAGAAGGCATAGATTTGGTGATCCTGGAGACCTTCGGATACCTGGAAGAGTTGCACCAGGCAATTCTTGCCGCTCGCGATGTGAATCCGAAGTTGCCGGTAGTCGCACAAGTCACCATCGACGAGGACGGGAACTGTCTGGATGGATCGGCTCCCGAACATTACGGGCCGCAAATTGAAGCCTGGGGCGCCGAGGTCGTGGGATGTAATTGTAGTGTTGGCCCCGTGGCCATGCTGGACGCGCTGGAACGGGTGCGGGCCGTCACCACCAAGCCGCTTTCTGCGCAACCCAATGCCGGCATGCCGCGTTCGGTCGAGGGGCGCAATATCTACCTCTGTTCACCGGAGTACATGGCGGAGTATGCCAGACGATTCGTTGACATCGGTGTGCGCCTGGTCGGCGGCTGCTGCGGCACCACGCCGGAGCACATCCATGTCATGAAGGCCTTTCTGCGCTCCGTTCCCCACCCTAGGGACGGACGCAAACCTGCCGCTCCCCCTAAGGCCGAGCCTGTCGAGGTACCTCCTCTGCAGGAGCGCTCGCAACTGGGCCGCAAGATTGCCGAAGGTGAGTTCGTCACCATGGTGGAGATCGTGCCACCGAGAGGCACGGAGGCAGCCCGGGAAATCGAAGGAGCGCGCTACCTGAAGTCGGTGGGCGTGGATGGTATCAACATTCCGGACAGTCCGCGCGCCTCGGCGCGTATGAGCAACCAGGCGCTTTGCCTGCTGGTGCTGCAACAGGTCGGCATTGAGCCGATCTTGCATTACACCTGCCGTGACCGCAATGTGTTGGGCATTCAGTCGGACCTGCTGGGTGCCAGCGCCGTCGGTATCCGCAACCTCATCTGCATCACAGGCGATCCGCCCAAGATGGGTGACTATCCTGACGCAACTGCGGTCTTCGACGTGGACGCCATCGGTCTGGTCAACATCGTCCATAACCTGAACCGCGGGCTTGACATCGGCGGTAATCCAACCGGTGCTTCGACGAAGTTCGTTATTGCCGTCGGCGCCAATCCCGGCAGCCCCAATATTGACGAGGAGATCCGCCGCTTTGAATACAAGGTTGAGGCAGGCGCGGAGCTGGCAGTCACACAGCCTGTCTTCGACATTCGGCTGCTGGAGGAGTTCCTGCGCCGGACTGAACACTGTCGCATTCCAGTCGTGGCCGGCATATGGCCACTCACCAGCACCCGCAACGCCGAGTTCATGAAGAACGAGCTGCGGGTCTCCATTCCGGACGAGATCTTCGCGCGCATGGCGAAAGCGACCACCGCCGACACGGCCCGAGCTGAGGGCGTCGCCATCGCCCGCGACATGCTCGTCGCCGTCCGCCAGATGGTGCAAGGCGCACAGATCAGCGCTCCCTTCGGACGCTACTCCGCGGCCGTGGATGTGTTGGAAGCTCTGCGCTAGACGAAGCACCCTGAGGTGTAGAAACCGGCGACGAATTTTCACGTTCAACGTGCCCAATCTGCACTAGAATTGTTCCGGGAGTTCGAGCTTTGCCCAAGTTTGAAGAATCTCTCCAACGATTGGAAAAAATCGTCGCCGAGCTGGAGAAGGGCGATGTTTCGCTTGACCACGCATTGGAGCTCTTCGACGAAGGCATGAAGCTCTCTGGTTCCTGCCGCAAGGAACTGGAAGAAGCCGAAGGCAAAGTCGAAATCCTGCTGAAGCGCAATGGCAAGCTTCAGCCGGAGGCCTTCGAAACTGCAACGCAACCTGGCGACGCTGTCAAATAGCGCCGCCGCTCGTCAATTACCATTGGCATCGCACTAAGCTGGTACGAACGTTGTTGGCTCGTCAACCAAACATCATCACCGGGTTGGCAATCGCCGCCCCCTCCGCCATTTCAAAAGGGGTTTGCCATGCGGCCTATCAATGCTGTTCTCGCTTATCACGATCCTCTCTCCGCCGAGCGCCTGGCGGTAGTGCTGCGTAGTCAGTTTCGCAATCTCGTCGTGGCCAAGTCCCCGGACGAGGTCAGCTCCGCTGTCGCGCGGCTGCGTGCTCCCTTTGCCGTGGTGGACCTGGAGCTTATCGGCCTGCCTGAACTGAAACAACTGTGCACCCGGTTTCCGTCCACTGCATTCGTCTGCATTCATCGTCTCGCCGACGACCGCATGTGGGCCGAAGCCCTGGCCATGGGCGCTGTGGATTGCTGCCATTCCGGCGACGTGCACGGCATTCTGCTGGCGTCGGAACGCTACGTGGTGCTGAGCCGCTCGCACTCCGCAGCGGCATAGCGGGTCGCATGCCCCGGCAAAGCCGCGGCTTAGATTGTGAACCGCTCTAGTGCTCGTGCTTTGAATGAGAATGCAAATGCGGATGCGAATGCTCGTACGTCCCGTGCGAATGGCGATGTGCGTGAATGAGGTTCGCGCGCAGGAGCAGTTCGTGATTCGATAGTATTTCTGCCGGCGCGCCGCTTGCGGCGACCTTCCCTTCCTCAAGTACCACAACGCGGCTGGCAATGTCTTCCACGATCTCCAGTTGATGGGTCGCGCTGATGATGGTCTTGGAAGCGCTCTTCCATTCCTGAATCAAGTCGATGATCTGGCTCTGGCTGCGCGGGTCGAGGGTTGAAGTTGGCTCGTCCAGTAGCAGAACGTCGGGATCGAGCACGATGACCGACGCCAGCGCCACCCGCTTCTTCTCACCACCGGAGAGACGATAAGGCGGACGATCGCGAAGATGTTCAATCTTCATCAGCTCCAGTGTCGCTTCCACCTTGGTCAAAACCTCGCCCTTCGGCCACTGCAATTGCAGAGGTCCAAAGGCGACTTCGTCGAAAACCGTGGGATTGAAGAGTTGCACATCGGGATTCTGGAAAACCAGCGCTACTCGCCGTCGAAACGACATCCCGAAGCCGTCCTGATGCAGGAGCTCCTGCGTGAGGGACTGGCCGCAGAAGCTGACGGAGCCTTGCTGCGGGAAATAGAGTGCGTCCAGAATGCGCAGCAGCGTGGATTTGCCCGAACCGTTGGCGCCAAGCAGGGCGACGCTTTCTCCTTCTGCGATTTGCAAAGACAGTCCTCGCAATGCCGGAATGCGCTCGTATGCGAAGCTGACGTCCTGCAAGTTGTAAAGCGGCGCCACGTGTGGATTACCTTCCCATCCAGGCCGCGAAACCGCCCGCGCAGAGAAATAGAAGCAGCCCAGCATAGTCCGACGATTTCATGTGGAAGTCGGAGAGGATGCGAATGTCTCCCTGAAACCCGCGCGAACGCATGGCTAGATAGACATCGTTGCTGAGTTCCATGCTCTTGCTGAGCAAAACACCTGCGGTCCTGGCTGTCATGCGGCGCCTTTCGGCGGCCAGCAACCGGCCTACCATTCGGCTCTGACGCGATTCATGCATCTGGTTCGCGGTCTCGACCAGAAGAAAGACATAACGATGGGTCATCGCCAGCATCGCGATCACTTCCTGAGGAAGACGAAACGACCGCAGCGCCTTGAGCACGTGCGTCCAGGGAGTACACAGTATGAGCAGGGTGGTGAAGGTCACCGCGGTCTCCACGCGCGCGATCAGCAGCACAGCCGTTGCCACGCCTTGCGCGGTAATGCGCAGCGAGCCGCCCGCGAACGTCGCAACCACGTTGCCCGGTGTGATGAAGATCGCAGGCAGCGCGATGACTCCGGTGAAGACCAGAGCGACGAGCCAGACGCGCTGGGCAAGAAGTCGGATGCTGACCCCGGAGAACACTGCGATCATTACTGCCACCAGGAACAACGCGAACACAACTGTAATCCGGCGCGAGAGCGTGACTGCCAGCACCAGGGCAAACAGGCCAATCACTCGTACGCGCGGATCAAGTGCCTGTAACAACCCGCGCCGGCGCGCAATCTCCTCCGACATGAGCGCATGAGACAACGCACGTGTGAAGCCGAAGATGGTCGACGCGATGAGCCCACCGCTCTTCATCCCCAGTATCTCGTCGTACGCCTCCGCTCCAGGTAGCGCTGCACCAGGAGCGAAGACGAAAGCAGGAAACCAACGCCGAACATGGCAGAAAGGAGATACCCGAAGGCGGTGCTCTTCACAAAGGTCGGCGCATAGGCCGGAAACGGGGCGGTCCAAAGATTCGCCAGCCGCTGCAGCCCTGTGGGAATGGTCGCTGCCGGCATGGTTGCCGCTGCTGCGGCCTGGGCCTGCGATCCAGCCACCGCGAATTCGGCCGGCGACCATTCGCTCCACGCCTTTCCCGCTGCCAGAATTCCCAGCGGTGTAAGTAGCATGAGGAGACCAACAGCCAGCCACAATCGCCGCTGTGAAGTAACCGCTCGACCCGAAGCCGGTGCGCCTGCTCCGCCAATAGCAATCCCCGAAGTGCCTTGCAGAAGCGCCGGGTCGGAAACCTGCAGGTAAGCGACAAGTCCGGCGGATATTACGGCCTCGGCCAATCCGGCAAGCGTCAAGTGGCCGATCATCATCGCAGGTAGCGCCACCCTGAATGGATAAGGCGCGTACAGCGGAGTTCCACTGGCATCGTGAAATAACGCCGGCTGAATCCCGAACTCGATCGCCGCAACGAAGGCAGCGGCGTTGACGGCGAGATAGCCGGCAACCGCCGCGGCCACGATTCTCCGCTTGGAGGCGATGCTCGACCCGGCGGCGATCAGCCGGTAGCTTCCATAGGCAACGAGGGAGCCGACAATCGCCATATTGAAGCAATTCGCGCCCAGCGTGGTGATTCCGCCGTCGCCGAAGAACAGCGCCTGGATGGCCAGCGCGATGGAGATGGCCAGAATCGCCCCCGACGGACCGAGCACAATGGCGGCAATCGTGACCCCGACCGCGTGTCCCGTGGTGCCGCCCGGCAACGGCAGATTGAACATCATGACAACAAACGCAAACGCTGCGAACACGGAAATGAGCGGAACCATTCGGCTGAGCAAGGCGCGCTTAAGGCGCTGCAACGCTGCGTACCATCCGGCAATCGCGCCCGCGTACAGCGTGGCGCAGGTGGATGGACTCAGGTATCCGTCAGGAATGTGCATGCAAATCCGCGCAGGCGAAGCGTCTTAATCCTAACTTATATTCGGCACAGGCTGGCGGCTCGAGGCGGTTCTCCGCCGGCAACGCGCTTTCGATGGTCTCGCTGACCGCCTGCATCAGCGAGTCGCGATCCGGATAGGCGCGCGGATCAACCGGCGGGTGAAACAAAACCGTCGCAGTGCCAGGCCGCATCCCGAAGCTGGTCTTCGGCCAGCTTTCGAAAGTGCCTAACAGCGTAACTGGGACAACTGGTACTCCTGATTCCATCGCCAGATGAAATGGACCTTTCTTGAAGGGCAGCACGCGGCCGTCCTCGGAGCGAGTGCCTTCCGGAAAGATCAACATGTGCAGTCCCTGCCGCAGCACCTGGACGGCAGCGTTCACACTTTCAATGGCGGCCTCGCGATTGCTGCGATCCACCGGAACGAGGTCGGCAACCTTCATGCCGGTCCCAAGAATCGGAATGCGGAACAACTCCTTCTTCACCAGCACGGAGCACCGGCCCGGAATGATGGGGATGAGAACCGGAGCATCGAGATTGGAGACGTGATTCGACATGAAGATGTAATTTTGTCCGGACTGCAGATGCTCTCTGCCGCGAATCTCGACCTTTACGCCCGCCAGCCGCACTCCGAGATGTGCCAGCCTGCTTGCCATCCAGTAGAGTGGCATGACGTTGCCGGTGATAAGCGCGATCAGCAGCCCGGGTGGTCCCACAATGAGGGTAGACAAGCCCCAGAAGCTCAGCATCAGGATAGTGCGGATCACGGAGCGCCTCCGGGTTCGTCATCGCCGCGAATCCACGCCGCCCGATGTGCTCGTTGCTCCGCAGTTACGACCGGCAGGTCCTGAAGCTCATAGATCTGCTCCGCGCCCACGCCAAGCCGCAAGGTGACCTCGCGTCGGCCCTTGCGGTTCTCGATCTGAAGGCGCACGGTCGAGCCGGGACGCATCCGCGAAAGTTCGTCGTCCAGGAATCCATCAGCCGGGATACCATTGACGGCGGTGATGCGGTCGCCGATGGCAATGCCTGCGCGTTGTGCTTCGCTGTTCGGCTCAACATGAAATACTTCCGGCTGACCGCCAAGGTTTGCGGTTGTTGTGAAGCCGGGCGTGGCGACCTCTTCGGTCTTCGTGACTAGCTGTAAGCCGGCAAACTGGAAGAACTCGTTATATTGAATCTCCTTCACTCCAGCTACATAGTCACGGAAGAAGTCGGCGAAGCTTTGACCTGTCGTTGTCTCAGCAGCAAGCTCCACGCCCTCGGAATCGGAGAAAAAGCGGTGCTGCCTGGCATAGTGGTCGTTCATCCACTGGAATAGATCGCGCAGCGATTTCTTGCCGCCGGTGAATTCTCGCATCCGAAGGTCGAGGAGTACGCCAAGAATGTCGCCTTTGTTGTAGTAGCTGATGCTCCGCTCAGGCGTGCGGTAGAAAGCCTCGCCTTCGAACCAGGCCTCAAGGCTCGACTCTTCTGCGGACTGCCACGTGTGCGCGGGACGTTGTTGCAATTCGGTAATTTCCGCCGAGATATGCCGCAGATATCCGTCTTCGCCCATCAGTCCCGCGCGCAACAGCACGATGCTGGCAACCGTGCTGGTTACACCCTCGCTGAACCACAGCGCACGCGTGTCCTGCGCATGCTGGTAGTCAATCGGCTCGAGCGACTGCGGGCGGATTCGCTTCACGTTCCACAGATGAAAGAACTCATGCGCAGTGACGCTTGCTACAGGCGACAAGTCGTTGCGCAGGCGTTCGGCATTCACGTCGATGGCTGTTCCGTAGGCGTGCTCCATGCCACCAGCGCCGTGCCCGCGCGGAAAGTGATAGAGGAACGTGTATTCCTCGTACGGACGGTCCTGCATCCAATCGACCTCCGCATGGGTGATTTTCCGAAGCACTTCCTGAAGCTTCGCCATGTCGTAGTCTGCCGGGTTGCCATCTACCACAACGTGGTAGGTCGCGCCGTCCTCCTTAAACGCCGCTTGGCTAAACGCACCGAGTTCGGCTGGGCTGTCCGCCAGCTCGTCGTAATTGCGAGCCTCTCCAACCACCTGGCTGACCTTGCCGGGCTCGGCGCCCCCGAGCACATGCACATCACGCAACGCCCAAGTGGAAGGAACATCGAGCAGCCGAAGACTCACCGGTTCCCCTCGCAAGGTCGGGGCGTACATGAGCACCATCGCCCAGTTGAAGAAACCGTGGTCTGCGTTGAGTACGCTGCCAAACGGGCCGGGAGCATCGAGATGAATGTCGTACGTTACCACGATGCAACCTGCGGGCGCCGAGACCTCCCACTCGCTGGTTCTTGTCTTGCGCGCTTCGGCGGTCCTGCCCGACGCATCTTGCGCACGCACACGTTCTATGTTGGCTGCGAAGTTGCGCACCTGGTAGAGGGCGTCCCAGACGGGCATATCGAGCGCCAGCTTGCCCTTAGTCTCAGGGATACGAATGCTGACATGTGCGAGATGAGTGGCAGGATCGGCAAGCGAAACGAAGTATTCGGTGCGCGCGGAGGGCGATCTCAGCGGTGAAGAACAGGTCACTGGGGTGACGGTTGATGCATTACCTATGCTGGAAAAAAAACTTCCTACCGTCGCCAGAAGGAATGCAAGGTGAACAGTGCGCTGGCGGATCACGCTGTGCTCGAGACCTCGCGCAGAGACTTGAGCCTTGCGGGCAGCTTCTCATAAATGCCGCCAAACCCGCCATTGGACAGGATTGCAACCACATCTCCTTCGCGCAACTCCGGCGCAACCGACTCGACGATTGCATCAGCCGTATCCAGCAACCGCGCCGGTTTGCCGTCGGCTCTCAGGGCCGATATGACCACCGCAGGATCGAGGCGCTCGTCCTCGGGGATTGCCTCCGACTTGAAGACGCCTGCCAGCACGACCTGGTCAGCCAAGCTGAGACTCTGGGCCAGTTCGTCCTGAAACACTCTCCGCCGCAGCGTGTTCGAGCGCGGCTCCAGAATGGCCCACAATCGCCGTCCGGGATAGCGTGTGCGCACTGCCGTCAGCGTTCCCGCGATGGCCGTCGGATGATGGGCGAAGTCATCAATGATGGTGATGCCGCTAATCTCCGCCTTGACTTCGAGACGGCGCTTGACGCTGCGGAAGCTGCGCAGCGCCTCCGCGATCGCATCTTTGGCGATGCCATAACTCGCCGCCATGGCCGCAGCGGCAGTGGCGTTCAGGACGTTGTACTCGCCAGCCAGTGCGAACTCGAAGTCGCCCCAATGCGCCCCATCCCTCAAAACACGCCACCGCGTCACTGAAGGCGTGTACTCGACATCCGTGATCCGCCATGCTGAAGCCTCGTTGAAGCCATAACGCACAACCCGGCAGAATGCTCGCTTGACACATTCATCGACGTTCGGGTGTCCGTCCCAGGCAAGCAATAATCTGCGTCGCGGAATGAGGTTTACCAGGCGTTTGAATGCCGTCTTTACCTCATCGAGATCTTTGTAAATGTCGGCGTGGTCAAACTCCACAGAGGTGAGGATCGCGGCATCCGGGAAGTAGTGAAGAAACTTCGGCCCTTTGTCAAAGAAGGCAGTGTCATATTCATCGCCTTCCAGAATGAATTCCTGCCCGGCACCCAACATGAAAGAGCTGCCAAAGTTTTCTGGAATTCCACCAATCAGGAAGCTCGGAGCACGGCCGGCATGATGAAACAACCACGCCAGCATTGACGCGGTCGTGGTTTTGCCATGCGTACCTGCCACCACGAGCCTTTCGTGTCCAGCCAGAAATTCGTCGTACAGAACCTGCGGCATTGACTGCAAAGGAATCCCTTTATCCAGGACATACTCCAGTTCGGGATTGCCGCGCGAAATAGCATTGCCTACCACCACCAGGTCGGGTTGCAGCTGCACGTTTGCATCGCTAAAGGGCTGCGCTATGGCAATGCCGAGTGACATAAGAAAGTCTGACATTGGGGGATATGACGCATTGTCAGAGCCAGTAACGTGAAAGCCTCGCTCCTTCAACATTCCCGCCAGTGACGCCATGGCGGTACCGCAAACCCCGATTAGATGGATGTGCTTCTTTGTCATGGCCGTCTCACCGGCGCCTTGCGTACGGCTGGCTCGTAGCTTAACGTGACGCTCTCGCCGACGTTGAGCTTTGCGCGGACCCCGAAGGGGAGCGTGAAATTTCGACTGGAAACATGGCCCGATTTCAGGCCGAACGCGATCGGGACACGCAAGTCGCCCAAAACCCGCCTGACAATTTGCTGAAGTGTGTAATCTTCGGCCCCACGCTGATCGCATTTGCGCATCTCCCCGAAAATGATTCCCTTCACACCCTTGAACTTCCCTGCGAGTTGCAACTGCGTCAGCAGGCGATCAATGCGATAAGGCGGCTCGTTGAGGTCCTCGACGAAGAGAATCGTATCTCGCGTCCGGATTTCATACGGCGTGCCCAGCGAGGCGCAGAGCAGCGAAAGACAGCCGCCGTACAGAACTCCTTCCGCCGACCCTTTCACCAACGGCTCTACCTCGCTCGCATCGAAGGTGCGTTCATAGGTCTTCGTCGATGCCACTGCCGCGAACCACGCGTCTTCGTCAACGCCGTCGGGCCGGGCAAAATCTCCCGCCGCCATCGGGCTGTGGAAGGTGACTAGCCCGGCGGCGTCGCACAAGTACGTGAGCAGCGTCGTGACATCGCTGCAGCCCGCGAAAATCTTGCGGTTCCGGCGTATCAGTCCCAGATCAACGTGCGGCAAAAGATAGTTGCAGCCGTAACCTCCGCGCGCGCAGAGCACAGCGCGTACTTCCCTTCTCCGGAACATCTCGTGCAATTCATTGAGTCGCCGCTCCACCGATCCGGCAAAATACAGGTCACGCTCCAGGATCGACGGAAGGCAAAACGGCCGATAGCCCATCCGCAGGAGCGTCGCGCATCCCGCTTCCAATGCGTCGGGCTGAATTGGGCCCGCCGGCGCGATGATTCCGACCGTATCGCCGGATCGCAAGGCTGGCGGACGCAGACGCTCAGATTGGATAAATGATGGCATCAGGTTGGCTCATCTTAAACGAAAAAGTCACCCCGGCAGAGCAGCGTGGCCGGCCCGCTCAGAAACACCTCTTCATTCCATTCGACCGTCTGTGCTCCACCGGGTGCAAGCACCCGCACCGGCGAGCACACCTTCCCCGTGTGGATGGAAGCGACGGCTGCAGCGCACGACCCTGTGCCCGACGACATCGTCTCGCCCACGCCGCGTTCGCAGAACCGCGCTTCAATCTCCTTCTCGCACGTAACCTTCACGAATTCCACGTTCATGCCGTGCTTGAAATCGTGGTGGGTGGAGATCTGTTGCGCAATGGCCTGCCAGCCTAACTCGAACTCCGAGACAAAGACGACATAATGCGGATTGCCCATCGAGACCGGCAGACCGGAAATTTCTCCATACGTGACCTTGACGGGAAATACTTCTCCCACCTCAGGCGAGCCCATCGAACTGCGGAACTCGAATGTGCAGCCATCGCGCGCAGTCAACGTGCAGGTCTTCAGTCCGGCGCCGGTGCGAATGAGAACCGCGTCGCGGCTGTTTTCGGCGCAGTACCAGGCCGCAACACAGCGAGTTCCGTTGCCCGAAATCTCCGCCTCGGAACCGTCGGCATTCAATAGCCGAAGGCGAAGATCCGCATCGTGGGCAGGCAGGATCCATTCCACACCGTCAGCGCCAACTCCGTTGTGCCGGTCGCAAATGCGCCGGGTAAAGGCGTGAATGTCAGCCGGAGCATGGGCGAAATCAATGATGAGGAAATCGTTGCCGCAAGCGCTGGCTTTGACGAAGGGGACGCTAGTCATGTGAATCGCGCTCCATCGTTCCTTCGGGCGGATTGTAGCAAAGAGCGGCGAGCACTGATGTTAACCGCGAATGTGCGGGCAGCCAGAGTTCGTGCTGCTGTTGCAAGGCCTCGCCTTCGTTCTTTCGCCGGTAGATGGTGCAACGAGCCTGGC
>Ga0209656_10002435_pt1 | contig 12034 bp, 8 predicted proteins | sample BogFormECP12_OM2_FD_188239 | JGI IMG/M metagenome (GOLD analysis project Ga0209656, IMG submission 188239) | Bog forest soil microbial communities from Calvert Island, British Columbia, Canada - ECP12_OM2 (SPAdes) (version 2) | ecosystem: Environmental > Aquatic > Freshwater > Wetlands > Bog ... | reverse complement strand
GCTGTTGATGCGCGGCAGGTATTGCGTACCCATCTTGTTGTAGGCCCAACTTTGCGCGACGCGTATCCAGCACGATTGATCGTCGGGGAACCATGCAAATTTGACCTTTGCGCGCCCCATGTCATCGGGGCCGTCCGTGACCATCGCGGTCTGCGGACCGCGGATTTGCGGCTTCGGCGTCACGCGCGGCGGACGGAACACGAAATCCGACGGCATGCAGATGAACTCGTTCGAATACTCGCTCGGGCCGTCGAACGGAATGCCGTTGAAATCCCGCAAGTGATGCTCGACCCGCAGCATCACGAAGCTGTCCGAGGTCTGATTGGCGGCCGGCAAATCGACCGTGTGGTTCTTGATCTTGAACTTGGCGCCGGCCCGCGCGGCCGCATCGTTGCACGTGCCCGTAATCGCGACGACCCTGGATTCCTGCTCTTCGATCCGCGCTTTGGCGAGCTGTTTGCCGACGTCGGCGGTCGCGAAGCGGCCCGAGTAATCGTAGAAAGCCCGCGCCGAGAACGCCGGCGCCTGTGCCTTCGAGAGGCTATTGGCGCTGCCCTCGATGACGCCGACGGCCTTGAAATCCCACGCGGCATGTTTGAAGGTCGAGGCGACGACCTGGTATTGCGGCTGCCATCGATCGATGTCCGACGAGAAGTCGAGCGTATAGGGATCCATCTTGATGAAATCCGTGGCCGCATCGCCGGTCACGATCGGGCAATTGGCGTCCTCGTATGCGAACCGAAAGAACAGCCCCTCCTCCTCGAGCAAGCGGCTGATGAAATTGAAATCGCTTTCGCAATATTGGACCGTGTATTCGCGCGACGCACCCGCGGACTTCAACTGACCCGACATGGAGGCGTCCTGTAGAACCTTGGCGACGATGTCGGTCGCCTTCATGTCGTGAAACAGCTGGCAGCGCTGATTGAGTGTGAGCACCCAAACCGGCGGGACGAGCTCGACGAGCTGCAGAAAGTGGTCCCGCACGGTGCTGCGCACGATTTGCAGGCTGCTCACGATGCCGCTGAATTTGCGCGCGCCGGTGTCGGTCTTGATCGCGACGGTCAGTTTCTGTCCGAGCATCTCGCTCGGGCGCAGCGCGCGCCCGAGCGTCATGACCTCGAGCGTGAAGCGCGTCAGCACCGATAATTCTTCGGCACCCTCGAACGAGGCGACGACCATCTTGGTTTCGCCGACGGGGCTTTGTTCGACCTTGATGAGCCGCTCGTTCTGGTCGAGGCCGATGTCTTCGAGCTCAGCCACGCAGACTCCCAGGGCTCGGACCGGGCGGGGCGCCGTGCATTCGGGAGGCCGGCAAACCGCGTGATCGCGAGGCGATCCGGATGCTCAATGCGCTCAATGGCGCCCGGACGCGATCCCGTCCCGGCGCCATTGAGCAAAGCGTCATATCGGCTTGCCCAGCGCCAAATCGTAGCCCTTGACGACGGTCGCAAGCACGGTGGTGTTGTCCGCGCCGTAGCTCGTGAATTTTTCGATAATTTTCGTGAAATTGAACGAGATCGATTCCGTGATGGCCCCATCCCGGGGCGCGGAAACCGAATATCCCGAGATCACGGCGTTGTCGAGGCTGTAGGTCGCGAACGGCTTGTCGGTCCTGCCGGTGGACGTCACATCGACTTGAACTTTCTTCGTCGCGAAACTCGATACCGACCAGCCGAACAGTTCGATCGATGCGCTGTCCATCGACTTGGTCACGTGGACTTCGCTGACGTTCGGTTGTCCGGCTTCGCGCGAGGTTGCATGGCCGAGCGGATTGTTCAGAGCACGTCCGACCCCGAACTGCAGCGAGTCGACCTGAATCCAACCCACATGGTTGGTCTCCGTGGCCCCGCCGGTGACACCGGGTATTTGTACATATACTGACATTGTCTATTCTCCTTAACTAACAGATGCCGTAAAGATTCGACGTTGAATTGGATCGATTGAGCCCATGCCGCCGATGCAATCGAATGATCGTTGAATGCCATTGGATTAGATCGGCTGCGGCGCTCCCTGAGATTCTTCGCGGGACGATTTCCATTCGATCCGTAGATTAATCCAGACTATATGAAAAGCCGCCATTATTGTCTAGCGAAACGCGGACGTCGCCGATCGGTTGACCGTTCGCGAGGCGCTCCAAGAATCGCGTCGAGACCTCCGGCAAAATTCCGTGCGTCAATACGTTCTCGATATTGCGCGCGCCGCTTTCCGATTCGGTGCAGCGCGCTGCAATAGCCTCGATGACGTCGGGCGAATAGTCGAACCCCGTGCGGTAGGTATCTGCGATCCGGCGTTGAATGCGCCCCAGCTGCAGTTTGATGATCGTGCGCAACGTGGCGTCGGACAACGGAAAATAGGGAACGACCGTGACGCGGCCGAGGAATGCCGGCTTGAAATGCTTGAGCAGTTCCGGTCGCAAGGCGGCCGCGAGCCCCTTCGAGTCGGGCATCGTGTCCGGGTCCGCCGCAAGCTTTGCGATCGTTTCGGTGCCTGCGTTCGAGGTCATGATGATCGTCGTGTTCTTGAAGTCGATGTCGCGGCCCTCGCCATCGCGCAGCTGGCCCTTGTCGAACACTTGATAGAAGACGTCCTGCACGCCCGGGTGGGCTTTCTCCATTTCATCGAGCAGCACGACGCTGTAGGGGCGCCGCCGCACCGCTTCGGTCAGTACGCCGCCTTCGCCGTAGCCGACATATCCCGGCGGCGAGCCGACCAAGGTCGAGACCTTGTGTTCCTCCTTGAACTCCGACATGTTGATTACGCTTAAGTTTTGGCCCCCCCCGTAGAGCAGCTCGGCCAAGGTCAGCGCGGTTTCCGTCTTGCCGACGCCGCTCGTGCCGACCATGAGGAACACGCCGGTCGGTTTGCGCGGGTCGGTGAGTTTCGCGCGCGAGGTGCGCATCGCCTCGGCGATGGCTTCGAGCGCGTCGGGTTGCCCGATGATGCGCTCCTCCATGAGCTTCTTGAGGTTGAGGACCGTTTGAATCTCGTTCGAGACCATCCGCCCGAGCGGAATCCCGGTCCAATTCGCGATGACTTGTGCGACCGCCTGGCCGTCGACGCTGACCTGCAGCAGCGGCCGCTCGCCTTGCAGCGCGACAAGCCTGGCCTGGTCGGCGAGCAAATCGGCCTTCAAGTGCTCGCGTTCCGCGGGCTCCGCGATCGGCACCGTGCCGGCGTGATCGGCTTCGAGCCGATCGCGCATTTGGCGCATGCGCGCCACGATCTCCTTTTCACTCGCCCAGCGCTCCTCGAGTTCCTTGAGCTTGAGCTCGGCGCTCGCCCTATCGGCGCTCAGGCGCGCAAGATCCGCCGTGTGATCGGCCCCCGAGGCGCTTTCGCGCTCGAGGATGCCGATTTCAGTGGCACCCAACTCGATGCGCCGGCGGCAGTCTTCGAGTTCCGGGGGCACGGCGTTCTGGCTCATCGCGACGCGTGCGCAGGCCGTGTCGAGCACGCTGACGCCCTTGTCGGGCAATTGGCGGCCCGGAATGTAGCGCTTCGACAAGCGCACCGCCTCGATCACGGCTTGATCGAGGATGCGCACGCGGTGGTGCTTCTCGAGCGTCTCGACGATGCCGCGCAGCATCGCGAAGGCGCCGGCCTCGTCGGGCTCCTCGACCTTGACGACCTGAAAGCGGCGCGCGAGCGCGGCATCGCGCTCGAAGTATTTTTTATACTCTGCCCACGTGGTGGCTGCGATCGTGCGCAAGTCGCCGCGCGCCAATGCGGGCTTGAGCAAATTGGCGGCATCGCCCTGGCCTGCGGCGCCGCCGGCGCCGATCAGCGTGTGGGCTTCGTCGATGAACAAAATGATCGGCGTTGCGGACGCCTTGACTTCCTCGATCACGGATTTCAAGCGGTTTTCGAATTCGCCCTTGACGCCGGCGCCGGCTTGCAGCAAACCGAGGTCGAGCGTGCGCACCGCGATGTTTTTCATCGCCGGCGGCACGTCGCCCTGCGCGATGCGCAGCGCGAAGCCCTCGACCACGGCCGTCTTGCCGACGCCGGCCTCGCCGGTGAGGATCGGGTTGTTCTGGCGGCGGCGTGTCAATATGTCAATTACCTGGCGGATCTCGCCGTCTCTGCCCAAGACGGGATCGATCTTTCCGGCCTTCGCGCGCGCGGTCAGATCGATCGTGTATTGGTCGAGCGCTCCGCCCGCGACCGGCCCGGCCGGGCCGCCCGCGGCTTGCGCCTCGCCTGCGGCTGCATGAGTCGAAGCGGGTCCCGAGGCGGTCGCCTCGGCCGTGCTCGCGGTGATCTTTGGCAGTTCATGGCGCAGCGCTTCGGCGGGAATCGCTCCAAGCAGGCGGCTCGCGTCGCGGGCGACCAGCGACAGCGAGTCATCGCCGATCATCGCGGCCAACAGGTGGCCGGAACGGATCAATGCTGCGCCGCCGGTCAACGAGGCGAGCAGCCAGGCTTCGCGCGCCAGTTGGACGACTTGGGGGCTCAGCGAGGGTGCGCGGTTATTGCCGGTTTTGAGCCGGTCGAGCACTTTGTTGAGGTCGGCCGCGAGCGCGGCCGGATCGACGCCGTAGGTCTTTAGGCAGGCCAGCAGGTCGCTGTCCCGAATGTCGAGCAGCTTCAGAAACCAATGCTCGATTTCGATGTTGTAGTGGCTGCGCGACAGCGTGAGCCCGGCTGCCGCCTCGAGCGCCTGCCGGCAGGGGTTATTGAGCTTCGCAATGAGCGATTTGAGATCGACTGCGACCATAATTCATCCCTCCGTAGACGCCTGTTTGCGCCGCATCCAGCGTTGCGTCAGAGGCCCGCGACTTCCGCTCGATGCGGTGCCCGGTGGCCGAGATTTCGTGAGGCTCGTTATCCGGACAGAGGCTATGCTATCGTAGTCACAAGCCGCGTGACAGCGGTGTGGCATGTCTGAAGGGATTTAGGCGGTCCGATGGCTAATGCTCCAACAATCGATATTGATTCGCTGCTGGCGCCCATCTCTGCAGCGGCACCGGCCGGAACCAATCTGCGTGCCGACGCGTCGCCCAAGTCGATTTATTACAAGTTGAAGGACGCACGCGGCGGCGCGCGCGCCGCCGAGCGGCGCGCCGATTCCGAGGGCGCGGTGGCGGGCCTGCTGCCCGAGTGGCAAACCATCCTCAATCTCGCTCCGAAGGCGCTCGCTGAGACCTCGAAGGATCTCGAGGTCGTCGTCTGGTTCATCGAGGGCTTGGTGCGTGCGCACGGATTCGCGGGACTGCGCGATGGACTCAAATTGGCGCACGGACTCGTCGAACGGTATTGGGACAGCTTCTTTTCGCTCGAGGACGAGGACGGTCTCGCGACGCGGCTCGCGCCGCTCGCGGGCCTCAACGGACAAGGCAGCGAAGGCACGCTGATTCAGCCCTTGCGCAAGGTCCCGGTAACCGCCTCGCGCGGCGACGGCGCATTCGCGATTTATCATTATGACCAGGCGCGTGCGCTGGCGAACGTCACCGACGTCGATGTCAAGGCGCGGCGCGAAGCGGCCGGTGAAGTCAACATGGAGCGATTTACCGCCGCGGCCAACGAGAGCGGTGGCGTGTTCTACATCGCACTGCTCGAGGACATCGACGCCGGCAACGCGGTGCTGGGGCAATTGGGGGAGACGCTCCTCGCGCGTGCGGGTCGGGACGCGCCGTCCACCTCCGACATCGCGAGGGTGCTGACCACGATCCGGGACACGGTCGCTGCGTTCAGCGCCGAGTTGGTCGAACAGGCGCGCGCCGCTGCAGCCGTGGGTTCGCCCGGTGCGCAGAGCGGCGCCGGCGGCGGCGCTGCGGCAGGTTCGGCCGGAGGTCCGGTGCGCGGCAGGGAAGAGGCGCTGCGCACTTTGCAGCAGGTCGCCGAATATTTTCGCAAGAACGAGCCGCAGTCACCGATTTCGACGAGTCTCGACGAGATCGTGCGGCGCGCAAAAATGCCGTTTGCGGAATTGCTCGCCGAATTGTTGCCGGACAACAATGCAGCGTGGCGCAGCGCATTGAACAGCGCCGGCATCAAGCCGCCGCCGGGTTGAAGGTTTTTGAAGGCACGACCGCAAAGGATTCGGTAGTTTTTTTGGCTTCAGGGAACACAATCGAGAGGGCACATCATGGCTAATATTTACGACAAGCTGCAGGGGCAAAGACGGCCTCGAGTGCACATCAAATACGAGATCGAGACCGGCGGCGCGATGGTCGAGAGAGAGTTGCCGTTCGTGGTCGGAGTGATGGGCGATTTTTCGGGCAATCCGAGTCAGCCGCTGCGGCCTTTGAAGGAGCGAAAGTTCGTCCAGATCGACAAGGAAAATTTCAACGACGTCATGGAGCGGATTTCCCCCGAGCTCAACATCAAAGTCAAGAACACGCTCGCCGGCGACGACTCGATGATTCCGGTTCAGTTGAAATTCAAGACGATGAATGACTTCGAGCCGGCTCAAATCGTCGAGCAGGTGCCGGCCCTCAAGAAGCTCATGGATACGCGCAATCATTTGCGCGACTTGATGACCAAGGTCGACCGCTCGGCGGACCTGGAGAATCTGTTGGAGCGCGTTCTGCAGAACGAGAATGAGCTGAAGGCGCTCTCCAGCCAGCTCGGCACCGACAAACCCAAGGAGTAAGCGAGATGGCTACCAAGACAGAAACAGCCGCTGCGCAAGCGACGACCACCGAGACGAGCCTGCTCGATCAGGCGATCAGCGCCACCAAGCAGACCGAACCCGAACAGGCGCAGCTGCTGCTGAAGACACTGACCGAAGAGGCCTTGAGCGGCACGCTGACGTTCTCCAAGAACCTCACGGTGACGTTCAACAAGGCGATCGCGCTGCTCGACAAGAAATTGTCCGAGCAGGTCGGCGCGATCATGCACCACCCGGATTTCCTCAAACTCGAGGGGTCCTGGCGCGGGCTGCATTATTTCGTCAAGAACACGCTGACCGATTCGATGCTGAAGATCAAGATGCTCAACGCCTCGAAGACGGAGGTCGGCAAGGATCTCGCAAAAGCAACCGATTTCGACCAAAGCGATACCTTCAAGCGCATTTACACCAGCGAATTCGGGACCTTGGGCGGCGAGCCGTTCGGCGCGCTGATCGGGGACTATGAATTCACGAACCAATCCTCGGACGTTGAATTTCTGACGAGCATGTCGAGCATTGCCGCCGGCGCCTTCACGCCGTTCATATCCTCGACGAACTCGAAGATGTTCGGGCTGCCGGACTTCCGTGATCTCTCGAAACCCCAGGACTTGAAGCGCAACTTCGAGGCCCAGGAATACGCGCGCTGGCGCAGTTTCCGGGAGCGCGACGAGGCGGCATTCGTGACGCTGACGATGCCGCGGGTGCTCGCGCGCGTGCCCTACGGCGCGGCGACCAACGCCATCGAGGAATTCGCGTTCGAGGAGGGCCCCAAGGACGCCAAGGGCAACGAAAAGCCGCTCGATCACGAGGAATATTGCTGGATGAACGCGGCCTACGTGCTCGGCGCGCGCCTGACCGATGCGTTCGCGAAGAACGGCTGGTGCACGGCGATCCGCGGCGCGGAGAACGGCGGCAAGGTCGAGGGGCTGCCCTCGCACGTCTTCAAGAGCGACGACGGCGACACGGACCAGAAGTGCCCGACGGAAATCGGCATCGACGAGCGGCGCGAGTACGAGTTGTCCGACTGCGGATTCCTGCCGCTCGTGCATTCGAAGAACTCCGACTTCGCGGTGTTCATCGGCAGCCAGACGGCCAAGAAGCCGACCAAGTACAGCACCCCCGATGCCACCGAAAACGCGCAGATCGCTTCACGGCTGCCGTACGTCATGGCGACGTCGCGCTTTGCGCATTTTCTTAAGGTCATGGGCCGCGACAAGATCGGTTCATTCATGGAAGTCGAGGACTGCGGGCAATGGCTCAATAACTGGATCCAGAATTACGTCAACTCGAGCCCGACCGCTTCGGCCGAATCGAAGGCGCTGTATCCGCTGCGCGAGGCGCGCGTCGAAGTCAAGGCGATCCCGGGCAAGGCCGGCTGCTACAACGCGGTCGCGTACTTGCGCCCCTGGCTGCAGATGGAGGAGCTGACTGCGTCACTGCGTTTGGTAGCGAATATTCCGCCCAAGCAGTCGTGATCGCAGCGGAAAAGTCCTGGGGCGGGAGCGGGGCTTCAGCGCCGCTCCCGCGCAGGATCACCGATCCGCGTCGGGCCGGGGGCAGCGGTGCCGGCGTCCGAGCATGCCTCGTTGCCGAGGCGAGCGGCGTGCTGCGTTCTCAAGAGCCCCTGCAGCTCGACTCGTGGCTCGCGGTACAGGAGCCGGGGATGAGCCTGCGCCGCTGGTTCGGCGACGGCCTGGTCGCCGAGCAGCGCTGGCTGCTGCTCGCGCTCGATCGCGACATCGCGGACATCGACGCATTGCTCTCGGCGCAGGTCAATGCGATCTTGCATAGCCCCTTGTTCCAACACCTCGAGGCGCGCTGGCGTGGACTGGATTTCCTGGCCGACTTCGCCGAGTTGTCGCCGCTTGCGAAGCTGCGCGTGCTGCCGGTGTCCTGGAGCGAAGTGGCGAGAGATCTGGATCGCGCCGCGGACTTCGACCGTAGCCAGCTATTCCAGAAGATTTACACCGAAGAGATCGGCATGCTGGGCGGCGAACCATTCGGCCTGCTGATCGGCGACTATGAGGTGCAGCACCGGCCGAGCGCCGATCATCCGACCGACGACATCGCGGCGCTCAAGGCCCTGGCCATGATCGCCGCCGCCGCCTTTGCACCGCTCGTCATGGGCGCTACGCCGCAGCTGTTTCAGCTCGACAGCTTCAGCGCATTGGGCAGGCCCTTGGACGCGAGCAGCGTGTTTCGCCAAGCCGAATACCAGCGATGGCAGGCGATGCGCGCGGCCGAAGAGACGCGCTTTCTGGGCCTCGTCATGCCGCGGGTGCTGATGCGTGCGCCATACGCGATCGACGGCGCGCGCCGTGACGGCTTTCGGTTTACCGAGAGCGTCGACAGCGCGAATGCCGCGGACTACCTTTGGGGCAACGGGGCGCTCGCGTTCGGGTCGGTCGTGCTGCGTGCTTTCGCGAGCTATGGGTGGTTTGCCGACATTCGCGGAGTTGCGCGCGACGACCTGCGCGGCGGAATCGTCGCGAATCTGCCGCGGGTCTCGTTTGCGACCGATCGGCCCGGCATCGCCGTCAAGCCCTCGATCGAGGCGCTGCTGTCCGACACCCAGGAGAAGGATCTCGCGGACATGGGGTTCATTGCCATGCGCGGCGTTCCGTACGCGGACTATGCGGTGTTCTATTCCAACCAGTCGATTCATATGCCGCCGCGCTACGACCGGCCGGCCGCGAACATCAATGCCCGTCTCTCGGCGATGCTGCAATACATGCTCTGCGTATCGCGCTTCGCGCACTACATCAAGATGCAGGGGCGCCGCTACATCGGCACGATGAAGACCGGCGATGAGATTCAGACGGCAATCGGCAACTGGCTCTTGAATTACGTGACCACCAGTGACGACGCGAGCATGGATTCGAAGGCTCAGTACCCGCTGCGCGATGCGAGTGTCGAAATCAAAGAGGTTGCCGGCAAATCCGGAGCCTATTCGTGCGTGATGTATTTGCGGCCGCATTTCCAGCTAGATGACATTGCCACCGGATTTCGCCTGGTCACGCAGTTGGCGCCGGTGGAAAACGCAGCCTAAAACTCTTGAGGGAGCTCAAATCATCATGACTAGCCTCGCCGATTTACCAGCGCTGCTGCGTGCCGACAAGCTCGATGAGGCCATCGAGCAAATGAACTCCGCGGTCCGGAGCAACCCAACCCTGATCGACCTGCGCGCCCGCTTGGCGGAATTATTGTGCATCGCCGGCAATTTGGAGCGCGCGGACACGGTGCTCAACGCGATCACCGACATCGATTCCGGCGCGATGGTCGGCGTTGCGCTGTTCCGCCAGCTCGTGCGCGCCGAGCAGGCGCGACAGCAATTCTATCGCGAAGGCCGCTTGCCCGAGTTCGTCGCCAAGCCCGATGCGCTGATCGAACTCGAATTGCGCGCGGCGATCGCGCTGCGCGAAGGCTCGAGCGGCGACTTGGCCGCATTGATCGCCGAGCGCGAGCATGCGCGTAAACCCGTCGCCGGCACCGCCGACGGCGAAGCGTTCGACGATTTCCGCGACCTCGACGACCTCGCCGCCGCGCATGTGGAGGTGTTTACCTCGACCGGCAAGTATTTTTGGATACCGGTCGCAAGCGTCGAATCGCTCGAATTGCGCAAGCCGGAATCGCTGCGCGATCACCTCTGGCGGCGCGCGCAATTGTCGATTGCGGACGGTCCGGACGGCGAAGTGTTCCTGCCGACGATCTATGCCGCGAAGGAAATGAGCGCGGCGCACCGGCTTGGACACGTCACGGATTTCGAGGACGTGGCGGAGCGCGTCTCGGTCGGCCGGGGCCTGCGCTCGTTCTTCATCGGCGAGTCGAGCAAAACGATTCTCGAGATCGGCAAGATCATCTTCGCGGGGCCGGCGGCCCGCGCTTGAGCGGTGCTTGAAGCGACATGGCGAATTCGGACGTCGTATTTCTTCCGTCGGTACTCGACCGGCTGCTCGATGACAGCCCGAATTCCGCCCAAACGCGCCAACGCAGCCGCACCCAGCAGCTCGTGGACCTGCGCAATGCGGTGCGCCGCGATCTCGAGGCGCTGCTCAATGCGCGGCATTTTTGCCGCACGCCGCTCGCCGATTTGGCCGAGCTGCCGCGATCCTTGCTCGAATTCGGCGTGCCGGATTACCTGACTTTGAATTCGGCCGCGAGCAGCGCCCGCGAACAATTTCGGCGCGATGTCGAGGACGCGATTCGGCGCTTCGAGCCGCGTTTCAAAACGGTCAAGGTGACGCTGGTCGACGGCAACACGGCGGACCGAACCCTGCGGTTTCGCATCGAGGCAATGATGTACGCGGAACCGGCGCCCGAGCGCGTGAGCTACGATTCGCAGCTCGATCCCTCGAGTCAGGTCTTTTCGGTGACGGCGGGCGTGTAATGGCCGACGAACTGCTTCCCTATTTCAACCAGGAGCTCGTCTATTTGACGCGGCTCGGCGCCGAATTTGCCGAGCAGCATCCGGCGTCGGCGGGACGCTTGCGCATGAGCGCCGATACGGTCGAGGATCCGCACGTGTCGCGGCTGCTGCAGGGCGTCGCATTCCTCAATGCGCGCATTCGCAACAAGCTCGACGACGAGTTCCCCGAGTTGACCAACGGCTTGCTCGGGCAACTCTATCCGCACTATCTCGCGCCGATTCCGCCGCTCGCGATCGTCTCCTTTGCCCCTGAGCGCGATCTGGCGGAAAAACGCGTACTGCCGGCTGGTTCCGAGATCGAGACCGAGGCGGTCGGCGGCGAAACCTGCAGCTTCAGGACGACGCAAGACCTGACGATCTGGCCGATCGAAATCGAGAGCGCCGCGCTCACGGGGAGGCCGCTGCGCGGGCCCGTGAGTCCGCGCGGCTGCGTCAGTGTTTTGCGCCTGTCGCTGCGCTGCATGGCGCCCGACCTGACGTTCGCGCAGCTGGCGCCCGATTCGCTGCGCTTTTTTCTGCGCGGCTCGCTGACCGACGCGCTGCGCCTCTACGAGTTGATTTACAACAATGCCGCGGTCGTCGCGATCGCCGACAGCGGCGGGGATCCGAAGCCCTTGGTCTGCGGGCAGGAATCGATTCGACCCGTGGGATTCAGCGCCGCCGAGGGCGTGCTTCCGTACCGAGCGGGTTCGCCGCACGGCTACCGGTTGCTCACCGAGTACTTCGCGTTCCCGCAGAAATTCCTGTTCTTCGAGGTCGCGGGACTGGCCGAAAAATTGCGCGGCTGCACCTCGCGCAAGAGCGAAATCTACATCTATTTCAATCGCGCGGCAGAGGATTTAGAGAGCAGCATTTCGCTCGAGTCCTTTGCGCTCGGCTGCACGCCGGTCGTCAATCTGTTTCGTCAGCGCGCCGAGCCGATCCTGCTCGGTCAAACCGCGGTTGAGTACCAGGTCGTACCCGACAGCCGCCGGCAAGGCGCACTCGAGATTTAT
>Ga0209656_10002434_pt1 | contig 12036 bp, 12 predicted proteins | sample BogFormECP12_OM2_FD_188239 | JGI IMG/M metagenome (GOLD analysis project Ga0209656, IMG submission 188239) | Bog forest soil microbial communities from Calvert Island, British Columbia, Canada - ECP12_OM2 (SPAdes) (version 2) | ecosystem: Environmental > Aquatic > Freshwater > Wetlands > Bog ... | reverse complement strand
GTTTCATTGAGGGCCGATTGGTAGGAATTGCGGAGACTGCCGGCCAGCTAGGTCCGGCAGGCGTCGCCGAACCTGTGCAGGACGTCAACGATAACTGGGGTATTGCGGACGGTTCGACGATTTATCCGCGTGTAGTTTTCGACCGGGGATTCCGGATGATCGAGGAATTTGAGTTCGGTTCTTCGTACCTTGAATTCGGGGCCTACCTTTACCGGCACGGCTGGAAGTGCCGATGCATCGCCGGGGCTTTCGTCGAGCATCATGTGACCGCTCTGAGTCACCCGGATCCGCTCAGCCATCGATTCGCAAGTATTTGCTACAATCGCTATTTCCGGCCCAATGCGATCCGACTGATCCTTTACTTGGCGCCCCACTGGGAAAGCTGGACGAAATTGGCGAACTTGTTTGAGATGGCCCATCGCCGATGGAAAACACATTGAGACGTTTGGTCCGCCGTTTGTTTGCGAAAGCTCCAAAACTTTACCTCGCTACTCTGAAGGCCTTGCGGCGCGGTTCGCAGGAGAAGCGCATGTATCTCTCGCTCATCCGCAAAGGGGATGTGGTCATCGATATCGGAGCGAATGTCGGCTATTTCACGACGCTGTTTTCTGATTTGGTGGGTCCTGGCGGTGAGGTCCACGCGTTTGAGCCGCTGCCGTCGACGTTTGAGTTGCTCTCCGGGAATATTCGCAGATTCCCTGCGCATAAGAATGTTATCTTGAACCGTTTTGCGCTCGGAGAGCAGGATCAAAGGACAACCCTTTTTGTTCCCAACGAAGACCACGGTCAGGCGGCTTTGGCTAAGCACCGCGTTGGCTCATGGGCCACAAATCGGACCCGCGCGGTAAGCGTCGAAATGATGCGCCTTGACCGGTACGCTGAACGACTTGCGAAAATCGATTTTGTGAAGTGCGACGTAGAGGGCGCGGAACTCCTTGTTCTGCGTGGAGGTGAGTCGACCCTTCGTCGTTGCCGGCCAAAGATCTTTCTAGAGATCGAAGAGCATTGGACCATTTCCTTTGGCTGGACCGCCGCCGATGTCGTCCGGTTTTTGCGAGAAATTGGATATCAGCATTTCTACGGGATTGGGCATCAGGGGCTCCAGATCGAAACGACCCCGTTTGGCACCGGCGGAATCTTGTGCATCTGGGAGAAAGTAAGTGGGCTGGCGTAGGAGCATCCTTGAATCCCTTGTTGGGGTGTCTAGCTTGTTTTTTCCCAGAGGGCGGAAACGACCGATTGCGCCGGGAAAGATTTTTGTGCTGCGCAACAACGACATCGGAGATCTTCTCGTCATTACGCCTCTATTCGACGCATTGAAAAGAACCTTTCCGGATGTCGGGATTATTGCCGGCGTCGGATCGTGGAATGCGGAAGTTTTACTCGGTAATCCGCATGTCTACGGGATCATGGAGGTAAATGCCCCATGGCATAATCATTTTGTAGGTACCCAAAGCGCCTTGAGCGCTTTCCGATACGTCTTTTGTTCAGATGAAGCAAAGGCCATTCAAGGTGTTGGGGCGGAAATCGGGATCGATATGCTTGGAAGTGGATTTGGATCACTTCTGTTGATGCGCGCCCGGATTCCCTATCGCCTCGGTGTCCGAGGTTATGCGGGCGGCGAATCTGCTGCCCAATCCTCGGTGGAATATCGACCTGATGAACATGTTGGGCGACAGGCCTTACGGTTTGCAGAGCTTCTCGGTTGCACAGATTTGCCCGAGAATCGTCCTCAGATTTTTCTCAATCAACCGCCGAGACCGAATGGAGCCGTTGTCATCGCTCCGGGAGCCGGCCTACCCGAGAAAGCGTGGCCCGCGAGTTATTTTGTCGAACTCAGCGCTCTGCTGCGGGATGAACAGATTATCGTGATCGGTTCGCAGAACGATATGCCGTTGGCTGAACGGATCTGCAGCAAAAACGCGAAGTCGCGTGATCTGACCGGCAAGCTGACCTTGCGCGAGAGCTTTGCGATTATCGGCGGAGCAAAGTTGGTGATCTGCAATTCCAGCATGGCGATGCATGCCGCAGCGGCATTCCGCCGGCCGGCTGTGGCCCTCCTTGGCGATCAGTTTCCATCGACTGCCCAACATCACCGGCAGTGGGGCTACCCCGAGACCGTGATGTTGGGTCGCAACGATCATCATCCAGAGATTTTTGTCCCGGAGGAAGCGGGGATGAAAGTCCGGGAGATTCTCTCTCTCGAGTCTAAGTAGGATCCGCGTCTTTTTCTGCCTCGCGCCTCAGCGCCATTAGTGCCCGTCTCCGAAATAAGCCTGAGCCACTGTTCAGGTGGACCATGTGGAAAACAGGGCCTTACGATAGCTGTTCAGACATCGGCGGAGAGACATAACCGAATCGAATTCGGAAAATGATTCAATATCGGGGCTGATCCGGTCAGATCCGCAAAAAAGGCGGCTTTACGGTGGTAGAGTCGTGGTTTAATCAGAGTCTATCGCGGAAATCTTGGAGCCTCCTGGAATCGGGTCCGGACAAAGTTCGGCTTGAAATGACATGTTTCGCCTAATCGATCGATACTTCATCAAGAAGCCATTAATCCGGCGTTTCGTCACGAAACTCCTCGCGGGAGCCCGCGAGAGGGAGGTGACCTTGCTGGCCGGAGACTACGTGGTCCACACCGTAATGGAGCATGGGCTTTTTCGCGCGTCGAGATTGGCGCGAACCTGCAGCTTGTTCCGGGACGAATTGCCTGTTTTGATTCATCTGGCCGGGTTGCTCCGTGATGGAGATACATTTCTGGATATCGGCGCAAACGTTGGAGTATTCGCCGCCCACATCGCGGGCTTTCGGGTCCTCTTTCCGGGGTTGAGGGTCTATGCGTTCGAGCCGAATCCTGACACCGCGGCAAGATTGCGAGCGAACGCCGAGCGGTTGGGCGTCGAGATATTTGACGTCGCGCTTTCCGATCGGAATGGCACGCTAGAGTCTGTGGATGGCGCGGTGTCCAACGTTTTCTCGACGGTCGAGAATGCGTCATCCTATTCCATCACGGGCGAGCACAGAGTCTGTGAATGCCGGCGTCTGGAAGACCTGGCGATACAAGGTCATTCGCTTGTGATGAAGATCGATGTCGAGGGCCACGAGTGGGAGGTGTTGCAAGGTGCTGTCGGCCTGTTTCAGGCTAACAGGGTGAGGGCATTGTACCTGGACGACTTCAAGGACGCCAGGATAGTGACGTTTCTGGACAACTACGAATTCCGCTTTTTTAACGGGAGAACCCTCAAACCGGCGAGCGATCGGACAAGGCACCTTCTGGCGATCAAGGGTAGTGGCGCCGGCTCGACTCCTCAAAAAAACCAGCTAAAGAGCTAACCGCGTCGAGCGATTGCGAAGGTCGAATTATAGATTCTCTTTGGCGCTTTGGAGAAGCGCTGATACCCAGGAGAGGCCGTGAAAATTCTTTTTCTAACCCGGTCCTTGGAACCAGGCAGAAATTGGTTTGTTTGTTCGGTTCATCCGGAATGGAATCCGGATGAGATGCTTGCAGCAAGAAGTGTCTTCGCCATTGACACGGAGATGTGTGTGCGGTGTTCAGAACGTTAATAGTTAAAACGAACTTTTGGCAGACTACTTATTTTGATATTCGGGATCAACGAAAAGCGCGTCCGTCCAGGCAGCTCTATCGTGTTGGTAATAGAACCTGTAAAAGGAAACAAGGCGGAAGCCATGCTCTGCCATGAAGCCGTAATTTTTTTCAAGGCGAGGCAGACCTTTGTACATATCAGAAAAGATAATCTCCATATAGACTAAGTGAATACGTCGCCGCATCAACAGTTGTGATGCTCCTTTAATTACCTCCAGATCGAATCCCTGAGTGTCGGATTTTAGGATATCGATTCGCGTGACGCTGTGTTTGCCGCAATAGTCATCAAGAGTCCTAACTGCTACATTGCGCGTCTCTTTGGTCCTCCCAAAGCAGTCAATACTCGGTTCAAGCAAGGAACTCATTGTCGAATATTCGTTCTCGATCAAATCCATTTCACCGGATTTTGATCCGAGAGCGAAATTGTTCAGGTGCAAATCAGGAATACCCGAGGTTCGTCGCTGAAGTTCGGAAAAGGCAAAGCTAGGTTCGAATGCGTGTATGATCGGATGATCGAGATGGCTGCGGAATTGGCTTATCGATTGGCCTACGTTTGCTCCCGCATCAATGATAACTGGGCGACGGCTCGTTTTAGTCAGCCTCTGCATGTCTCGAAATGCGTTTTGCCCAACATCTCCAGAGATGCGCCGCACCTCGTATCCCATGGATGAACAAATGCGCTTAATAACGGTTTTGATGATCACGGCTTCTGACTAGGCGAGCGCCGACGCGATGGCGATGAAGTGCAGTTCGTCCATCTCCGGGATGAACCCGCCCGACGAGGTGACGCGCCCCAGTTTGCCGGCCAGTCCAACGGCGGGCGCGGCGACGACTTCCGTCAGCGCAACGTTTGTTCGGTGATCCACCTCCTGCTGAGCCTGGAGGAGTGATCAGGGGCGCGATTCTTCGACCGAACAGCCGACTGCCGCGAGATTTCCCATTTGCCCTTCGTCAATCGGTATCTTCCGGGCGGCCCATAGTCGTATTTTGTGACTTGGTTACACTCCATACGACTGGGCGTAAAGCTTGTTTGCTGTCATAGTCCAATCTTCGACCAATGAACATCCCTGCGATGCTTAAACCTGCTCCAACGTGGGTCAGAAGACATCTGTTCGTGCGATTTTTGCTGGCTGTCTTCCCCAAATCTAATGATCAATGGATCGAGTTCAATGGCCATGCGAAAGTATATGTAGATTTGGGCGATCCTGAGGCTCGGAATGTTTTTTTGACGCGATCATTCGAGCCGGACTTTTTCAACGTGGCTTCGGCTGTCCTCTCGGAGGGAGGTGTTTTCTTTGACTGTGGTGCGAATTTTGGATTGTGCACATTTGGACTCATCCAGTTACTCGGCTCCGTGAAGGTTTCCTGTCATCTGTTCGAGGCGAATCCGCACTTGATACGCTATCTCGAGAGGTCAATGAGCTTATTTCCTTCCATCCAGATAAAGGTAACCGAAGGATGCGTCAGCGATCGGCAGGGTATCTCTCGTTTTCAAATTAATAGCGATTACCCGGCACAATCTTGTGTCGCTGCGGATGGCGCATTGGTACGGCTGAATGTCGTGCTGGACGATTACCTGGAATGTAATGGGCTCGACGTTGTTACCTTTCTCAAGATGGATCTCGAAGGCCAGGAGCTGAGCGCTTTGCGAGGCTTGGCAAGAGCACTGAAACGTGGCGCCATCGAAGTTATTTATTTTGAGGCCAGAAGTGAGTTGTTCCAACGGTACGGCTTGACTCTGGAAGACATCATTCGATTCCTGCACGAGAAAGGCTTTCGGGTATATTACTGTCGTGACCGTGACTTGATCGGAAGGCGGCGGACGACGATGCGTTTTTCCCGTAGCGGCCTGAATCAACTGCAGCTCTCCGAGTTCGAATCTGTGCATGGCAAGCTGGGAACGGACCTCTTAGCAGTTCACCAGGCACTCATACTCAAAACCGCGAGGTGAATTCTCTTCTTGGCCGGTGCCTTGGAAATGGGTAAAGACGGGGTCGGAGATTACGCCGAAACCTGCGATCTTTGAACCGGTCCCTAACAGTCAAAACAGCGACGTGAAAATTCTTTTTTTGGCGGGTTCATTGGAGCCAGGTAAAGACGGAGTAGCCGATTACACCGGAACCCTGGCGACCGAATGCGCTCGGCTCGGACACGAGACGTTTTTGTTGAGCTTGAACGATCCATGGGTACATGCGCCGCTGCTGGAGCCGACTGTGTTGCGTTTGGGAGCGAGGATGTCTTGGCCAGACCGCGTAAAAACTGCTCGGGCATTTTTGACTGCGAACCGAGCGGAGATTGTTAGTCTGCAATTCGTTCCTTACAGTTTTCACAGAGCCGGTCTGAACTTCGCATTACCTCAAATCTTGCGCGCGATCATCGGTCAAACGCGAGCGCAAGTCATGTTCCATGAGATTTGGATAGGAGCTCAGACAGGCGCACCGGCGCGGGTCAAACTTCTCGGGTTTTTCCAGCGCAAGATTATCCAGGCTGTAGTGGAAAAATTGGCCTGCCGAACGATTCACACGAGCAACTTCGTCTACGCTCGGCTGCTGGCTCGGTACGGCATCGAAGCGAAACAGCTTCCGTTATTCGGGAGTGTGCCGCTTTTTGCGACACGGAACGAGACGCCTCGCGGCGATGGCACTTTGTCTCTCGGTTTGTTTGGTTCGATTCATCCGGAATGGACCCCCGATGAGATGCTTTCGGCACTTCGAAAGCTTGGAAGACCGATCCGGATTTCTCATGTCGGCCGTATCGGACCGGGAGAATCAGTCTGGACGGATTTGAGTGGACGATACCAACCGGAGATCGAGTTTTGTCGACTGGGCGAACAATCGCTGGAGAATATCTCGCAGTTTCTGGGGTCCGTGGACTTTGGTGTTGCCACGACGCCTCTTTCTTTAATCGGAAAGAGCAGCTGTACTGCAGCAATGTTGGACCATGGCCTGCCGGTTATCGTGAATCGCAACGATATCCATTTTCGCGGGATTCCGGAGATCGCGCCTATTTCCGAGCTTTTGATTCCGGTCGACGATAACTTTCTCAAATGTCTTGCCGCAGTGAAAAGGCGGCCTCCCAGGCCGCTGCTGCCCGAAGTGGCGAAGCAATTTCTGAGCGATCTTACTGCAGGTTAAATCCCGTCTGGAAAAGGCGCTTTCGGTCTGAATCCTAACCCTATTATCGTTGCCTTCAACCGTTATGGAGGGCGGCGCTGCAGAAGAAAGTCCCGCTCGACGGGAGAGCGCTTCGTGGAGTAGGCTTAAGAGAGGAAAGTTATGCCCACCGCCGTATCGATCGCCCATCAGCTCTGGACGGCCGACGAATTTCTGGACTGGCTCGAGCCAGGAATTTTTGCCGACCTGATCGATGGCCAAATCATCATGCACTCTCCGGTCAGCCTGCTCCATGGTAATCTCACGAACTTTTTAGACAGGCTTGTCGCAGCCTATGTCGAGCACGAGCGACTGGGTGTTGTGCATAGAGAGGTGATAGCTGTCCGGTTGAGCCAGAGAACCGTAGTAATGCCGGACATCGCCTTTTACACTCACGAGCAAGAAGCGCTCTTTCAGGAGACGCACATTCCATTGGCGCCCACCTGGGTGGCCGAAATTCTATCTCCGACGACCGCTGGTGATGATGTTGGCCGCAAATTTGCCAGGTACGAGGAGTACGGCGTAAAAGAATTCTGGATCCTGGACCCAAAAACTTTAGCGCACCGGTTTTTCAATCGGCAGGACAATCTTCTGCTCGAGTTTGGCCAAAACGAAGACATTATCTGCTCTCGTGCTATTCCTGGCTTCTGGGTGAGGCGTGCCTGGCTAGATCCTTGCCAGATGCCTGGTAAACCTACGGTTTCCGATGCGTTGGGCGAGCTAGTTGCTACGAAATGATCACGGAGATCGGCCAATCAGCATCTCAGCCGCAGTTTGCCGCACGGTTTCAGAATGGTTCGATTGCTTGACCATTACTTCAGACTCCGCCCTTTTCGTCCGCTGTTTGAAACCGGATTACCGATTCTGCTCTACCACAAAATGGGTAAAGCTACGTTGCTTGACCGGCGCAAGGGGCTATTTGTCTCGCGACATCTCTTTGCCAGTCAACTGTCGGAACTGGCGCAGGCAGGCTTCGGATTTGGCAAACTTGGAGAAGCGTATTCCGGCCGGAAAATCGCGATCAGTTTTGACGATGGGTACGCAAGTTGTTTCGAGCAAGGCATCGATATTCTCGAGACGTTTGGCTGCAAAGCTATTCAGTTTTTGGTGAGCGGGCGGATTGGCAAAGCAAATGATTGGGATGGGACCGGGGAAGCAATCATGGACAAATCGCAGGTTCGCGAATGGCTGGCGGCCGGTCACCAGATCGGCTCGCATACCATTTCGCATCCCGATCTGACCAGACTCCCCTCCAGGAAGGCGCGAGAAGAGATCCAGGCGAGCCGGAAATGGCTGGAAGATACCTTTGGGGTTTCGGTCAGCCATTTCTCTTACCCGCAGGGCGCTTTCGATGACCGGATCCTTGAAATGGTGCGGGAGGCCGGTTACAACGCTGCCGTCACAACCCAATTTGGAGTCAATGACGTCGGGACAGACCTGTACAGGCTCCGAAGAATACTGGCGTATCGATCGCTCAGGGAGTCCTTCTCTTCCCTGGTTCGACGGGATGTCAGATGAGAATTCTGCTTTCCTCTCACTTTTTTTATCCAAGCGTCGGAGGGATCGAACAGGTAAGCCTTGCGCTGGCGACTCAGTTCGCGCGTGCGGGTCACACGGTGAAAGTCATCACGACGACACCTCAATCGGATGGAAGCAATTTTCAGTTTGAGGTCGTACGCAGGCCGTCGGCGCTGCGGCTGTTGGAGCTCGTGCGTTGGTCCGAAGTGGTATTCCACAACAACATCAGCCTGCGGACGTGGTGGCCGCTAGTACTCGTCCCTCGTCCCTGGGTGATCGCTCATCACACCTGGATGGCCCGGACAGATTCCTCCTTGGGATTGAGAGACCGCCTAAAACATTTTTTGACACGGTTTGCCACCAACATCGCAATCAGCCAACCGATTGCCGGCCACTTGACCGTTCCATCCATCATCATCGGTAATCCATATCGCGATGAATTGTTTCAACGAGATCGGTTTGTCAGCCGGGACATCGACCTGATTTTCGTTGGACGCCTCGTTCCGGATAAAGGGGTCGATATTCTGATCGGCGCTCTCAAACATCTTCGGGAACGAAACTTTTTTCCCAACCTGACCATCGTTGGCAGCGGACCGGATTTGACTCGACTGCGGAAAATGGTCGAACAATTTCAACTCGCAGATCAGGTGGCGTTTCTCGGCACGCGTACCGGTCAAGCGCTCGTGGAGCAGCTGAATCGGCATCGAGTGATCATTGTGCCGTCGCGTTGGCAGGAACCGTTCGGCCTCGTTGCGCTGGAAGGAATTGCGTGCGGCTGCCGAGCGATTATCGCCGAGAGCGGCGGACTCCTGGAGGCGACTGGTTCACACGCGGTTGTCTTCGAGCATGAAAGTCACCTGGCGCTGGCTGATGCGATCGAGCAGACGCTGAAGGATAGGTTTGACTGGGAAGACTACTGGCGGTCGGTGGAAGAGCATTTGCGCCCGCATCGGGCCAGCGAAGTCGCTCGTCGATATCTGGAGGTTCTAGCGAAAGCGTCAGCCCGCAAATCTCACAAGCCGAAGCGCTCGTGATATTTTCGCTGTGAAAGGCTGGAAGCGGTCGCAAGTCTGGCAACCACTTCCGATTGTCTCGAAGGCATCGCTCGATGCGAACAAAATACAGGCTGGAAGCCTATTCTACATTACACCGTCGCGTCGTCGCTGTAGGTTCGTCGAGATACCTGCAATATGCCCTGCAGACATCGCTCGACACGCCGGAGAGCAAAGTAGTATAGGCTTCCAGCCTGTTTCGGGGCTGAAGCTATGTCGCCGCGCCTAACCCGTACCCGCCCTTTCTCCGAATTGTGTATAATGCTCAGATGAAAACTCCCAGGTAGGGCAAGGCTCCGCGGGAGGACGACAAGCGCCGCGAACGCTACGATGAATCAAAATCAAAGGTAATGATCACCGTAAGTCATCCTCACGTGAATCAGTACGTTCGGGCGCTTTTGGCAGCTCTCGAAGGAAAAGGGGAACTGCATGAATTTCACACGACTCTCAGCCTTGGGCGGAGAAGGGTGGGAATGCCCAGTGCCCGACAGAAGGTTCGCCAGCATCCTTATCGGGAGATCGCGCGCCTGTTCGCTCAGCGTTTTGGACAGGAATGGTTGATTCGCCATGGCTCTGGATTGGTTTGCAGCGACGCGGTTGCGTGGGGGTTTGACCGGCACGTCGCGAAATGTCTGAACTCCAGTTCGGCAATCTATTGCTATGAAGATTCGGCGCTGGAGACATTTCGTGCGGCCAGGCGACTCGGTGTACGGCGTTTTTACGAACTTCCGATCATGTATTGGGAGACTGTCCAAAAGCTTCTGCGCGAGGAGGCCAAGCGATATCCTAAATGGGAGCCAACCTTGCAAGGAACACGGGACTCGGCCGGCAAACTGGAACGGAAGGAAGAGGAATTGCGACTCGCAGATCTTGTCATTTGTCCAAGTCGCCAGGTGCAGGAGTCACTTCCTGCCGGAACAGTTTCCTTCGTTGCCGAGTACGGGTGCCCCGCGCCTGCGATTAGAGAACCGGCCCGAAATAATGCGCGCTTGAGGGTCTTGTTTGTTGGAACGATGACCCAGCGAAAGGGATTGGCAGATCTGTTCACGGCAATGAAGCTCCTGGGCCGCTCAGATGTTGAATTGCTCGTTCTCGGTACGCCACTCCTTCCGCTTCGATTCTACCAGCAGGAATATCCGGATTTCACATACGAGGCAACGAGGCCGGCCGGAAAGGTGCGGGAGCTGATGTTAAAGTGCGACGTTTTGGTGCTGCCTTCGATCGTCGAGGGCAGGGCAATGGTTCAGATGGAGGCGTTGAGTTGCGGTCTTCCGATTGTCGTGACGCCAAATGCTGGCGCCGAAGATCTGATTGAACCGGGACGAACCGGCTTCTTGATACCCATCCGCGCACCCGAGGCGATTGCGGAGCGGATTGACTGGATTGCCGATCACAGAGATTGGGTTGATGATACGCGTTCGGCGATCATCGAAAAAGCGCGACAATCCCATTGGCGACGATACAGTGACAAAGTTTTATCGGTTGTCCTCTAGCGCGAAAATCTCACGAGCAAATCCCGAGCGCAAGAATGAGTTCGGTCGCGCCGGGTTGTCCGAACGTATCTCCACGAACCGGGGACTGCGTCCGCACCGCAGCCTGGTGTTGCTAATCTGGTTGTACTTCTGGCTCTTGATTTGGGAAGGGGCATTGCGCAAATGGATTTTTCCATCGTTATCGGCGCCGCTCCTGGTCGTGCGTGACCCAATTGTGATTTTGATCTACGCGATTGCGTTGGCTCAAGGGGTCTTTCCATTCAATCGCTTCGTTCTGGCGACTTTTGGATTGGCAGGTCTGAGCTTTGCCGCGTCGCTCCCCTTGCTCGACCATCTGGGGATCATGCTGTACGGGCTGCGAACAAATTTTCTTCATCTGCCGCTGATATTTCTGATGCCGAAGGTTTTGGGCCAGGGGGAGGTGGACCGATTTGGGCGTTGGTTTTTGTTGCTGGCTCCACCGATGACTTTCCTTGTACTCTGGCAATTTGCGTCGCCTCAGGGCGCTTGGATCAACACCGCGGTGGGCGGCGAACTGGGCGGCCAGCTCATCTCCGTGGGAGACAGAATCAGGCCGGCAGGTCTTTTTTCGTTCGTCACCGGGATGGTTTCCTTTTTGAGCGTCGTTACGGCTTTTCTCCTGGGCGCTTATCTCGACGGGAACAAGATATCAAATTGGCTTCGCGCTTTGACTATCCCCTGCCTGCTTCTTTCGCTGGTGTTGTCGGGTAGTCGCTCCGCTCTGGCGGGTGTCACAATCATTGTGATTGCTGTGTTGGTGATTTGCGCACTTCATTTTTCGCGAGTTCGCAGCATCCTGGCTCCCTCAATCTTGGGTTACCTGATTTTTGTGGCGCTCTGTTATTTTCCTCTGTTTCGCGAAGGTTTGGAAGTGCATGAAGAGAGGCTCCGAGCCGGTGGAGGAGTGAAAAACGGAATTGTTGCGAGATACCTTGGCGATCTCGGAGAATCGATCGAGACGGCGATCGAGACGCCTCTGCTCGGTCGTGGGCTCGGAATCGGAACGAACGTCGGGGCGGCTATTTTGACCGGGTCGCGATCGTTTCTTCTCGGTGAGTCCGAGTGGTCAAGAGTCGTTGCCGAAAGTGGGCCGATTCTCGGATATGCCTTTATTTTCCTGAGGCTCTCAATCTGCTGGTACCTCGTTCGGGAATCGTGGAGTGCGCTTAACCGGGGACAGGCTACTCCGTTGCTAT
>Ga0209656_10002432_pt1 | contig 12038 bp, 12 predicted proteins | sample BogFormECP12_OM2_FD_188239 | JGI IMG/M metagenome (GOLD analysis project Ga0209656, IMG submission 188239) | Bog forest soil microbial communities from Calvert Island, British Columbia, Canada - ECP12_OM2 (SPAdes) (version 2) | ecosystem: Environmental > Aquatic > Freshwater > Wetlands > Bog ... | reverse complement strand
CGCGACCCTGGCCGCAAGCCGGACATGGCCCGACAAACTCATTGACGCCGGCGCGCCGCAGCGTGACGCCGTAGCCGGCTGCGATGGTCTGAAGGTCAGCAGAGCGGGCGAGCTCGATCAGGGGGGCAGGATGGTCAAGGCTTTTTGCTCTGACGATGACGCAAGGAAGATGGGCGCGGACGGAGGCGATCGAGCGCGGCGGCTCGCGCCTCGCGTCGAGCGAGAGCGCAAGTGTGTCGAGAAGCTGATTGAGCTCGGCGCGGGACAGCGCCGCATTGCTATCCATCAAGCGGAGGACCGCGGCCCACTGTGTCGGCGAGCCGGCGACGAGGGAGAAGCGCCCGGTCATTTTCGGGCCTCGCGGCGTTGCTCGGCGCGAGCGCGAACCAAAGCGCAAACGACCTGGCGCAACTCGCTCGGATCCACCTTGCCGACCGGAAGTGGAGGAATCGACTCGGACCGGGTCTCACGTCGCGCCCAGTCCAGCAAACCGGCCAAAAAAGCGGCCTGCATCGAGGTCAGGCGGTCCGGAGCTGCCTCTTGAACGTGGTCTCGCTCTGCTAAATCTGTTGGACACTTTTCCCCCGCCAGGGTGAAAGTTTTTGGCCGGCGCTCACGTCCGCAACGCGAGCCCGGCCGTTCTCCCTCAGGTGACGGGCTCGCCGACGCCGTCGAGCGCGAGCACGTCGGACAGCCTCACGCCGCGCCGCCGTTCGCTCAATTTCAGCACCAGGTCGCCGTGCCTGCGGCGGAACGTGTCCTCGCTGATGCCTCGTAGCTTGGCCGCCTCGGGCACGCTGATGACGCGCCGGAGCATGACCTCCTCCGGAAGGACGGCAGGTCTAAGCGCATGCATTGGATGGTCTCCGCTTCAGGTGGTGCGCACGACTGCGGCGCACGAAGCGGATTTAGGCCCCCGCCAAAAAGCACAAGAAAGAGGGCATCGAGATGCTTTTCAAAAATGCTTATGCTTTTCCCGCCAGAGACTGCTGATGGCGTTTTCGACGGCCTTGGGTATCATCCGGCGAGGAGGATGATTGAGGCTGAGCCACTCCGACAGCTCAGTCGAAAACGCCTTCTTCGTCATGTTGGGAGGCACGCCGGCGTCCAGCCTTTTCGTCGCCTCGGCTCTGACAAAGAACTCTGAGGGCTTGCGGGGGCCGGCGTCCTGATCGGCCTCAGCACTGTCCGGGAAAAACAGCTCGATCCAGTGGGCCCTCATGCGGCCTTCGAGCCACAGCGAGGAGAAGAGCCAGTCGACCTCGCCGTGCCGCAAAACCGGGCCCGGCAAGCGGTCGTACCTGTAGTCGGCGCGGCGGATCTTGGCTATGCGCCAGTCGCCATGCTCGTCTAGCCGGAGGGTGCGGTCGTCGACAGCGGAAGGGTCCTTGTAGCCGGCCGCCTTCGTAGGCCACGGGAGTTCGTCGGCGTTGAGATAGCGAATACGTTCCCGCCCGGCCGCGACATCCAGCATGATCTCATGGGCCTTGGCCTCTCTCTGATCCCTAGGGAGGCGTGCAAGGGAAGGGAGCCGGGAAAGCAGCACCCACGTCCCCGCTTCCTTGGGCTTGGTCATGACCGCAGCGCCACGATCTTAGCCGGGTGCCCTTCGACGATCGCGGCGATGTGCTCGGCCCAGCGCAGCAGTGCTACCGTCTTCTCAGCGAGATAGGCCGCCCGATTGTAAACCCCTGCCACGCCGGCCTTGTGCCCGCTGACATGGCCGAGAACGGCCTCGACCACGTGCGGCTGCACGCCGAGGCGCTCATGCATGACGGTCGATAGCGTTCGCCTCAGGTCATGCAGGGTCCACCGGGGCTCGATTTTGACGCGGCTATCGAGCGTGGCCTTGCTTCGCGCCCATCCCCTGTATCCGCCTCGTCCTCGCCCAAAGACGAAATCGCGATCGGGCTTGCGGGGCTGGGCCTCAAGGATCGAGAGCGCGGCTGGGGCGAGCGGGACGTCAAACGCTCGCGAATTTTTCGTGCGCTCGCCCGGGAGTGAGATCAGAGCCTTCTCAAGATCGACCTCGGACCATCGGACGGAGCCGATTTCGTCGCGCCGGCAGCCCGTCAGAAGCAACAATCGCAGGATCTGAGAATATTGGTCGTCACCGCCGGTCGCCGTCCAGAGCGAGCGCAACTCGCCATCGGACAGAACGCGTTCTCGCGACCCGCCAACATCGAATTTGTTCGTGTTGAGCACCGGATTGTCGTCGCGCATTCCTTCACGCGCCGCCCACGCGAAAAAGGCGCTGAGGCTCGTGCGCACGAGGTTGGCCGCGACCGGCCCGCTTGTCTCGCCAACGCGAGCGAGAACCTTGGCGATTGCTCGACGGTCGACGCCGTCGACTGTCAATCGATGCAACGCCCGGGCATGGACGAGCAGATGGCGCGCGACCTCGACATAGCTGCGCGGCCTTAGGCGTTGACGCTGCCGCGCAAGATAGACGCTCAGCACCGCCTCAACCGTTTCGCCTTGGGCCGCGATTGCCTTTTGCTTCGCCTCCGCCGGGTCTTCGCCAAGCCGCGTGCGCGCGTGCAACTTGGCCGCAATGGCACGAGCGTCCGCGACGCTGATCGCCGACGCGGCGGCGACGGTGAGCCGACGCTGTCGATGTCCGACGCGAAATTGGAAAACCCACGTGCGCGATCCGCCTTCGCGAAGCCTCAGACCTAGGCCCGGCACGTCGTCATCCCAAAAAAACGCCTCAGCCTTGCCAGTCGGCAGGGCGAGCTTGGCGACAACGTCTTTGGTCAGCCTCATGGCGCTCAATCCTCGCTTCTGGGAAGCATATGGGAAGCACCGTAGGGCAACCGCGTGCGTTCTCGTGCTGTTTCTCGATTGAGCATTTAGGCGCATTTCCCGGGAAAAACAAGCTTCCCGCTGCCTAATGCGCCCTTGTGCGTCCTGCTAAATTCAATCCTTCAGATTGAGCGTCTTGTTGGCGCAAACGTCGACGCCTTCGGCGTCCATGGACTGCCCGTCACCGAACGTTCCGTGCAGATCGACCTTGCAGTCCTTGCCGCGCGGAACGCGCGCCGCCGCCTTCTGGCCGGGCTTGAGCGGGCCGGCGATTTTTTTCCACGTCGGAAAGCCGCTCTCCGTCGCCTGCAATTCGACGAGTCCGGCAGCGCGGGAATTAATGACCGTCACGTCGACGGTGGATTCGGACTGATCTTTGGGCTTGGCTTTGGCCTTCTTCACAGCCGGCGCGGCCTGAGCCGGAGCTTCCGCCGCGGGAGCTGCGGTCTGCGCGAGCGTTCCACCGGCGCCGATCAGAACGCAGAACGTTCCCGCCGCAAGAGCCGTCATCCAGTCCCGTGTTTTCATTCGAGGGTCTCCTCCTAGGGCTCGGCCCAAACGGCGCCGTATTTTTCTCGGTCGGCTTCGGTCACCGCGCGATTGCGGCCTTTCGTTCGGCGGCGCGCAGCATCGGCACGACGTCCTCGATCTTCTCCGCCACGAGATAGCGAAGCTCGAAGCCGCGGCGAATGAAGCCCTCGCCGTTCATATGCGCGAAGAGGGCGAGCAGCGGCCTCCAGAACCCGTTGAGATTGGCGAGGAGGACGGGCTTCCTATGGCGATCGAGCTGCGCCCAGGTCATCTGCTCGACAAGCTCCTCGAGCGTCCCCACGCCGCCCGGGAGCGCGACGAACGCGTCGGCGCGGTCGAACATCGCCTGCTTGCGCTCGTGCATGTCCTCGACGACGAGCATCTCCTGCGCGGCGGTCAGCGCATGCTCCTTGCGGACGAGAAAGCTGGGGATAATTCCGGTCACGTAGCCGCCCGAGGCGAGCGTTGAACGCGCGAGGCGCCCCATCAGGCCGTCCCCGCCGCCGCCATAGACAAGACCGATTCCCTCCTGAGCCAGAATGCGCCCGAACGCCTCCGCCGCCTCGCCGAAGCGCGCGTCGTTGCCGTTGCTCGACCCGCAGTAGACGCAAACGTTCCGGATGGAGTTCATGGAGGCCTCGTTTCAAGCCTTGATTTGCCGCTCCCGGCCAAATGCCGTCAAGCGACCAACCGGAACGCAAGGAAAGCCGGAGCTCAGCCGAGCCCGATCTCGCGCAGGATCTCCGCCTCATGCTCGCGGAGCTTCGGCGAGCGGCGCGCGAGCGCGAGCGGACTCCCGCTCATGACGATAGGGCTGCGAACGCCGGGAGTCCCTTGCGGATCGATCCGCATGCCGCGCGCGACGAACTGCGGGTCGGCGAAAAGATCGGCGACCGTGTTGATCGGCCCTGCCGGGACGACCGTTCTCTCGAGGGCGGCAAGCAGCTCATCCCGCCGCCAGCCGCGGGTTTTCGCCGTGAGCTGGCGCTCGAGTTCGGAGCGGTTTGCGACACGCGCGGCGTTGGTCGCGAAGCAAGGGTCGTCAACGAGCGCGTCGAGGCCGAGGGTCGCGCAGAGGCGCGCGAACTGCCCGTCGTTGCCAACGGCCACGATCAGATAGCCGTCTGAAACGGGAAACGTCTGATAGGGCGCAATGTTGGGATGGGCGTTGCCCATGCGGCGCGGCGCGACGCCAGACGCCAGATAGTTCATCGCCTGATTGGCCAGCATCGCGCCCATCGTGTCGAGGAGGGCGAGGTCGATCTGCTGGCCGCGCCCGCTGCGCTCGCGCTCGATCAGCGCCGCTTCGATCGCGATCGCGCCGTAGAGGCCGGTGAACAGGTCGCTGATCGCGACGCCGACCTTCTGCGGCTCGCCGTCCGGTTCGCCGGTGATGTCCATATAGCCGGACATGCCCTGGATGAGAAAATCATAGCCCGCGCGCTCGGCGTAGGGGCCCGTCTGGCCGAAGCCGGTCACCGAGCAATAAATGAGGCGAGGATTGAGGGACCTCAGGCTCTCATAGTCGAGGCCGAACTTCTCAAGCCCGCCGACCTTGAAATTCTCGATCAGCACGTCTGAGCGCGCCGCGAGGCGGCGTACGACCTCGCGCCCGCGCGCGGTCGCGAAGTCGGCGACGATCGAGCGCTTGCCGCGGTTGCAGCCGTGAAAATAGGCGGCGGCCCGCTCGCCCTCCGTCTCGATGAACGGCGGACCCCAGCGGCGCGTGTCGTCGCCCTCCGGGCTCTCGACCTTGACGACGTCGGCGCCGAGATCGGCCAGCGTCTGCCCGATCCAGGGCCCGGCGAGGATGCGAGCGAGTTCGACGACGCGGACGCCGGCAAGCGCGCCCATTCTCAGAAGAACGCCTGCAGGCCCGTCTGCGCCCGGCCCAGGATCAGGGCGTGGACGTCATGCGTGCCTTCGTAGGTGTTGACCGTCTCCAGATTGGCGAGATGGCGCATGACCTGGTATTCGATCTGAATGCCGTTGCCGCCGTGCATGTCGCGCGCGGCTCTCGCGATCTCGAGCGCCTCGCCGCAGTTGTTGCGCTTCATCATCGAGATCATTTCAGGCGCCGCCCGGCCTTCGTCCATCAGCCGCCCGACGCGCAGCGCGCCCTGTAGCCCAAGCGCGATCTTGGTCTGCATGTCGGCGAGCTTCTTCTGGAAGAGCTGGGTCGCCGCGAGCGGCCGGCCGAACTGCTTGCGGTCGAGGCCGTACTGGCGGGCGCGCATCCAGCAGTCCTCCGCGGCGCCCATCGCGCCCCAGGAGATGCCGTAGCGCGCCCGGTTGAGGCAGCCGAAAGGCCCTTTCAGGCCGGAGACGTTCGGCAGAAGCGCCTCCTCCGGGACCTCCACGTTGTCGAGCACGATCTCGCCGGTGATCGAGGCGCGCAAACTGAGCTTGCCCTCGATCTTCGGCGCGCTGAGGCCCTTCATGCCCTTTTCGAGAATGAAGCCGCGGATCTCGCCGCCGTGCGCCGCCGACTTCGCCCAGACGACGAAGACGTCGGCGATCGGCGCGTTGCTGATCCAGGTCTTCGCGCCGATGAGCCGGTAGCCGCCGGCGCTCTTTTCTGCCCTCGTTGTCATGGCGCCGGGGTCCGAGCCCGCGTCCGGCTCTGTGAGGCCGAAGCAGCCGATGAGATCCCCGCGCGCGAGGCCCGGCAAATACTTTCGCCGCTGCGCGTCGTCGCCATAGGCGTAGATCGGATACATGACGAGCGAGCTCTGCACGCTCATCATGGAGCGATATCCGGAGTCGACCCGCTCGACCTCGCGCGCGACGAGGCCATAAGCGACATAGCCCGCATTGGCGCAGCCGAACTCCTCCGGCAGGGTCACGCCGAGCAGGCCCGCCTCGCCCATCAGGCGAAAGAGCTTAGGCTCGGTCTTTTCCTCGAGATAGGCTTTCTCGACGCGGGGCCTCAGTTCCTTGGCCGCGAAATCCCGCGCCGAGTCGCGGATCATCCGCTCGTCTTCAGTGAGCTGGCTTTCGATCAGCAGCGGGTCGTCCCACTGGAAGGGGCCGAGGCTTGGGCCATGATGACCGGACATCGCGTTGATCTTTCTGTCTGCGTTCGGCGAAGGGCGTCCCGATCTATATTGAGCGTTTTGCGGGGCGTCGACTCCAGCCCATCCGGAGGCGGCCCATGGCAGGCGCGCGTCCCGGAGCCTATCATCGCTCGCCCGCGCCCGTCGCGACGAGGATTTGAAACGCGATGCAGAACGATCCGCTTTCGCATGGTCTGTGGGAGACGACTGCCCCGCCGGCGCCGCCGACCTCGCCTCTGAGCGGCCGGATCAGGGCCGACGTCGCCGTCATCGGCTGCGGCTATACGGGATTGTCGGCGGCGCTGAGGCTCGCCGAATCAGGCGCCAAGGTCGCGGCTCTCGAGGCGGTCGAGATCGGCTTCGGCGGCGCGGGGCGCAATGTCGGCCTCGTCAACGCGGGCATGTGGGTGATGCCGCGCGAGTTTCCGAAGGCGCTTGGGCCTGAATACGGCGAGCGCGCCCTGACTTTGCTCGGCGGCGCTCCGGGCCTCGTCTGGGACATTATCAAGACACATGCGATCGACTGCGATCCCGGGCGCAACGGCACGCTGCAATGCGCCGTCGGCGCTGGAGGCCTCGCCGAGATCGAGGAGCGGGGGCGGCAATGGGGCGAGCGCGGCGCGCCCGTCAGGGTGCTCTCTGCCGCGGAGACCGCCAAGCGCATCGGCTCCGAGGCTTACGCCGGCGCGCTCCTCGACCTGCGCGCCGGAACCATCCAGCCGCTCGCCTATGCGCGCGGCCTTGCGCGCGCCGCAGTCGCCGCTGGCGCCGCGATCTACACCCAAAGCCCGGTCCACGCGGCGGAGCGGACGGGCGGCGCCTGGCGGCTCACCACGGCCGGTGGCGCGCTCGAGGCCGACTGGGTGGCGGTCGCGACCGACGCTTACGGCGGTGCGCCATGGCCTCAGGGGCGCCGGGAGCAGGTCCGCCTGCCCTATTTCAACTTCGCCACGCGCCCCTTGAGCGTCGAGCTGCAGGCCTCGATCCTGCCAGGGCGCGAAGGCTGCTGGGACACGAAGACGATCCTGAGCTCTTTCCGCTTCGATCGCGCGGGGCGCTTCGTGTTCGGCAGCGTCGGCGCGCTGCGCGGAACGGGACTTGCGATCCACCGCGCGTGGGCGAAGCGCGCATTGCGGAAAATCTTTCCCAAGATCGGCCGGGTCGAATTCGAGTCGCAGTGGTACGGCATGATCGGGATGACCGACAACGCGCTGCCGCGCTTTCATCGCCTGGCCGACCATGTCGTGACGTTTTGCGGCTACAACGGCCGCGGCATCGGTCCCGGCACCGCCTTCGGCCGCGTGCTCGCCGATCACATCCTTGGGCGGATCTCCGAACACGATCTGCCGCTGCCCGTCACCGAGCCTGACGCGCCTCTACTGCCGACGCTGAGGGAAGCCTATTACGAGGCCGGCGCGCAGGTCGCGCATGGCTTCGGCGGATGGCTCTGACCGGAGGTCGTAGAGCCTTGAATTCACCATCTTCGCTGGCCAAGCTCGCCTCATCGATGTCGGCCGACGACGTGGTTTCGTATCTTTTGATGCGCGCCGACGAAACCTTCCGCACCGATAGCGGAGCGCGGCGTGGCGCCTCCGCTCGACCAACCTTCGACTCACGGGACAAATCTATGGCTACCGGAACCGTCAAGTGGTTCAATGCGACAAAGGGATTCGGATTCATTCAGCCTGACGACGGCGGCAAGGACGTGTTCGTCCATATCAGCGCCGTCGAGCGGGCGGGCTTGCGCGAACTCAACGAAGGCCAGAAGCTCGCCTACGAGATCGTCGCCGACAAGCGCACCGGCCGCTCCTCGGCCGGCAATCTGAAAGTCGCCTGAGAATCCTTAGTGCTCGCGCGTATCGCGCAGTTGAAGCCCCGGCGACAAGGCCGGGGCTTTTTGTTTATGGTGGCGCCCCTTGAGGGAGGGCGCCGATGACGCAGCAAGACCAGCAGACCTATCTCGGGCTCGATATCGGCACCTCTTCGGTGAAGGCGCTCCTGATCGGGGCCGATCAGCGGGTCGTGAGCGAAGCAACGGCCCCCTTGAGCGTGTCGCGGCCGCACCCGTTGTGGAGCGAGCAGGACCCAGACGACTGGTTTGCCGGGGTCGAGGCAGCGACGGCGACAATCCGCCGCCATGCGCCCGCCGCCTTCGCGGCGCTCGCGGGGATCGGCCTCTCCGGCCAGATGCATGGCGCGACCTTGCTCGGCGCCGACGACAGGCCGCTGAGGCCCGCGATCCTCTGGAACGACGGCCGCTCCTTCGCCGAGTGTCTCGAGCTCAAGCGCCGCGTTCCCGACGTCGAAAAGCGCACCGGCAATCTCGTCATGCCCGGCTTCACCGCGCCGAAGATGCTGTGGGTCGCTGCGCACGAGCCCGCCATCGCCAAAGCCACGAGGCGCGTGCTCTTGCCGAAAGACTATGTGCGCTTGCGCCTCTCGGGAGAAGCCGTGTCAGACATGTCGGACGCGTCCGGAACGTCCTGGCTCGACGTCTCTCGCCGGCGCTGGGACGAGGACCTGCTCGCCGCGACCGGCCTGTCGCTTGCGGCTATGCCGAGGCTCGTCGAGGGGTCGGACGTCTCGGCGCATCTCTCGCCGGAGATCGCGAAAAGCTGGGGCCTCGAAGGCCGCAAAATTCCGATCGCCGGAGGGGGCGGAGACAATGCGGCCTCGGCGATCGGCGTCGGCGCGACGGCGCGGGGGGCGGGCTTCGTGTCGCTTGGAACATCGGGCGTCGTCTTTTCCGTCACCGACCGATACGTCAGCCTGCCTGAGCGCACGTTGCACGCCTTCTGCCACGCGCTGCCCCATCGCTGGCACGGCATGTCGGTGATGCTGTCGGCCGCATCGTCGCTATCGTGGATCGCCGGCGTTCTGGGCCGCGAGCGCGACATCGGCGACCTCGTCGCCGGCGCTGAAGCTTTCGCGCAGTCGGCAAGCGCCGTCGCCTCCGCGCCTGTCTTCCTGCCCTATCTCAGCGGCGAGCGGACGCCCTATAACGACGCCGAAGCGACCGGCATGTTCGCGGGGCTTCGCGCCGAGCATGGCGCGGACGCGCTGGTCTTCGCAGTGATGGAAGGCGTCGCCTTCTCCTTCGCCGACGGGGTCGACGTGCTCGACGCGGCGGGCGCGCGGCCCGTGCGCCCCCTCCTCGTCGGCGGCGGCGCGCGTTCGGAATTCTGGGGCCAGATGATCGCCGACGTGACGGGCCTCACCATCGACCTCGCGCAAGGGGCGGAAGCGGGCGCGGCTCTCGGCGCCGCCCGGCTCGGGATGCTCGCGGCCGGCGCCGGAAGCGTCGAAGCCGTCTGCACGCGCCCGCCAACTGAGCGCGCATTCGAGCCCGACCCCGCCCGCGCCGCGATACATGCGCCGCGCCTCAAGCGATACCGTGCGCTCTATCAGGCCGAGAAGGCCGCGCGGGTCTCGTAAGGCGGGTCGCGCGGGCAGGAACATTAAGCGCTCCGACGTCCATTCGCCTCACAGGCGGATCGCCGCGGCCCTGGCAGGCAGCGCCCCTAAACCGCTCGCCACTTCACGACCAGATCGCCCAGGGCGGAGACGAGGATCTGCACGCCGATGCACATCAAGAGAAACGCTGTCAGCCGGACGACCACCAGGCGCGCGGTAGCCCCGATGACATCGGTGACGCGGTCGGCAAATCGATAGGCGATCCATATGATCGCCGCGTTGGCGACGGCGGCGAGGCTGACGCCGACAAAGAACGCCAGAAGGCTCAAGCCATTTGGGGGACGTTCGGCGCCGAGCGTGATCGCAACCGCGATCGTCCCTGGTCCGGTGGTGAAGGGCAGGGTTAGCGGAAAAAACGCCATCTGCAGCGGATCGCGTTCGGGGTCGTGCGCTGCGGCCTGCCGGTCCCGGTTCTTGCGGTCTGCGTATTGATCGACGGACGTCAGCAGCTGCCAGCCGCTCAGCGCCACCACCGTCCCGCCGGCGATACGCACCGCATCGATGGAGACGCCGAAAAAGCTCAGCACATAGGCGCCGCCCCACAACGCGCCGAACATGATGAGAAGGGAGTAGAAGCCCACGCGCGCGGCGACCCTGACGCGATCCGCGTGACTGAAGTTGGCCGTCACGGCGTCGAAGATAAGCGCCCCGCCGATGGGGTTGATGATCGAGAACAGCGACGGGAAGGCGAGCAGGAATGCGACCTCTGCCGTCGGAGCGACGCTCCGCCAGTCGACGGTCATTGGCTTCGGTCCCGGTCCATCGTCATCCAGTCAACCATACACCACCGGCGGCGGCCGGCGGAGCGCCGGACTGGCGGAGTAGTGTCTCCGTTTCAATTCCCGCTCAAGGACCCCACGCGGACATTCGTCGCGAGCACTTGAACGTCGGTCGTCTCAGCGAAGCGGACGCCCGGAGTCGTAGACCGGTCATTCCCGATCGCGACTGCGGACGTCGCAGTTGGGGGAAGCGGACATTGGCCTCCGGTGTTCTGAACAAGCAGAGGCGCCGAGAGGTCATTCGCTCCGGGGGTAGTTGAAGGGGGGCGGAGGAGACGGGTGTTCCAGTTCGAGGGTAGCGGCGCGTTCTTCCTCCTCCCCCCTGCGAGAAGGTCCCAGCGCAGCGTGCCCGGACGAGCGCTCCGATCCAGAGTCGCGGCGTTTGCGCCAGACCGCGGTTGGCATAATGTAAGGCTGCACCTCGTGAGCTATCCCATGCTGGTTATGGAGCAGGATAGAGTCGCCCGGCCACGACTGGAAGCTGCTCGGCGAGCAACCGTGGAGGCGCCTTGTACGCCATCCTTGACCGAGCAACCGTCGTTCCATGTCGGCCGACCGGGCCGCACTCAGCCGCCGCCAGGGTCGCGCAAAGCAAAGGCAGCCGCGAAAACAGGAGAGGACCATGATCCGGTGCGTACGGATATGGACGGGAGATGACCGGAACTCGCATTTCGAGGAGGGCGTCATCGACCTTGAGGCCGGCCAGCGCGGCGACGTGCTGAGCGACAGAATGGCGACAACGACCATCTCCTTTGAGGAAACGGCTTCTGGCGGCGCCTTCGCCTGGCATACCGCGCCCATCAGGCAATTAGTCATTACGCTGAGTGGAACGCTCGATTTCCAGACGCGCGAAGGAGAGCACTTCCTTGTCCGTCCGGGCGATATCCTGCTTGCCGAGGATACGGCCGGCGGCGGACATAGCTGGAGGCTGACGGACGATCAGCCATGGCGACGCGCGTATGTGGTCCTTCAACCAGGGAGCACGGTGCCGTTTCGAGCGAGCAAGCCCCAAAGCGCCGCGCCCTAAGCGAGGCGCTCGCGAGAACGACGACGAACATTCATAGTCCCCTCAACAGGGAGCAATTCCATGTCCGACACATTCAGCAGCGGACCCGATGTCGTCCTCATCGGCGCCGGGATCATGAGCGCAACGCTCGGCGTGTTTCTCAAGGAACTCGAGCCATCGCTCGATATCGAAATGTTCGAAACGCTCGAGGGGGCCGGGCTTGAGAGTTCGGACTCCTGGAACAACGCCGGCACCGGCCACGCCGCCAATTGCGAGCTGAACTATACGCCCGAGCGGGCCGACGGCAGCATCGATATCTCCAAAGCGCTGGAGATCAATGTCGAATTCGACCTGTCACTCCAACTCTGGTCTTACATAGTGAAGAAG
>Ga0209656_10002430_pt1 | contig 12041 bp, 10 predicted proteins | sample BogFormECP12_OM2_FD_188239 | JGI IMG/M metagenome (GOLD analysis project Ga0209656, IMG submission 188239) | Bog forest soil microbial communities from Calvert Island, British Columbia, Canada - ECP12_OM2 (SPAdes) (version 2) | ecosystem: Environmental > Aquatic > Freshwater > Wetlands > Bog ... | reverse complement strand
GCACAGACACGGCCTTCGACGTGCAGCAGATGAAAGTCGGTCGCCGGCTGGCGGTGAAGCTGCTGAACGCATCGAAGTTCGCGCTCGCTGATCTCCCGCCGCAGGGACCGACGCTGACCCACCCCCTCGACCGCGCACTGATAGCGCGGCTGGCGACGGTCGTCAGGGAGGCGACTGACAGCTTGGAGGACTACGACTACGCGCGGGCACTCGAGCGTGCGGAGGGCTTCTTCTGGTGGTACTGCGACTTCTACCTCGAGCTCGTCAAGGGCCGCCGCTACGATGCGGACCCGCACGTGACCGCATCCGTGAGCCGAGCGCTGCGCCTGTCCCTGTCGGTCTTCCAGCGGCTGTTCGCGCCGTTTCTGCCGTTCGTCTGCGAGGAGGTGTGGTCGTGGTGGCGGGAGGGATCGGTGCACCACGCGCCATGGCCCGACGCGGCCGAGTTGACCGACGCACTGGGCGCCGAGGCCTCGGAGCCCGGCGAAGGTGGGCGGGCACTGCAAGAGGTCGCGCTGGCGGTCACGGCTGACGTGCTCAGGGAGGTTCGAAAGGCCAAGTCGCAGGCGCGCCGGCCGATGCGTGCGCCGGCCGCGCGCGTGATCGTGCACGACAGCGCCGAGCGCCTGCGGGCGCTCGAGCTCGGGTCCGGTGATCTGTTGCAGGCCGGCTCCATCGAAGCGCTCGAACCGGTCGTGGCCGAGGAGTTCGCCGTCGAGGTCGAGCTCCAGGACATAGGGTCTGCGGCGTGAGCAGGACGCTGATAGGCGAGCTGGCGGGCAAGGTGGGCGAGCGCGTGACGATTCGCGGCTGGGCGCAGGCGGTGCGCGACCAGAAGCGCATGCAGTTCGTGGTCGTCCGTGACGAATCGGGCCTCGCCCAGGTGGTGCTCGAGAAGCAGGAGCCATCCAGCGAGCTGAACCAGGCGCTCTCGGCCCTCACGGCCGAGTCGGCGGTGACCGTCACGGGCACGGTGGTGGCCGACGAGCGGGTCAAGCTCGGGGGTCTCGAGCTGCGACTGGAGAGCCTGACGGTCGACTCGCTCGCCGAGCCCGAGCTCCCCGTCGCGCCCGACTCGGCCCTCGACAAGCGCATCGACTGGCGCTTCCTCGATCTACGCCGGCCCGACCGCAGGCTGATCTTCGAGGTGCAGACGACGGTCGAGCACGCGATGCGGGAGTTCTGGCAGAAGGACGGGTTCATCGAGCTGCACACGCCCAAGTTCATGGGCTCGGCAAGCGAGTCGGGCGCTGAGCTGTTCAAGGTCGAGTACTTCGACACCGTCGCCTACCTGGCTCAGTCGCCGCAGTTCTACAAGCAGATGGCCATGGCCGCCGGGTTCGGGAGAGTGTTCGAGATCGGTCCCGTGTTCCGTGCGAACCCCTCGTTCACCTCGCGCCACGACACGGAGTTCACGAGCGTGGACGTGGAGATCGCGTGGATCGACTCGCACGAGGACGTCATGAGGTTCGAGGAGTTGTGGCTCGCGCACGTGCTGGCGAGGGTGCAGGAGGCCCACGGCGACGAGATCGAAATGACGTTTGACACCCCGGTCGTGGTGCCCACGCTCCCGTTCCCTCGAGTGACGCTCGCCGAGGCCAAGGAGCTGCTGCGCGCGCGCGGCTACGAGGCACCCGGTGGCGAACACGATCTCGACCCGCCCAGCGAGCGGGCGCTCTCGACGCTCATCAAGGACGAGTACGGCCACGAGTTCGCGTTCGTGACCGACTACCCGACGACGGTGAGGCCCTTCTACCACATGCGTCACGCCGAGAATCCGAGCCTGACCAAGAGCTTTGACCTTCTCTGGCGCGGCATCGAGCTGACGACGGGGGCCCAGCGCGAGCACCGCTACGAGCAGTTGCTCGCACAGGCCGACGACAAGGGCGTCGAGACCGGGCCGATCCAGTACTACCTGAACTTCTTTCGCTACGGGGCCCCACCTCACGGGGGCTTCGGGTTCGGGCTGACGCGCCTGTTGATGCAGATGCTCGGGCAGGACAACGTGCGCGAGGTGACGTTCCTGTATCGCGGCCCACACCGCCTGGAGCCCTAGGCGTGGGGCGTGACGCGGATCGTCGTTTGCCCGCGCCCGCGCCTGACGACTTGCGCTAGAGCCCGAACGCGTCGGCCAGCAGCTCGTATGAGTGCCGCCGTGCCTCGTGCTCGTAGGTGATGCTCACGACGATCGCCTCCTCCGCGCCGTATTTCGCGACGACGTCCTCGAGCTCGGCGCGGACCGTGGTCGGCGAGCCGATGACGGCGCGGCGCTCGGAGCGCGGCCGCTCGCCCGTGTGATCCTCGGCGGCCAGGAACTCAATCGCCTCCTCGGGCGGCGGTACGGCGATCAGCTCGCCGCGGCGCAGCAGCGTGAACGTCATGCGTCCGCTGGTGGCCAGGCGCCGGGCCTCCTCGTCGCTGTCGGCGCAGATCACCCACACGCCCACGGCCGTGCGGGGCTTCGCGGGGTGTTCGTGCTCGGCGAAGCGCTCGCGATAGAGCGCGGCGATCTCCGCTCCCTTGGGGTTGATGAAGTCGGCGAACGCGTACGGCAGCCCCAGCCCGGCCGCCCACAGCGCGCTCTGCGGGGAGGAGCCCAGCAGCCACGGTTCCGGTCGCTCGGGGCGCCCCGGCAGCGTCTTTGCCAGGCGGGCGAACGGGTGGTCCTCGGGGAGACTGTCGTTCAGATATCCCAGCAGCTCTACGAGTTGCTGCGGGAAGTCGTCCGGTGCGGCCTGGCGGCGATCGCGCTGGAGGGCGAGGGCCGTCATCGGATCGGTGCCGGCGGCGCGGCCGAGTGCGAGGTCGATCCGGGCGGGGAACAGCCCGGCCAGCAGGCTGAACGTCTCGGCGACCTTGAACGGGCTGTAGTGGGGCAGCATCACGCCGCCGCTGCCCACGCGCATGCGGGCGGTCGAGGTGGCGATTGGACCGATCAGCGCCTCCGGACTGGGTCCGGCGAGCATCGGGCCTCCGTGGTGCTCTGCAAGCCAGTAGCGGTGATAGCCGAGCCGATCGGCCAGCCGCGCCAGGTCGAGCGTGTTATGCAGCGCCTCTGCGCCGGATGAGCCCTTCGACACCGGGGACTGGTCGAGGACGGAGAGCCGAAAGGGCAGGGACATGGCGTGCTAGTCAGCGTCCCGAGCGGTGGACCGCACCCACCGCACCCCGCAGGCCGACGCATCCCACGCATCCCACGCATCCGAAGCAGTTGACGCATCCCACGCATCCGAGGCACGCAAAGCAGCCGCTGTTGCCTATGCCGCCGACGACGGCAATGCTGGCAAGAACGCCTGTGCTCAGCATCACTCCCGCACTCCCCAGGACGCCCGCGCTGGCGACCGTGCCCGCGCTACCCACCACGCCCGCGCTCACGAACGTACCGGCGCTGCCGATCACTCCGGCGCTCGCCACCGAGCCGGCGCTGCCGACGGTTCCAGCGCTGGCGCCCGTCACGCCCGATTCGCTCGCGGCCCGACCGCTCGCAGCGGTACGGGGACGTTGCTCGGAGGAGATTCGATCGCGTGACGATAGCCCAATCCAGACGGCCCCACCCCGCAGGCGACGCCCGCCGTCCGCATCCCGTCCGCAGGCACGTCTACCTTCAGGTCATGCTCCTGAACGAGCTCACCGACGGCATGGAGATCGACCAGGTCCTGCTGGTGCGCGAGTCAGAGCGCCGGCAGCGGCGTGATGGCGGCGACTACCTGCGCCTGCAGCTCGGGGACCGCACCGGCGCCGTCGCGTGCATGGTGTGGGAGGAGCTCGGCGAGGTTGAGGAGCTGGCCCGCGCCGGCACGCCGGTCAGGGTGCGCGGACGCTACACGGTGCACCCGCGCTTTGGGCCGCAGATCAACCTGCGCGAACTCGCGCCCGCCGACCGCGACAGCTTCGACTATGCGGACCTGCTCGACGGGCCGGCACGAGAGGTCGGGCAGATGGAAGCAGAGGTGCGCGAGCTCCTGGACACCGTACAGGAGCGTCACCTGCGCCTGCTGCTCGAGCGCGTGTTCGCCGAGGACTCCGAGCTCTGGGCACGCTACCGTGTGGCCCCCGCGGCGAAGTACTACCACCAGGCCTACCGGCACGGCCTGCTCGAGCACTGCCTCGGAGTTGCCCAGGCGGTGAGCGCGATCAGCGCCACGTTTCCCGGTGTCGATCGCGACGTCGCCGTCACCGGCGCACTGCTGCACGACATCGGCAAGCTCGATGCATATACGGACGATGCCCAGAACATCGACCTGACCGACGCCGGCCGCCTGCAGGGGGAGATCGCGCTGGGGTACTACCGCATCCGGCGCATGATCGAGGACATCGAGGACTTCCCCGAGGATCTCGCGCAGGCGGTCGGACACATAATCCTCTCCCACCACGGCACGCTGGAGCACGGCAGCCCGGTGGTGCCCTGCACGCGCGAGGCGACGCTCGTGCACATGATCGACAACCTCGGTGGGCGCCTGGGCAGCTTCGACCGTCTTGAGAAGGAGCTCTCGCCCGGTCGGCGCTGGTCGGCGTTCGACCGCGCGATCGGCGGGGGCGCCTTCTTCGCCGAGCGCACGAGCGAGCCGGTCGAGATCGCTCAGCCCGCCTCGCGCGCGCAGCAGGCCGCCTGAGGCTCGGCGGTCGCATCTGGTCCGGGCCCTGCGCGAGCGGTCGGCGCGTTGAGTTCGCCGGCTCCGCTCGCGGTTGAAGAGACTATGTTTTCGGAGTGCCGTCCGAGGAGCAACAGGCGTCTGAGCCGCAGGTGCCGCGCGATGCCGGGAGGCCTCGTCGGTCCGTGTGGGCACTCGTTTTGCCGCTGGCGCTGCTGCTCGGGATTGTGGGAGGCCTGAGCGTCGTGTTGTTGAGGGGCCCGAGCAAGCCGACGCTGCCCGGAGGTGCCCAGCAGTCCGCTGCGGGCAGCGGCTTCTACGGCACGCTGGCCCTTCCCGCGAAGCAGGCGCCGCCGATCGACCTGCGCAACTACCTGGGCCAGCCCGTCACGCTCGCCCAGTATCGCGGCAAGGCGGTACTGGTCACGTTCCTGTACACGCACTGCCCCGACATATGCCCGCTGATCACCGCCAACCTCAGGGTCGTTCTCAGTCAGCTCGGCGCCCAGGCGGCGAAGGCGCAGATCATCGCGGTGTCGGTCGATCCTCGGGGCGACACGCCCGAATCGGTCGCGAGCTTCCTGCGCGCCCACGGGATGCTCGGCAGGATGCAGTACCTGATCGGCTCACCGGCACAGCTCGCCCGTACCTGGGCTGCCTGGAGCGTCGGCTCGACCCGCGAGGCCGGCCAACCGGACCTCGTGGCCCACTCGGCGCTCGTCTACGGTGTGAGCGCGAGCGGCAGGTTGACGACCATCTACCCGGCCAGCTTCGAACCGAGCGAGATCGTGCACGACGTCCCCAGGCTCGCGGCGCAGTAGGCGCCCGGGCTCATCGCCGGCCGTCCAAGCCGAGGGCCCCGTGCTCAGCGCTCGTCCAGGCCGCGGCGCCAGAGCACGACGTACCAGATGGTCACCGCGATGAACGCGACCGCAGGTATGACGAGCGTGAGGACCTCGGCGGTGGTGGCGATCGGAACGGCGTTGGTCGGCATGGAACCTCCTAGTGCTCGCCCGCCAGCCGGGCGCCCGGAGCCCGGGCTGGGGCTGGGGCCGGCGGCGCGAGCCAGCGGTGGACATAGACGAACAGGACGATCACGAACGTGATCGAGCCCGGCACCCACATGATCCCGGCGGCGATCTGCTGATCGGCCATCGCCGATATGCCGCCCGGACGGCTCGCCAGGTGCGCGTAGAAGTCATAGAGCGGATGCGGGGCGAGCGCCAGCACCACGGCGAGGATCCAGCTGACGATCATCGCCCCGACCAGATACAGAACGCGCTGGGAGGCATCCAGGGGCGCGCGCAGGGGCGGCGAGTCGATCACCTGCTTCCAGAACATGAGCGCGGTGCAGAAGAACAGCGTGTGCTCGAGGGCGTGAAGTGCGGTCGAGCGAAGCGTGGCGTCGAACAGCGGCGGGACGTGCCAGGCCAGCAGGACGACCGAGAAGAGAATGAAGCTCGGCAGCGGGTTGCCGAGCGCCCGGGCCGCCCGTCGCAAGGGGGCCGCGCCCCCGCCGTCGCTCAGCTCCCGCGCCAGCGACCGGCGCGCGTCCAGCGGCAGGCAGCGCCACAGGCGGATCCACGGCCGTGCGAAAACGATCAGCGGCGCCGCTACCACGAGCAGCAGCACGTGCTGAACCATGTGCACCCAGAACAGCTGCTGGCTGAGGATCTCGATCGGCGAGGCCAGTGCGATCGCGAGCACGGCCAGGCCGGCGTAGAAGCAGGCGCTCCGCCATCGCTGGGCGGTTCGTGTGCGCGCCGGGGTGACGGTGCGCCGGGCTCCCAGCCAGTACAGGATCGCAAGGTCGATCACCAGCACCAGCGGCGGGTCAAACGACCAGTCCCAGAAGCCGGGGGTCGCTGCTGCCGGGGCGAGCACTACAGCAGGTACAGCGTCACGTAGGTCACGACCCCGATCGCGCCGAGGAAGGCCCAGTAGAAGACGGCGGCGTCCATCCCGCGGGGGAGCAGCCGGTCGGGGTGCTCATAGACGGTCTCTCCCTCGCCCCCCTGCGCCGTCGGTGTGCGCCGCTCGCGCAACTCTGTGGCCACCTGAATCTCCAGCCAGTACATGGTCCCGAGCACCGCGAGCAGGTAGAAGGCCGTCCATGCGCAGAACACGCTCGCATAGGCTCCGTCGGTGGGGCCGAAGTGCTGGCCTGCGTACTCGATGCACTGCAAGGCGATCGCAGCGAGCCCGAGCACCAGGCCGCCGATCGCCGGCGCCGGCCAGCCGGAGGACCCGCGCTTCATCTGGCGTCCCGCAACGATCGTGAGCGCCACGCTGAGCACGATGCAGACGATGAATGCGACGCCGAGGCCCGCATTTGGAGCGAGGCTCACGTGGACTTCATTCTGTTCCTTCAGCAGTGTCGCCGAGGGCTTCCACCAGCCGTTCACGTTGAGCGAGCGCAGGTAGAAGTAGGCGAACAGAAAGGCCAGGAAGAAGAACGCCGAGGCGCCGGCCAGGAGCCTCGAGGTAACCGATAGGGCCCGGTCACCGCGCTGCCTGCGTATCTCGGGCGGCTCCTGTGCGGACGCCGCGCCGGAAGAGGCCGGCTGACCGGACAGGCCCAGCGGTATGCCCTCGCCCGCGGAGGCCATGCTCATGCACCCGCCCCGGCCGGCTGCGCGCCGCCACCCAGCGCGGGGGGCACGCCGTAGTCGTAGGGCTCGAAGTCGAAGCTGGGCAGCTGATCGCCGGGGAAGTTATCTACGGGCACCGGGGTGGGAAGCTGCCACTCCATCCCCTTCGAGCGCCACGGGTTGGCCTCGGCGGCCTCGCGCTTGAAGATGAGCGAGTAGACGACGTTGAAGACGAACAGGAGCATCGCAAAGCCGAGCACGAAGGCCCAGATCGACACCCATACGTTGAGCGGTTTGAGGTTCGGCGCATATTCGCTGACGCGCCTGGGCATGCCCTCCATGCCCAGCGCGAACAGCGGCATGAACGCCAGGTTGAAGGAGATGAACATCAGCCAGAAGTGCCATTTCGAGAGGCGGTCGTTGAAGCGCAGGCCAACCATCTTCGGGATCCAGTAGTAGATCGCGCCGAAGAACGCGAACACCAGCCCGCCCACGATCGTGTAATGGAAGTGGGCCATCACGAAGAAGCTCCCGTGCGTGAGGGTGTCGCTCGGGGCGTCCGACAGGAACACGCCGGAGAGGCCGCCGATCAGGAAGTTGAACGTCCAGGCCAGGCAGAACAGCATCGGCACGGTAAACGATATTCGCGCCTTCCACAGCGTCCCTATAACGCACATGAAGATGAAGCCGGTGGGGATCGAGATGATCTCCGTGGAGAGCATGTAGAAGGGGCGCAGGTCGGCGTTGATGCCACTCACGAACAGGTGGTGCTGCCAGACGAAGAAGCTCATGAGGGCGACGCCGAGCATGCCCGCGACCGCCAGCCGGTAGCCCCACAGCGGCTTGCGCGTAAAGACGGGAAGCAGCTCGAGCACGATTCCGAATCCGGGCAGGGCGAGGATGTACACCTCGGGGTGGCCGAAGAACCAGAAGAGGTTCTGGAACAGATAGGAGCTCCCGCCGCCGCCGGCGATGAAGAACGACGTGTCGATCGTGCGGTCGAGCGCGACCATCAGCAGCGTCGCCACGAGCATCGGCGTGGCCAGCACCATCAGCACCGCCGTGGCATACACCGACCACACGAAGATCGGCAGGCGCGACCAGGTCAGCCCGGGCGCGCGCATGGTCATGATCGTGGCCATCATGTTGACCCCCAGGAGGATCATCGATACGCCGACCAGGGCGAAGAAGCAGATGTAGGAGTCCATGCCCCAGACGGCCTGGTCGTTGAGGGGCGCGTAGCCCGTCCAGCCGGTGGGAAAGCCGCCGAAGAAGATCGTCGAGCTGAGGATGAAACCGGCGGCCATCAGCAGCCAGAAGGTGAGCGCCTCCACGCGCGGGAACGCCATTCGGCGCGCGCCGATCATGATCGGCACGAAGTAGTTGGCGAACGGACCGAGCACCCCCGAGGTCATCATCCCGATCATCATCGTCCCGTGCATGCCGACGATCGTCAGGTATTGGTTGGGCCCCACCGCCGTCGGTGTGTCGTGCAACAGCTCGACGCGGATCAGCATCGCGTTCAGCCCGCCCACGAAGATGAACACGCCGATCCCCACCAGATACTGGATTCCCACAACCTTGTGGTCAGTGCACAGGCCGAAGTAGCGGCCTATCCCGCCGGTCTCCTTCTCGCGCAGCGACGCCGGGCGCCCGATCATGCGCGAGACGGGGTAGTTGGCGAAGCCCAGCCCGATGAGAAAGCCGATCACGCCGAAGAAGTAGGCGAGCAGCAGCGACACGTCGTTCTCGTCGCTTGCATGCTGGTAGTGGAAGCTTCCTTCAAAGCCGATCTGGCGGCCGATGAACCAGCCCAGGTAGTAGCCGCCCACGCCGAGCAGCACAGCGGTCAGCAGGTTGAATCCGATCAGGCGCCGCCACAGCGGCGTGTGGATCGGCGGGGGTGTGGAAGCGGCCTCGACCGTGGTGGTCATCCGCCTCGCCTCGTCGGTTCGGGTAGGTAGGTCTTGCTGTAGGGGGGTAGCACCTTGGTCGCCGCGGCGAACTTCACCTGCTGTTCGCGGATCCAGGTGGCAAACGCGCTCTGAGTGACGACTTTGCCGTGGTCGAACATCGATCCGTGCCAGATGCCGCAGAGCTCCGAGCAGCGCACTTCGAAGGTCTCGAGGTGCGTCGGCTTGACGAACGCCACGTTGTTCACGTCGGGGTTGGCGTCGGCCTTCACCCCCAGCTGGTAGGCCCAGAAGGAGTGGATCACGTCCAGGGATGTCACATTCAGTTCCACCCACTGGTTGACGGGCAGCACGAGGTGGGGGGTCTCCACTCCACCGTAGGTGGGGTAGCGGTAGGTGAACGCCCACTGCTGCGCGATCACCTGCACCGGCAGCTTGGGTCCGCTCGGCTTGGTCAGGGGCGTCGGTCCGCTGCCGGTGCCCGAGCCGTAGTCGCTCAACAGCCGCACCGTGCCGTAGCCGGCCAGCGCCAGCACGAGCACCGAGGTGATCACGATCCAGGCGGTCTGGACGCGCGTGTCGCCCCGCACCGCCGGCCCTTCCAGCGCTGCGCCCTTCGGCTGGCGAAAGCAGACGATCGCGTACAGGAGGTAGATCACCACCAGAAGCAGCACCGGCGTGGCCATCGCCAGGAGCACCGTGTTGTCGGTCACCTGACCGGAGGCCTGCTCGCTGCCGTTGCCGGGCGGCAGGATCGGGCCGATCAGGAGGATCACCAGCGGAAGGGCGACGATCGTCGCCACCAGCCAGATCAGGCCGAAGCGCCGTGCGTGGTTCGGTTCGCTCATCGCCTAGACCACATCGAGGAATCCGCCCATGTAGCCCAGCGTCTGCATCGGCCCTCCATTGCCGGCGATGAAGCCGGCTGCACAGGGCACGAAGCACTGCCAGCGGTAGCGCCCCTTCTTGCCCGTTCGGAAGCTGAACGTGATCGTGCGGTGGGCGAACTTGGAGGGTTCGCACGGCGCTTCTTCGCACGGGTTCTTGGCTTCTTCGGAGATGCCGGGCAGCGGCACGAACACGCCGAGCTGGGGCACGGCGAACGTGTGCGAGGCTTCTTCGGGGTTGATCGCGTTGACGGTCTTGCCGTCTATGGACACCGTCCCGCTGGCGGCCCCGCCTTCGGAAACGGTCCCCTGCACCTGGGAGAGGAACGGGTTGCGCAGGCCCGTGGGCGAGTCGAACTGGTAGATCGTGACGTGCACGATCGAGTTGGCCGGCACCGTGTAGATGGTGCTGTGGATCCACTGCCCCTTGCTCCTGACCAGGTAGGAGACCCAGTCGGGGTGCGCGGGGCTGTATTTCGAGCCGATAGCGGCGACCGTCTCCAGGGTGAGGTTGGTACCACCGAGGACGGCGCCGGGCGCAACCGTGGCCGCCACGGGCGTGGGGAAGCTCGTTGCCCAGTTGGCCACGTACAGGCCGATCAGCACGCCCACCACGACCACCGCGGTGCCGACCCCCAATAGCTTCTTCCCGAAAAGGCTCACGTCGACCCCACTCCCACTCAGTCGCTCGCCGGCAGACTGGAAACTCAGGGCGTCAGTCTATACACGACGGCAACGTTGTTGTCGCGCAGGCCTGCTCGCGGCCGAAAGGTGTGATCTGCGCCGCGGCGATCATCGCCCTGCCTGGAAGATGCGCGGAGCCCGCGGGCCGGCCATCCGGCGCCGCAAGCGGGCGGGACGGTCTGAAAACCCGCAAATAGCGGGGCCGCCGGCTAGCAGGCCGCATCCGCGACGCCGTCGGCTTCTATCTTTGATGGATGGCAAAGGACACCGAGAAGCTGATCCGCCAGCTGTCGCTGATCTCATACCTGATGGCCGAGCGCAGACCGGTCACTGCGCTCGAGATCCGGCGTGACGTGGAGGGCTACAGCGGCATGAACGAGGATGCCTTTGCCCGGCGCTTCTATGCCGACCGCTCCGAGCTCGAATCGCTGCGCATACAGCTCTCTGTCGAGCGCCCTGCGGACGGCGCGGCCGAGCAGGAGAACTACTCGCTGCGACCGGAGAACTTCCACCTGCCCCCGATCGCGTTCACCGACAAGGAGCTCGCGGCGCTGCAGACGGCGCTCAGCCTGCTGGATGGCGAATTCGCCTACGCCGAGCCCCTGCGGCTCGCCCTGCAGCAGATCACCTGGGGGCGTCCGAGCCCGCTCAGGGCCCCCGAGCAGAGCTCGGTTGCGCTCGGAATCACCGCGTCGGCGGGTGGCCACGAGCTGTCCACGCGCCTGGCGAAGGTCGAGACGGCGATCTTCCGCAACAAGACCATCCTGTTCGACTACTACACGATGGAGCGAGATGAGGTGGGACCGCGGCGCGTCGACCCCTACCACCTGCTGTTCCAGGGCGGTCAGTTCTACCTGCTCGGCTACTCGCACGAGCGCGAGGCGATCCGGGTCTTCCGCCTGTCGCGCATCCGCGGGAAGGTGTCCTACGCGACCAAGGCCGAGCACGACTTTCGCCGGCCCACGGACTTCGATCCACGGGCCTATGCGAATCGCGCCGACTGGCAGCTCGGGGAGGAGCGGGGCGTGGCCGAGATACTCGTCTCCGAGCGGATCGCGTGGCAGGTCGAGCGCCACTTCGGCCGCTACGGGAAGATCTGCGAGGCCGAGGACGGCGACAGGATCTTCCTCACCGGCTACTCGAGCGCGCGGGGCATAGTCTCCTGGGTGCTCGGCCTTGGCGCCCATGCCCACCTGCAGGGGCCCGAGGAGCTGACGCGGGAGCTCGACCAGAGGCTCGAGCTGCTGGCGGAGCGCCACGGCGAGACGCTGTGGGAATATCTCCACCGCGAACCTCTGGAGATCTGGAGCAGGGACAACTTCCCTCTGACTCCGGTCCTCGTATTCGACCAGTTCGAAGAGATGTTTTCGCATC
>Ga0209656_10002429_pt1 | contig 12046 bp, 12 predicted proteins | sample BogFormECP12_OM2_FD_188239 | JGI IMG/M metagenome (GOLD analysis project Ga0209656, IMG submission 188239) | Bog forest soil microbial communities from Calvert Island, British Columbia, Canada - ECP12_OM2 (SPAdes) (version 2) | ecosystem: Environmental > Aquatic > Freshwater > Wetlands > Bog ... | reverse complement strand
TCAAGGCCGGCCAGCTGCCCGCGGGCGCGACCGGCCCCAAAGGGGAATCCGGGCCGCAGGGGTCGAAAGGGGTCACGGGGCCGCAGGGGATCAAAGGCGAAACCGGCCAGGCAGGGTCCGCCGGCATCACAGGTGCCACCGGCAGCACAGGTGTCGCCGGCCCGACGGGTTCGACGGGCGTCCTGAAGGTGACAGAAGTCCCGGGAAGCCTGACGGTGCAAGCGACCAAAGAAGGCGAAGAAACGGTCAAATGCAACAGCGGGGAAGTGGTGACCGGTGGCGGGTACTCGCTTAGCGGAGAATTCGAAGTCCTGATCAGCGAAGCCGTTGGAGCGGACGCGTGGAAGATCAAGGTGAAAGCCAAAACGGAAACCACGGGCAAAGTCCAGGCCGTCTGCGCCAAGATCGAACCGTGACGGTGACGAAGTGGTCCGCTACCTGTTGAAACGCCCATGGCTCAAGCGCATGGCGCCCGGCCTGCCGGTGGGCGGACTGATTCTCACGGCGGACCTCGCCCTGATGGCCGGCAGGCACGTGAGCAGACTGGACGGTTCAGAACGTCGCAGGCTCCTCGCGCTGGTGCGCGAGGCGAGAGGTCGGCCGAGCTCGCTCAGCGATGCCGACCGTCGGGAGCTCGGCGCCCTGCTGGCAAGCCTCGAGCCACGTCTGTTCGTCGGTTCCGCGGTCAGGCGGGTCAGCCCGGTGCCGCTGCCGAAGTGGCTGTTCTAGACGCGCCACCCCGCGGCTCGCGATCGGCCTGAGCCCCGCTGCCCTCGATCAGCCTGAGCTTGGCCGCTCTGGGCAGTCGCTTGATGCGGGCCTCCTCGCGAAGCGCCGCGACCCGGTCGGCGACGCAGATCACGAGCGCGAGCTCGACGGGGCGCCGGCTGCGCGTGTAGCGGCTGGCGGTGCCGGCGCCGTGGGCGGTCAGACGTCGCTGCACGTCGGTCGTCCAGCCGCAGTACAGGCTGCCGTCGCTGCAGCGCAGCAGGTAGACGTAGGCCACCGGGCGGTCTTCGCCGGTGGGGCTGTCCCACCTGCCGCGGGAGCGGCACGCTCGGCGGTGAACGTGCGGTGGTACGGTTGACTCCTCAGCGCAAACTGCGACGGGTGGAGAGTTGTGCAGCGCCTTAGCCCCCAAGACGCGTCGTTCCTGCATCTGGAGGACGGCGTCAGCCACATGCACATCGGCTCGGTGGCGATCCTCGAGGGGCCGCCGCCGGAGTACGAGGCGCTCATCCGGATGGTCCGCTCGCACCTCGCGAGGGTTCCGCGCTACCGGCAGAGGGTCCACTTCGTGCCGATCGCGCTCGGACGGCCCGTGTGGGTCGACGATCCGCACTTCAACCTGCGCTACCACGTCCGCCGCACCGCACTCGCGCCGCCGGGCGGAGATGAGGAGCTGCGCAACCTGGTCTCGCGGGTCATGTCCCAACAGCTCGACCGCGGCAAGCCCCTATGGGAGATGTGGGTCGTCGAGGGGCTGAGCGAGGGGCGGTGGGCGATCATCAACAAGATCCATCACTGCATGGTCGACGGCGTTGCCGGCTCGGAGCTTCTGACCGTGATGCTCGACTCAGAGCCCGATCCCGAGCTCGCCGCACCAGATGACTGGCATCCGGAGCGCCAGCCGATGGGGGTGGAGCTGGCCGTCCAGGCCCTCCTGCAACGTGCGGTCAGCCCGTATGAGCAGGTGCGCGCCGTGCGGTCCGCCGCTCGCTCACCGGGACGTCTGGCCAGGACCGCCGCCGAGACCGCACGCGGGCTGTGGACCATGGCCGGTGTGGTACCGCCGCCGCCGTCGTCGTCGCTCAACGGGGCCATCGGACCGCACCGCCGCTGGGCCTGGGCACGGGCGGAGCTCTCGGACGTCAAGCAGATCCGCAGAGCGTTGGGAGGCACCATCAACGACGTCGTCCTGACTGCCATCGCAGGCGGCTTCCGGGCGCTGCTCGAGAGCCGCGGAGAGTCGACCGAGCGCGACGTGCGGACGCTCGTGCCGGTGTCGGTGCGCTCACACGAGGAGCGTGGCACCTACAACAACCGTGTATCGGCCATCTTCGCCAACCTGCCGGTACGCACCGCCGATCCGCTCGAGCGGCTCGCGGAGATGAGTAAGCAGATGGAGCGCCTGAAGCGCTCGGGCGAAGCGGTGGCCGGCGACGTGCTCGTGGGCCTGAGCGGCTTTGCGCCCGCGATGCTGCTCGCGCTGGGGCTGCGCGTCGCCACCCGGATGCCCCAGCGCAGCGTCAATACCGTCACGACCAACGTTCCCGGCCCCCAGCAGCCGCTGTATGCGGGCGGGCGACGGCTGCTCGAATGCTATCCCTACGTTCCCATCGCCGGCCACGTGAGGATCGGGGTCGCGATCTTCTCCTACGACGGCGGGCTGACGTTCGGCGTCACCGGTGACTACGACATGGCCCCGGACGTCGCGGTGCTGTGCGAGGGCATCGAAAGGTCGATGCGCGAGCTCGTCGCGGCGGCGGAGCGGACCGAGCGCCCGAAGACGCCTGGCCGGCCGACTCGTTCCAGGGCCAAGCCCCGTGCCCGGAGCAACGGTCGCGGCGATCCGAGCGCGGTGAGCGCCAACCTGCCACCGCCGCCGCGCTGAGGTTCGAGCATGCCGCCACCTACCAAGCCCTCAACGGGCCTCACCGTCGCGGTGACCGGCCCGACCGGCGAGGTCGGCCAGGCGGTGGTCACGGCGCTCGAGCGTTCGCGCGAGGTGGGGCGTGTGCTCGGCATGGGGCGGCGTGCATTCGACCCCGCGCGGCGCGGCTGGAAGAAGGTCTCCTACCGGCGCGGCGACGTGCTCGACCGCGACGCCGTGGCTCGCCTCGTCAAGGACGCCGACGTCGTCGTGCACCTGGCCTTCATCATCATGGGTGGGGCCAAGGAGAGCTCGGAAGTGAACCTCGAGGGCTCGCGCAACGTGTTCGAGGCCGCGGTCTCGGCGGGCGCCAAGCGCATGGTCTACGCGTCCTCGGTGGCCGCATACGGCTTCCACGCCGACAACCCCCAGCCGATCACCGAGGAGGTCCCTGCGCGCGGCAGCTCGAGCCTCTACTACTCGGCCCACAAGGCGGCCGTCGAGGCGCTTCTGCACGAGACGCTCGACGGCAGCTCCACCGCCGCCTACGTCTTCCGCCCCTGCATCGTCGCGGGACCCGACGCGCCGTTGCTGATCAACGACATGCCCTACACGCAGATATCCGAGCGGCTACCCGAGCCGGTCCTGCGCCTGCTCGGGGGCGTGCCGCTGCTGAAGCCGGTGCTGCCCGATCCGGGCGTGCCCTTCCAGCTGGTGCACCACGACGACGTGGCCAGCGCGATGCGCGCCGGTGTGCTCGGCCGTGGCACGCCGGGCGCCTACAACCTCGCCGGACCCGGCCAGTTCACCTTCGCTGAGCTCGCGCGCGAACTCGGCTGGTACTCGATCCCGATGCCCGAGCTGGCCGTCGAGGTGGTCGCGGAGATGGTCGGGCGCCTGAGCTTCCTGCCCGCACAGGCCCAGTGGGTGACCGCCTTGCGCCAGCCCGTGATCATGGACACCGCAAAGGCGCGGCGCGAGTTGCGCTGGCGTCCCAAATACGATGCCGTGCAGACCCTGCGAGAGACGATCACGGCCGTCCGCGAGGGTACGCTGCTGCGCTGAGGGTCTGTCGTCGCGTCCGCGAGAACGCGCCGTGGGCGATCAGTCGGTCAGATGCTCGGCGAAGAACTCGAGGATCCGCCGCCAGGCGTCCTCCGCCGCGTCGTGGTTGTAGCCGAAGCCCCCGACGTGAATGAGCGGCGTCATCAGGGGTCCGGCGTTGAAGCGGTTCAGGAAGCTGTGACCGGCCTGCGGGTACTCCTTGACGTCGTGGACGACGCCCGCGGTCTCCAGGGCACTCTGCAGGCGCGCCGCGCGGCCGCGCAGCGTGCGGTCGCGCCCGCCGTAGCTCGCCACCACCGGACAGGCGCCGGCGAGTCGCTCCGCGGCGTCGCCCGGCACCTCGCCGTAGTTGACCGACGCCGCGGCGAACCCGCCGCGCGGCGCGCACAGCAACGCGAACCCCCCACCCATGCAGAAGCCGATGATGCCGATACGACCGGTGCAGTCCTCTCGCGCCGTCAGCAGGCCCCGCGCCGCCTCGATGTCCTCGTAGGCCGGCCCGCTGCCGGAGCGCGAGGCGCGCATCGTGGCCACGACGCAGCGGATCCCCCGCCCGGAGTAGAGGTCGGGGGCGAACGCGAGATAGCCGGCCGCGGCGAGCCGGTCTGCCTGCTCGCGAATGTCGTCGGACAGCCCGAAGGCGTCCTGGATCACGATCACGCCCGGGTGGGGGCCCGGGCCGATCGGCGTCCCGAGATAACCGCCGAGCTCGCCCGAGGGCGCCGTGAAGCGCAGGTCTGGCATCAGGCGGCATTGTGACCCAACCCGGCGACCGGCGCGGCGCGCCGGTCGCGGGACGGTTTGTGCGACGGCGGTGGTTGTCCATCTGCTAGCGTCGCCCGGGCGCGGCGATCGTTGCTGCCGCGCTCCGTCGCCGAGTTGGGTCCGGCGATGAGAAATGCTCTACCTCAAGGAGGAGAATCGAAACATGCGCGTCCAATTCAGCTCGCGGCTGGGCGCAGTCGCCGCCACTGCGCTCTCGGCCGCAACAATCGGCGGCGTGGCCGCCACGGCCGCGTCGGCGTGGAATACGCCGGCTAGGCCGACGCTGTACGTCAACAACTCGACCGGCTCCGGGTACGGCGCCGGCCCGGCGACCGCCGCCAGGCACGATGGCCGCAGCCACCACGATCATCACGGGTCGGGGTCCGGGTCGTGCGCGTCGGCGGCCTACACCAAGATCGGCCAGGCGGTTGCCGCAGCGACCGTTCCCGGCACTCAGATCGTCGTCTGCCCCGGCACATACCGCGGCGAAGACGTGACAGTCACCAAGAACGTCTCCATCGAGGGCGTCCAGGCGACAGTCGACGCGACGGGCCAGAGCAACGGCTTCACGCTGCTCGCGCCGGCCGCGGGAACCACGATCAAGGGCTTCACGATTGAAAACGCAGTGGGCGAGGGCGTCCTTGCGCTCGGCACGAGCGACGTGAGCATCCTCGACAACACGGTCCAGGACAACGACAAGGGCGTCGGGAAACTTGGCGTCGGCTACCCGCAGTGCGAACCGACCAAAGAAAACCCGTTTCCCGACTGCGGCGAGGGCGTGCACCTGATGGGGACATCGAACTCGCACGTCGTCGGCAACATGATCCGCGACAACGCGGGCGGCGTGCTGATGACCGACGAGGTCGGCCCGACCGCGGACAACCTGATCGCGCGCAACTGGGTGCTGGACAACACGCTTGATTGCGGGATCACCATGGCCGGACACAACCCGGCAGCGGCACCCGGCGGAGTACCCGCTCCCAAAGTCGCCGGCGTGTACGGCAACCTGATCAAGGACAACGTCGCCGAAGGCAACGGTGTCCTGGGCCAGGGCGCCGGCATCCTGCTGGCGGCGGGCATCCCGATCGGGGGCGGTGCGGTCTACGACAACACGGTCAGCGGCAATCTCACAAAGGGCAACGGCCTTGCCGGTGTGACGGTTCACAACCACTTCCCCGGGCAGGACCTGAACGGGAACAAGATCGTCCACAACCGGATCGGGACCAACAACCTCGACAAGGATGAAGACTTCCCGGTCAAGGACAAGGAAACGACCGGCGTGTTCGTCGGCTCGGCCGGGGAACCCCACCTCACGATCACGATCAGGCACAACGTGATCTACTCGAACGCGGTGGGCATCTTCCTGACCGGCCCGATCAACACCGAAGACATCAACCACAACCACTTCTTCGAAGTCAAAACCGACGTAGTCGGCCCTTGAGCTGACTGGTGGAAACGGGCGGGCTCCCCTCGACGGGGAGCCCGTTCCACACCGCCGTTCCGCACCGCCGTCGCACACCGCCGTCGCCGGCCGCTGCCGTTCTTAGCCCGTGGCGTACAGGACGTCGATCTCGGAGGCGTACTTCTCCGCGATCGGCTTGCGCTTCAGCTTCATGGTCGGTGTCAGCTCGTCGCCGCCGACCTCCCAGTCGACGGGGAGGATCGCGAAGCGCTTGATCTGCTCGACGCGGCTGAGATGGGAGTTGGCGGCCTCGACGGCGCGCGCGACCTCCTCGTGGACTCCCGGGTCCTCGGCGAGCGCCGCTGCGGTCGCGTCGGCGAGGCCGTGCTGGGCCGCCCAGGCGTCCGCGTTGTCGGCGTCGAGGACGATCAGCGCGACGTTGAAGGGGCGCCGATCGCCGATCGCGACGGCCTGTCCGATCAGGGGGCTCGAGGCCTTGACCTGCGCCTCGATGTTGGCGGGCGACATGTTCTTGCCCGCGGCATTGATGATCAGCTCCTTCTTGCGATCGACGATGCTCACATAGCCGTCGGGGTCGATGGTGGCGATGTCGCCGGTGTGCATCCAGCCGTCGGCGTCGATCGCCTCGGCCGTCTGCTGCGCGTCTGAGCGATAGCCGCGCATCAGGATCGGCCCGCGGCAGAGCAGCTCGCCGTCCTCGGCGAGTCTCACCTCGATCCCGGGCAGCGGCGGACCGACGGTGCCGATGCGCGGGCGCTCGCCCGGGTTGCAGGTTGCGATGCAGGTCAGCTCGGACATGCCCCACAGCTCGCAGATCGGCAGGCCGAGTGCGTGGAAGAACTCGAGCACGTCGACCGGAGTGGGTGCCGCGCCGGCAAAGACCATCCGCGCATCGGCCAGGCCGAGGCGCTCACGCAGCCTGGACAGGACCAGCTCGTCGGCCTGGGCGTGCTCGGCGATCAGCTCCGCCGAGGGCTGCTCGCCGGCCTGCTCGGCGCGCACGCGCCGGCGCCCGGTCTCGATCGCCCAGCGCACGGCCTGCTTGCGTGCGTCGTCGGGACCGGACTCGATCGCCGCCTCCAGCCCAGCCTTCATCTTCTCCCAGATGCGCGGCACCGCGCCCCAGATCGTCGGACGCACCTCCGGCAGCGCGGCAGCGACCGCGCGCGGATCGCCGATCACCGTCACCTGTGAGCCGTACAGCATCAGCGCGTAGTGGGTGGTGAAGCGGTCGGCCATGTGCGCGTGCGGCAGATAGGAGGTGAGGCGGTCGCCGGGCCCCATCGGTATCACCGTCCCGGCCGCGCGGCCCTCGGCGAGCGTGTTCGCGTGGGTGAGCTCCACGCCCTTGGGCGGCCCGGTCGTGCCCGACGTGTAACAGATCGTGATCAGGTCCTCGGGCGTCACGGCTCGCCAGCTCGCCTCGAAGTCGAAGTCCTCGGCGCGGGCCGATTCGAGGTCCGCGAGTGCCAGCGTGCCCTCGGGTGCGCCGTCCACGCAGATCACGTGCTCGAGCGAGTCGACCCCGGCGGCGCGAATCGTGTCCAGGAACTGAAGCTCGGTGATCACCACCCGGTTGGCCGCGTTGGCGAACAGGTAGGCGACCTGCTCGGGCGAGCACGTGTTGTAGATCGAGAACGGCGTCGCCCCGAGGTGCATCGCGGCGGTGTCGCAGAGGTTGAACTCGGGGCGGTTGAGGAGCATCAGCCCCACGGTGTCGCCCCGCCTCACGCCGAGCGCGTGCAGACCCGCCGCGATGTCGCGCACGCGGTCTGCCATCTCGGCAAATGTCAGCTCGAGCTCGCCGCCAGGCGTTCTCAGCGCGACCTGCTCGGCATTTTCGCCGGCCGTGATCTGGAATGCCTCGCACACCGTCGACGCCCTGAGGGCGGGGAGCTCGTGCGCGGCGGGACGCGTGGTTGCCACTGTTCTCGTTCCTCCCCTTTGCCTTGCACTGCGGTTCTCAGTCTTTGGTCGGATCGACGATATCGGTATCGAGCACGCCCTGGGCGGCCCCCCGATAAGAGCCGCCGCCACTCCTGGCGGGGATCCTTGAAGTCCTCCATCGGTAGAACGACCTCCCGCTCGAACAGGTCGGGGACCGCCTCCTTCAGAGCGCGGCTGTCGGTCACCGGCGCACCGCCACGTGGCGCATCTGAAGGACCTTATATAGAGGCCCTCCGCGATCCCGTGCAGGGCGGGCATACTGGGGGTCATCTATGAAGGACGAACCAACGGGGGGCGCGATGCTCGGTGAGACCGAGCGCGCGCTCGACCGTCTCGAGCACCGTGTGGCGCGGAGGATCGCGGCGCTTCCCCCCTCGGTCCAGGTACGCCTGTCGGGCAAACCCCCGGTGCAGATCGATGGCGACACGCTTGCGCCGGAGATGCAGCTCAGCCTGGCCCTACTCGAGTGGCGCGGTGCCCAGTCGCTCGAGACGATGTCGGTCGCCGAGGCGCGGCGCACCCGGCGGCGCATCGCGGCCGTCTCGGCGGGCAGGCCCGAGCCCGTCGGCGCCGTGCGCGATCTCGAGATCGACACCGACGTGCCGCTGCGTGCGCGCCACTACGCCCCGCAGGAGTGGGGTGGGCCGCATCCCCTGCTCGTGTTCTTCCACGGCGGCGGCTTCGTCTACGGCGACCTCGACTCCCACGACGGGCTGTGCCGCCTGCTGTGCCGTCACGCCGGCGCGCATGTGCTCGCCGTCGACTACCGCCTGGCACCGGAGAACCACTTTCCCGCAGCCGTCGAAGATGCGCGGGCGGCGCTCGGCTGGGCGTTCGCGAACGCGGTCGGCCTCGACGCCGATCCGGCGCGGGTCGGCGTCGGCGGAGACAGCGCCGGGGGCAACCTCGCCGCGGTCGCATCGCAGCTCGCCGTCCGCGGCCCGGGCCCGTCGCCGGTGCTCCAGCTGCTCATCTACCCTGCGCTGGACGGTACCGGCAGGCATCGCTCGCGCGAGCTATTCGACGAGCCCTTTCTCCCGAGCAGGGCTCATCTGGACTGGTTCGAGGCACACTACCTCGGCGCGGCGCGGTCGCTGCGGACCGACCCGCGGGTCTCGCCGCTCTTGGCCGAGGACTTCTCGGGGCTTCCACCCACGCTCGTCATGACCGCCGCGTTCGACCCGCTGCGCGACGAGGGCGAGGCGTACGCCGAGGCACTGCGCGCGGCGGGGATCGAGGCCACGGTGCGGCGCTTCTCCGGCCTGATGCACGGCTTCGCGAGCGCGACGGGGGTGAGCCTCCGCTGCCGTGATGCCGTCGTCGAGATCGCGGGCGCGACGCGGTGGATGTTCGCGCAGGCGCGCCGGCGCGACATGCTCGAGTCGACGCGCTCCGATGCCCTGCTGATCGAATAGGCTCGGTCGATCCGAAAGGCGCGGGCGGCTGAGGTGAGCCCGACCGCGCTCAACTTCAGAGGGAGAGCGTCGGGATGACCACCAAGGCCGACTTCACACCAGCGGACTGGGAGCTGGTCCTCGAGGGACCGCCGAGCGCCGGCATGATCGTCATCACCGCCCAGCGGGGCGGAATGCTGCGCGAGACCATATCGATGGCGAAGGCATACGCCGAGGCACGCCAACATCACGGCCAGAGCGAGCTGCTCGACGAGATCGTCGCGGCGAAGCCCAAGGTCGACCACACACGCTACGGCTCGATGGAGGAGCTGAAGCAGCGCTCGGTTGCGCATCTGCGCGATGCCGCGGCGCTGGTCGAACGCCAGGCGACGCCGCAGGAGCTCGACGAGTACAGGCATTTCATCGTCCACCTCGCGGAAAGGGTCGCCGCCGCACACCGGGGCGGCGGTCATGGCGAAGGGCCCGTGAGCGAGGCCGAGCAGCAGGCGATCGCCACGATCGTCGAGGCGATCGGCGCAGCTGGTCCGGGCACGGCGGACGCGGGCGCCGCGGGTCCGGGCACGGCGGGCGGGGGCGCCGCCGGCCCGGGCGCAGAGGCAGGTCCTGCATGAGCGGGGGAGGCAGGTCGGCCAGGGCCGTCACGGTGTTCGGCGTGAGCGCGCTTGTTGTGTATGTAGCAGCGTTGGCGGTCACGCCCACCAATGCGCCAAACTCCAAGTCGACGGGTGTCCGCATCGCCCACTACGCGGCCGCGCACCGTCATCACCTGCTGGCCGGCGACCTGCTGGCCGCCCTGGGCCTGGCCCTGCTCGTGCTCTTCGCCGCCGCGCTGTATCGCATGATCAGGCGTGCCGAGGGCGAGGACGGCTGGCTCGCCGTCGGCTCGCTGGCGAGCATCCTCGCCGGCGCCGGAATCTTCGGCGTCGGGACCGTCCTTCTGACGACCGCCGCCTATCGCCCCGCCGCGGATCCCCACGTCCTGCGCGCGCTGTGGGATGCCGGCTGGATCGCGTATAACTCGGCGGGCTTTGCCTTCGCGGCGTGGATCGCGCTGGTCGCCGCGGCGACGCTCGCTCTGCGCGTGCTGCCAGCCTGGACGGCATGGCTCGGGCTCCTGGCCGCGCTGGTCAACTTCGCCGGCGCGTTCGCGCTGGCGAAAGGAACCGGCGCATTCTCACCGCAGGGCTCGTTCGCCTTCGTCGTCGGTGTGGTCACCTTCGTCTGGGTGATTGCCGTCTCGCTCGCCGCCTGGCAGTCCGGCCGCCCTGCGGCCGGAGCTGGCTGATCAGGGCCGTCCCGAGGCGAACGAGCGCGGCGTCTGTCCGGCGAGCAGCGGCTCGTCCTCGATCTCGACCCTGGTCGACTCGAGAAAGCGGCTGACCATGTTGTAGTAGCTGACGAGCAGGATCAGCTCCGCCGCCTCGCGCGGCCCGTAGCGGTCGACGATCTGCTCGAGCGCCTCGTCGGAGAGCCTCACGTCGCGGGTGACCTCGTCGGCCACGCGGCAGATCAGGTTGCACTCGTCGTCGAGGCTCCTGACGGGCTCCTCCTCCTCGATCGCCTCGATCTCCGCGGCGGTCACACCGGCGGCCCTGGCCAGCTGTTCGTGCTGGACCCACTCGTAGGCCGCGCGGGTCGCGTGCGCGACCCTCAGCACCGCGATCTCCCTGCGGCGGGCGTCGAGTGCCGTGGACAGCACCGCTCTACCGAGCGCCATGAACGGCCGCACGGCCCGGGGTGCACCGGCGATCATGCGAAAGAACGTTCAGCGGCGGAATGCCGGCGAGCATCTCGCGGTGCTCGGGCTCGAGCTCGTCGTCGTCGGGGAGCGGGATCTTCGGTGCCACCAGGAGCCTCCTCGCGGTTGAAGGACCCCTACACGCTACGGCCAGGCGGCCTCCCGGGCAACCCGCTATGGCCTGTCGACGCGGTCGCGCAGGGGGTCGCCGCGTATAGAAGGAAGCTCGGGCATCTGAACGGTCGCCAGCCGCGCACCCACCGGCCGCGCGATCGGGTCACTGAGCGTCGGCACCTCAGCGGGAGGTTCTTCAACGTGCTCACTCAGATCAGGAGGCGCGTGCGCACGACCAGATCAAGCTGAGCCTGCGATTCGACGGCCGTGCTAGGAGCCGGCGTCGGGACGGCCCGTCATCCGCTCGAGGAAGGCCGTCAACGCCACCGTGCCGGTCTCGATGATCTCCCCATCTGCCTCGCGTGAGTCCTTGAATGCCATCTCGAGGACCCGGTCGCCGAGCTCGACGAGCATGTCGAGCGCGATCTCGGGGGTATCCGCGGGGACGAGACCGGCGGCGAGGAGCACGTCTCGGGCACGCCGGGCCAGCGTCCGGTTGCGCGCGTGCACCTCCTCGACGACCGCGGGGGAGACGCGACCCCCGAACCAGAGCTTGACGAAGCTCGGGTGCTCTTCGTAGTAGGCGACGTGCAGCTGCAGCTCGAGCCGGATGAGCTCCTCGATCGAGGTCACAGTCCAGCCGCGCTCGGCCAGCTCGGCGTGGGCGTCGAGGTCGAGCAGCCCGCGCTCGAGCACAGCGTCGAGGACCTCGTCGCGGTCGGCGAAGAAGCGGTACAGCGAGGGGGCCGCGACCGAGGCGCGCTCAGCGATCGCGCGGGTCGTCGCCGCGTCCACACCGGCCTCTCCGACCAGGGCCTCCGCCGCGTCGAGGATCCGCTGAACGGTCTCGCGGCTGCGCGCCTGAGCGGGGGTCCGACGGATGCGAAGGGTCTCGGTCATGCGGCCGGTCAGGATTGCAGACGCCCTGGGCGGAGCCACGGGCGGCAGTCTGGGGGTGCGGCGCACATAATTATAACACGATTAGT
>Ga0209656_10002428_pt1 | contig 12048 bp, 11 predicted proteins | sample BogFormECP12_OM2_FD_188239 | JGI IMG/M metagenome (GOLD analysis project Ga0209656, IMG submission 188239) | Bog forest soil microbial communities from Calvert Island, British Columbia, Canada - ECP12_OM2 (SPAdes) (version 2) | ecosystem: Environmental > Aquatic > Freshwater > Wetlands > Bog ... | reverse complement strand
GCTTGCACGAACGCTCAAGCTGAAGGACAGAGAGCTGGACGCTTTAACGCGTGACCTCAGCGAAAAGCTCGTTGCGCGGGCCACCGTGGACTCAGAACTTGTGCCGAGTTACCTGGATCTTATCTTCGTTGCTCGCGCCCTCGAGCGAATCGGGGATCATGCGATCAATATCGCGGAGGATTCCTTCTGGCGCGACCAAGCGGCTGACATTCGTCACACTTACGGACCAAAGAAAGAAGATTAAACCGTTATCTCTCCAACAGGGCCAGCGGCTATGGTGTTTAAAGAAGAATGAACCAATGGACTTGGTCCCGCTTAAAAAACACAGCCTGACGCGCGCGCAATTCGAGCAGCTCGCCGATATTCCGCTCGAAGAGGAACGGCTGGCGAACATCACGAACGTCAAAACGCGCCGGGCTTATAAGGAAGATGTGCGGAAAAGCCTCGAAAGTTGTGCGATTTACCTGCGAAACGACTTAGGGCAACAAGCCTTTTAGCGTATTTAGAGCAGTCATCATATCATTGTGTACATTAGTTATATTGCCAATAAGTCGCTCGATCTCTCTGGGGGCAGTTCCAGGTACGGATTCCTCTGCCGCTTTATTTGCTATGCGGTCATACTGCGATAGGGCATCTCGGATTTGTTGAGCGAGTTTCTTGCCTTGGTCGGGTGTCATGCCCAGATGCTAACACGTAAGCCTCCCATGCGTCGATTGAAGCTTCGAGGGCGTACTGCAGGGTGACGGCTATGCGGCATACGACCACGTGGGCAGCCCCAAGATCGTACATGCAGCAGTCTTGTCTCCATCGCTTTCATTCGCAAACAGCCCTCGGTCACTCGCAAATAATTTCCGAATTGACAGCCCGGACGCAAGAGGTAGGTGCTCTCAATTATGAAGTAGGTCGGCCCGAAGTCGACTCTTTCCCTGCGTTCAGCGTCGATGGGCATGAAGGTGACATCAATCGCGGCCGCGCTCATGGCGTCGACCAGTTCGCCGGAGCTGGATACGACAATGAATTCGACCGGCACTCCGAGCTGGCGCGCGAGCTCTTTCCCGAGATCTATAGTGACGCCCCGCGGCTCGCCGCCGGCGTCTTTGACGACAAAAAAGGCCGACTGCGCCGGAGCCGAGACAACTCCGACCCGCAGCTTCCCGGTCGGGGCTGCTTCCCATCGTTGCGACCTAGTTGGACCGTCGGAAGACCAGGCGCCTTCGGCGACCGTGGCGAAGAGAAGTGCAGAGAAGAATGGAAAAAGTTTCATGGGCACCCCCTTTATATCGAGACTTGCGAATCTACCGCTTGTAAATCCGGTCTGCATGCCAGTTGTCGGACACCCGGCGGGGCTCCACAAATAAAACTTATGCAAAACAGCGTCTTTTCAGTCCAACACATTTTGGTTCGGTCAAACTGTGATTTTGAGACAGCGATTAAGCGTTTTGAAGCGCAGATCGGTATCTTTGATCCTTATGTCGCAAAGGACGAGATTTGGCGACCGATTCACCACTGCTGACCATGTCCAACGTCGTCGCCACCCCACATATCGGATCAGCGACCCAAGAGACGCGTCGGGCCATGGCCGAACTGGCCGTGAAAAATCTCCGTGCAGGCCTTCGCGGGGAACACCCAGCCGATCTGGTCAATTCCTCGGTTTGGAAAAGCAGCCGCCAAGGTTTCGCAAGCCAAAAAATTTAGCCAGCTATCAGGCTTCCAGAATATGATCTGCTTTGATTCGGTCAATCCTCGCAGCCCACCAGATGCAAATGTGACGGCCGATCAGCGAGAATGGTCGCAAAGGCGCTTCCCAGCGATTCAGATGCTTAAGGAAAGTCGCGGTGACGGAAGCGGCCACGGCGAAGTTGATTAGCCCTAGCGGTTCGAGATGCCATTATCGAACAACCATGTCTGAATAACCGAATCGGAGCCGCTCGTGATAGAAATCCAACGCCAGAAAAGAAAAGCGATCGCCGAGAGGACTAAGAGCGGTCGTAACAAATGAGGCATAGGCAGCAGTGACTTCAGAGCAATATTAGGTTTTCTCTGCCTCAATTAACCAACACAAAAGTCCGAGCACAAAGAGCACGATAGCCGGAGCAATGGTGCATTGTAGCCCGTAATGAGCGGCGGCTATTCCACCGCAAATCGCGCCAATGAAAAATGCGAACCACAGCGAAGTGAGGACGAGAATAGTTTCGCTTTGATCTCCGCCATCGCTTTTCGCGCCATTTGTAATTTTCGAGCCGATCGCAGTGCCTAGCTTCGCCAACGTCCCGGTCACGTAGGTAAGCCCAACGGAGACTCTGTCAACTCGCCGGACCGTAGGATTTAAAAGACCCATCGCGACAGCGAGTACAAACAGCAATCCCAGCTGCATGTCATTCGATCTGACCGATTGCCAGTAAACTTCCAGTGCGGAAACGACCGCTAATGCAATCCCGGCGATTAATAAAACCACTGCTTGACCCTGCTTTTTGAAAATGCCGAGAATCACGGTTCCAATCGCTGCGCCGAGGACAAACGTGGGAATGACACCGATCGCCGGAGCCACCTGCTGCCAATCACCCCTTCCAACGAGCACCGCGGCGCGAGTCGTATTGCCGCTCATAAACGATGGGTAAACCCCGGAGTACAACAGGAAACCCGTACCGTCCACGTACGCCGCCGTGGCGGCGATCACTAGAGAAAGCAGAAAATTTGTTTGCTCTCTCTTCGGAACACCCCGTATGGATTTTGTCATCGATGCATTGGGTGTCAAGCTGATGCGATCGTCACGCCGATCCGGGCGAACGTGTCGGCAAGGACCCCGAGCAGAGCGCGATCGCGGAGGCCGGTGTGGGTCGATGTCTCGATCACGCCCAGAAGCTTCTGAACTTCACCTTCGACAAATGCCGGCGTTTTGCCTTCGGTGCGAGAAAATCTCTCTGTCTTGACTTCCCGGGCCGGATTCATGGCCAGGACTCCTTTTTCCGTGAGCCAGGAAAACAGCATCCGGATGGCGGCCATGTGCTGTTTGACCGTGGGCGGCGCAGCCTGGCGCTGTAAGGTCTCGATGTAAGCCGCGACCGTGATGGGCTCAATGTCTTCAAGGTGCTGATAGCCGACGCGCTCGACCCAAGCCAGGAACTGCTGGATTGCCCGGTAGTAGGCGGCTCGCGTGTTAGCGTTGCGGATCGGGACCGTAAAAAACTCGAAGAACTTTTTCCTGGTTGACGGCCCGGCGCGTTCGATGAGAATTGGAGCTTGGAAAGATTGGGCATGGATGCCTCGAACGCAGAGGAACCAGATCACGAGATTTTCAACGTAGGCTGCTTTGCCACGCGTGTGACCCTCTATTCTCAGCAGGTTCGAGCGCTGAATCTGATACATTATTTGGCCAAGCAAGAACGGCTTCCCCAACATGCCAGCGTAGCAATTATCGGAGCAGGAGCAGCCGGTGTTACAGCTTCTGCAGCTCTAGCGCTTCTTAGACCAGACGTTGAGATCGACATCTTTGAGTCACGGGCTCATATTCTTGATATTCAACGAGGCTGCGCCAATCGATTTCTTCGCCCCCATATTTATGATTGGCCAGAGGCCGGAGCGAGCGAGGATGATGCTGGCCTTCCTATCTTAAACTGGTCTGCCGATACCGCTCAGAACGTAGCAAAAACGATTGAATCACAGTTCAAAAGAATCGTGCGCAACAGCAAGAGGGTGCACTTATATACTTTTTCTCATGTTAAAGAAGTCAAAGTCGGAAAGAATTTTTTCGATTTAATCGTGGAGGATTTGGAGAGCAACAAGAGTCGGACCAATATCTATCGTTGGGTGATCGTATGTATAGGCTTCGGCTTGGAAAAGAGATTGAGCAGCAATAATCCCTCCTATTGGCGGCCTTCCATTCTAACACAGCCGATCCTACAACACTCGGAACCCCGCGTGTTCATTTCCGGGAATGGTGATGGCGGGTTGATCGATTTCGCAATGGCTGCTTTCGATTCCCTTGACCATGCATCTCTCGAAAACCTTGTGATTCGTTGCAAAGGCATCGAGGAGGCAAAGAAAACGCTAAGGTTGATTGAAAAAGATTCAAAGGTCCTCCATTCATCGGGAAAAAAGCCCCTCGACATCTACAACGAATACCGCAAGCGGCTCTTCATACCGAACTCTCTTATCAAACAAATACGTTCTAAGTTACGCAAGCGCATCCGGATCGTATTCCACACCCGTGAAGAACACCTCTTTAACCTCAAGTCCGCGATCCTTAACCGCTTCATTGTCTATCTCATAGATCTAGCCAGGGATGTCGATGACCGCATACAATTTATCTCTAACACGGAGGCAGATGAAGCGTCGCTAGATAGTAGCGAAATCAAATTAGCGGACGGAAGATCATTCCCCATCGATTACAAAATTCTTCGGTTCGGACCGGACAAAAGCGAGGTGAGAAAACCGTTCGAAGGAATCCTAGTGGAACCTCCGGTTGCCGATATCGAGGTCCCGAAGCTTTCACCAGAGGTGAAGGCGGTGTTCACAGAAAGAGCACAAGCCAAGACTGGACGTAGAGCGTCACCGCGCAAACCACGGCGTGCAGCTCATCACGCAAAAGCCGAGCGACAAACCCTGCAAAGCAGCGGCCGGTGGTGGATATATGGCCTCGTTGGCCTGCGAAAGACAGAAAGGCTGTATTCGGCCGGTTGTTTCTATTTGTCCTCAGAGGAGGGACGGACGGGCAGGATTGATGATGGAACCGTATACCGGATTGATCCAATGTCAGGCGAGGTCATTGAGCACCGAGGCAACTGGGATTCTGAACGGTTCGAGCTCGCCGACCGCAAGATGAAGCTCTTTTATAGAATGCAGCGCCCTCCATCTCTGTCAAAGATTGCGAGAAACGCGCCCAGCCGATACGAGAGCGTGATGGAACTCAGAAGGCGCTCTCGCCGTGGGGCCATCGGGGAGGAGTCTTGGGACGGGTGGTTCGAGGACTTGGGGGACCGTAGAGGCGTCTGGGGTAACATCGTTGCTGAGCGTTTGTCTGAGAAAGTGGAGTCTCGGGAAGCAGCGTACTCGCTTATGAAATCGGGCGTGCGACCACTCATGAACACGCTATCGAAACTTATGTGGCCAGGGAGCTAGCTGCTTTCGGCCACGCGTATTCAAAATCAGATTGAAGGGCTTGCGTCGAAACGTTCGATCGCCTTTGGCAATTGAGTATTTGAGCTGCCCTGATGTCCTAATCTCCTGGAGCCTGCCCCCCTCAGATAGCTTTGGATCACGCCCTGGTCTCTAGCAGCCGCAGCGTCCATTGCCGCATTCTCCATAAACCAGGCCGGGCGCAGGAAGGTGACGGGGGTCTTCAAGTTCGCGAGGGCCTGCTCGAAGAGTCCGAGTTGATTGAGCAGGTTGGGCTGCGGAGCATCCGCCCCGACCGTCGAGAGGGCGACGACCTTGCCGGGCGCTGCCGCTTCCAGGGCCGATCGCAAGGTGGCAATCATGGCTTTGGCTTCGGGAAACCCCGGCGATGGGTCGAAGAGAGGCGGCAGCATCGCAAAGACGCCCTCGGCGCCGGAGAAGGCCTTAGTGAGCGGCCCCGCGTCGTCGAGATCGGCAATGGCGACCTCACAGCCGCGCGCAGCCCAGGGTTGGCCCTTGGCCTCGTTGCGGACGACCGCGCGGATGGGCAGACCGGCATCCAGCAGGGTGCGCGCAACAGCGCCCCCGACCTTTCCCGTAATTCCTGTAACGACATACATGGCCTTAAGGTAGCGAAGCCCGAAATTTTGGCAAAGTAGCGCAAGGGGAAGAGACCACCTGCTCCCCAAACCCAAGTCTTCGGATTTTGGGTTTAAACATCACCGGCTGCGCGGAGCTAAGGGAGCTGCCGATCGACGAGCGGGAATTCTTTTATGTTCGCGCCGATTATCACTGTAACATTCGATATCCGCTCCCGGGCCTTCGTGTGACCCCTAAGAGTCCTTCCAATGACTATGTGTTTTTGGAAATGGGATTTCGGGGAGGCACGTACCCGCACGATAGCGTCAACCTGAACTCGTTTGTCGCGGAGACGGTGCTTGCGCTGCCAGATGAAGAGCGTGATGCCCTGTTGTCATACAAGGATGACTTTGAGGCCTTCAGTATGGAATTATTGAGCCCGGTCCGAACCTTCGTTGAAAAGTTGCTCGCACTTCATTGCGATTTGGAGAAAGGAATCGAGCACGTCAGAACCCGCCACTACTACGACATCCACGCACTCTTTACGAAAAGCCCAGAGGTAAAGTCATTCGTTCAATCGGGTGAGTTTCCAGAATTAGTGAGAAGCGCGGTCGCGATAACGATCAAATATTTCGACAAAGATTTGGATCCAAATCTCGATATCAGCAAGAGTCAGGCACTTCAGCTAAGCCACGGTCAGATTTCAAGATTATCGAGGCAGTATGCGAACGATCGAGATCTCTATTTCAAAGGGCAGCCACTTTTCGATACACTCGCTCAAACCGTCGCTGAAATCCGGAGCTCTTTGCAGACGAAGCAGAGTTTGAAATAGGTTGTGATAACGGCACGATCGTCGCCGCCGAACCAGAAGGTTTGGGGAACCGTGCAGTTGGTAAGACGGATACATAGAACGGTCCACTATTTAAGTGCAGCGTGAGACTGACAGCAAATTACCAAAACACACGGTGCGAAGTTTTCCGGCTCGGAGTGTAGCACATAACCTCCTTTCTGTGCTAGAGCAGGGGACCCAGGTGGCACTCGTGCTGGGAGGTACACTTGTGTTAATTAGGTCCGGTCCGACACTTAGAATCGCGTTTTTCAGCGGAACCACCCTATCTGAGTTTGGTGAAGAACGCTACCTACAGAAAATCGGACGCGGATATTAACCCACTAACTGCCTAAGCGAGATTCCTTCGCGCGATCTTTATCGGAAAGCCTAACCAAGGACTTCGCCCTTGATATCCCTCCGACTTGCAAATAAGGACAAAATTCTCGTCACGCTTCGCATAACGGGCTACACCAACCAGGTTTTGCAGCATAATTCTGACTGCAACAGATCCCTATATTGTTATCTGTCTCATCCACTCTGGCATATAGAGCACTTCGTCCAAAGCAGCTAAAGCTCCGGCACACAGCTCCTGGTCGTGTCGGTTCAAAAGCGCTTCGAGTTCTTCACGCGAACAGTGCGAGGCCATGGCGCGAATAGCCTCTGCTGCGACATTGTTATTTGGTGTGAGAGCTAGTTTACGCAGCAGCGGTAGAGCCTCCTCTTGTGAGAATCTTGCCAGCGCCTTCCCCACCTCTAGGCGCACGTTCGAGTCGTCCTTGTCATTAGCCAGTTTGCGCAACAGCAGCAGAGCTTCCACTTGTGAGAAGCTTGCCAGCGCCTTCGCCGCCGCAAGGCGTACGTTCCAGTTCTGGTCATTGGCCAGTTTGCGCAACAGGGGCAGATCGTCTTCCTTTGAGAAGCTTGTTAGCGCCTTCACCGCCGCAAGGTGCCGGTCCGGGTCCCGGGCCAGTTTGAGCAACAGGGGTAGGTCCTCTTTCTTTGAGAAGCTTGCCAGCGCCTTCACCGCCTCGACGCGCACCTTCGAGTCCAGCCCCTTGGCCAGTTTGCGAAACAGTGGCAGGTCCTCGGCCCGTGAGAATCTTGCTAGCGCCTTCACCACCACAAGACGCAGGCTCCGGTCGCTCTTCACGCCGACGCCCCGGTACCCACCCGCGGCCAGTTTGCGGAGCAGAGGCAGGTCCTCGGCCTGTGCGAAGCTTGCCAACGCCCTCAATGCCTCACGGCGCACGAGCATGTTCGAATATCTGCCTAGAGTCTTGACCAGTTTCAGCATGGACAGCGGGTCCTCGGTCCGTGCGAAGCGTGCGACCTTGGCGCGCACGTTCATGTGACCCTCGACCAGTTTGCGCAACAACGGCAGGTTCTCGGCCTGTGCCAAGCTTGCCAGCGCCTTCACCGCCGCAAGGCGCACGTCCGTGTCCCGATCCAATGCTAGTTCGCCCAGCAGAGGCAGGTCGTCGTCACGTTTTGTGCGGCCGATCCATTGAGCGCAGATCGCTCGGACGGATGGGACCGGGTCGGCTGCAAGGGCGGCAAATTGAGATTCCAGACCGCAAAGCGGAAATGTTTCCGCCCACGCGTGAGATCGACCCAAAAAGATGCGCTCGATGCTGCGCTCTTTGGGAGCCCAATGCTCGATTTGGATAAACCAGCGCAGGAAGTCTTGTGGCGATGACTCGTTAAACCAATAAGCAACAGGCGACTCGATCCTGTACCCCGCGTCGATGCGGTCGTATATGCTCGCCAGAAGGAGCTGCAGTTCCCGTTCCGTAGGGTGAATTTTCCGACGGTGACGGTAGAGATAGATTAGTTCGTCGGGTCTCAGCGAAACCATCGTCGATTCGAAAACCGGTACCTTTGCGGCAAGAAACTCGCGGGCCGCTTTGGCTTCGCGGTCGCTGACCTTCATGCTCTCGATGACGGCAGCGGCTAGGCGGTCGTGCTGGATCTCGTACGTTTCGTGTCCGACCGGACGCACGAGCCGTTCATTGATCAGCTCCCGAAGTATTTCGGCCAGCACGGCACGGCTCACGCCCGTCTCACGAACGAGGTCATCGAGCGATTGCGCTGCCTTCGCTCCGGTAGATCGGCTGAGGCTCTCCAACACGGCACCGCACTGCTGCCACTCGCCGCCCCGGGCTTTTAGCCTCCCGAGAGTTTGCTCCAAGTATTTGCCGATCAGGCCGGACACACCCCCTAAGCTGGTAATGAACTCCCCCGTGATACGGCCCCCAGGATTCTGTTCAGCCTGCTTCAGGAAAATTTGGAGGTAAACCGGAAAAACCTCGTCGTAGCAGTCCAGCTTTTGGCTTTCCAGCGTAAGTTGGCGCGCTATCTCGGGGACGCTCGTCTCCAGTCGCCAGCCCTGTTCGCGAGCCGTTTGGTTGATAATGTCCTCGGCCACGTTGCGACTCAGGCCTTGCAGCGCGAAATAAGGAAGTCCCTCTGATTTGGCACTGATCTCCTGCCAGAGCCGCCCCAAGCGCGCATCGGCGTCGGTGCGATAGACCACCACCGCACGGAGTGAAGGTTTTGCTTCCTTTTGCTCCCAAAGTTCCCATAGGAACTCCCGTATGGCATCCACAGCACCTGGGGCAGCCATCGGCGAAACGATGTCTTCAAACTGATCAAGGAAAAGCACGAGTCGGTTGATGCCGTTGCTCGAAAGAAGCGGAGCGACGTTCGCACGAAACTTTGCCGTATCCAGCGGCTTGGTGAATGCGCCTGGACTGGTGAGCAACTGCGCCGTCAACTGGGGAGGCACGCGCTGGGCGGGGTTCTCAAAGGGACGAATCACGCAAGCCCGCCAGCCGAACTCCCGAATTTTCGGGAGCAATCCCGCGCGGATAAGGGACGACTTTCCAATGCCACTTGGCCCGACCAGCCGAAGGATTGGATGGGACAGCAGCATGGCAAGGATGCGGTCCGCGTCAACGTCTCTTCCAAGAAAATGACCGGCGTCGCATTCATCATACCAGTCGAGCCCTCGGATGTCCTAACGGGGAGGAGGAGGTGGGGCATCAGGCTTGAGCGTGAGCTGCGCGTTTGCCACCAGAATAGGTTTGTCAGGAGCTAAAACAGAATCTGTTCGGGCTGGCGTGGCAGCCTTGCCGGGTGGTGCGAAAAGCGGTTTAATCGTCTTTTGAGCAACCGTTTGTAAGGCCGTGCCCTGTTTCGGAAAGTGAATGCGGTTCTGCCCGCTGAGGAATGCATAGAGCTCCTCGTAGCCCGATTGTGAATCAACCATGAAGCAATTCCTGCCCTTCAGAGGGATAGGAATGAAACGCCTATCCGCCGGCGAGAACAGGACCGGGGAGAACTTGGTCGTGTTCAGCTTACTTTCGTAGAGCAGGGCGTAGATGATGTTTGCCTCCCAACACACCCCCTGTCCTTCATCCTCGGCGACCTCTTGGCGAACCTTTTTCAAATACAACTCTGTGCAAACCAGAAGTACGTGGTCTGCCTCCAAAATTTTGTTCTCCATCCAGATCGGCCACGGGAGCCCTTGTTCCTCATCTCCTCGATTCTGATCGAAGAACACCTCAAGGCCGCCTTCCAATAACGACGCGGCCAAGCCAGCGACCTGTTCTGCATACGTCGGATCAGCCGGGTCGTGGCTATAGCTAATGAAGACGCTGGGCATATGGATCCTCAGGTGCCGTGTTTCTGGAGCAGGCGATACTCAAGAGCATTTTCTAAGCGTCCGGATCTAGCAGTCGGCAATGATACTTCGGTTGATTACTTCATTGGGCGATCTTTAAGGTAAGCGATGGTTTGTGTGCAAACGTAACTTCCTTTTTATCAGATGATTAAATGCATTTATACGTTTTAAAAGCTAAGCCAATCTGAGTCGCTTCTAGACCGAAATCTTCTCAATTTCATCAAGTGTTAGCTGGTCGTCGGTCCGATCGTATAACTTGGTCGTGCGGGGCGACTCATGCGCCGCGATCTTCTTAGCCGTTTCGAGCGTTCCGTTGTTTTCGAGGTAAAAAGTGATCCCGGTCGCCCGAAACGAATGGCAGCACACCGGAGCAGATATGCCGGCAGCAAGAGCTCGCCGGCGGATCATTCGGTAAGCTTCGGATCGCGACATTGGCCGCCCGGTAGGCTGTTTCTTGTTGAAGGTCTGAAAGAGCGGCTTGTTCGGCTCAAAACCCGCTTTTTCCAGATACTCGGCCACGTAGTCCTGGGCCTTGTGGTGCACCGGCACCTCGTGATGTTTGCCGCCCTTTTCAAGGAGCCGGAACCAGCGCCGGCGTCCGTTTTCGTAAAAATCCGACACTTTCATTCCGAGGACCGCGGAGATCCGCGCAAACGAAAAGAGCATGATGCCGATCAAGGCCCGATCCCGCAAACCCTGCAGGGAATCGGTCGGAATGGAATCCAGGAGCGTCCGGGCATCCTCAACGCTCAAGACCGGCGTCTTGCCGCGTTTGACGACATGGGTCGGACCTTTGACCGGCGCGGCCGGGTTCACTGGAACAATCTGGCTGATGACCAGGTAATCAAAGAGCATCTTGATGGCGGCCAGGTGCTGCTTGATCGTTTGCGGCGAGCCTGGGTGCTGTTCGATATAGGCCGCGACGTGCATCGGCGTGATGAGCCGAATGTCGTCAAGGTGCTGTGCCGACCACGCCAAAAATTGAGCGCAGGCACGCGCGTAAGCCTCCCGTGTGTTCAGGTTCCGGATCCGGGCCGCGAAAAACTCGAGGAACTTGGTGGCGGCGTTTTCGCCGGCGTTGGCCAGGATCGCGGGAACGGTGTGGGCGTGGCGCAGTGTCAATGCGTTCATTCTGGCGTCAATGAGTGCCCGATTGCGGCGTGCTGATGGGAATTAAAGAGTTCATTTTTTGGTCCTCCGTACAAGAGATGTGGTCGCGCAGCGGTCGGAGACCATCAAGCAGCTTGCTCTCTCCCCCGGTGAGCGCGTGCTAGATGTTGGTTGCGGCCCGGGTTTTCTGTGCGAAAGCATGGCTTACCAGCCGATCGCAAGTAGGATCATTTCCGGTTCAAATTGCCGCCACTTGAAAAGACCCGAAACCGAAGGCGTGAGCAGGTGCATCAGCTCAGCATATCAGACTGCTCCTGTAAAGTTGCAACACTTCCGACAACCCCGACAACCGTACGGCCCAAAGTTGTCGCTACGAAAACTGATCTGGGTCCAACCCTACAGGACGCTGGGTCTGGAAGGAACCGATCAATACGCCTGACCCCTCACGCAAGGCGTAAAGGTAATGGGGGGTTCTGGATCGAACGCGATCTGGATGACTTTGGAACAGGGCAGGGCGGGTTGGCTCATCGGTAAGGGTTTGTTTCTTAACCGTTGCCAAGTTCTGCAGGTAGAACAGCTTGCTGGCTTGCCAGCACAACACAAACGAGAAAATGACAAGGATGAACCTAAAAGACAAAATCGCCCAGCCTGGCTGGAGAACATTTAGAAGCAGTCGTCCAACTTCTGGACGCTGCGAAATGGATCCGGTAACTGTATTGTGCAAAGCGAGAGG
>Ga0209656_10002426_pt1 | contig 12060 bp, 7 predicted proteins | sample BogFormECP12_OM2_FD_188239 | JGI IMG/M metagenome (GOLD analysis project Ga0209656, IMG submission 188239) | Bog forest soil microbial communities from Calvert Island, British Columbia, Canada - ECP12_OM2 (SPAdes) (version 2) | ecosystem: Environmental > Aquatic > Freshwater > Wetlands > Bog ... | reverse complement strand
GGGCGCCCGATGCGCCGCTCGTCAAAGCCAATGGCGGGGTGCCGCTGCGGCTGTATGACCTTTTCGCCGAGCACCGCCACGTCCTGCTGCTATTGGGCAACGCAGAGGCGTGGCAGAGTGCCCTGCCCCGCTATCCGGATCGCGTTCTTGCGGTGCACCTCATTGCGGCCACTGGAAGCCAAGGCGGTCAGCTGATCGACCGCGAGGGAGCCGTCGCAGGGCGCTACGGCTCGGTCCCGGCAGCCTATCTGATACGCCCGGACGGGTATCTCGGTTTCCGCTGCCGCGCCAGCGAGCATTCGGAACATCTGCCCCGGTATCTCGCGCGACTGCTCGGACCGGCCAAAGGCTAGCGCCCCTTCTGTTCGGTATCGGCAGGAGCCCGGGCCGGCGGCGGCAACACGGAAGCTGCTGCATCCGGCCCGTCCGGGCGTTGCGGTGAAGGTGCTGGCCGGGGCGGCATCGAAGGCCCGGTGACGGCGTCGAAATCATTGTGAGGCATCGGGTGAGACATGGGCTGACCTCCTTTTGCAGAGGCCGCTCCACACTCGGCGACGTTCGGCTGGTTGGGAGCTGAAACACGAAAGCCGCCTCGGTTGGGGCGGCTTCGGTTGAGTAACGCGTCTACGCGATCCTAGGCCGCCGGGATGTACCAGCGGTACCAAAATCGTGTGACCGGGACTGGCGCTTTCTGTGCCATGGCGAAATAATAGCGACCGGGCGGTGCAGGCGCAAGGGGTTCGGCTCCGGTCGCGCCAAGATCTCCCGGATAGGGGTATGCATGAGCGCAGTGCGCGGGGTTTTCGGGGGCGCCCTATTGGTGGGTTGAAGGCCCAGAGGAACCGCATGCCCTAATAGGCCTGCGCCTCGGGAGAATGGGTGCTGACTGCGCAGTGGAAGTTTCCCGACCTGCCGAAGAGCTGAGCTCGCTCGTCCCACTGGTCGAGTTCGGGCCCACAGTGAGGACCACGCCCCAGTAGCACATTGCGCGTTGCGGATCGTTACCGGGACGATCTCGGCCGCCGCCCGAACAACGGCTGGGCGCTCTACGGGCTTACTCGATCACTGCAGACGCAGGGCCGGACCACCGAGGCCTCAGGGGCGCAACAGCAATTCGACACGGCTTGGGAAAAGCGGACGTAACGTTGATCGCCTCCGCATTCTAACGGCAACTGCCCCTCAACCCTGGCCCTCTCCCCGCGAGCGGACGCGAGCGGGGAGGGGGATCAAGGTGAGGTCGTTAAGAGGGCATCTGGCCCATGAAGTCGCGCTTGCCGATCTCGACGCCGAGGCTGCGCAGGATGTTGTACGCCGTCGTCGTATGGAAATAGAAATTCGGCATTGCGAAGTGGTAGAGGTAGTTCTGGGCGCGGAAGTTGCGGGGCTGGCCGCCGGCGGTGACCGTGACCTGGTGGTCCTCGTGGCCGTCGAGCTGGTCGGCCTTCAATCCTTTGAGGAAATCGATCGTCTTGTCGATCCGCGCCTTCATTTCGGCAAAGCTGTTGTCGATGGCGGGAAGGTTCGGCACCTCGACGCCGGCGGCGCGGCCGGCGCCAAAGGCGTGCTCGCTCGCCTGCCGCACCTGGCGGGCGAAGGTGAACATGTCGGGATGGAGCCGCCAGTTTAGAAGCGCGTTCTCTTCCCACTTATGGGCGGTCGCATGGGCCTCGGCCTTTTCGATGACTCCTTTGAGGCCGCCGAGCAGCTGCAGAAACACCGGCACGGAGGCATGGTACATCGAGATCGGCATGAAACGGTCCTCCTCATCTATGATGACGTTGACGCCGCGGCCATCTTAACTGGCAGAGAGCGAGCCGTGAAGGGTTGGCTCCGACGGGTCGTCCTGCGCCGCGGTTGACAGGCCCAACGCAGCTCGATACCACACATTGGGCAGAAGAAGAAAACGGGCGACGCGGCGTGGATGGGAGGAATGGAGCGGGTGTTTTGCTACCACTCCTAGAAGTGAGGGGCCTGCACACCGAATTTCGCACCGGCGCGGGGATCGTGCCCGCGGTCGATGGCATCTCTTATACGGTCGAGCGCGGTGAGACGGTCGCGATCGTCGGCGAGAGCGGTTCCGGCAAGACCGCTGGGGCCCTGTCGATCCTGCGCCTGATCCCGAACCCGCCCGGGCGCATCACGCGAGGCGAGATCCTGTTTGCCGGGCGAGATTTGCTGCGGCTTTCGGATGAGGAGATCCGCCAGGTGCGCGGCAGCGACATCGGCATGATCTTCCAGGAACCGATGACTTCGCTGAACCCCGTCTTGACGATCGGCCGGCAGATCACCGAAACGCTCGAGCAGCATCGCGGCGCCGATCGCACTGCAGCCCAGAGGCGTGCCGTCGAGCTGCTTGGGCTGGTCGGCATCGCCGATCCGGCGCGCCGGCTGAGGCAGTACCCGCATCAGCTGTCGGGCGGCATGCGCCAGCGGATAATGATCGCGATCGCATTGGCCTGCGACCCCAAGCTGATCATCGCCGACGAGCCGACGACCGCGCTCGACGTGACGATCCAGGCGCAGATCCTCGAATTGATGAAGCAGCTGACCCACCGGCTCGATGTGGCGCTGATCATCATTACCCACAACCTCGGGGTCGTGGCGCGCTATGCCAACCGGGTCAACGTCATGTATGCCGGCCGCATCGTCGAGAGCGGTCCCGCTGCCGCGATCTACCACGACCCGCGGCATCCCTACACGATGGCGCTGTTGCGCTCGGTGCCGCGGCTCGACCGCCCGCGTCAGGCGCGGCTCGACCCGGTCGACGGCCAGCCTCCCGACCTGACACGGCTGGATGAGGGATGCTCGTTCCGGCCGCGCTGCCGCTTTGCGGTCGAAGCCTGCGCCCGGGCGCGGCCACCTCTGCAACCCGCGGGCGAGGCAATGCACCTCGCCGCGTGCTTCCGCAGCAGCGAAATTGTGGTCGAGACTCCAACGGCGGCGCAGCGGCGACGTGAACCGGCGGGCGGTCTTGCCGTTCCTTGATCACCTGAGAACGAGGGGCTGACATGACGATCGGTTCACGGTGGCTGGCGGCAGGTGCAGGCGTCATCGCCCTCGGGGCGGCGGCGCTGGCAGCGGCAGCCCCCGAGGAGGAGGCGCCGGCGAAGCGCGGCGGAACCCTGACTTATGTGATCCCGGCGGATGCGCCGCCGAGCTTTGACGGGCACCGCGAGGGCACCTTCGCGACCCTGCATTCGGTCGCCCCATTCTACAGCGTGCTGATCCGGGTCAATCCGGAAAACCCGTCCTCGACTACCGATTTCGTCTGCGATCTGTGCACGGCGATGCCCCAGCCGACCGATGGCGGCAAGACCTACACGTTCAAGATCCGCGACGGCGTCAAGTTCCATGACGGGTCGCCGCTGACCGCCGCCGATGTGGCGAAGAGTTGGCAGATGATCATCGACCCGCCCGAGGGCATCCTGAGCCCGCGCCAGAGCTGGTACGAAATGGTCGACAAGGTCGAGGCCCCGGACCCGACGACAGTCGTCTTTCATCTGAAATTCGCGACGAGCGCCTTTCTGCCGGCGCTCGCCGACCCGTTTACGTTCATCTACAGGAAGGAAATTCTCGACAAGGATCCGCGCTGGTATGAGAAGAATATCCAAGGCTCGGGTCCGTTCAAATTCGCCGAATACGAGACCGGCCAGTCGATAAAGGGGGTGCGCAACCCCGATTACTACCGCAAGGGGCTGCCCTATCTCGATGGCTTCAGCGGCATCTATGCGCCGAAGCAGGCGGTCCGGGTCGATGCGATCCGCAGTGACCGCGCCGCAATCGAGTTCCGCGGCTTTCCGCCCTCGACCCGCGACGAGCTGAAAAAGGCGCTGGACGGCCAGCTCGAATTGCAGGAAAGCGATTGGAACTGCGGCAATCTGGTGACTCCCAACAACCAGAAGAAGCCGTTCGACGATCCCCGGGTGCGGCGCGCGCTGACCCTGGCGATCGACCGCTGGCATGGCGGGCCGGCACTTTCGAAGATCGCCAATGTGCGCACCGTCGGCGGCATCGTGTTTCCTGACTCGCCGCTGGCGGACACCAGGGAAGAGCTGCAGACGGTCGCCGGGTTCTGGCCCGACATCGAAAAGTCACGGGCGGAGGCGAAGCGTCTATTGAAAGAGGCCGGGGCCGAGGGCCTCAGTTTCGAGCTTCTGAACCGGGGTGTCGACCAGCCCTACAAATATGTCGGCACCTGGCTTGTCGATGAATGGAGCAAGATCGGGCTCCACGTCACGCAACGGGTGCTGCCGACGGGTCCGGAACTGGACGCGCTGCGCAGCGGCAATTTCGAGGTCGCCCTGATCGCCAATTGCCACGGCGTGCCCAACCCGCTTCTCGACGTCCAAACCTTTCTGCCGACCTCCGTCTATACCGGGAGCTACGGGTATTTCGAGGACCAGGCCGAAACCGATCTCTACAATAAGATGCTGCGGGAGACCGATTTCGCCAAGCAACGCGCGCTGATGCGCGAATTCGAAAAATACGTGGTCGATGAGCAGGCGCATCAAATTTGGGTCCTGTGGTGGTACCGGATCGTTCCCTACCGGTCGTATGTCAAAGGCTGGAAGATCAGCCCGAGCCACTATATCAATCAGGACCTGGCGACGGTTTGGCTCGATAAATAGGCGGGCTTGTCGAGAGGAAGCCCGATGAAGGCGGGATCAGCGGCGTTCGTAGCGACCCTTGGCGCTTTGCTCGGCTCGATGCCCGCCATCGCGCCCGCCCAGGAAACTCCCAAGCACGGCGGCACTTTGACTTTTGTGATCCCGGCGGATGCGCCGCCGAGCTTCGATGCGCACCGCGAGACGACCTTCGCCACCATTCATTCGGCGGCGCCGTTCTACAGCGTGCTGATCCGCGTCGATCCGAATAACCCGGCCTCGACCACCGACTTTGTCTGCGACCTCTGCACGGCAATGCCGCAGCCGACCGACGGTGGCAGGACCTACACCTTCAAGATCCGGGAGGGCGTCAAATTTCACGACGGCTCGCCGCTGACCGCAGCCGACGTGGCGGCGAGCTGGGAGCATATCATTCATCCGCCCGAGGGCGTGCTGAGCCCGCGCGAGAGCCATTATGTGATGGTCGACACGGTCGAGGCGCCTGATCCTACGACCGTGGTGTTCCACCTGAAATTCGCCACGAGGGCATTCTTGCCGGCGCTGGCCGACCCCTACAGCTGGATCTACAAAAAAGAAACGCTCGACCAGGACCCCCGCTGGTACGAGAAGAACATTCTCGGCTCGGGCCCGTTCAAATTCGCTGCTTACGAAATCGGCCAGTCGATCAAGGGAGTCCGCAACCCCGATTATTATCACAAGGAGCTGCCTAATCTCGACGGCTTCGCGGGGATCTATGCCGATAAGCAGGCGATCCGGGTCGACGCGATCCGGGCTGACCGCGCGGCGATCGAGTTCCGCGGCTTTCCGCCCTCGGTGCGCGACGAGCTCGTGAACGCGCTCGGGGACAAGATCGCTGTGCAGACCAGCGACTGGAACTGCGGCAGCTTTGTCGAGCCCAATCACAAGAAGAAGCCGTTCGACGATGTTCGAGTGCGCCGCGCATTGAGCCTGGCGATCGATCGCTGGCACGGCGCACCGCAGCTCGCCAAGATCGCCAATGTGCACACAGTCGGCGGCATCGTCTTCCCCGGCTCACCACTGGCGGCGGACAAGGAGGAATTGCAGGACGTCGCCGGGTTCTGGCCCGACATCGACAAGTCGCGGGCCGCGGCGAAGCGTCTCTTGAAGGAGGGCGGGGCCGAGGGGCTTAGCTTCGAGCTTTTGAACCGCAATGTCGATCAGCCCTACAAGTACAACGGCACTTGGGTCATCGACGAGTGGAGCAAGATCGGCCTTCACGTCACACAGCGCGTGCTGCCGACCGGTCCTTGGTTCGAGGCCATGCGGCAAGGCAATTTCGACGTCGTCCTGGCCGGCAATTGCCAGAGCGTCGTCAACCCGCTGCTCGACGTGCAACGATATCTGCCGAGCTACGCCGCAAACTACGGTCAGTTCGACGACCAGCAGGAGATCTCGCTCTACGACGAGATGCTGCACGAGACCGACGTCGCCAAGCAACGCGCGCTGATGCGCGACTTCGAGAAACACGTGCTCGACACCGAGGCGCACGAGATCTTTCTGCTGTGGTGGTATCGGACGGTGCCTTACCGGTCGTATGTAAAGGGCTGGAAGATCAGCCCGAGCCATTACCTCAATCAGGACCTGGCGACGGTCTGGCTCGACAAGTGATGTCGCGAGCCGCACCAGCATCTCGTCGCATCGGCAAAAGCCGGCGCCCATGCCGACCGTGGATCCCGGCCTTCGCCGGGATGTCGCTCACGGCAGCGGCGCTGGTAGGTCTCCCCGCACTGGCCCAACAGGAGCCGAAGCACGGGGGCACCCTCACCTATATGATCCCGGCGGATGCGCCGCCGAGCTTTGACGGTCATCGCGAGAGCACCTACGCGACCGTGCATTCGGTTGCGCCGTTCTACAGCGTGCTCATCCGGGTCAACCCGGAAAACCCGGCTGACACCACCCATTTCGTCTGCGATCTTTGCGCCGAGATGCCGCAGCCCAGCGAAGACGGCAAGACCTATGCGTTCAAGATCAGGCAAGACGTCAAATTCCACGACGGCTCTCAACTGACCGCCGCCGACGTGGCGGCGAGCTACAACAAGATCATTTTTCCTGGCAACGACCAGTTGAGCGCACGCTCCAGCAACTACCTGATGGTCGACAAGGTCGAGGCGCCCGACTCGACCACCGTCGTCTTTTATCTGAAATTCGCGACCAGCGCGTTTCTGCCGGCGCTCGCCGACCCATTCAATTTTATCTACAAAAAGGCGATCCTCGACCAGGATCCACGCTGGTACGAGAAGAACATTCTTGGCTCCGGTCCTTTCAAGTTCGTCGACTATCAAGTCGGCCAGTCGATCAAGGGCGAGAGGAACGCCGATTATTATCATCAAGGGCTGCCCCATCTCGACGGCTTCACGGGGATCTATGCCGACAAGCAGGCGGTCCGGGTCGAGGCGATCCGCAGCGACCGCGCCGCGATCGAATTTCGCAGCCTGCCGCCCTCGGCGCGTGACGAGCTCGTCAAGGCGTTGGGCGACAAAATCACGGTGCAGGAGAGCGACTGGAACGTCGCCAGCGGCGTCACCCCCAATCACAAGCGCAAACCCTTCGACGATCCACGGGTCCGCCGTGCATTGACCTTAGCGATCGATCGCTGGCACGGCGCGCCTGCGATATCGAAGATCGCGATCGTCAAGACGGTCGGCGGGATTGTGTTCCCCGGCTCGCCATTGGCGGCGACCAAAGAGGAGCTGGAGCAGGTCGCCGGGTTCTGGCCCGACATCGACAAGTCGCGCGCCGAGGCGCGGCGGCTGCTGAAGGCGGCCGGCGCCGAGGGGCTCTCCTTCGAGCTTCTCAACCGCAACGTCGACCAGCCTTTCAAATATGTCGCGACCTGGCTGATCGACGAATGGAGCAAGATCGGGCTGCAGGTGAAGCAGCGAGTGCTGCCGACCGGCCCGTGGTTCGAGGCGATGCGCAATGGCGATTTCGACGTCGTGCTCGAGGCGCCCGGCCACGGCTTGGTAAACCCGTTGCTCGATATCCAGAAAGCTCTTCCTGCTTCAGTCGACAGCGAGAATTACGGCAATTACGATGACCCGCAGGAGGTCGAGCTTTACGAAAAAATGCTGCGGGAGACCGACCCCGTGCGGCAGCGGGCCATGATGCGCCAGTTCGAGAAATTGGTGCTGGACGACCAGACACACATGATCTGGGTATTGTGGTGGCACCGTATCGTGCCGTACCGGTCCTATGTGAAGGGGTTCAAGATTGCCCCGACCCATTTCATCAACCAGGATCTGGCGACGATCTGGCTCGACAAATGAGAAAGCAGGGAGGAACCGTGAACCTCAAAACGGCGGTGGTTGCCGCCTTTATCGAAATGTTGGCATCGGTTACGTTCGCGGCGGCCGACGAGGAGCCGAAATCTGGTGGTACGCTGACCTATATGATCCCGGCGGACGCGCCGCCGAGCTTCGACGCGCATCGTGAGGAGACCTACGCGACGATCCACTCGGCCGCACCATTCTACAGCGTCTTGATCCGCGCCAACCCCTACGATCCGGGCAAGACCGACGATCTCGCCTGCGATCTGTGCACGGCGATGCCAAAGCCGACCAATGACGGCAAGACCTACACCTTCAAGATCCGCGAGGGGGTCAAATTCACCGACGGCTCGCCATTGAACGCGGAGGATGTCGCTGCGAGCTGGAACGAGATCATCTTTCCGCCGAACGGCGTCATCAGCGCCCGGCAGAGCAATTTCGTCATGGTCGACAAGGTCGAGGCTACGGATCCGACGACCGTGGTCTTTCATCTGAAGTTCGCCACCGACGCATTTCTGCCGGCACTGGCCGATCCCTACGCCTGGATCTACAAAAAAGCGATCCTCGACAAGGACCCGCACTGGTACGAGAAGAACATTCTCGGCTCCGGCCCGTTCAGATTCGTCGCCTACGATACCGGCCAATCGATCAAGGGTGAGCGCAACCCCGACTACTTCCATAAGGGCCTGCCTTATCTCGATGGCTTTACCGGGATATTCGCCGAGAAGCAGGCGATCCGCGTCGAGGCGATCCGCGCCGACCGGGCCGCAATCGAATTTCGCGGCTTCCCGCCCTCCACTGTCGACGAGCTGAAAAAGGCTCTCGGCGACAAAATCACAGTACAGACCAGTGACTGGAACTGTGGCGGGGTGATAACCCCGAACCACAAGCGCAAGCCGTTTGACGACGTCCGCGTACGGCGCGCCCTGACCTTAGCCATCGACCGCTGGGGTAGCGCACCAGAGCTGTCAAAGATCGCGATTGTTCATACGGTCGGCGGCCTGACATTCCCAGACTCGCCGCTTGCCCCGTCCAAGGAGGAGCTGCAGCAGATCGCCGGCTATTGGCCCGACATCGAAAAGTCGCGCGCCGAGGCGCGGCGGCTGCTAAAGGAAGCGGGTGCTGAAGGGCTCAGCTTCGAGCTCCTGAACCGCAACGTTGATCAACCCTATAAATATTATGGAATCTGGGTCGTTGACCAGTGGAGCAAGATCGGACTGCACGTCACCCAGCGGGTGTTGCCGACCGGGCCGTGGTTCGACGCGATGCGCGGCGGCAATTTCGATGTCACTACCGAAGGCAACTGCCAGAACGTTGTCAATCCGCTCGCCGATGTCGGCAAATACCTGCCGCATTCGGTGTCCAACTCGAACTACGGGCAGTTTGACGATCCGAAGGAAATCGAGATGTACGATAGGCAGCTGCGCGAACTCGACAAGGCCAAACAGCGGGCCGATTTAATCGAGTTCAATAAATACGTTCTCGACGAGCAGGCGCATGCGATCTACCTGCTGTGGTGGCAGCGGATCGTGCCATACCGCTCCTATGTCAAAGGCTGGAAGATCGGCCCCAGTCATTACGTCAATCAGGATTTGGGGACAATCTGGCTCGATCAATAGGCCAATGGTCAGGAGGAGAAATTTAGTGGAAATCAGATTTGGGTTTTTCGCGGTTCTGCTCGGCGCGATGGCAGTCGCGGCGCCGTCCCCGGCCGACGAGGAGCCAAAGCGGGGCGGGACGTTGAACTACATGATCCCGGCGGACGCGCCGCCGAGCTTCGACGGGCATCGCGAGGCGACTTATGCGACGGTGCATACGGCGGCGCCGTTCTATAGCGTTCTGATCAGGATAAACCCGGAGAACCCCTCCTCGACGACGGATTTCGTCTGTGATCTGTGCACGTCGATGCCGCAGCCGACCGATGGCGGCAAGACCTATACCTTCAAGATCCGCAACGGCGTCCAGTTCCACGACGCCTCGCCACTGACCGCCAACGACGTGGCGGCGAGCTGGAACGCGATCATCCATCCGCCCGAAGGTGTAACCAGCGCGCGTGAGAGCTTCTATGTCATGGTAGACAAGGTCGAGGCACCCGACCCGTCGACCGTGATCTTCCAGCTAAAGTTTGCCACCAACGCCTTTCTGCCGGCGCTCGCCGATCCCTATGCCTGGATCTATAAAAAAGAAACCCTCGATAAGGACCCGCATTGGTATGAGAAGAATATTCTGGGCTCCGGTCCGTTCAAGTTCGCCGGTTACGAGACGGGCCAGTCGATAAAGGGCGTACGGAACCCCGACTATTACCACAACGGTTTGCCTTATCTCGACGGCTTCACCGGGATCTATGCCGACAAGCAGGCCGTTCGGGTCGATGCAATCCGGGCCGACCGTGCGGCAATGGAATTCCGCGGTTTGCCGCCTGCTGCGCGCGACCAGCTGGTCAGGGATCTCGGCGACAAAATCACTGTTCAAACGAGCGACTGGAACTGCGGCAATCTGGTGACGCCCAACCACAAGAAGAAACCGTTCGACGATGTCCGGGTGCGCCGTGCCCTGCTGCTTGCGATCGACCAATGGCACGGCGCACCCGCCCTCGCCAAGATTGCCAATGTGCACACAGTCGGCGGCATCGTGTTTCCCGACTCGCCACTGGCGGCGACCAAGGAGGAGCTGCAGTCGATCGCGGGGTTTTGGCCCGACATCGAAAAGTCGCGCGCCGAGGCCAAGCGGCTGCTGAAGGAGGCGGGCGCGGAGGGGCTCAGTTTCGAGCTATTGAACCGGAACGTCGACCAGCCGTACAAATTTGTCGGGACTTGGCTGATCGATGAATGGAGCAAGATCGGGCTCCATGCGACGCAGCGCGTGGTACCAACCGGTCCATGGTTTGAAGCGATGCGCAGCGGCACCTTTGACGTCGTCCTCGAAGCCAGTTGTGAAAGCGTCGTCAACCCGCTGCTCGATGTCCAAAAGGTTCTGCCGCGCTCGGTCTTTACCGAGAATTACGGAAACTACGACGATCAAAAGGAGATCGATCTCTATCAAACCATGCTGCACGAGACCGACGCCGCCAAACAACGCACCTTGATGCGCGAATTCGAGAAGCACGTGATCGATGCCGAAGCGCACGAGTTTCCAATGTTGTGGTGGTACCGCATCATCCCCTACCGGTCTTACGTGAAGGGCTGGAAAATTAGCCCGAGCCATTACTTGAACCAGGATCTGGCGACGATCTGGCTCGACAGGTAGGCCCGCATGACCGTTGCCGCCATCGATCCTCATCCGCTCCTCGAAGTCAGAGGACTGCGGATGCATTTCCCGATCACCGAGGGGATCGTCGTAAACCGCAAGGTCGGCGAAGTGAAGGCGGTCGACGGGATCGATTTCACGGTGCTTCGCGGCGAGACCCTGGGGCTCGTCGGCGAGAGCGGCTGCGGGAAGACGACGACCGGCCGGTGCATTCTGCGGCTCGAAAAGCCGACCGCCGGCGAGATCCTTTATGACGGCGTCGACATCGCCAAGCTCGAGCGCAGAGAGCTGGTGGCATTGCGGCGCCGCATCCAGGTCATCTTTCAGGACCCGTACAGCTCGCTCAATCCGCGCATGAAAGTGGGCGAGATCATCGCCGAGCCGATCATGGTGCACGGGCTCGAGCGCAACCCGGCGCGGCGCACCGCCCGCGTGCGCGAGCTTCTCTCGGTCTGCGGTCTCGACCCGAAATTTGCCGACCGTTACCCGCATGAGATGTCGGGCGGCCAGCGCCAGCGGGTCGGGATCGCGCGGGCGCTCGCGCTCGAACCGGAATTCATCGTCTGCGACGAGGCGGTCTCTGCGCTCGACGTCTCGATCCAGGCGCAGGTTATCAACCTGCTCGAGGATCTGCGCGAAAAATTTGGCCTGACCTACCTGTTCATCGCTCACGATCTCTCGGTGGTGCGGCATCTGTGCCAGCGGGTTGCGGTCATGTATCTCGGGCGGGTCGTCGAGCTGGCGGAGTGCGACGAGCTGTTCGACAATCCGCTCCATCCCTACACCCAGGCGCTTCTGGCCGCGGTGCCGGTGCCCGACCCGAGCGTCGAGGCGGAGCGGACGTTCCAGCCGGTCAAGGGCGAGGTCCCGAGCCCGATCACCCCCCCCTCGGGCTGTGTCTT
>Ga0209656_10002424_pt1 | contig 12063 bp, 13 predicted proteins | sample BogFormECP12_OM2_FD_188239 | JGI IMG/M metagenome (GOLD analysis project Ga0209656, IMG submission 188239) | Bog forest soil microbial communities from Calvert Island, British Columbia, Canada - ECP12_OM2 (SPAdes) (version 2) | ecosystem: Environmental > Aquatic > Freshwater > Wetlands > Bog ... | reverse complement strand
CGCTCGCCAGCACCAAGCTGGTTACGGATGGGTACTTCACCGTTCTCCCAACCGACCCAACCGCCGCTGCTGGTACTGCCTTCACCTACACGGGTACAATTCCGACCTCCGGAACAGCGTATGCGTCTAGCCCTAACTTAACGCCAAATACGGCAAACTGGTAATCTCGTAACTTAACAGCACAAACGCAGGAAACGATCATCGTTCTCATGCGCCACGTCATCATGGGTCTCCACCGGCTCGTTCGCGCGAGCCGGTTGACACTCCCAAATCTCAACCAAAATCAAAACCAACCAAACACAAACTAACACTAACACTTTTAGTCACTAGTCACTAGTCACTAGTCACTACTAAAATGAACTCTATCAAAACCAACAATAAGTGGGCCCGCCAACGCGGTACCACGCTCATCGAGTTATCCGTAGTCATCGCCGTTATTCTCCTTCTCGCCGGAGTGCTGTTCATCGGAGTTACCGCGTGGAGAACATCGGCCAACAACGCGGCTTGCTTAGTTGACCTGGTTTCTATCCAGAAGGCAGTCCGTGGGGAACAAAACTACAACCTCATGAACTTCGGTGACGCGCTCGCCAGCACCAAGCTGGTTACGGATGGGTACTTCACCGTTCTCCCAACCGACCCAACCGCCGCTGCTGGTACTGCCTTCACCTACACGGGTACAATTCCGACCTCCGGAACAGCGTATGCGTCCAGCCCTAACTTAACGCCAAATACGGCAAACTGGTAATCTCGTAACTTAACAGCACAAACGCATGAAACGATCATCGTCCTCATGCGCCACGTCATCATGCGTCTCCACCGACTCGTTCGCGCGAGCCGGTTGACACTCCCAAGTCTCTATGTCTCAGCAGACCAAGTTAAAATTTTCCGAACTACGAGCAGCGCACCGCCAAGTGCGACGGCAGGCAACGTTGAAGCGAGTGCTATCTCCATATGCCTTTGCCGCGACGCTGGATCAACCCGTGCGTTGGCATCTGTTCTACGACGGAAATCGCGTCGAATCGGTCGTGTGTGCCGGGACCGATAAGACACGCTCCTGGTCCGCGGGTCCCGTTGTAAGCGTGGCGGAACTCGGGCAACCGGAAGTCCTGCAGGCACGGGCGAAGGAATTGCTGCAACAGCCGAACCACGCCGGTCTCGGCTTGGTGCTGCACCTCGCCGACCAGCTCGATCAGGGAATCGCGCAGGAAGAGTTCGAAAATCCTGAGCTCTTCGAACACGCGAGCGCTCTGGTGCGGGAAAATCCGGGCCAGGTCGTGAGCGATTGCTCCGACGATCTGGATCCGGCGGCTCAATGGCGTTACTACCCGCTCTTGAGCGGTCAGCGAGCGGTGGTGTTGCGTCACCAGTTAGAGTTTCTCGCGGCTTTCGAAGCGCTGGCGAATTTCGGCATCAAAGTTGCCGTCCATTCGGCGCCGGTCGAAATGCTCGCTCTTTACTTGAAGCTCTACGAGCAGCCTAGCGAAGAGAAGCCGCACTGCTTCGTTTTATTCTACGACCGCTTCACTGTTGTCGCGCCTGTCCATCACGGCGTCCTCGATTTCAAAGTTTTGCCGCATCGCCAGCAGGAGGTGCCCGCCACGTTTGGCGACGACCTCTTCTCCTTGCTTGAAAAACTTGGGTTTGTCGATTCCTGCGTACTGCTCCTGGTCCGATGCGGGACGCATGAGCCGACCTTGTTATTTCATGAACTGGATGTTTACGCCCGGCGCAACCAAAAGAACGCCGATGGCATCGAGATTCAGATCCCGGACCATGAAACTCTCTGGGGTGTGTTGAACGGGTTTGCGGACGGGCAACTCGAACAATCAACTGTTCAACGTCCCGAATTCTTGTCGGAATATCGCGAATGGTCCGCTAAAGAGTTTCCGCTCTCCTTAGGTATCCAAGGTGATCTTGAGCGATTTTGGATTCTCAGTCGCCAAACGTTTTGGCCGGATAACCAGGAGTTCCGAGACAAGCAGCTTTCGCGAGGTCTGGCGATCCTGATGATTGGACTGCGGATCGGCCGGCTCTTTGGAGTACTGTGCCTGATTGGGCTGGTTGCGTGGTCTGTCGTTGTCGTCACGACCGCCTTTCGTGGTGAAGCTCTTCGGGCGCTGCCGGATCTCATCGGTGGAAAACGGGCTGAATTGCAACAGCTGACCGCTACGAAACAATATCTGGCAAAATGGAACAAAATTCTCGCGCCCCGCAGCCAGGCATGGTCGACGATGGATTTTCTGCTCGGTCTCCTTCCCGAGGCAAAAGACATTCTCTGGGAAAAACTTGAGTACACGATCAAACAGGCGGACTCGAAACCCACCGGCGGAAGTGCTACCCCTCAGCCTGGAGGCTTTTTCCGGCAATGGATCATCGATGGGTCCTGCAGCGATCAGGGACGCGCCGAACTGGCGCGACTTAAGGAGGCTTCAACCCTCAAAAAACTGTTTTCCTCAACTGCAGACCGACTGGACGATCCCAGCTTTGCTGTCTCCGGCAATCGTACCGTAAAAGCAGATCTGCGGGAAGAGGCTAATCCTCAGGTCGGTACGGCAAGCCAGGGCGCTATTTTACCGTACAAATTCCGACTGGTTGTGACCGAAAATTTCTCCGCCAATGATCCATTAGCTTTGCCAACCTTGCCCAAGCCAAACAAAACATCGATCTAACCATGAAGAAGTATCTTTCCGCAATTTTGTTGTTTGACGCGCTGCTGCCCGCGTTGGTTCTCGGGCTGCCCGGTGTTGTCGTTCTCTGGGCGTTGATGAGTTTTCAAAACTTTGCCGAGTCAACCGCCGCAGAGTTCAGCGCGCACAAAGATAGGATCAGGCAGGTCGAATTGTTGAATCGCGAACTTCAGCCGGTGCAAGCAAAGGTGCCGATGCTGCAAGCGCTGCTGTCTGCTAATGATATCGAGGCGAAAGTAGATCGCAGCATCCTCGCCGCTCTGGAAAAGTTTTCGCCGGACGAAATCGAGAGGACGCTGGACGACTCGGAATATAGCACCTCAGCGGTTGGTCCTGCCTTCGGTGAAGGTCACCGATTATCGCTCAAATTTTCTTCCCGCTGGGAGCCACTGAATGTCTCGGCGTTGGAGTGGGAGACAGGTTGTCCAAATCTGTTATTGGAAACTCTGTCGATCCAGCGATCTGCTGGCTCGCAAATTTCCGCGCCCTATCTGGAGTCGTCGTTGTCGTACTTCGTCATTACGAGAATTAACAAAATGCAAATTTTAGGACAGCAGTTAACGCGTGAACCTATACTCCATTGCTCCATTACTCCACCTAATGAGAATTAACTTACATAGACTGATGTTGACATCGATCGCCGTGCTAGGCATGCTCTGTGCCCCAAGATCGGTTTCAGCAGATCCAGCGCAAGATGCCGGCCCCCAAGGTAAAGTAGCTCCTTTGCCGGAGCGCTACGGCGTCCTCAATCACATCGGTGACGCGGAGCAGCAGGTTTCGTTGGATGATGGTAAGTTGTTAGCCCGTCGTCGCACCACCGATTCTTTCGGAGTCGCGATTCGCGGTAAATTCAAAGGCCTTCCTGCTGTCGCGGAGCATCCGGCGGCTGCCCCTAGCCAGCCGAATCAGGCCGTCCAGGCGCCGGTCGTAGCCAACGGGCCGACGCTCGAACAGGCAATAGAGCAGTTGCCTATCGGTGGAGTAAACATTGGTAGCCGCGAAGCGCTCATCGGGTCGCGCTCTGTCCATGAAGGTGATCTCTTGATCCTGGAGCTGCGCGGCCAACAATTTGTCGTTTGGGTCCAAAGCATCGACCGGCGCGGAGTGCAGTTTTGCGACGTCACTCTGCAGCGGCACAAAGTGAAGCCATTTCGATTCGGGCCAAATGAATTGCCCGCTGATTTTGCCGGAGCACAGTCGGACGTTCGTAACTTTCTAAACCAGGAATAATTCAGAATGCTCCCAGCCAACGCCATGAGAACCAAAGTCGGAGCGCTTCGCCTGAAGTTAAATGAACCCGCGGACTCGCAACTTGTGAACGCGCTTCATCGAGCTGCGGCATGGCCGGTCGGAAAAGTTGAGCCGCGAGTATTGGCGACAGCGATTGCCTCGCACACGGTCAACGCGCTTGTGCAGGGCGAGATGCTGGATCCGGAGTCCGCAACCGAAAAGCTGCGAGTTTACAAAAACAACCTTGACCAGGAGCTGCCCTCCGGCCACTGCATCCTGCATTTCCTGCTCCCGGATGAAGGGAAACTAGCGGTGGCCGCTTGCAGGCTGAACAGCCATGCCCAGCTTCATGTCTGGGACATCGCCCATCGGATTGCTCCTCCGAAATCCTTTTACAAAGCGCATCCGGAAATTCTCGAGGCCTGCAAACTCTGTGGAGCGGTTGTCCTTGATGCTGGAACTCCGTCGACGTTGACGACCGGGAGCATTAATCCGCTCGCCGCCAATTTTTTAGCGCACTGGATTCAATCGGCTCTGGAGGTTGACTCCTCCGAGACTCGGCCACGTTTCTTTTTTCATGTATTGGTTCCGGCGCGGCACTGGGACTCCATGATTCGGACCCACTTCAGGACTGATTATGGCATTTGAACTCGGTATTACCCTTTCGAAACCGATTGAGGAACAGCTCATCGCGACATTGCGGGAAAAGAACCCGGCGCTGAGAGAGTACTCGAACGAGGAGATTGTTCGACGCGTCGAGCCGGCCGACGCCCTCGGTGCGCTCGGAGCGCTAAGACGAATTCCCGTCTTGCACAATCTGGCCGGGCTCGTCGATCCGGATCTGCTGGGCGCCTTCGATGTCGATGCGTTGCGGAGAGAAAAGACAGTGCCATTGTACCGCAGTGACGAGCGGTTGACCGTGGCGATCTCCAACCCGTACGGCAATTTCAAGGTACTCTACGAAAAGCGTTTCCCTGACCTCGAACTGTCGCTGGTGCTGACGCATGCCGCGCAAGTAAACGCTATTCTCATGCAGAACCAGCGGATTGAGCAGATTACCCAGGACGAGATCAGGCAACTGGAAGTCTATAATGGTGAGGACGAAGTAAAAGATTTCGATTTGAACGCTCCGGCGGACGACAGTGTGGTCCGTAACCTGCAAGCGATTGTGCAGGAGGGGATCACGCGGCGCGCGTCGGATATTCATCTGCTCACCGAGAAAGATCGGTTTCATTACACCTACCGGTTAGAGGGGGACCTGATCGAACGAAGAGACCTTGATCTGAAGCTGATCGGCCGGACCGATAATCTGCTCACGCAGTTGATGGGTTTTGAGGCGATGGATAAAAACAGGGGCCTGCCGCTCAGTGGACGGTTTACAGTCCGGCTGGGTGACCGGCGAATTGCTATTCGGGCCGAACGCCTTCCATCTTATCGCGGCTTCCATTACACCCTGCGAATTCTCGATAAATCGCACGTCAGCGCGAAGCTTGGCCAAGGTTCCCTCGCGCTGCATCCGGCAACGATGAAGTACATCAAGCAGGCGCTGAATCTTCCGGACGGCATGATTCTGATGAGCGGGCCAACGGGCTCCGGCAAAAGCACCACGCTCGTCGCAATGATCAAGGAGTTGTTCCGCACCCGATATAATATCATTTCAATGGAAAACCCGGTCGAAGAGGAGGTACCGATGGTGACCCACGTAAACATGGAGGATGTGAAGAACGGACCCCTGTATATCCGGTCGGGGATGCGGTCCGATCCCGACATCCTGCTGGTGGGTGAGATTCGGGATCGTGAAACTGCCGAACTTGCCATCGAAGCGGCGCTGACCGGACACCAGGTGCTCTCGACCATTCATACCACTTGGCCGGCGCAGATCGTCATTCGTCTCGTGCAGTTAGGCGTCCCGAAGTTTTACGTGGCGGAAACGCTGAAAGCGGCATGCGGTCAACGGCTGGCGAAGAAACTTTGCGGGTTCTGCAAAGAACCGATGCTGCTCACGGATCAGATGGTGGACGAACTCGGGTTGCCCGACGTTTTCTGCGGTCATTCGATTAATCGAGCCGGGCCCGGTTGCGCCCAGTGCAACCAGTTCGGATATGTCGGGCGGCAGGCGATGATTGAGGTTCTGCCAATCACCGACGAGGTCACCGAACTGATCATGCAGCGGGACCTCACCTCGATCGAAATTGCGAACTTCGTTTATGATCACTACCAGGTTCCGTCGTTGCGGGATCTCGCCTTCGAGTTGTTGTATCAAGGGGTGATCGATCTGCCCAGCGCGTCCGATTCGGTCAGACTCGGCTTAATTTCACAGAGGGACAAGAAATGGCAACCTACGTCGTAACGCTCAAAACGGGCCTGGACAAAAACGGCAAAACCCGGGCCGAAAATCGTACCGTCTCGGTAATTGCGCCGGACAGCCGGACGGCCATGCAGATCGCCGAAGGAAAAGGCTGGTCGTCAGTCCGGGCTGTTCCTGAAGCCGAAAAGAAAAAAAAACGAGTCAAGGCGTTTCCCCGGAAACCGCTGATCGTCATGTGTAACAGCGTAGCGGCGATGCTGGACGCACAGATCCCCTTGCCGCGGGCACTGGAATTTTACAATGCCCGGCTCACCAAAGAAGATCTGCGGTTGACCCTCAAATCTGTCGCCGCAGCGGTTGATCGGGGAGATGATAACTACAAGGCGTTCGCCGCGACCGGGCGATTTGATTCCACATTTATCGGTCTCGTGAAAGCGGGGACATTGGCCAGCAATTTGTCTGCCGCGCTTCGGGCTCTGGCCCGCAGGATGAAAACCAACGCTGAATTTCAGGGGAAGCTGCGAAAGGCCTTGTTGACGCCTTGCGGCGTCCTCGCATTCCTCTGGTGCCTGCTCACTTATTCCATGACAGGCTTAGTTCCAAACGTCGAAAAGATGTTGAACGACATGCGGGTAGAACCGGATGCTTTCAGCGGCGCAGTGTTTGCTTTCAGCCATTTTTTCCAGGCTGTCTACATTCCCACGACAATTACCGTTATTGCCCTCCTACTGATCTGCTGGCGCAGTTTCTCGTTTCGAACCATGATATTCAAGCTGCTCCTGAGCTGGAAGCTGCTTCGCGAAATCATCAGGGGCTTCCGCCAGCTCACGTTCATCGGCACCTTTGATATGTTGGTCGGAAATAATATCCCGATTGCCGATGCACTGGACACAACGTCTCGTACCCTGAAAAATACGCCACACGAAAAGGAGCTCCAAGAGGTAAAGTCAAAGCTCTCGCTCGGGATGAACTTCGGCGAAGCGATACGCAAGTATACGACCTTCGATCCGCAGCTGTCACACATGGTCGAGATCGGAGAGAAAGCATCGAATTTGACCGAACAACTTCGGCTGCTACGCGATTTGTATGAAGAAGAGACCGGCAACCGGATTGAGTTCTTTACCGGGCTTGTCGGAACCATGAGTAAAATCGCAACCATCTCGGTGATTGGGGCGATCTATATCGGCAGCTATCTGCCGATCATCATGGCCGGTATCAAAATGATGGGTTCGAGCGGGATGTGACGGACCGAAGCATAGCTTTTCCGATGGGAGGCGCTCTGCAGGAGAGAAGGCCTCAATACTTTATACGACACCTTCGGTAGATTCTGAAAATTATCAGAAATTTCGCTAAAATTCGGAGCGCGGCTGCCGATTGGTCATCAAAGATATCTGAGCGTAATGATGATTTTGAAAATAGAGCATGGATTAACCATCGGGTACAAAAAGCGGCTTGTCGCGACCGTGACCGAGGATCTGGTCTTCCGCACGGGACAGGTATCCTTGTTGCTTGGCCTTAATGGTCAAGGTAAAAGCACCTTAATGAAGACCCTGGCCGGATTGATTCCTCCGGTTAGCGGAAGCGTTCCCACGATCCGGCTGCTGTACCTGTCCGATGATGTCGTTTTTCCGAGCAACCTTACTCCAGTCGAGATAGTCAAATCTCTTGATCCAGCAGCTAGATTTCGGGCATTGGGACACGAAATGCTTGCCGGCCTCGAGGTCGAAGACAAGAAATATGGCCTACTTTCCAAGGGCAATCGCCAGAAAGCGCGCATCGTATTCGCCGAAATCGTCTCGAGAACGCGGAGCGTGAACTTTGCCTGTATGGATGAGCCATTCGCCGGATTGGATTTTAAGGCTAGGGAATATCTGGCTGACCGATGGTTGGAAAACACCAATCAGGAGCGGCATCTGCTCGTGAGCATGCATCCCTCGGAAATCCCCGTAGCGCCCTCGCAAATCCTGCTCGTCTCGGGCGGAGAAATTTGGACTGTGCCGCCTTCCACGCCCTGGCCGGAGATCCGAGCGCTCCTCCAGAAACCCCAGCTTGCGACCGTATGAGATCTATCTTTTCTCTCCATTTAAAGCAGGTGATCCGGGAAAATGATTGGATTCTCCCGCTGCTGCTCCTTTTGGCGTGCGCCCTTTTCGGGCAATTTCTCGCGCCGACGCAGGATGATCCGACACTCGTTTATTCGACACGCACCCAGGCCATCTGGATGTGTGCCTGGCTCAGCTCGATCTTCTGGGTGGGTTTCGTCGCCGCGAAGCTAGGAGCGATGCAACGGCGAAATCATTTGCGCGAATTCTGGAAGAGTTCGGGTGTTAGCGATTTCAGGTATTTTTGTGCTTTGTTTGCGATCCCGAATCTGCTGAATGTCGCACTGTTCCTCTCCGCAGCTATCCTGAGTGTCGTAGTGGGAAAGGCTCCCGACCTCCCGCTACTGGAGTGGCTGACGGTAAATCTGCAAGGCGCATTCTTCGCGGTGTTGGCCCAATCGCTGATCTCGGCCGTAATTATAGCATTGACCAATTATCTCGACGCAGCTCCCTCCTTTACCTGCGGCTTCTTACTAAATCTGTACGGAATGTACGGCATTGAAATCGTGGATCTGGCCAGACGCGGCAGCAACCGTGAGTTCGCGATCCTGGGCGATTTACTCTGGAGCATCGGACCTCATCTACACTTCGCCGATTTTACTTCTCGCCTGACCTTTTTTTGGGGTGCGCTACCGCTGACACCGTTCTTGAACGCATCCATGTATTTCGGCGGTATCCTGCTATTTGGAAGCCTGGTTGCTCTGCGGTTGTGGAAATACCGCGACGCTTAACATGAAACGGATGCTTTTGATCGGTCTTTCGCTTGCCCTGAGTGCTTCCGGGTGGCTCACCATGCGGGATTATACCTGGGTACCCGCGGATGCACCTCGTTGGAATCCATTTGCGATCAAAGAGAGCGGGGTTGGCAGAACCGTGGCGCGGATACTCACCGAACAGGCGAATACGTCTTACCACCACGGATTAGTTGAACAGAGCCAGCCGAATTTCGTAAATCCACTTTCACGTTGGCTTGATGCAGGTACAGCGTCACTGGGCTTCCCGGGAAGACTGAAATATCGGCCGGTCGACCAGTACCCCGTCCGTCCCTCTGAGGTGAAACAAGCCTTGGAACAAGCCGAAAAAAATCTTCGCCTCGCGTTCGAACTCGATCCCGGCAATTACGCTGCGTACGATGTTTATTTATTTTTCCTCACGAACAAGGTCACGCAGCCCGAATTCGCTTCGCTCAGTGGATGGACAGAGCAGGAACGCGAGCGCCGGCATGAGCGTGCAATAGAGATCACGGATGAGGCGATCCGGAAGTTTCGACCCAACACTGAGGATCCGGAACGCTATTTGACTGCAGCGGCGATGTGGTACAATCGTTTCCTGTTGTTGGCGCCGGAAGTTGCGGAGCGCCGAAAGTCTGCGGAGGCGCGAAAGAAATTCGAAGAAGCCGGGTTGCCGGCCCTGAACAAGATGAAGTATTACACTCAGGCGGCAAGGGCTTGCCAGTACGATCTGGAAAAGAAAGGGTTATGGCAAACGATTCCCGAGCGTCGAAAAGAGTTTCTCCAGGTCGCGCAACTCCTGGAGAAGTCAGCCGATGCGCTCGCGATCGCTTTGCAGGTTAATCGTTCACAAATAAACCAGGACCGTCTGGGTTCGACTGTTTGGAGGCCACCGGGCCAGCGCGAAAATCTCACAAGCCAAAGCGCTCGTCAGATTTTCGCGCTATAAAGCCGCTCAAGAAGCGGCTCGGGAGGAAAATGGCAAGGGCTTGGGTTTTAAATGCAGCCAGCCTCACCCGGCTTCTTCTCAGTCTGCGGCTCAAGCAGCTTCTTGTTTTTGGTTCCTAATCTCTCCGACTGTCCGGTACAAGGACATAAGTCATGAACCATTTTCACCATGATGGCTGCGCGGCTGTTGGAGCTCGAGCGCAACGCTTGCGCTTGAGTCGGCGAACTGGTAGAACTCTCGGGGATTGCAATTATGAGCGACTCTCCCACAAACGCTTCGGCTCCGCCCGCCGAAGCATGCGCGGTTTTTAGTGACAATGTAAATCAAGCGCGCCATCGGATGAATTGAACCATTCCGAAGCGAACGCCGACAACTATGATGCCCCAACGTAAATGAAAACAAAAAACGCTTTATTGACGATCGCCACGGTGTTGACAATCGCGTTCGCCGGACAAACCAGAGCGGGACCGGAAACGGGACCGAACCTTGGCACCATCATTGTGTATCGCCCATGGTCGATCATCGGTCGCACCATCGAAAATTTTGAATTCAATTTGAATCACGGACCGGACCTATTGGTCCGCAATGGCACTTATTATCGGCTTACTGTCCTACCGGGTGATAGCATCATTAGCCATGACGATATATTAATCATCGACGACGACCCACAAACGGTCCACGTGGAACCAGGACAAACAGTTTACTTTGAGTACACGATAAGATTGAGCCTTATATTTGAGGTGGCAGACAACCAAGAACAAGCGGCCAGAACGGTGAGCAAACTTCAACCTTTGAATTGAAATCCCCGCAATGAGCTCGTCGTTTCGGCTTTTGCGTGATTTTTGCGGGCTAGGACATCATGAGTGGTCCCAGACAGACGGCCAGCAAAAGTATCGCATCTTCCAATCCGGGAAAGCGTTTGGAGAAGGTCGTAATTTTTGTTGCGATGTAGATCAGAAGGGAGGCGGCAAAGGCGGCGATCCAGCCGGCCGCCAGGGCGGCCAGGATGATCACCAGTTGTAATTTCCAATCGATCCGATCAGAAGTGGTCCAGAGTGACGCAATAAGCAGCCCGGCAACACCGCTAGCCAGCGTTGGGACTGGGTTGGCCGCTAGTGTTGAATTGCGTTGGATCAGAACTAATGACGTCGCGCAAATGACGGCCATGAGCAGCAGCGGGCCGGTCCGGAACCCGTTTCGCGCCGTTCGCAGAGCGATGCTCAGCGGAGAAAAAAGCAGCAGAAAACTGCCGGTCGCACCGATCCCGCCCTTGAGACAAGCGACAGTTGCCCCGAGCCCGCCCAACAGTTCAACAAGGAAATACCAGATTGAGATCGGCGCCTTGCAAAATCGACACCTGCCCCTAAGCCAGAGCCAACTGAATACTGGGATGTTATCACGCGCCTCGACTTGGTGCCGGCAACATGGACAGAAGGAACGACGCGGCTGGGTTACAGTCAGCCCAATTGGTATTCGATAAATGCAGACATTCAGAAAAGAACCGATGCTCGCCCCGATGGCTCCAGTTCCTATGAGCAGTATCAAACGGCTGAACGAATCAGGGTCAAACATAGCTTTTCCAATAGGAGGCGGTCTGCAGGAGAGAAGGCCTCGATACTTTATACAGGACCATAAGGACTATGATTGATAGGCGTGAGAGCATAAAGACTACGGCGCTCGCGCAAGCGGAATAACTAATTCGTTCGCGTTGGGAACGGCATTGTAGTGTTTGGTTACGTAACCGGCAGCACTCGCCGTGAGATCGAGCTCCGCCTTTAAACGATCGCCTGGGATGACGAACTCGAAGTGGCCCGCTGAATCGGTGGTTGTCGAAAGGCCCGCCACTCCAATCTTCGCACCCTGTAACGGATTGCCGTTCTCATCTTGAACGCGCGGGCGCACCGTGGAGCTTCAACCGCAAGACTATGGTACGTTTTTTGGAATTTAACCAATATCGCTGCAACGCCGTCGATTCCTCCACCGCGCCCTGTGAAGCCGCCTCCTGGACGGAAATAGCGTTTTATTCGTCTGCCTCGGGTTTTGCGCGATTATTAAG
>Ga0209656_10002423_pt1 | contig 12064 bp, 11 predicted proteins | sample BogFormECP12_OM2_FD_188239 | JGI IMG/M metagenome (GOLD analysis project Ga0209656, IMG submission 188239) | Bog forest soil microbial communities from Calvert Island, British Columbia, Canada - ECP12_OM2 (SPAdes) (version 2) | ecosystem: Environmental > Aquatic > Freshwater > Wetlands > Bog ... | reverse complement strand
CTTTCAAATTGCGGAAGAGGTACTGTTCTCCAAGGTAATTGAACAACGTGCCAGGGCCGCAGAGGTACGACGTTATTTCAAGCCGGACATCACGATTGTTCTGCAGCATGATGCGTCTCCAGAAAGCGCCCGTGGTGAACTGGTCCGGGTAAACCGCAACATCTTTTTTGTCGATGGGGCTTATCAGGCCAAGGAGCTGAGGCAGGATCCCCATCAACGATTGCGGCTCCTGACCAAGCTTTTCGAAAATGTCACACCGATAGAGACAAAAGTCTCAGTCAGAATCGCGGCTCGGTTTCGAGCCGTTACGGGTGATCCTCCGGTAGGGTATGGTAATTCTGCGAATACTCGCGCCGTGAGTGGAGGAAATGCCTTTGTGGTTGCTCGAAATCTCGCATTCAATCGAGAACACGACGGCCCGGTGGTTGTCACCGAGCCATACTTTATGAATGAGCGCGTTACGCTGCTTAGGCTTCTGGCCGGGGACTACCAAGGCGTTCGACTCGTAGCGGGGAAGGAGCGTGAGAGCATTTACCGGGAGTACGCGGACTGCGTCGCGGCGGGGATCGTCGACGCGTATGCGGGGAACCGCACGAACTGATCAGAAGAATGGATCAGTGCTGGTGGAAGGAGTATTGAAATAGGTTAGTTTTCGATTCACGTGTGCAACCTTCTAAGCCGGAGAAAGAACCGCTTTCACGATTACAGCTTCTTGTGTGTCGGGAGACGATATAAAGCCGCAGCCGTACAAAGTCGCGGCAGAAAAACTGAGCAGAGAAACCACGTCGTATGCGGAATGCGACATCCGCACTTCGAACGAACAGTTTAATGAGTGGGTGAATCGGTCAAAAGCAGATCTCCGCATGCTTACCGCCTTGACACCCGAGGGTCCATATCCGTACGCCGGCGTGCCATGGTTTAGTACCGTGTTTGGCCGGGATGGCATCGTGACTGCACTCGAATGTCTATGGATTTGTCCGGAAATATCGAGGGGAGTCCTGAAATTCCTGGCTGCGACTCAAGCAACCGAAGTTGAATCCAGGAGTGATTCCGAGCCGGGCAAAATTCTGCACGAGGCGCGGGAAGGGGAAATGGCGCGAATCAGTGAAGTCCCGTTTCGACGGTACTATGGCAGTGTTGATGCCACTCCGTTATTTCTAGTGCTTGCCGCCGCCTACTTTGAACGAAGCGGCGACCTTGAATTGATGCGTTCCATCTGGCCAAACATTCAAATGGCGCTCGATTGGATCGACAAATTCGGCGATCGAGACGGAGATGGATTCGTTGAGTATAGGCGGGTCTCCTCGGATGGTCTGGTTCAGCAGGGCTGGAAAGACTCTCATGACTCTGTATTTCACGCCGACGGCCGGCTCGCTGCTGGGCCGATCGCTCTCTGCGAAGTCCAGGCTTATGTCTATTTCGCGAAACGAGGGATTCGCGCAGTCGCGACTGCGTTGGGGCACGGTGAGCAGGGCCAGAAGCTGGAACGAGAAGCTGAAGAGTTGCGGAGACGATTCCACGAGGCGTTCTGGTGCGAAAAGATTTCGATGTACGCATTGGCTCTTGATAAAGAAAAACGCCAATGCCAGGTCCGCAGCTCCAATGCAGGGCAATGTCTCTTTTCTGGAATTGCCAATACCGAACAAGTCCAAAGAATTGCAGAGAGCCTGCTGTCAGACGAGTCCTTCTCCGGATGGGGGATCCGCACGATTGCCAGTTCGGAGGTCCGTTACAATCCGATGTCCTATCACAACGGGTCTGTCTGGCCGCATGATAACGCATTGATCGCATACGGCCTTTTGGAAAACGAAGAAAAAGATCTGCCATGTAATATTCTCACGGGCTTCTTTGATGCTTCGAAATTTTTTGAGTTACACAGGCTTCCAGAGCTTTTTTGTGGCTTCCCGCGAGGACCGGGAACCGGGCCGACGTTATACCCCGTGGCGTGTGCACCTCAGGCCTGGGCTGCAGGGGCAATGTTCCTCATGCTTCAAAGCTGCCTCGGGATGAGTATCCGTGCCGCTCACTCGACAATTTACTTCGCTTTCCCTCGATTGCCGGAATCGATCCAGAACATAACGATCCGAAATCTTTGTGTCGGCCGGAATTCGGTGGATCTCGATCTTGTGCGAAATTCACACAGTGTAAGTGTGAACGTCCTGCGGCGCACAGGGAGCCTTAATGTCAGCACAATCAATTGAGAGTCCTAACTGGATCAGTGGACGCGCGATCATTTCGGAAGAAGCTGGACAGGATATGGTTAATCACAGAAAAGCTTTGGTCACGGGGTCGTCGCGGGGGATCGGTGCTGCGATCGCGAAAAGATTGGCGCTGGACGGAATCGAGGTTGTTGTTCACGGGAACCAGAACGCCGAGGCGGCCGAAGGCGTCGTCAAAGAAATAGTGGGCGCCGGCGGTAAAGCCAGCTTTGTGCTGGGCGACCTTTCGCGAGCTGACGGCATCCCGCTGATGTTCGACCAACTTGGGGAGGGAGTTGGAGAGCTAGATATTCTGATCAACAATGCGGGGATAGTAAGGGGCGGAGCTTTGGCTTCTTTAAGTTTGCAGGAAATCGAGTCCGTCCTGTCGGTCAACGTCACGTCGCTGATAGTGACGACGCAGGAATTCCTTCGACGCAAAAAGGCCGATGGAGGGCGGATTATCAATATCAGCTCCTTCGCGGCGCAGGTTCCTGGAATAAAATTGTCTCTTTATTCCGCTTCGAAGGCGGCTGTGGACGCCCTTTCACGCTGCTGGGCTCTCGAGCTTGGATCGACAGGAGTTACGGTCAATTCGGTCGCACCGGGATACGTAGCAACCGACATGAGCGCGCAAGCAATTGGCGACCCCGCTCCGATCGTCCGCGGAGTATCGCTTAAGCGCGTCGGTTTGCCCGGTGATATCGCAGAAGTCGTTGCCTTTCTTGCATCCGACGCATCCGGTTGGATCACTGGACAGGTGCTCACTGCCAATGGAGGTCAGGTTGCGTCAGCAACGGTCTTGAAGAGCTTTGGTTAGTCCCAACTGCGCGAGAAAGTCCACTGTTCGCTGCTCGTGCCATGGTTTGATATTATAAATCGAATCGATGAACCCGATATGACCGCCCGAAGCCGGCGCCTCCAGAAATAAGTTGGGATTCTCCTGTGCCTCCGCGAACGGTAAAGAGTCGTCCGTTAGAAACGGATCATCCCGTGCGTTCAAGAGTAGGGTTGGTACTGTGATTTCATGCAGATACTGTTTGGCGCTGGATTGGTTCCAGTAGTCGATCGCATCTCGGAAACCGTGGATCGGGGCGGTGTAGAGTTCGTCAAACTCACGCAATGTACGGATCTTCTGGCTTCTGGGCGCGTTCAGGCGGTCTGGAAACCGCAACGCCTTTGCTTCGTATTTCGCCAGGAGGCTGCCCAGAAAGCGACGACGATAAAACCAGTTGCCCCATCGTCGATCTATTTCGGTGGCGCTCGATTCGAGATTGATCGGTGCCGATATTGCGACCCCGGCAGCCACCGCCGGATGACAGCCACCTTCGCCGAGATATTTCAGAATCACATTTCCGCCGAGGCTGAATCCGATTAGCGCGATAGTCGCATAACTCGCCGCTGCGGCGACGATGACCGCCTCAAGGTCGCCTGTTTCACCGCTGTGATAGGATCGTAAAAGGCGGTTTGGTTCCGGGCCGCAACCGCGGTAATTCCAAGCCAACACATCCCATCCGCGTTCGAATAGCCGGTCGGCCATTCCGTGGACGCAGGGATCGTCGGAAGATCCTTCCAACCCATGCGACAAAATCGCCAGCTTTTCTCGTGTTGATGTCGCCCAGTCAAGGTCGAGAAAATCACCGTCTGCCAGCTCCAGGCGCTCATGGCGAAACGCCGTCGCAAAGTGGCGCTTTAAAAGGACTGGGATAATTGTTTGCAGATGCCCATTCCGGAGGAAGCGAGACGGTTTAAAGGTGGAGGCAATGATAGGCATTACGCCTAAGCGTCCGGAGCCTTGCGGCGCCGGCGGCCGCTAATCAGATAGACGGCGGCACGGAGCTCGAGAAGAGGATCGTCCGAGGGTTCGATCCCTTCGACGCGAGGGATAGGATCGAAGATGATCTTTTTCTGCTCGTGAGCGTTATCTGCAACCGGTGCGGTAAGGATGATCTTGCCGAGGTTTACAAGCGGCCGGTCCTCCGGCCAATGTTTGGTGGTGTCGTCGACAATATCACCATCGTTTGCGACCTGGACAAGGATGTTGAAACTGATCGGTCCTTTGGCGATTCGTTCTGTGAGTTCGTCGAAGAGAAAGTTCGGTTCTTTGGTCTTCGTTGTTGCGTCGTCGAGATGATCGTTTCCGGCCTCAGGAATGATTCGGTATCGGCCGAAGTGTGACACCATCTCTTTATTCGTGAACTTAAACGCGGTCACGCCGTAGTACGTTTCGCGCGCGAAACTGGATGGGGACGGCTTCGGGGTCTGGATGAAAGCAAGTGCTTCGGGATGTGCGCCGAGGAATTGTTCGACCGGTGTCGGGGACGGTTTCGATGGATCGGTAGCCGCGACTGCGTGCAGAAATTCGAGGAATTCAGCGCCGGTTCTTGTCGGGAATCCATCCGTAGAATGGCTGACGATATCGGTGTGCACATGCTCCGCGAGATTGAAACGAATAGCGAGTCCGCGCGGGTTCGCGTTTGGGTCGGTGTCTGGGATCAGAGGAATTCCGGTGGAACTTGAAAATCGGGCCACTACCGGTACTGAGTCGCGTGTAATATGAGGCGCCGCAGAGAACGAAGAGGCGCCGGGCGCCGGGGTGAACGTTCCCGTCAGCATCTCACCTCTTGCATGCGCCGGGCGGAACCCTGGGTGGAGCCCGAAAAGTGTGTCGAACGCTTTAATCAAGTCCTGGCTTAATGCGATGATCTTCTCGTCGGTTGGCAATGGCATAGTTAATCTCCTGCGCGAACGTATAGCAGACTTGGCAAAACGGAGAAGAAATTTCACCACCCAGAGGCACGGAGGAATAGAACACAGAGGATGTTATTGGGGTCCTTCGCTATTTGGCGATGCAAATTGCACGGCTACGCTCGTGGCATATTGGACAATCCCAAGTCGGCGCGCCACCGCTAATGAGGAGGCGTTTGCTTCCAGGGTGGATGATTACCTATGAAAACTAAAAGCGGACAAATTTTAATTGCGCCGGCGACGATATCCGCTCGCTGGCTGCCTCTTATCGTTTCGATCGGACTCCTTTTGCTGGATCCTGCGGAAGGTCTGGCAGACGCGCCGTCTCCGACGCCGGCTACACAGGCAGCGACGCCGTTACCGATGGGCAAGTTAACCCTGGAGGCCACGGCGCGTAAGCGGCTGCCGAACACCGTGGCGGACGTCACCCTTGCCATTGAGCTCGATGGCCGAACCTCCGACGAGGTCTCCGCCTCGCTTGCGAAGCGCTCCCAAACATTGCTCGACTACCTTCGGAAGCAAGGCGTCGACCGGCTGCGGACGCAAGGGATTTCCTTCGCGCCGCGGACTGAGACAGTTCATGGAGAGCCGGATCGCATTGTCGGTTTCAACGGTCAGACATTCGTCTCGTTCCGTACGACTGCAGACAAACTTGGAGAATTGCTCGCCGGAAGTCTTCAAAATGGCGCCAACACTGTCAGTCAGATCGAGTTTTCTCCACTGCAGAGTGAGGTAGACTCCGCCCGCCGCGACCTCGCGATTGAGGCGGCCAAAACCGCACTGCAGCTAGCGGGCGCGATTGCCCAGGCAATCGGCGAGCGGGTAGTCCGAATCGAAAGCGTCAAGATCGAATCCGAGGGAGGGATTAAGCCGATGCAATTCCAAGCAACTAAAACGGCCGAACTGGCATCGTCTACGCCCGCGGCTCTTCCGACCGCGGCAGGAGAACAAGAGATTGCAGTCACGGTTTCCGTCGAGGTCGCGATCGACCGCGATGTGCAATGAGCGAAGCAATTTCAAGGCAGTGAGTGTACTGACGGCTGTGGTGGCGTGGCCCTGCCGCGCGGGTGATCCGGGCTATTTGAGATTCGAATTGATCGGCACGAGGGAATCTGCCGATAATCGCACGCAAAATTTGCTCTATGTGTACAAAATGCGGTGATAATTCAATATCCGTTTCGCCGGATCTGGCGCGGCGTCAATTCTTGAAGCTCGCCGGGGCGGCGACTTTGGCTCTCGGCTTTTTGGGAAAGGCACGGGCGGCGGAGGTAGGCGCACCTCCGAAACCGCAAAATGTAATCGGGCCGGACGAGGCTTTAAATAGGCTGAAGGAAGGGAATCGTCGCTACGTGGAAGGCAAAACGCAGCGCCTCGATTTTGCTGCAGAACGGCCGATTTTGGCTGGCGGTCAAAATCCGTTTGCGGCAATTCTCGGATGCGCCGATTCGCGAGTTGGTCCGGAATACGCCTTTGATGTAGGGCGGGGAGATATTTTTGTCTGCCGTGTCGCGGGTAATTTTGCCGATGTTAATTCGATTGCGAGCTTTGAGTATGCGGTCGCCGTGCTGGGCGCGCCGCTTATTCTGGTGCTCGGCCACAGTAAGTGCGGGGCGGTGGACGCCGCGGTTAAGGCAGTGAAAGATGGGACAGCGTTCCCTGGTCATATATCGTCTCTGGTGGAGGCTATTCGCCCGGCGGTGAAGGCGGCGCAAAGCCAGCCCGGCGATCTGCTTGAGAATGCGATTACTCAAAATGTTTTGCTGAACGTGTCGACGCTGAGGTCGACCAGTCCGATCCTGAGCGAGGCGGTGCAGCAAGGGAAGTTGAAGATCGCCGGAGGAGTTTACAGCTTGGAGACCGGTCGCGTGACGCTGGTTGCGTGAGGGAGGTCACAGAATTAAGAATTTTCACCACAGAGGCACGGAGGCACAAAGAAAGAGAACACAGCGGATGATTTTGGGTATGTGTTAATCGTCGAGTACTGAGGACACAGAGAGTGATATAGGATTTTAGAATCGTGCTCGAGGTTTGGCGTTCGCCGAAAGAAGCATTGGCGAAATTGGGAACTTAACTTATGGTTTGAACCCGGAACTCGGAACTTTGAACTTTCAGCGGCCTGGTGCCTGTTTTCCTGCGATGAATGCCTCGAGGCTGGCGCGATCGGGGAGGCCGTGATAGTCGCCGAATGTTGAAACGCATAACGCACCGAGCGCGGCGCCGCGGGTGACGGCTTCGGGAAGGGAGCGCCCGTCGAGGAGCCCGGAAATGAGGCCGGCACAAAATGCGTCGCCCGCACCGACTGGATCGATTTCGGTGGTCGGAAAACTCGGACAGAACCCGCGCTGATCCCCGTTTGCGTACCAGGCACCCGACGCGCCCGCCTTTAAGACGACTTGGGACGGTCCGACTTTTTGGAGTCCATCCAGCATACCGTTATGCTCTGTTGCTCCGGTAAGTATTTGCGCTTCAATCATGCTGGGAACAAGGATGTCGCACCTCCCCGCTAGCTCGAGAAAAACGGTTCGCGCAGCTTCAGCGTCCCAGAGTCTGAACCGCATGTTCGGATCGAAAACGATCTTCGTACCGGCACTTCGATAACGATCGACGATCTCGAAAGTAAGTATGTGGTTCGAGTCACTTAACGCCGGTGTGATTCCAGTCACGAACAAGTATTTCGCTTTCAAATCATTGAACGATTCGGTGCGCAGGGAGGCGGCCGCGGAATGCCTACGATAATAAAATATGCGGCTTGAGTTGCCGGGACCGGGCTCCTTGAACATAATGCCAGTCGGCTCGGTATCGGACATCTCGACGCGATTCACATCAATCCCTTCACCGCGCAGCGTCTTCAGTATGCGGAGTCCAAATGGGTCGTTGCCGAGGCGGCTAATCCAGCAAACGGAGTGACCAAGTCTTGCGAGGCCGATCGCACAATTTGATTCTGCGCCTCCAATTGATCCGTGATACGAAGAAGCAAATTCCAGCTTTTCACGTTCACCACCGGGCGCAAACAGGACCATCGTTTCGCCAAAGGTCAGAACGTCGCGGTCCGGTTGTGGAGTGAGTACGTTCATCGACTTTTGCTCGCTTCACGAGCGATCTTAAGGAATTCTCGGGCGATCTCTGCGCACCGATTGAAGTCGTCGTTTGATTTCGGAATCAAGGAGCTGCCGATCCCGAGCGCGTCAGCCCCGAATCGGATAAATTCATGAGCGTTTTTGAGGTTTACACCGCCTGTTGCGATCAATGGGATTTCAGCGAACGGGCCTCGTAGCTCACGAAAATACGCAGGACCAAGGGCGCTCGCAGGAAATACCTTTACGTAATCGGCTCCGGCAGCGGCGGCGCTGAAAATCTCGGTTGGCGTCATTGCGCCTGGCATAATTGGCAGCCCGTGATCGCGCGCGAATCGAATGACGTCCAAATTCAGGTTCGGTGTCACAATAAAAGATGCGCCGGTTGCCAGAGCAGCCTCGGCACGAGCAATATCGGTGACTGTCCCGGCGCCGAGCAAGGCGTTGGACGGGATGCCAGATCGCATCGAGGCCAAGATTTCGGTTGCACCGGGCGTATCCATCGTGATTTCCACCAGGCGGATCCCGGCTTCGAAAAGGTTCTCGACGCATCGAACTGGATCGACCAGTGGTCGGCGAACAATCGCCACTACCGGCGCGTCGCGGACGATTGGATGTAAAGGGCTGGTGGTCATTGACCGGTTTGAGTAAGCGCTTTGTCGATTGCAGAAAGGAAAAAATATTCACCCCACATCACGCTCTCGTCGACTCCCAGATTTTTGCGTTCGTGGTAAGTGCCATGTTTGAGGATACCCTCCCAACCGGGCGTTTCGTTTGCCAGGAACTCCGGTCCGAACAGCGTGTTGAGTATTCGAAAGGCATAGGTTCGGTAATTTTCTGCAGCGGTCGAGGCGGAAAGGGACTTTGACAGCTCGAACAACCCGGCGGCCGCGATTGCCGCTGCGGAACTTTCGTACGGATGCGCGGGTTGTGGCTCTTCCCAATCGTTTGGCGGTACACCGTGTACAGGAGTTCGAGCGATATAAAAATCCGCGCAACGCCGCGCGGTATCGAGGAAGCGCTCATCCTTTGTGAATTGATAGGCGGTAGTGAAACCGTAGAGTGCCCAAGTCAGCCCGCGCGCCCAACTTGAGTCGTTGCGCCAGCCCTGATGGGTGGTCTGCTTGAGGAATTCGCCGGTCTGCAGATCGAACAGTCCTTCATGCGCGGTGCTCCCATCCCCGCGCACGAGGTAGCGCCTAGTCGTGAGACAATGGTCGGTGGCAATTCGCCAGAGGTCTTGATCGCCGGTCTGCGCAGCCGCGTAGAAGATGATTCCAACGTTCATCATAATGTCGATGAACAAGCTGTCCGCCGCCACAAACGAACGCAGATATCGTCCTGCAGGTTGAAAGCGCAACGCCAGCGTCCTACCGGCTTCGATGAGAACTTCATTCTTAGCCGGATCGAGCGTTAAATCGTACCAGGCTTTCCATGTCGGCAGGAATAGGAATCCGATATCGTGAACATTACTATCCCCTTTGCGGTGCTCAATGATGACGGAATAATGCTCGGCTTTTTCCCGCCACCATTTGTCTCCGGTGCGTCTCGCCAGAATCCAGAGCATTCCACCAAGAAAACCTTCGCACCAGTTGGTCCAGGACTCCGATTCATGTTTCCATTTTCCATTCCTGGTGAATAACGGAAAATAGTCCGGGTGATTCGTGATCAGCCGGCGAAGCTGATCAGCGGCGAACGCCAGGGCATTCTCAGCGCGCTCTTCGAAAGATCGGTCAGCTTGGGTGTTCATTCCAGGCTCGCTTATTTTTTCGAAGCCCACCACGAGGTCCGGGGACCGAGATGAACCTGGATCGTTTTGAGTTCGGTAAACTCATCGATCGCGAATCGGCCAAGTTCGCGGCCTAGCCCGCTCTCTTTGTAACCTCCGAACGGAAGTTCGGCATAACCGTCCATAAACGTATTCACCCAGACTGTCCCAGCCCGCACGCTGCGCCCGACGGAAAGCGCGTTATCCAGGTCGCGTGTCCAGACGCCACATGACAACCCGTAGTTTGTGCTGTTGGCGATCTCGATCGCTTCCTCTCTGGTGTCGAATGTCAAAATGGAAAGCACCGGTCCGAAAATTTCTTCGCGTGCGATCGCCATGTCGGCGCGCACTTCGTCAAACACGGTCGTTTGGACAAAGCGGCCATTCAGGATATTAAGCGGTTCGCCGCCGAGCTGAAGACGCGCTCCGGCACTGCGCCCTTGATCGATGTAACCTATTATCTTGTTGAATTGTTGTTCGTTGACAATCGCACCGATTTTTGTGTTCTCGTCAAGCGGATCACCGACTGGTACGGCACGTGCCAGCTGGACAACTCTCTGAACGAACTCCTGTGCGACCGGACGCTGAATCAGAAGGCGGCTGCCGCTGTTGCAACATTCCCCCATATTAAAGCAAATCCCGAAAACCGAGGCATCGAGCGCCGCATCGAGATCGGCGTCTGCGAAAATGATCTGCGGATTTTTGCCTCCGAGTTCGAGCTCGACCTTTTTTAAGTTGTTGCGCGCGGCGTTGACGACCGCCTTGCCGACATTGGTAGAACCGGTGAAGGACATCATGTCGACGTCCGGATGGAGGCTCAACCTGCTACCAACCGGGTCACCGTACCCGCTGAGGATATTGACGACGCCCTCCGGGATGCCGGCCTCGGCCAGAATCTTACCAAGGCGCAAAGTTGTGCCCGATGTCAGCTCGCTCGGTTTAATCACGCAGGTGCAGCCTGCCGCGAGAGCAAAAGGAAGTTTCTGACTGATGATCAACAACGGGAAATTCCACGGTGTGATCATCCCGACCACGCCAACCGGTTCACGGATCACCAAACCGAGCATCGCTGGGCCGAGTGCGTTGTAACTGTCTCCGTGGATGTGCCGGCAAAGCGCGGCGGAATAATCCCAAAGGCCGGCGGCCCAGTCGACTTCGTCGCGCGCCTGTGAAATCGGCTTACCGCTCTCGAGAGTCTCGATCAACGCGAGTTCTTCTTTCTGCTGACGAATGAGTTCGGAGGCTTTTAGCAGCGCTTTCATGCGGTCGGCACCCGAAGAATTCCGCCACGGGCCGCGATCGAATGCTTGTCGAGCCGCCTGGACAGCCGCATCGACGTCTGCAACACCGGCTTCCGCGTACTCTCCGACAAGGGCGTCATGCGCTGGACTTCGGCGCTCGAATCGTTTCCCGGATTGGGCTGGGAGCTCCCTGCCGTTAATCCACAAATTGTATTGAAACGGTGTTTTGGGAATCATGCGTTAGTAACCTTTGAATTGTGGGGGGCGTTTTTCGCGAAAGGAGGTGAGTCCTTCTTTGGCGTCTTCTGTGAATGCGTTCGTAGCGGAAGCGACCGATTCCAAAATTGCCATGCCGGGTTCGGCGATCAATTGCTTGGCCGTCTGAACTGCGATCGGCGCGTTGGCACAAACAGATTCTGCAATGGTTGTGACGCGCTCCCGGAGCGCTCCTATGGGCACTACCTCATTGACCAGACCCCAACGCTCTGCTGTCTCTGCAGTGATCTGGTCTCCAGTAAATATCATCTGTTTTGCGCGCGAACTTCCGATCAGTTTGGGTAAGCGGCTGGTGCCACCCCAACCGGGTATTGTGGCGAGCTTCACTTCCGGCATCGCGAACCGCGCGGAATCGGCGGCGATTCTTAAATCGCACGCGAGCGCGATTTCGAGGCCGCCGCCCAAAGCGAACCCCTGAATTGCGCAGATCACCGGTTGGCGTGCGCGTTCAAGCCGATCGAAGATTCTGTGGCCACGGCGGACCCATTCCGACCACATCTCAAGCGGCGAAAGGGCTGTCCATGCAAAGATATCCGCGCCGACACAAAACGCCTTTTGTCCCGTGGATTCGAGGATGATCACCCGGATCTCGCGGGATTCTTCCGCATGGTCGATTGAGTGCTCAAGCGCGGACAGCATTTCCGGATCCAGCGCATTCAACTTTTCGGGGCGATCCAGAATAATCCGCGCGACGGCGCCGTTGATTTCGAATTTTACTTTGCTGGTTTGACTCATCGATTTTCTCCTTTGATGAGCCGC
>Ga0209656_10002422_pt1 | contig 12071 bp, 15 predicted proteins | sample BogFormECP12_OM2_FD_188239 | JGI IMG/M metagenome (GOLD analysis project Ga0209656, IMG submission 188239) | Bog forest soil microbial communities from Calvert Island, British Columbia, Canada - ECP12_OM2 (SPAdes) (version 2) | ecosystem: Environmental > Aquatic > Freshwater > Wetlands > Bog ... | reverse complement strand
GAAATTTCTTTCGATACTTCGCGGTTCTGCACAACAAGAGAATCCGCCGGTGGCCGTTGGCGACATATTCATCCGCAAAACTGCTAACTCCGACAGGCTGCTAGGCGTTGGCGTGATGGGGCGGTCCCAGGATAGAGGCAAGGTATGAATGCGCGCACGTTGATGATCGCCGGCTACCTGTGGTGTGCCCTGCCGGCCGCTCTCGCCCAGGTCCCGGCTACGACACAATCCGCGCCGGCCGCGGCCGGCAAGCTGCTCTATGTGCAGACGCTGTCGCCCGACGCGATCAGGCTCGTTCAATCCAAGTTGCACGACGCCGGCGCGTTTGCGGGCGCGGCGGACGGCAACTGGGGCAACGACAGTGCCCAGGCGCTGCAGGCGTACCAGCAGGACCACGGGCTGCAGACCACCGGCCAAGTCAACGAGGCGACCGCGATGATGCTGGGCCTCGACCTCGCCACGCTGCTCGCAGGCCAGCCAAGCCCGGCGGCCGCATCGGCCTCTGCCGCCCCCGCGGCCCCGGCACCGGCTTCAACGCAAGCCGCACCCGCGCCCGCCGCATCCGGTCAGACGGCCGCCGCCCCGGCCCCCGGCCCAGGCTGGGCAGCACCGGCGCCCCCCGCATCCGATCAGACGGCAGCCGCTCCGGCAACCGGCCCGGCGTCCGCAGCACCCGCGCCCGCCCAATCCGATCAAACCGCCGCCGCCTCACCTCCGGCCGGCCCGCCGCATGCGCCACAGCCGCTGTCGACCGACGACGTCCGCGCCTTGCAGGCGCGTCTGCGGGAGGCCGGGTTCTATCGTGGCGCCATCGACGGCGTCTGGGGCGCGAGCTCGCAGAACGCCCTGCTGCAGCTGCAGCAGGCGCGCGGGCTGCCGGTCACTGGCCGCATCGACGCCGCCAGCGTGCAGGCGCTCGGCTTCGATCCGAATCATTTTCCGAATCCGTGACGACGGTCAGGCAGCAGCCGCGCCATCACCCGCCGGTCGATCGATCGTCAGCATCTGATACAGCCGGCCGAAGAAGTGGCGGTCGACGCGGGGCGCCGCCGCGGCATCCGCGGGCAGCCACGTCGACACATCGCCGTCCCACAGGTCGCGCGCGAACGGCTCGAGCGCGCGCATGACGGGACCGAACAGATACCGCAGCGGATGCCACCACTCCGGCCGGTGGTAGTCCACCAGCACCAGCCGCCCGCCCGGCCGCAGCACCCGCCACGCCTCCGCCAGGCTGCGCGTCCGCACATGCGGCGGCTGCTCGTGCATCAGGAAGAACACGACGATCCGGTCGAACGCCGCATCATCGAACGGCAGGTTCACGGCATCGCAGCAGTGCAGCGACACCTTGTCGCCGGGCGACAGCTTGGCGCCGAGATTTGTCAGCTGATCCGGCACCACGTCGACCACATCGAGCTGCGCGTCGGGCGCCATGCGGGCGGCCAGCGCCTGCGTGAAGTCGCCATAGACGCAGGCGACCTGCAGCGTGCGCCCGCCGACCGGATCGCCGAGTGCGGCCACCGCCGCGTCGCGCAGCCGGGCGAAATTGCCCCACAGGATCAGGTTGGTCACCCACGCCCGGTCGAACCGGCGGATCCCGCGCGGGTCCACGTAAGCCCAAGTGTAGTACTGCCATAAATACGCGGGGATTTCGACGGAGGAGGCGAGCGCCGAGCCGGGCGCATCGCCCGCACGAAAAGTGAGCGGCGATACGATCGTGTTCATGGTACAACCTAGCAGCCTGTCGGAGTTAAGCACAAACCGCGAACAAATCGGAGATTTCTTTCGATACTTCGCGGTTCTGCACAACAAGAGAATCCGCCGGTGGCCGTTGGCGACATATTCATCCGCAAAACTGCTAACTCCGACAGGCTGCTAGTGGCGGCCGCCGTTGTGCCACGTTGATGCATCTCAATGTCAACGCCACGCGGCATCCGATTGGTGCGGGAATGCGACAAGCGACCCCTCTGACGATCCGGCGGCAGATCGGCCATGACTGGGCGGCGCTGTTCGATCTGGTGATGGATATCGAGCGCTATCCCCTGTTCGTGCCGGGTTGCACGGCCGAGCAGGTGCTGTCGCGCCGCGATGTCGCACCCGGCCGCATCGAGGTCGTCTCGCGCATGACGGTCGGCAAGCCGCCGCTGGGGTTCAGCTACACCAACCGCACCGTCGCCGATCGCCCGACACGCCGCATCGGCGTCACCTCGACCGACGGTCCGCTGAAACTGCTGCAGGTGTTGTGGCGGTTCCTGCCGGCCGCCCCGGCGGGCACCGAGATCGCGTTGACCGCCGTCTACGAATTTCGCAGTGCGCTCGTCGGCAGCCTCGCCTCCGGCCCGCTGGAGACGATGTTCAGCCGGATCGTCGAGGCGTTCGAGCATCGGGCGAATACGCTCGCCACCCCGGCGTAACCGCCGCCGGCCCGACCGGCGGCGCTACGCCGCCTCGGCCCGGATCGCCCCGTCGAGCACCTCGAAAATCCGGTCCACCTGCGGACGCTCGATGATGAGCGGCGGCGACAGCGCGATCGTGTCGGCGGTGGTGCGGATCAGCACGCCCGCATCGAAGCAGCGCTGGAAGATGCGCATCGCACGGTCGCTCGGCTTGCCCTCGCGCGGCGCGAGTTCGATGGCGGCCATCATGCCGATATTGCGGATGTCAATCACGTTCGGCAGGTCGCGCAGCGCGTGCACGGCGTTGCCGAAATACTCCTCCATCGCCGCCGCGCGACCCGCGAGGTTCTCGGCACGGTGCACGTCGATGGTCGCGATCGCCGCCGCCGCCGCCAGCGGGTGGCCGGAATATGTATAGCCGTGGAACAGCTCGATCCCGCCCGGCGCGCCGTCGACGATGGCGTTGTAGACCTCGTCGGTCGTCGCGACCGCCCCCATCGGCACCGTCGCGTTGGTCAGCGCCTTCGCCATCGCGATCAGGTCGGGCAGCACGCCGAGCCGCTCGCAGCCGAACGGCGTGCCGATACGGCCGAAGCCGGTAATCACCTCGTCGAAGATCAGCAGGATGCCGCACCGGTCGCAGATCTGCCGCAGACGTTGCAGGTAGCCCTGCGGCGGCACCAGAACGCCCGCCGAGCCGGCCACCGGCTCGACGATCACCGCGGCCGATCGTCTCCGCGCCGTGCAGCGCGACGAGGCTCTCCAGCGCGTCGGCGAGGTGCGCGCCCCATTGCGGCAGGCCGCGGCTGAAGGCGTTCTGCTGCAGGTCGTGCGTGTGCGGCAGGTGGTCCACATACGGCAGCAGGGCGCCGAACTGCTTGCGGTTCGCCCCGATGCCGCCGACCGACATGCCGCCGAAGTTGACGCCGTGGTAGCTGCGCTCGCGTCCGATCAGCCACATCCGCTGCCCGTCGCCGCGGGCACGATGGTAGGCGAGCGCGATCTTCAGCGCGGTATCCGCGCTCTCCGAGCCCGAGTTGGTGAAGAAGACGCGGTCGAAGCGGGCCGGCAGCATCTCCGCCAGCTTGGTGGCGGCCTGGAAGGCGATCGGATGGCCGATCTGGTAGTTGGGCGCGTAGTCCATCAGGCCGGCCTGCCGCTGGATCGCCTCGGTGATCTCGCGCCGCCCGTGCCCGGCACTGACGCACCAAAGCCCCGACGTCCCGTCGATCACCGGACGCCCCTCGGGCGTGTAGTAGTGCACGCCCTCGGCGCGGACGAGCATCCGGGGCGCCGCCTTGAAGGCGCGGTTGGCCGTGAACGGCATCCAGAAGGCGTTGAGGTCGTTGGGCAGGACCACGCTGTCGCTCATGCTCGCCCCCGGCGTCCCGTGTCTCATGGCAGCATCGGCCCCGGCAGGGGGCGCAGCAAGCGACGCCTGTGCCATGCTGACCCGATCCCGGCGGGAGAACGGCGATGACTGACGGTAAGATCGTCATCGGAACGCGGCGCTACTCGTCCTGGTCGCTGCGCGGCTGGCTGGCGGTGCGGCTCGCGCGGCTCGACGTCGAGGAGGTCGTCATCCCGCTGCGCGGCGGCGCCACGCCGGACGTGCAGGCGGCCACCCCGGCCGGCCTCGTTCCGTACCTAGAGCATCGCGGTGCCCGCGTGTGGGAGTCGCTCGCCATCTGCGCGTATTGCGCCGAATTCGAGCCCGCGCTGTTCCCCGCCGACCGCGTCGCGCGGGCGCACGCCTGGGCGATCGCCGCCGAGATGCACGCCGGGTTCCGCGAGCTGCGCATGGCGATGCCGATGAACCTCGGCCGCAGCTTTCCCGGCATGGGACGCACGCCGGGAGCATTGGCGGACATCGCGCGTATCCAGACCATCTGGCGAGAAACCCGCGCCTCCCACGGCACGGATGGCCCGTACCTGTTCGGCAACGGCTTCGGCGCGGCCGACGCGATGTTCGCACCCGTGGTCGCGCGTTTCCTGACCTACGAACCGGACCTGGCAGACACGACCCGCGCCTATTGCGGCGCGGTGCGCGCGCATCCGCTGGTGGACGACTGGTACCGCCTCGCCGCCGCCGAACCGGCGTCGTGGCTGCTCGACAAATACGAAAACCCGGCAACACCCGCATAACCGCGCTCCGCCGCCCGCGCCACCCATCCGCCGAAGGGTGCGGGGCTTCCGCCAATGAGGGGGGTGTGATTACAACCCCGGGATGCGTGTCGCCGTCGTCCTGCCGCCTCGGGAAGGCTTCGGCCCCGGCCGTGCCGGCGCAATCGGGCTGCTGACCCGTCGCCTCGCCGATGAGGACACGCTGGTGGTCGGCGGTCGGCAGGCCGGCCCGATCTTCGACGACGCCGCGTTCGTCCCAGCCCCGCCCAGCCTGCTCGGCCTGAGCGCCAACGCGCGCTACGCCGCGGGCGTCCTGCGCCTGTTGCGGCGCAACAAGCCCGAATTGGTCGAGGTCTACAATCGCCCCGACATCGCCCTCGCACTCGCGGTACGGCTGACCGGGGTGCCGGTCGTCATGTGCCTGCAGAACGACCCGCAGGGCATGCACCGGATCGCCCCGCCGGCGGCGCGCGGCCAGCTGCTCGCCCGCATGGCCGGCGCCATCGTCGCGTCGGAATGGCTCCGCCACCAGCTTCTGCAAGGCGTCTCGGAGGCGGCCGAGCGGATCGTCCACGTGCTGCCCAACTGCCTCGACCTGCACGAGGTCCCGCCCCCGAACGGCGCCGCGCGCGACAAGGTCATCCTGTTCGTGGGCCGGGTCGTCGCGGACAAGGGGGCGGACGCCTTCGTCGCCGCCTGCGCCCGCGCCCTGCCGCGCCTGCCCGGCTGGCGCGCCGAGATCATCGGCGCCGACCGCATGCGCGCCGACAGTCCCGAGACCCCGTTCGTCCAGGCGCTGCGCCCCGCCGCGGCGGCGGCGGGCGTCACGCTTGCCGGCTATCGCCCGCACGACGCGGTGCTGGACGCGATGTCGCGCGCGGCGATCGTCGCCGTGCCGAGCCGGTGGGAGGAGCCGTTCGGCCTGACCGCGCTGGAGGCGATGGCCTGCGGCGCCGCCCTGGTCACCAGCGGGCGCGGCGCGTTGCGCGAGGTCGCCGACGACACCGCGGTCTATGCCGATCCCGACGATCCCGAGGCGCTGGCCGAAGCCTTCGTGCTGCTCGCCGAGGACCCGGTGCGCCGCGCCGCGCTGGGTGCGGCCGGGCAGCACCGCGCGCGCGCCTTCGACGCCGCCGAGGCCCGCCTGCGCCTGGCCGACATCAGGTCCGACATCGCCGAGCGGTGGTCCCGCCTCGCCAGCCCGCCTATATGACGGCCCGACAGACCCGGATCCCATGATGGCAGACACACCGCAGACCGCGCCGGCCCCGGCGGGACAGGTTCCCGTGACCGTGCTGACCGGCTACCTCGGCGCCGGCAAGACCACCCTGCTCAACCGCATCCTCAGCGAGAACCACGGCCGCAAATATGCCGTCGTGGTCAACGAGTTCGGCGAGCTGGGCATCGACAACGACCTCGTCTTGGACACCGACGAGGAAGTCTTCGAGATGAACAACGGCTGCATCTGCTGCACGGTGCGCGGCGATCTGATCCGCATCGTCGGCGGGCTGATGAAGCGCCGCGGCACGTTCGACGGCATCATCATCGAGACGACGGGCCTCGCGAACCCCGCGCCGGTCGCCCAGACCTTCTTCGTCGACGAGGACGTGCGCGCCAAGACGCGCCTCGACGCGATCGTCACCGTGGTCGACGCCAAGCACCTGCCGCAGCGGCTGGAAGACAGCCACGAGGCGGCCGATCAGATCGCGTTCGCCGACGTGATCGTGCTCAACAAGACCGACCTGGTGACGCCGGAAGAGCTGGAAGAGGTCGAGAGCCGCATCCGCGCGATCAACCGCTTCGCCAAGATCCACCGCACGACGCGAGCGAGTCTTCCGATCGGCGAGGTGCTCGACCAGGGCGCCTTCGACCTCAACCGCATCCTGGCGGAGCGGCCCGACTTCCTCGCGGACGACAGCCACGAGCACAACGACGATGTGCGCAGCGTCAGCTTCGAGCTTGAGCAGCCGATCGACCCGGAGAAGTTCAACGCCTGGATATCCGGCCTGCTGGCGATGCAGGGCCAGGACCTGCTGCGCACGAAGGGCATCCTCGCCTACAAGAACGACGATCGCCGCTTCGCCTTCCAGGCGGTGCACATGATCGCCGACGGCGACTTCATCGGCCCGTGGCGCGAGGGCGAGCCGCGCGTCTCTCGCCTGGTGTTCATCGGCCGCAACCTGAACCGTCCGCTGCTGCGCCGCGGCTTCGAAGCGTGCGTCGCAAGTTGATCCCAACGGCAGGAGCGTGAGCGCAACCGAAACCGGCCTCGCGGCCGCCGACGCGCTGCTGCAAGAGCGCGGCGTATGGCGCAACCTCGAAGCCTATGTCGGCGGCGTCGCGTTTGCCGGCTCGGCGGCCGCGTTCGCGTTCGGCGACGGCACGCTGCGGCTGATCGATCTCGCCGACCGGCAGGAGTGGCGCACCATCGAGGCGCATGACGGGGCCGCGCTGTCGCTCGCCGGCGGCCCGTTCTTCGTCAGCGGCGGGGACGACGGCAAGCTGCAGCGCATCGCCGCGGACGGCACGCTGACCAACGTCGCCTCGTTCGGCTCGAAATGGGTCGAGCACGTCGCGATCACCGCCGCCGGCGGCAAGCCGCTGATCGCCGCAGCGGTCGGCAAGGCGGTGCATCTGTTCGATGCCTCGGGCGAGAAGCTGAAGGAACTCGCGCATCCCTCGACCGTGACGGGCGTGGTGTTCGACGCCAAGGGCAAGCGCGTCTGCGCGTCGCACTACAACGGTTCGAGCCTCTGGTTCGTCGGCGCCAAGACCGACACGCCGCGGGTGATGGAGTGGAAGGGCAGCCACATCGGCATCGTCGTCAGCCCGGACGGCGACTGCGTCGTCACCGCGATGCAGGAGAACGCGTTGCACGGCTGGCGCCTGTCGGACAGCCAGCACATGCGCATGAGCGGCTATCCGGCGAAGACGCGTGCGATGGGCTTCACGCGCAACGGCAAGTGGCTCGCGACCAGCGGCGCGGAGAGCGTGGTGGTGTGGCCGTTCTTCGGCGGCGGCCCGATGGGCAAGGCGCCGACGGAACTCGCCGGCGGCGACGAGGGCGTGCTGTGCACGATGCTCGCCTGCCATCCGCAGCAGGAGATGGTCGCGGCCGGCTTCTCCGACGGTCTGGTGGTGCTGGCCGACATCGGCACGTCGCGGGTGTTGCCGGTCGCCGCACCGGGACGCGGCAGCGTCTCGGCGCTGGGCTGGAACGCCGACGGCTCGCATCTCGCGTTCGGCACCGAGGACGGTTTTGCCGCGGTCATCGATCTGTCGAAGAAGAGCTAAACCTAAGTCTGAAGGCCGAAACCCGTTCACTCCGTCATCGCGAGCGAAGCGTGGCGATCCAGCGCCGCGTGACAAGCGCCTGCCGCGCGGTCCTGGATCGCCACGGCGCTACGCGCCTCGCGATGACGTACGCAAGGAGCGCCGATACATGGACATGATCACGTCGCAAGGCATGTCGATGCCCAAGCTCGGCCTCGGCACGTTCCGCATGCAGGGCGAGGCGTGCGAGCGCGCGGTGACGGCGGCGCTCGCGATGGGCTACCGCCACATCGACACCGCGCAGATGTATGCCAACGAGGATGCGGTCGGCCGCGCCATCGCGCGCTCCGGCGTGCCGCGCAGCACGCTGCACGTGACCACCAAGGTCTGGTGGACAAACCTCGCGCCCGACGCGATGCGCCGCGCGATGGACGACAGCCTGCGACTGCTCGGCCTCGATTACGTCGATCTCTACCTGATCCACTGGCCGGCGCCGGACATGAACCTCGGCCAGGCGATCGACACGCTGGTCAGCTTCCGCGACGCCGGCCTCGCGAAGGCGATCGGCGTCGCGAACTTCCCGTCCGCGATGCTGCGCGCCGCCCTCGCCACCGGCGCGCCGATCGCCACCGACCAGGTCGAGTATCACGTCGGGCTGGACCAGACCGCGATCCTCGACGTGGTGCGCGCGCACGGCATCTCGCTCACCGCCTACTGCCCCCTCGCGCAGGGCCGGCTCGCCGAGCATCCGGTGCTGACCGAGATCGCCCGCAAGCACGCCGCCACCGCCGCGCAGGTGGCGCTGCGCTGGCTGCTCGATCAGGACGGCGTGGCGGCGATCCCGAAATCGTCGCGGGCGGACGGCCAGCGCGCCAACCTCGAGGCGCTGCGCATCGTGCTGGACGGCTCCGACCGCGCCGCCATCGCGAAGCTTCCGAAGGACCAGCGGTGCGTCAATCCGGCGTTCGCGCCGCAATGGGACCGGTCGGCGGCGAGCTGATCCCGCCTACGCGAACAGTGAATCGGCTGGAATTGTCACGCCGGGCAGAGCTTCGACTTCCAGAACACCGGAAGGCCCGATCCTCGTCACTTGCTCGTAACCTTCGTCTCGTGGCCGTCGGTGCACAAGCACGCCGTCCGTTGTCAGATCGACAATGCAGAACTCGCTGATTCCCGCCCTCGCGTACAGCTCAAGCTTGGCCCCGCGATCGAGCTCCAGGCTCGTATCGGCAGCCTCGATCAGCAGGAAGATGTCGGCCGGCTGCGGGTGCGCGGTCGGGTAACCACGCCAGGGCCGCCTGACCAAGGCGATATCCGGCTGCGGTTCCGTCCTTGCGTCCAGCTCTATCGGATTCTGCACGCGCACGGCGGCTCGTGCGCCAACTGCGCGGACCAGCAACTCGGTCAGCGCATCGACTGCAAGCGCATGCCGCGGACTGATAGGTGACATGTCCACCAGTTGCCCATCGAGCAGCTCGACGCGATCGTCCTCGCCCAGAATGCCGGCCAGACCCAGGCGATGATAATCGTCCAGCGTCAGTCGATGACGAGGAACCGGATGACGGTTGAGAACGTCAGGAACATCGGTATCCATGGTCCGCAGTCCGCTCACGAAATCTCACGCAGCCTTCGCACACCCTTCCGGCTTGAACACCCGCTCGGCCGACGCGGGATAGCGCGCCAGCATCGCCGCCGGCCGTACCGGCCGCGCCACCAGGTTGCCGCTGCAGTTCGGGCACACCCCGCTCAGCCGCGTGGCCACGCAGTCGCGGCAGAACGTGCACTCGAAGGTGCAGATCATCGCGTCCTCCGATTCCGGCGGAAGGTCGCGGCCGCAGCACTCGCAATTCGGTTTCAGGATCAGCATCGCCTACTCCGCACGAGGAACCGTGACGCCGATCATGTCGCCCTCGCGCACGAGTCCCGCCAGCCTTTCCTGATCCCAGCCGTCCGTACCGGCCGGACGCATCGGCAGCACCATCCAGCGGTAGTCCGCCGTGCTGTCCACCACGCGGATGCGCATATGCTCCGGCAGCACCGTGCCCCACTCGGCGATCGTGCCGCGCGGGTCGCGCACCGCGCGCGCGCGGTAGCTGGCCGACTTGTACCAGAACGGCGGATAGCCGAGCACCGCCTTCGGATAGCAGCTGCACAGCGTGCAGACGATCAGGTGATGCGTGTCGGGCGTGTTCGCCAGCACACCCAGGGGCGGCATGCCGCGCATGGTGATGCCCATCGCCTCCGCCGCCCGCGTTCCGTCACGCAGCAGCAGGTCCCGAAACTCGGGATCGGTCCACGCCCGCGCCACCATCCGCGCGCCCTGCGCCGGCGACGCGGTATCCGCGACGCGGATGCGCTCCTCGATCTCGTCGGCGGAGACCAGCTGCCTGTCGCTCAGCACCGCGCGCAGGGCATCCAGCAGCCGCTCGCTCGCCTCCGAAATCGTCGCGTTCGCTGCCATGCGTCCTCCTGCTGCGGCGCGCCGGTCAGCCCGCCTCCGGCTCCAGCCAGTGCTCGAAGATCTCGATCAGGATCTCGTCGCCCTCGCGTCCCTCATTCCAGATCGGACGCTGCGGGAACGCCACGTGGTACAGCGTGCGGATCGGTGCATGGCGACCGAAGGCGATGTCCGACGGGTTGGGGAACCAGCCGAGCACGCGCACCACCCGGCCGCTGCGGCCGCGCACGTAGTGCGGCGTGCGGATATGCGCCGGCCCGCGCGTCTCCGGCCAGTCGTCGACGACGCGGACAGGCTCGCCCGGCCCGAAGATCATTTCATCACCGCCTGAAGTTCATCCAGCGTAATCACGCCCTTGCGCACCAGCGTGGCGACGATCGAGCGCAGCCAGCGCTCGTAATACGACAGGCTGTGATACTCGGCCTCGGGCAGCGCCTCGATCCCGCGCCGCAGCTCGTCGACGGTCATCAGGCCCTTGGCGCGCAGCGTGCTCACGATCGCGTCGACCTGCTTGTCGAACGCCGTCAGCTCATGCTTGCCGGTGTCGATCGGCCGGCAGGCGTAGCGCGAGACGCCGCCGAGGTCGTGATGGGCACGGGGCACGTCAGGGCAATCGCATTTCAAAACAGGGTCAGGAGCTTGGTGAGATATGCGTCGTCCCATCCGGCGCGTTTGAATTTGCCGCGAAAGGATCCTTTGGAGGGATCCTTTTGCATCACGTTCAGCGCCATGTGTCGCAGCACCGCGAGGTTGTTTGGCCCGTTGCCCAATCGGCTCCTGTCCTGATCCTCGTTCATGACGACATCGAGCCGCCAGTGTAGGCAGTTTTCGATCCCCCAATGCGAGCGGACGACGTCGTTAAAGCGTTCGCCGGACAGCGCTGTGCTGAGCAGGTAATAGGCGGTCTCGGTGGTGGTTTTGGTGGCGGTTTCGCGCACGCGGACCACCTTGCCGATCGCTGCCAGACCGGGCCAGCGATGATCCTTCTGCAGCCAATCGATGTCGGTCGAGACCATGGCAGTGCGGGTCTCGATGCGGCCGTGATCGGCATCGACGGTTGGTTTGGTGACCGTCGCCCCGCACGCCGGATCGTCGAGGAACCGGCTGACGTCATCATGCAGCGTGCCCTGGTTGCCCTTCAGCGCCAGAACGTAGTCGCCGCCCTGCTCGACGATCTGCTGGGCGATCGCACGCTGGCAGTTGAGCGCGTCGGTGGTCACGATCGTGCCCTTCAGCGACAGCATCTCCAGCAGCTTCGGCACCGCCGTGATTTCGTTTGACTTCGCATCGGTGGCGACCTGCGCCAGCACCAGGCGTTGTTCGCAGCCCCACGCGCTGACCATGTGCAAGGCCGACTTGCCGCTCGCGTGATCGAACGAGCGGCGCACCACCTTCCCATCGATTGCCACAACGCCCTCAATCGTCTCGGAAAACCTCGCCATGAACCGCTGAAAGGCAGCGCCGAACTGCGCCGGATCGAGCAGTCGGAACAGCCGGCTGAAGGTGTCGTGGCTCGGTAAGCCGTTCGCCAGCTCAAGAAAGCCGCGCAGGAACGGCTCCTTCGCTTTCGCGAACAGCGCCATGTCCACCGCAGAGTGACCGCCGCAGAGGACCGCGCACAGGGCGATTATCAGAAGCTCATAGAAGTCGTGCAGCCCGGCATTCCCGGTTCGCGGGTCCTCCAGACCCTCCCAGCACTCGACAAACCGATCCATCGTGGCCTCCCCGGGCGTGTCCCACACGCCGAGAGGTAGAATCGATCACGCCCGAGCCGAGCAATACCCCGCCCGTGTCAAGCAAATTCGAAGTGCGATTCCCCTGCC
>Ga0209656_10002421_pt1 | contig 12071 bp, 10 predicted proteins | sample BogFormECP12_OM2_FD_188239 | JGI IMG/M metagenome (GOLD analysis project Ga0209656, IMG submission 188239) | Bog forest soil microbial communities from Calvert Island, British Columbia, Canada - ECP12_OM2 (SPAdes) (version 2) | ecosystem: Environmental > Aquatic > Freshwater > Wetlands > Bog ... | reverse complement strand
TTTCCGCTCGACTTGCATGTGTTAAGCACGCCGCCAGCGTTCGTCCTGAGCCAGGATCAAACTCTCCGTTGATGTCTATTAACAACCGCCAGCTAATGCTCGCGGGTTGTTGACAAGAGAGTGCTTCTTCGACCGATAACAAACCGGGCTCGGAAGCGATCATGGCCACCGTAGTGAGATCAGTTCGTGATAGTCACGAGCCGCCTCACTGACGGGGTTTTTGTGCTTCAAGTGCACTGGCTTTTAGCACGCTGTTGAGTTCTCAAGAAACGGGCGCGCACCTTCAGGGAACTCTCATTCCCATCCGGGGCAACCACTCTACATTACCAGGCGAGGCATCCCTTGTCAACCCTGTTCCGAGGAACTTTGCCGGCTCGTGAACCTTACCCTGCCCCCGGGACGGCCTCCAACTTCGGCCTGTGCGCACGCACAAGCCTCAGCTAGAAGGACTTCCTGGTGGCTGCCCGAGGACCTGGCCGCTTTCGCGTTCATCCCCGTCGGGCAACAAGAACTCTAGGGGTGCTCGGCGCCTTCGTCAAATCGAAACCGACTACAAGATGTTACCGCAGGTCAGACGCGATGTGACAGGACGTAGACGAGCCTACGCTGGCTGGCCGGGTCGACCTAGCCGGGCAGAAACTGATCTGCAACGCGTTTCCGTCGCCGCGGAATCTTGCCGGGGTACTAACCGCATCAAACGCTATGGGTGGGTTGTTTATGCCTACGCTTGTCACAGAAGCGAGGCCCGTCGTCACGGCGCTCCGATTACGCATATGGCGTAACGCTATCGCCCCCCGGTGACGCTTAAGGCGTACCTGCCGGGGATCGGCCCCTCCCGATGAAGATCGCGGGCTTACCTGGAGACGACCTCGACGGCGCCGATGCGCTTGCCCACGCGGAGGATCAGGTAGCGGCCGTGCAGGAGGTCGGCTTCGGTGGGAGCGGCGTCCTCAGAGGTCACCTTGCGGTTGTTCAGGTAGGCACCGCCTTGGGCGATGGCCCGCCGGGCAGCTGACTTGCTCGGCACGATCTTGATCTCGGCCATCAGGTCGGCCACCGTGCGCAGGCCCTCGGCTCCGGCGAACACCCGGGTGAAGGGAACCTCCCTGACCGCGGCGGCCAGCGTGCGCTCATCGACTTCTGCGAGGTCCCTGCGGCCGAACAGGGCCTGGCTGGCCGCGATCGCACGGCGGGTCTCGTCGGCGCCGTGCACGAGCGTGGTGATCTCCTCGGCCAGCGCGCGCTGGCCGAGCCGGGCTTTGGGCCGCTCGGCGCTCTCCCGCACCAGCTCCTCGATCTCCTCGCGTGACTTAAAGCTGAACACGCGCAGCAGGTTAGGCACCTCGGCGTCGGACACGTTAAGCCAGAACTGGTAGAACGCGTACGGCGACATTAGGTCGGCGCTGAGCCAGATCGCGCCGCCCTCGGTCTTGCCGTACTTGGTGCCGTCGGGCCTGGTGATCAGCGGCGTGGCCAGGGCGTGCACCGACGTCCCCTCGACCCGCCTGATCAGGTCCACGCCCGCGACCAGATTGCCCCACTGGTCACTGCCGCCGAGCTGCGCGGTGCAGCCGTACCGCCGGTACAGCTCCAGGAAGTCCATGGCCTGCAGCAGCTGGTAGCTGAACTCGGTGTAGCTGATCCCGCCTGCCTCCAGCCTGGCCTTCACCGACTCCCGGTCCAGCATCCGGTTGACCGAGAAGTGCTTGCCGATGTCACGCAGGAAGTCGAGCACCGGCATCGGCCCGGTCCAGTCCAGGTTGCTCACGATCAGCGCGCTGGACTCGCCTGCGTCGAAGTCGAGGAACCTGGACACCTCGCCGCGGATTCGCTCCACCCATTGGCCCACGACCTCGCGCGGGTTGAGCACCCGCTCGGCCGACTTGCCGCTCGGGTCGCCGATCAGCCCGGTCGCCCCGCCGACCAGTCCGATCGGGCGGTGGCCGGCGAGTTGCAGGCGGCGCAGCGTCACCAGTTGCACTAGGTTCCCGATGTGCAGCCCAGGGGCGGTCGGATCAAACCCGCAGTAGATCGTGACCCGGCCGGAATTCAGCGCCATACGCAGCTCGTCGATATTGGTCGTGTCGGCGAGCAGGCCGCGCCAGGAAAGTTCGTCGATGATGTCGTCCACGCCTGCATGGTGCCACTTACTGGCCGTCAAGGGGTAACCAGTTTGCGGCGCGGTACGTACGGCCGGTACACGGAGACGGTCGGCTCCCCCTCGTACCAGAAGCGCCAGGGGACCTCGGTCGCGCTGCTGACCCCGACCCGGGGTCCGGTGACGATCTTTCGGGGGGTTCCAGGGGGGTCGTCCCCCCGGGCCAGCAGAGTTCCCGAACGGGCTGGGTTTCCCCCGGCGCGCACCCGGAGCGGTGAATCGGCGGTACACACGTCCGCGCCGTCGAGCGACCGGTCGATCGCGAGCGCCTGGCAGAGCCGGGCCGGGCCGCGGGCCAGATCACGTGATGCGACGCTGGCCGCCCCTTTGGTACGCCTGGCGCGGGCCAGGTCCTCACCCGCGATGACCGCGCCCGCCCGCAGCAGCACCGCCGAGACGCTGCCCTTCCCCGAGCAGACCAGGTTCACGCAGAAGTGCATGCCGTACGTGAAGTACACGTAGGCATGCCCGGGCGGGCCGAACATCACCGCGTTCCGCCGGGTCTTCCCCCGGTAGGCGTGCGAGGCGGGATCGGACTGGCCCGCGTACGCCTCGACCTCGGTGAGCTCCACCGCGACCAGGCCCTCCGCCGTCTGGTGCTCAAGGACGCAGCCGAGCAGGTCCGGCGCGACCTCGACCGCGTGCCTGGCGAAGAAGTCCCGCGAGATCGGCACCTACCTGACGCCCTCTGCGGCCCAGGAGTGATGCGTGTCGACCGTCGCGCGCAGCGCGGTGATCTGCTCGGCGACCCGTTCCGGTGCCGTCCCGCCGTACCCCTTGCGGGCCGCGAGCGCGCCCTCGACCGTCAGTACCTGCCGGACGTCGGGGGTCAGGTGCTCGGAGACCTTGGCCAGGTCGGCGTCGGCCACATCGGGCAGGTCACAGTCATGCACCTGACACCACACCACCAGGTGCCCGACCACCTCGTGCGCCTCGCGGAACGGGACGCCCCGGCGGACCAGGTACTCGGCCAGGTCGGTGGCGAGCGTGAATCCGGTCGAGGCGCTGCGACGAAGCCGATCCGGATTGACCCGCATCGTCGTGATCAGGCCGGCCATGGCGGGCAGAACCAGGAGCAGGGTGTCGACCGCGTCGAAGACCGGCTCCTTGTCCTCCTGCAGGTCCCGGTTGTAGGTCAGCGGCAGGCCCTTCAGCGTGGTGAGCAGCCCGGTCAGCCCGCCGATCAGGCGGCCCGCCTTGCCCCGGGCCAGTTCGGCCACGTCCGGGTTCTTCTTCTGCGGCATGATCGAGGACCCGGTCGCGTAGGCGTCGTCGATCTCCACCCAGCCGAACTCCTGCGAGGACCAGAGCACGATCTCCTCGCCGAGCCGGGACAGGTGCACCCCGATCAGCGCCGCGGCGAAGCAGAACTCGGCCGCGAAGTCGCGGTCGGCCACCGCGTCCATGGAGTTCGGCGCCGGCTCGTCGAAGCCGAGTTCAGCCGCGAGCACCTGCGGATCGACCGGGAGTGACGACCCGGCCAGCGCGCCGGACCCGAGCGGGCTGACCGCCGCGCGCTTGTCCCAGTCGCGCAGCCGGCCGACGTCGCGGGCGAACGCCTGCACGTGGGCGAGCAACTGGTGACCGAACAGCACCGGCTGCGCGTGCTGCAGGTGCGTCATGCCGGGCGCGGGCACGTCGCCGCTGGCGGCCGCCGCCTCGATCAGCGCGGTCTCCAGTTCGGCCAGCCTGCTCGCCATCAGCCGGACGTTATCCCGCAGGTAAAGCCGCAGGTCGGTCGCCACCTGGTCGTTGCGGCTGCGGCCGGCCCGGAGCTTGCCGCCTAGCGCGCCGAGCCGTTCGAGCAGCCCGCGCTCGAGCGCGGTGTGTACGTCCTCGTCGGCGACCGTAGGCCGGAACGACCCGTTCGCCACGGCCCGGTCCAGGTCGTCCAGGGCCTTGAGCATCGCGCCGACCTCGGTGTCGGTGAGCAGCCCGGCCCGGTGCAGCACCCGGGCGTGCGCGCGGGAGGCCCGCAGGTCGTACCGGGCCAGTCGCCAGTCGAACTGGACGCTGACGGACAACCGGGCCAGCGCGTCCGCGGGCCCGGCCCCGAACCGCCCGCCCCACAGCCGCGTGGCCCCTTCGACCCCGCCCGAATCCCCTGCCGACTGTTCCGCTGCTTCCACAGTTCTTCTTTCTATCGCACTAACGCCTCAGTTTTGTCGCACCTTTGGTCGTCACCGGTGGACGTGGATCATCGTCGGCGCTCGGCCCGGCGCAGGAAGTCGGCCGCCAGGGCGTCGCCGCCGGCCGGATCGCGCGCGATGACCAGGACCGTGTCGTCGCCGGCCACGGTGCCGAGGATCGACGGCAGGGCCGTGTGGTCGATGACCGAGGCGAGGAACTGGGCCGCTCCGGCCGGAGTCCTGAGCACGACCAGGTTGGCGCTCGCCTCGGCCGAGGTCATCAGCTCGCCCAGGTAGCGCGCCAGCCGCGCGTCGTGCGGCGACTCGGCCCGGGCGATGGCGCCGCCGGGAAGCGAACCCGGGCCGCCCGGCTCGTCCGGCAGGGCGTAGACGAGCGCCCCCCCGGCGCGGAGCCGCACCACGCCGAGCTCGTCCAGGTCCCGGGACAGCGTCGCCTGCGTCACGTGCACGCTGGCGTACCGCTCCAGCAGCTCGGCCAGCTCCTCCTGGGAGCGGACCTGCTCGCGAGCGAGGATGGCGGCGATCCTCGCGTGCCTGGCCGTCTTGGTCAGCGGAGTCGTCATGGCTGCTCCAGCAGCCAGGCGAGCAACGCCTTCTGGGCGTGCAGCCGGTTCTCCGCCTGCTCCCAGACGGCGCTGTTCGGCCCGTCAATCACATCGGCGCTGATCTCCTCGCCGCGGTGCGCCGGCAGGCAGTGCAGCACCAGGCAGCCGGGCCGGCCCAGGGCCAGCTTCTGGGCGTCCAGGCGGTAGGAGTCTCCGGCGCCGAGAATGGCCAGGCGTTGGTCCCGCTCGGCTTCGGTGCCCATAGAGGTCCACACGTCGGTGGCGATCACATCGGCCCCGTCGCACGCCGCCCCGGCATCGGTACCGACCTCGACCCCGCCGCCGGTCTGCGCGGCGATCCGCCCGGCGGCGGCCAGCACCGCAGGGTCGGGATGGTAAGCCTCGGGCGCGCCGATGCGCACTCCCATCCCGGCGGTGGCGCCGCCCAGGAGATAGGAGTGCGCCATGTTGCTCGCGCCGTCGCCGAGGAAGGTCAGCACGCGGCCGGCCAGCGAGCCGTAGTGCGCCCGGACGGTCTGCAGGTCGGCCAGCACCTGGCAGGGGTGGAACTGGTCGGTGAGCGCGTTGATCACCGGCACGGTCGCGGCCGAGGCGAGCGCGTCGATGCGCTCCTGCCCGGAGGTCCGCCAGGCGATCGCCGCCACCTGCCGGGTGAGCACCCGGGCGACGTCCTCGATCGTTTCGCCCCGGCCGATGTGCGTCGTCTGGGTGTCGATGACGACCGGGAGGCCGCCGAGCTCGGCGACGCCGACGGTGAACGACACCCGGGTCCGCAACGACTGCTTGTCGAACAGCACCGCCACCGCCCGCGGCCCGGCCAGCGGCTGCCAGCCGAACCTGTCCTTCTTCATCCGTTCGGCTAGGTCGAGGACGGCCGCCTGCTCGGCGGGCGACAGGTCGTCATCGCGCAGGAAGTGCCTCGTCACGAGCTGGCCTCCGCGAGGATCGCGGGCAGCGCGGCGGTGAACTCGTCGGCCTCCGCGGCGGACAGGATCAGCGGCGGCGCCAGCCTGATCGCGTCCGGCTGTACCGCGTTGACCAGGAACCCGGCCCGCCGGGCGGCCGCCTCCACGTCCGGGGCCACCTCGGCCGTCAGCACGATGGCCCGCCAGAGCCCGAGGCCGCGTACCCCGGCCACCAGCGGGTGGCTGATCTCGCCGAGGCCGGCCGCCAGGTGATCTCCCACCGCCGTGACGTGGGCCAGCAGGCCGTCACGCTCGATTACCTCGAGCACGGCCAGGGCCGCGGCGCAGGCGACCGGGTTGCCGCCGAAGGTGGAGCCGTGGTCGCCCTTGGCGAAGCCGGCGCCGGCCGCGCCGAAGCCGATGCACGCGCCAATGGGCAGCCCGCCGCCCAGCCCCTTAGCCAGGGTCAGCACATCCGGCCGGACGCCGACCGGCTGGTGCGCGAACCACGCCCCGGTCCGGCCGATAGCGCTCTGGATCTCATCGAGCACGAGCAGCGCGCCGGCTTGGTCGCAGGCCTCGCGCGCGGCGCGCAGGTAGCCCTCGGGGGCGGGTACCACGCCGCTCTCGCCGAGGCCGGGCTCGAGGAAGACGGCCGCGACGTCGGCGCCGACCGCCGCGCTCAGCGCCGCGGCGTCCCCGTAGGGAACGAACCGCACGGTCAGGCCGAACGGGCCAAACGGCGCGCGGATGGACTCCTTGCCGGTCAGCGCCAGCGCGCCCATCGTCCGGCCGTGGAAGCTGCGCTCGGCGGCCACGATCACCGGCCGCCCCGGTCCGGCGATGCGGCGCACCAGCTTGATCGCCGCCTCGTTAGCCTCGGTGCCCGAGTTCGCGAAGAAGACCCGCCCGTCCGTACCGAGCAGGGCGAGGATGCGCTCGGCCAGCTCGACCTCACGCTCATGCAGGAAGAGGTTGGAGGTGTGGGCCACCTCGGCCACCTGGCGGCTGACCGCCTCGACGATGGCCGGGTGGGCGTGCCCCAGCGAGCTCACCGCGATCCCGGCGATCAGGTCCAGGTACTGGTTCCCGTCAGCGTCCCATACCCGGCAGCCCTGCCCGCGGCTGATGGCCAGCGGGGGCACGCCGTAGTTCGGCATGAGCGCCGCCGCGAACCGCTTCTGCAGTGCTTGTGTCTCGCTGCGCTCGGGGGCTTCTGTCTCGCTCATGCTCTGCTTATTACCCTTCTCGGTCATCACTCGGGACCACCATGGTCCCGATGCCGGAGTCGGTGAAGATCTCGAGCAGGACGGCGTGGCTGAGGCGGCCGTCCAGGACGTGCGCCTGCGGGACGCCACCGCGCACGGCGGTCAGGCAGGCCTCCATCTTGGGGATCATCCCGGCCGAAAGGCCGGGCAGCAGCCGCTCGAGTTCGGCCGCGGTGAGCTCGCTGATCACCTCGGCCGACGACGGCCAGTCCCGGTACAGGCCGGCCACGTCGGTGAGCACTACGAGCTTGGCCGCGTCCAAGGCCACCGCGAGCGCCGCCGCGGCGGTGTCCGCGTTCACGTTGTAGACCTGACCGTCCTGGCCCGCGGCCACGCTGGAAACGACCGGGATGCGGCCGTCGGCCAGCAGCGCCTCGATCGCGCCCGGGTCAGTGGCTACGATCTCGCCGACCAGGCCAATGTCCACCGGCTCGCCGTCGACAATCGCCGTCTTACGAGTCGCGGTGAGCGTGCACGCGTCCTCCCCCGACATGCCCACCGCGAACGGGCCGTGCCGGTTGATCAGGCCCACGATGTCCTTGTTCACCTTGCCGGACAGGACCATCCGGACGACCTCCATGGCCTCCGGCGTGGTGACCCTGAGCCCGGCGGTGAAGGAGGATTCCACGCCGAGCCGGTCAAGCTGCTCGGTGATCTGCGGCCCGCCGCCGTGCACCACGACCGGGCGCAGCCCGGCGTAGCGCAGGAACACCAGGTCCTGCGCGAAGGCCAGGCGCAACTCCTCCTCGGCCATCGCGTGCCCGCCGTACTTGATTACCACGGTCTGGCCGTGGAACCTGTTCAGCCAGGGCAGCGCCTCGATCAGCGTGGCCGCCTTGGCCGAGGCGGCCCCTTCGGTCAGCGTCATGTCGAGTGCGCCCTCAGGTCGAGTAAGCACTGTTCTCGTGCACGTAGGCAGCAGTCAGGTCGGTGGTCAAGATGGCGGCGGAATGCGGGCCGGCGGACAGGTCCACGGTGATCGTCACGTCCTTCGGCTTCAGGTCTACCTTGGAGCGCTCGTCGCCGGGGGCGCCGTGCCGGCAGACCCAGATCCCGTTGATCGCGACGTTCAGCCGATCGGGTTGGAATACCGCGTCGGTGGTGCCGACCGCGGCCAGCACCCGGCCCCAGTTGGGGTCCTCGCCGCCGATGGCGCACTTGAGCAGGTTGTTCCGCGCCACGGCCCGCCCCGCGGTTACCGCGTCGGCCTCCGAGGCGGCCCCGACCACCTCGATCATGATCATCTTCTCCGCGCCCTCGGCGTCCAGCTGAAGCTGCCTGGCCAGGTCCGCGCACACCTCGGTGAGCGCCAGAATGAACTCGCTCTTCTCGGGGGACACCGCCGCCGCCCCGCTGGCTATCAGCAGCACCGTGTCGTTGGTGGACATGCAGCCGTCAGTGTCCAGCCGATCGAAGGTCACGGCGGTGGCCGCCCGGAGCGCGGCGTCGAGTTCGGCCGGCGCGAGCTCGGCGTCGGTGGTGAGCACGCACAGCATGGTGGCCAGTCCGGGCGCGAGCATCCCCGCGCCCTTGGCCATCCCGCCGATGGTGTAGCCGGTACCCCGCCGGAAGGCAATCTTCACCACGGTGTCGGTGGTCCTGATCGCGTCGGCGGCGGCCAGCCCGCCCGCCCGGGAGGCGTCGGCGACAGCGGCGTCCACGCCGGGAAGCAGCTTGTCCATCGGCAGCCGCTCGCCGATCAGGCCGGTCGAGCAGACCGCGATCTCCCCGGCCCCGACCTCACCCAGCGCGGCCGCCAGATGCTCGGCGGTGGCGTGCGTGTCCTGGAAGCCGAGCGGCCCGGTGCAGGCGTTGGCCCCACCGGAGTTGAGCACCACGGCCCGGACCCGGCCGCCCTTGACTACCTGTCGGGTCCAGGTCACCGGGGCGGCCTGCACCCGGTTGGTGGTGAACACGGCGGCGGCGGACCACGTGGGCCCGTCGTTCAGGACCACGGCCACGTCCGGCTGGCCGGACTGCTTCAGCCCGGCCGCCACTCCGGCGGCCCGGAAACCAAGCGGGGCGGTAACGCTCACTGCTCCTCCAAATGTTCGCGCCATCCGGAAGCCCTTCGGGCCACCGGCCGCTCGCACGGGCTCAAAAGGCCTGTGCTCGCTAGCCGGTACCGGATGGCACTCACGGGGATACTCCATGTGCGGTCAGGCCGGCCGTCTCCGGCAAGCCGAGCATGAGGTTGGCGATCTGGATGGCCTGGCCGGCCGCGCCCTTGACCAGGTTGTCCAGTGCGCAGACGACGACGGCGCGGCCGGCGTGCGGGTCGGCCGCCGCTTGCAGGTGGGCGGCGTTGGAGCCGAGGGTGGCGCCGGTGACCGGCCACCGGCCCTCGGGCAGTAGGTGCACGAAGGGTTCCCCGTGGTAAGCCTCGCGCAGCGCCTCGCGCAGCTGACCAGCCGAGGCGGCCGACCTCGCGGTGCAGGTGGCCAGGATGCCGCGGGCCATCGGGGCCAGCGTCGGGGTGAACGAGACAGTCACCGGAGCCGAGGCGGGCAACCCAGCCCGTTCGGGATCAATGTTCTGCTCTATTTCCGGCGTGTGCCGGTGCGTGCCCCCGACCTGGTACGCGGACATCGACCCCAGGACCTCGGTGGCAAGCAGCTCGGGCCGCAGCGAACGACCGGCGCCGGACGTGCCCGAGGCGGCCACGATCACGATGTCGGCCGGCTCGGCCAGGCCGGCGGCCAGCAGCGGCGCCAGCGCGAGGATCGAGGCGGTAGCGTAGCAGCCGGGCGCGGCCACCGTGGTGGACGCCCTGATCGCGTCCCTGGCACCGGGTAGTTCGGGCAGGCCGTAGGTCCACTGGCCGGCGTATGGCGTCGGGTAGTATCCAGCCCACGCCTCCGGATCGGCGAGCCGGAAGTCGGCGCCCAGGTCGATGACCTTGAGCTGGGCCGGAAGGCGGGCGGCCAGCTGCGCGGACTCCCCGTGCGGGAGGGCGGTGAACAGCAGGTCGGCGTCGGCGAGGACGTCCGGGTCGGTACCTGCGAAGACGGCGCCGTCGAGGCCAGGATGCCCGGTCAACTGCGGGTGCGCCGCGGTCACCGGCGCGCCGGCGTTGCTGTTCGCGGACAGCGGACCGATCTCCAGGTCGGGATGGCCAGCCAGCAGGCGGAGCAGTTCGCCGCCCGCATAGCCGCTGGCGCCCGCTACCGCAACCCTCGCACCCATATATCCCTCACGTCCGCCGCCCTGGAAGAGTATTCATCATAACGTATGAATATGCAAAGTGTCGCGGACATTCCGGAGCGGCCCCGGGCATTAGGGTGAGACGGTGGAGCGGGCTGGGGCGCGGCGGGGCCTCCTCGGCGGACTAGGGGCTCTGTGCGGTCTTTGGGTCTGCATCTGCCCGGTGACCGGGTGCTCGTCCGCGCAGCCGACCGCGGGCGTCGGTGCGACCTGCGGCAGTACGCACACCGCGGCCGGGGTGCCGGTCATCATCAAGGTGGCCAAGGGCTCGGTGAACTGCCAGACCGCGATGCAAGTGGAGAACGCGTACGCGGCCAAGATCAAGGACGGGCAGATGCCGGGCAACGGCGGTGGCGCACCGGTCCTGGTGAGCGGCTGGACGTGTCAGGGATACAACACCCCGGAGGTACTGAGTACGGGGAACGCGTCGCAATGCCACACCGGCGGCGCCGCCATCCTCGCGGTCCTGCCGGTGTCGACCCCTACGGCCGGCTGAATCCGTTAATCCCTCACGAGCTCGCGGCGCGGCGGAACAGGCTCGGCTCGTCCGAGGCTGGCCCAACAGCCACCGCGCCGTTGATGCCCCGGGACGTGCTGCTGGCCGCGCTCAGCCCCCTGGTCGTGCTGATCATGGGGCCTGTCAGGGAGCCCGGATCAGGAAATCTGCGCGCGGCGGAACACGCTCGGCGGGTCGGGCCGACCGCCCTTGGTGCTGCCGTCGTTGCTTTCGTTGCCGCGGAGCGCACCGCTGATCGCGCTCAGGCCCCGGGTCGTGCTGATCATCTGCACCTGGTCCCGGCCACCGGCCTTCGCCCGGTACAGGGCGGCGTCGGCGGCCGCCATCAGTGCGGAGTACTCGCGCTTGCTGCCGGCATCCAGCGCGGCCACCCCGATCGACACCGTGATGTGCACCCGCTCGCCACCGCTCGCGCCCGGGACGATGATGGACAGGCCGGCGATGTTAGCGCGCACACGCTCAGCGATCCGGAAGGCGTCCACCGCCCGGGTCTGCGGCAGCAGCAAGGAGAATTCCTCCCCGCCGAACCGTCCGGCACGGTCGTAATCCCGCAGGAAGCTGTCGAGCGCGCGGGCGATCTCCTTGAGCACCTGGTCGCCGGCCAGGTGACCGTAGGTGTCGTTGATCACCTTGAACCGGTCGATGTCAAGCATCGCCACCGCCAGCGGGCTCCTGGTCCGGATCGCCCGGCCCACCTCCGCAGTCGCCTCGCGCTCCCAAGTCGCCGCGTTGAGCAGGCCGGTCTTCGAATCGGCCCGCGAGTCATTGAGCAGCTGGACGTGCCGGAGCGACCGCTGAAGCAGGGTGACCACAGGCAGCGCGGCCAGCGCGAGCCACGGGTTACCGGCCACGCCGTAGGTCACCAGGACGCCCGTGCAGATCTCGGCCGCGTCGTTGTACATCGGCTCGCGGCTGAACACTTCGGTCCGGTACGTCGCCGCCGGGTCGGTGGCCTTGACCGCCGTCATGAGAACCGTCTTGTTCACGGTCTCCTTCACCAGGACGCTGACCGCCATCACCAGGGTCCACACTGTGCCACGGCTGAGCGTCCCCCCCGCGTCCTGCGGCATCAAGCCGGACAGGCCGTGGAAGGTCACCGACGCGGCTCCGTAGGAGAGGCTGAGCATAGCCCCGCTGAAGACCCGGCGGTAGACCGGGGCCCGCCGGATCCGCCATTGCAGGAGCGCTATCCGGATGATCGGGACGATTAGCGCGTACAGCGCGGGCAGTAGGATCGCGGCCGGCAACTCCCACACGCCCGCGACGTCCTTGATCATACCGCCTTGCTCGCCCGACTTCCTGG
>Ga0209656_10002420_pt1 | contig 12072 bp, 10 predicted proteins | sample BogFormECP12_OM2_FD_188239 | JGI IMG/M metagenome (GOLD analysis project Ga0209656, IMG submission 188239) | Bog forest soil microbial communities from Calvert Island, British Columbia, Canada - ECP12_OM2 (SPAdes) (version 2) | ecosystem: Environmental > Aquatic > Freshwater > Wetlands > Bog ... | reverse complement strand
CGTCCACGGGTGAGCGTTGGGGGAAGAAGTGGAATTGTTTTTCTCCACTTTCGTGAACAAGGTCGACCGCAAGGGGCGAGTTTCAGTGCCGGCGACCTTTCGCGCTGCTGTCGCAGACCAAAGCTTTCCCGGCATCGTCGTCTTCCCCTCGTTCAAGTATGAGGCGCTCGACGCCAGCGGTATCAAGCGGATGGAGGAGATGAGCTCGCGAATGAACACGTTAGAGGAGTTTTCCGAGGAGCACGAGAACCTCGGAATGCTGTTCGCTTCATCGCACTCGCTCCCGTTCGATCCCGAGGGTCGCATCATGCTGCCCGAAATCCTCGCCCAGCACGCCTACATTACCGAGAGCGCGGCGTTTGTCGGGTTGGGGAAGAGTTTTCAGATCTGGGAGCCGACCCGCTTCGCCGAACACCAGGCAATGCTGCGCGAGCGGGCGCGTCGCCAGGGAACCAGATTGCCGCCGCCGGGCGGCCCCGCCGAGCGGCGTCGGGAATGACCGGGCGGCGGCCGAACCCGCCTCTCTCAGCAGCACAGGCAAACCAGCCCGCGGCGGCGAAGTCCGGCGGGCATGTCCCGGTTCTTCTCGATGCCGTCCTCGCGGCGCTCGCCCCGCGCGACGATGCCGTCTATGTCGACGGCACCTTCGGTGGCGGCGGCTACAGCGAAGCGTTGCTCGCTGCGGCGCATTGCCGGGTCTTTGGCATCGATCGGGATCCCGAAGCAGTGCGGCGCGGCCGCGACCTGGCCGAGCGTCACGGCGGACGCCTGCGCATTCTCGAAGGGCGGTTCGGCGACATGGCACAACTGCTCGCCCCGGTGAACACTGACCCGATCGCCGGAATCGCGCTCGATCTCGGTGTCTCCTCGACCCAGCTCGACGCGCCGGAACGCGGCTTCTCGTTCCGTTTCGACGGCCCGCTCGACATGCGGATGAGCAGCGCCGGCCAGAGCGCCGCGGATCTCGTCGCGAGCCTGTCGGAATCCGATCTCGCCGGACTCATCGCAGCGTTTGGCGAAGAGCGGTTTGCCCGGCGGATCGCGCGCGCGCTGGCCGCGGCACGACAGCGCCAGCCAATACGGCGCACGACCGAGCTGGCCGAAATCGTCCGCGCCGTGGTCCCGCAGTCGGAGCCCGGACAAGATCCCGCGACCCGGACCTTCCAGGCCTTGCGGATCGCTGTCAACGACGAATTGGGCGAGCTCGATCGGGGTCTCGCGGCGGCGGAGCAGCTGCTGGCACCCGGCGGGCGGCTCGCCGTCGTGTCGTTCCACTCCCTCGAGGATCGCCGGGTCAAGGAGTTCCTACGCCGGCGCAGCGGCTCGGCGCCGCGGGTCTCGCGACATCAGCCGGTTCGGGTGGGATCGCCGGCGCCGAGCTTCGCTTTGACGATGCGTCGGGCAGTCAAGCCGAGTGCAGCCGAGATTGCCCATAACTCGCGCGCTCGCGCGGCCCGTCTGCGCGCCGCGGAACGAACCGCGGCGCCGGCATGGCCGCGGAACGACGAGCGCCATCATAGCGCCCGGCTCGGAGAACGGCAGGCATGATCAGGCTCGGTACCCTGTTCTGGCTCGTCCTCGTTTCGGCTACCGGCTTTGCGATGTTCGGGGTCAAGTATCAGGTTCAGGCGCTCGAGGATGAGCTGGCGCGAACCAATCGGACGACCGCGGCGGAGGAGCACGAATTGCGGGTCCTCGAAGCCGAATGGGCCTATTTGACGCGGCCCGAGACCCTCGAGGCGATGAACCGGCAATTTCTGTCCCTCGGCCCGATCGCGACAAAGCAGCTTCACACGACCGCCGCCGACATCCCGTTGCGGCCTCCGCCACCCGCTCCGCCGCCACCTCCGGCTGAGCCCGCCGCGGTCGTCGCTGCTGTCGAGCCGGTCCCGGCGGCAACCTCGACACCGAGCGCGCCGGAAGGGGTTCCGGTGCGGACTGCGGAACCGGCGACACCCCAAACTGCGGCAGACCCGCCCGCAACGCAAAGCGCGGCGCGGGTCATGCCCGCCCTCTTGGAGAAGCCAGCGCCGATGCCGCAATTTGCCAAGGCCATACCGGTGAAGGCGGTCGTGAAGCCCAGCCCCTCCCCATCCCGACGAGCGAAATCGCTCGATGACTTGATTGCACAGATCATGACGAGCCGTTGATGATCGCAGCCCAACCCTATCAAGGCTATGACGACAACCCGTGCCGGCCCCGGCATTTCAAGCCGCCGCCGTGTGCCCCCGTCGTCCCCGAGGGGCCGGCAAGGAAGGCGATCGAGGCCTGCCGCACCCGGCTGTTCCTCACCAGCATTTTGTTTGCCTGCGTCTTTGCCGCTGTCGCATTGCGAGTCGTTGAAGTCGTTCTGCTCGAAGGTGGTACGGCCCAATCGCATATGCCCCGGTTCCGGATTCCGGGACCGCCCGCGCCCGCTCGCGCCGACATTGTCGACCGCAATGGCATGCTGCTGGCCACGACAATCGATAGTCCCTCGGTCTACGGCAATCCGAAACAGATCCTCGACTCGGCAGACGCCACCCGCAAATTGGTGAAGGTCTTCCCAAGCCTGAAGAGCGCCGAGGTGTACGCCAAGCTCACTTCAGGCAAGAGCTTTGTGTACCTCAAGCGCCATTTGACGCCTCGTGAACAGTACGAGGTCAATCAGCTCGGCATTCCGGGGGTGCAGTTTCAGCACGAAGAGCGCCGCATCTATCCGGATGGGACATTGACGGCGCATGTCATCGGCTATACCGGCATCGACAATTCCGGCTTCGCGGGGATCGAGCGAGGCCTCGACGACACGCTGAAGGACCGGCGGGAGCCCTTGCAGCTGTCCCTCGACCTCCGCCTCCAATATATCCTGCGGGAGGAGTTGCAGCGGGTGATCGACGACTTCACCGCCAAAGGCGCCGCCGGGTTGATAATGGACGTCAATACAGGCGAAGTGCTTTCGATGGTGTCGCTGCCCGATTTCGATCCGAACCACCCCGGCGCCGCGGACCCGGACCATCCGGACATTTCAATCGCGGACCGGATGTTTAACCGCAACACGCTCGGCGTTTACGAGCTCGGTTCGATCTTCAAGATCTTTACCGTCGCAATGGCGCTCGATGCCGGTACGTCGACGCTGACCAGCACCTATGACGCGAGCCACGATATCCACATTGGGCGCTTCACGATCGGTGATTATCACGGCAAGCATCGAGTCCTGAACGTCCCTGAAATTCTCATGTATTCGTCAAACATCGGCGCAGCTAAGATGGCGATGGCCGCCGGTGGCCAAAGACAGCGGGAATTCCTTTCCCGTATCGGCCTCCTGAAGGCGCCGAAGATCGAGGTATCGGAGGTGGCAGCGCCGCATTTCCCGGCGAAATGGCGGGAAGTCAATGTGATGACGATTGCCTTCGGTCACGGCATCTCGGTGACGCCGTTAAGCTTTGCGAGCGCGGCGTCGGCGCTCGTCAATGGCGGCATCCTGCGCCGGGCAACCTTATTGAAGCTGCCACCCGGTGATGCGCCGCCGGGCGAACAGGTAATTTCGCCGAAGACTTCGGAACAAATGCGCAAGCTTATGCGATTAGTGGTTGAGCACGGGACGGGCACGCAGGCCGCGGCAGCGGGCTACTTGGTGGGTGGCAAGACCGGCACGGCGGAAAAGATTTCGGGCAGACATTATGCCGAGAGAAAGCTGCTTTCGAGCTTTGTCGGGGTCTTTCCGATCAATGATCCGAAATATCTGATCCTGACTGTGGTCGACGAACCTCACCCCAACAAGCAGAGCCACGGCTACGCTACCGCCGGTTGGACAGTCGCTCCGGCAACCAGCCGGATAGTCCAGCGCATGGCACCACTGGTCGGCGTGCGGCCGGTCGACGAATCGTCGCCCGAGATCCAGCGGGCGTTGATGGTCGACACCCTGCAGGGCAAGCGGATTGAAGCTTACTGAGCTGATTGCCCCTGTGTCGGCGCCCACGGGATTGAACGACCCTGAGATTGTCGGGCTCACAGCCGATTCGCGGAATGTGCAACCCGGCTTTCTGTTCGCGGCCTTGCCCGGCGCCAAACAAGATGGGCGCAGTTTCGCCGCCGACGCAATCGCGCGCGGCGCCGTGGCCATCCTGACGGACCATCCGGACGCGCTCCCGCTTCCGCCGGAGGAGCGTAGCCGGGTCTGCATCTTGACGGACGTGAACCCGCATCGACGCTTGCCGTTGCTGGCGGCGCGATTTCACGGGCGGCAGCCGCGAACGATCGCCGCCGTCACCGGCACGAACGGCAAGACCTCGGTGGTCCATTTCACGCGCGAGATCTGGACGGCGCTCGGCCACCCGGCAGCGAGCCTCGGCACGCTCGGGCTGGTGACCACCGCCGAGCGTCGGCCCGGCGCGCTGACGACCCCCGATCCGGTGGCGCTGCATCGCGATCTCGCCAGGCTCGCCAAACAAGGGATCGACCACGTGGCAGTCGAGGCGTCGAGCCACGGATTACATCAATTCCGGCTCGATGGTCTATCGGTCGCCGCCGCGGCGTTTACTAACTTGACGCGCGACCATCTCGATTACCACGGCGATATGGCAAATTACCGGGCCGCCAAGGACCGCCTCTTCACTGCCCTTCTGATGCCGGGCGGCTCCGCAGTCCTCAACCGGGACAGCGGCGAGTTCGCGCGACTCGAAGCGCTCTGCCGCGATGGCGGTCATCCGGTGATCGCGTACGGTGCCGATCCGGCGGCCGATCTGCATATGGTCGCCCGCGAGCCGCGCGTCGACAGTCAATTCCTGGTTCTGGATGTTTTCGGCCGGAGGCACGAGTTGCTGCTTCCGCTGGCCGGCGAGTTCCAGGCGATGAACGCGCTCGCAGCGCTGGGGTTGGTGATCGCGACCGGCGGCCCCCTGGCTGCCGCGACGGCCGCTCTGAGCGATGTCACAGGTGTTCCCGGCCGCCTGCAATTCGTCGCCGGTCACGAGGGCGGCGGGGCGATCGTAGTCGATTACGCCCACACGCCGGATGCGCTGGTGACGGTTCTGACGGCGCTGCGCCTGCATACCCGGGGACGCCTCGCCGTGCTGTTCGGATGTGGCGGGGACCGCGACGCCGGAAAGCGTCCGTTCATGGGAGAGGTGGCGACCCGCTTGGCCGACCGGGTTTACGTTACCGACGACAATCCGCGGACCGAGCCGGCTGCCGAGATTCGGCGTGCCATCCTCGATGCGGCGCCGAATGCGACCGAAATCGGCGACCGCCGCGAGGCGATCGCGACGGCTATTGCCGAACTGCGCGCGGGAGATCTCCTGGTCATCGCAGGCAAGGGGCACGAAACCGGCCAGATCATCGGCACCGAGACATATCCGTTCGACGACGCCGTGATCGCGCGTGAAATCGCGGGCGAGCCTCGGCCGACCTGCGCTCCGAGGACCGGCCGGTGACCCCGTTGTGGACCGCTGCCGACGCCGCTGCCGCGACCGGCGGGTCGGCCCTGACGGATTGGGTCGCGACCGGCGTATCGATCGACACCCGCAGCCTGGCCGCGGGCGATTTGTTCGTCGCGCTGCACGGTCCCAACCACGACGGCCATGATTTTGTTAGCATTGCGTTGCAGCGGGGTGCTGCGGCGGCAATGGTGGACCGGGAAATCCCGCAGCTTCCGGCGTCGTCCCCGCTGCTCGGCGTCGGCGACACCCTGGCCGGTCTCGCCGCACTCGGCGCGGCCGGGCGCAACCGCAGCCGAGCTCGCATCGTCGCGGTCACCGGTAGCGTAGGCAAGACCGGGACCAAGGGGGCGTTGCGCTTGGCGCTCGCCACCTCCGGCCCGACCTATGCTTCGGCCGGCGGGCTCAACAATCATTGGGGCGCGCCGCTGTCGCTCGCCCGCTTGCCGTCGGACGCCTGCTACGGCGTTTTCGAGCTCGGCATGAACCATCCGGGGGAGATCGCCAACCTCACGCGGCTGGTGCGCCCGCATGTCGCGGTGATCACGACGGTGGAGCCGGCGCATCTCGGTTTCTTCGCGTCCGTCGAGGCGATCGCCGACGCCAAGGCCGAGGTCTTTCTCGGGCTCGAGCCCGGCGGCATCGCGGTTCTCAACCGCGACAACCCGCATTACGCGCGATTGACTGCGGCAGCGGAACGCGCCGGCGCCGTCGAGGTCATCGGCTTTGGAGCTCATCCGGAAGCCGCCGCGCGCCTGATCGACTGCGTGCTCGATTCGCGCGGCAGCACGATCGAGGCCGCGGTTTGCGGCACGACGGTCAAGTTTCGGATGCCCGTCCCGGGCCGGCATTGGGTCATAAACGCACTCGCGGTGCTCGCGGCGGCGCAGGCCGCCGGCGCGGCTGTCGATTGCGCCGCAGCGGCGCTGGCCGAGCTCAAGGCGCTGCCGGGCCGCGGCCGCCGCCTCGAGCTCGCTTGGCGCGGCGGCACATTGACCGTGATCGACGACAGCTACAATGCCAGCCCCGCGGCGGTGCGCGCCGCCCTTGCCGTACTCGCCGCCACCGAGCCGGGCGACGGCTCAAGGCGCGTGGCGGTGCTCGGCGACATGCTCGAGCTTGGAGACGCATCCGAGAGGTTGCATCGCGAACTCGCCGAGCCGCTCGCGGCGGCCAAGGTCGACCGCGTCTTTCTGATCGGCGAGGCAATTACCGCGCTCGACGAGGTTCTTCCCGACGGAAAGCGAGGCGGGCTGTGGCAGTCGCCCGACGAGGCAATGCCCGCGTTGCTGCGCTTTCTCGAACCCGGTGATGTCGTGACGGTCAAAGGCTCCCGCGGCGTGCGCGTCAGCCGCGTCGTGGAGTTGCTGTGCGCACAATCGGCCCGGCACAATGCGTGCCGGCCAGAGGCGTGATCCGATGCTGTACCCGCTGTTTTATCCTTTCGCGGACCAATTCCAATTCTTCAACCTGTTTCGCTATATCACCTTCCGCTCGGGGGGCGCGGTCGTCACCGCGCTGCTGATCAGCTTTATCCTCGGCCCCCACTTGATCCTGTGGCTGCGGCGGAAGCAGTCGAACGGTCAGCCGATTCGTCCCGATGGTCCCAACGGACATTTGCTGCGCAAGAAGGGCACCCCGACGATGGGGGGTTTTCTGATCCTGATCGCGCTGACGACGTCGACTTTGCTGTGGGCGGATTTGGCCAATCCGTACGTATGGATCGTGCTGCTCACCACGGTCGGATTCGGGCTGATCGGCTTTTTCGACGATTACCGCAAACTAACCCGGAACTCGCATCGGGGCGTCTCTGGCCGGGCCAAGGTCACCCTCGAAATGGTTCTCGGCGCCGCTGCCTGCATCGCCATTGCCTATGTGGCCCCGGCGGGGCTCGCGAACGCCGTGGCCGTCCCGTTCTTCAAGAACCTGCTCTTTGCGCTCGGCTGGTTCTTTGTGCCTTTTGGCGCGTTCGTCATCGTCGGCGCCTCGAACGCGGTCAACCTAACCGACGGCCTCGACGGGCTGGCGATCGTTCCCTCGATGATCGCGGCGGGCTGCTTTGCCATTATCGCCTACCTCGCCGGCAATCTGGTCTTCGCCAATTACCTGCAGATCCATCACGTCGCCGGGGCCGGCGAGCTGTCGGTCTTTTGCGGCGCGATGGTCGGGGCGAGCCTCGGTTTCCTGTGGTTCAACGCCCCGCCAGCCATGGTCTTCATGGGGGACACAGGATCGTTGTCGATCGGCGCCGCGCTCGGGACGATCAGCGTCGTCACCAAGCACGAGCTGGTGCTCGCGATCATCGGCGGTCTTTTCGTGCTCGAAGCGATATCGGTCATCGTCCAGGTCGCGAGCTACAAGATGACCGGACGGCGCGTGTTTCGGATGGCGCCGCTGCACCACCATTTCGAGCAGATGGGGTGGGAGGAGCCGAAGATCGTGATCCGCTTCTGGATCATCGCGTGGATACTCGCGATAGCCGGGCTCGCCACACTCAAATTGCGGTAGCGGCGGGATGGCGGGCAGTTGTAGTTGTGGCGCAAGGGCCCTTACCCCAACCCTCACCCCGCAAGCGGGGCGAGCGAGGTTGCAGCCACCGAACGCAACCGATGAACCAGAAGTAGTAGATAGGGTCAGACGAATACGCTATATCTTCTGCCTTCTTCTCAAGCCCGCCTCCAAGGGCCACGAATGAGATTCGCCCGGATCGATCAGAGTCTGGTTGCCCGCTGGTGGTGGACCGTCGACCGCTGGAGCCTTGCCGCGCTCGGCATGCTGATCGGGTTCGGCGTCGTCATGAGCCTCGCGGCGAGCCCTCCGGTTGCCGAGCGAATCGGCTATGACGGGCTGCATTTTGTCCGCCGCCATCTCGCGATGCTGCCGTTGGCGCTCGCGCTCATGTTTGCGGTCTCGCTGCAGCCACCCCGTACCATCCGCCGCATTGCGGTAATCGGCTTTGGCATCTCGCTCGTCCTGCTCGCGTTGACTTTCGTCATCGGTGTCGAAATCAAAGGCGCGCGGCGCTGGATCAATTTTCCCGGCTTGTCGCTGCAGCCCTCCGAATTCGTCAAGCCGACCTTCGCCGTCGTGGCCGCCTGGTTGTTTTCCGAGCAGAAGCTGCGCCCCCGCTTTCCCGGCAATTTGATCTGCCTGGCGCTGTTTCTGGTCATCATCGCGATGTTGATAAAGCAGCCCGACATCGGCATGGCGGCCGTGGTCGCCGCCGTCTGGTTTTCCCAATTCTTTATGGCCGGGATGCGGCTTTACTGGGTTGCGGCGGGCGCTCTCACCGGGATCGGCGGACTGGTCGGCGCCTATATGTACCTGCCCCATGTCAGAATCCGGGTCGATCACTTCCTCGACCCCTCGACCGGCGACAGCTATCAGGTGAACCGCTCGATCGAGGCCTTCGCCAATGGCGGGCTGTGGGGGCGCGGTCCGGGCGAAGGCACGGTGAAGGACGTCCTCCCCGACGCGCATGCGGATTTTGTCTTCGCCGTCGCTGGGGAAGAGTTCGGGGTGGTCGTCTGCCTCGTCATTGTCGCGCTGTTCGCGTTCATCGTGCTGCGCGGGTTTTCGCGAATGTCGCGGGAGGGCAGTCTCTTTGTCCTTCTCGCCGCGACCGGGTTGCTGGTCCAGTTCGGGCTGCAGGCGGCGATCAATATGGCGTCCAGCCTGCATTTGATCCCGACCAAGGGCATGACGTTGCCGTTTCTGTCCTACGGCGGGTCCTCGATGCTGGCGCTCGGGCTCGGAATGGGGATGGTGCTCGCGCTGACGCGGCGCCGACTCGGGGGAGGCGAGCTGTGAGCGGGACTTTCGTGCTCGCGGCCGGCGGTACCGGCGGCCATCTGTTCCCGGCCGAGGCGCTGGCCGTCGAGCTCCTCGACCAGGGCAAGGTGCATCTCCTCAGCGACGCGCGAGTCGAGGCTTTCGCCGGGCGGATTGCCGGGATCGAGACCCATCATGTGCGTGCTGCGCAGCTCGGGGGCGGGGCGGCGCACGCGGCCCATGCGCTCGGTGAGCTGGCGGTTGGGACGCTGCAGGCGCGCCGTTTGCTGCGACGGCTGTCTCCAGCCTGCGTCATCGGCTTCGGTGGCTATGCTTCGGTCCCGACGATGCTCGCGGCGGTCTATCTCGGCCTACCGACGGTGATCCACGAGCAAAATGCCCTACTCGGTCGCGCCAATCGGCTCCTCGCGCCGCGCGTGCGGCGGATCGCCACCGGCTTTCCGTCGACGGCAGGTCTGCGCCCGGCCGACCGCGCCCGCACCGTCCACACCGGCAGCCCGGTACTGCCCGCGGTGCTCGCCCTCGCTCGGACCAGGTACAGGGCGCCGCAACGGGGCGGCGCGATCGAGCTTCTGATCCTGGGCGGCAGCCAGGGGGCGCGGATCATGAGCGAGGTCGTGCCGCCGGCGCTGGCCGCCCTACCGACGCGGCTGCGCGAGATGCTGCGAGTCAGCCACCAGGCGCGTCCGGAGGATCTCCCCTCTGCCGAGGCGATCTATCGCAAAAATCGCATTCAGGCGGAGCTGCAGAGCTTTTTTGTCGACGTCCCGGAAAGGCTGGCACGAGCGCAGCTGGCCATATGCCGCGCCGGCGCCTCGACCGTGGCCGAGCTCGCCGCGATCGGCCGGCCGGCTGTGCTGATCCCCTACCCGTATGCGACCGACGATCACCAGGCCGCGAACGCCCGAGCGTTTGCGGAGGCCGGAGCCGGATGGGTCATTCCGCAACCGGAGCTACGCCCGGACACCTTGGCTCTTCACCTCGAAAATCTGTTGGGGGACCAAACGGCATTGACTGACGCTGCCCAGCGAGCCGGCGAGTTCGGCCGGCCGGACGCGGCGCGCAATCTCGCGCAGCTCGCCATTGAGCTCGCTCTGGGCTCGCGGCCGCAAGGGCGGGCGGCATGAGAGCCCTGCCGCGCTCGATCGGGCCGCTCCATTTCGTCGGCATCGGCGGGATCGGAATGAGCGGCATCGCCGAGGTATTGCACAACCTCGGCTATCGAGTGCAGGGCAGCGACCTGGCCGACAGCGCCAATGTTCGGCGGCTCATCGATCTCGGGATCCCAGTGGCTGTCGGCCACGGGGCCGCGAACCTCGGCGCCGCCGAGGTCGTCGTGATCTCCTCCGCCGTCAAGTCGGACAACCCCGAGGTTATGGCCGCCCGGGTACGCCGCATCCCGGTGGTGCGCCGCGCCGAAATGCTGGGCGAGCTGATGCGGCTCAAATGGTCGTTGGCGATTGCCGGAACCCACGGCAAGACGACGACGACATCGATGATCGGCGCGCTGCTGGAGACGGCGCAGCTCGACCCGACCGTGATCAATGGCGGCATCATCAACGCCTACGGCACCAACACGCGGTTGGGGGCGGGCGATTGGATGGTCGTCGAGGCCGACGAGAGCGACGGCACATTCACACGGCTACCGGCGACGATTGCGGTTGTCACCAATATCGACCGCGAGCATCTCGATTTTTATCAAAGCTTCGACGCATTGCGCCAAGCCTTCGAGGATTTTGTCGGCAACATCCCGTTTTACGGCTTTGCCGCGCTCTGCATCGATCATCCGGTCGTGCAGCAGATGATCCCCAAACTATCCGACCGGCGCGTTCTGACCTACGGGTTCAGCCCGCAGGCCGATATCCGCGCCGTCGATGTCCGGCTCGGACGGGAAGGCGCGCGATACGACATAGTCATATCCGATGCGCTGGCGGATCGGGGGCGCACGATCCCGGACCTATTCCTGCCAATGTTCGGCCGTCACAACGTGCAAAACTCGCTTGCTGCGGCGGCGGTCGGCGAAGCGATGGCGCTCGGTGACGACGCCTTGCGGGCCGCGCTCCACAATTTCAAGGGCGTGAAGCGCCGCTTTACCCGCACCGGCGAGTGGAATGGCGTGACCGTCATCGATGATTACGGCCACCACCCGGTCGAGATCGCGGCGGTGCTGAACGCGGCGCGCGCGATTGTCGCGGGCAAGCTGATCGCCGTCGTCCAGCCGCATCGCTTCACGCGCGTGTCCCACCTCTTCGACGGGTTCTGCACGTGTTTCAACGATGCCGATGTGGTTCTGGTCGCGGACATCTACGCGGCCGGCGAGGCGCCGATCGAGGGCATCAGCCGCGACGCTCTCGTCGCCGGGTTGATCGAGCACGGCCACCGCAGTGTCCGGCCTCTGTCTGACCCGAGCGAACTCGCCGCGCTAATCCGGGAGCTGGCGTGCCCAGGCGACATGGTAGTCTGTTTGGGCGCGGGTTCGATCACCGGTTGGGCCAACAGTTTGCCGGCCGACCTTACGGCGCTGAAGTCGCCGAGCCGCGTCGCATGATCGCTGAGCGCGAGACCCCCGCGGCGGCGTTGCTCGCGCAATTGCCCGCGCTGCGCGGGCGGCTGACGGCGAACGCGCCGATCGGCAAACAGACTTGGTTCGGCGTGGGTGGCCCGGCGGAGGTGTTGTTCCGCCCCGCCGATACTGGTGACCTCATCGTTTTTCTGTCGGCCCTTCCGGTGGAGGTTCCGGTGACCGTAATCGGAATCGGCTCGAACCTGCTGGTGCGCGACGGCGGCATTCCCGGCGTCGTGATCCGCCTCGGGCGAGGGTTCGCGGCTGTCGAGGTCGAATGCGATGAAGTGCGGGCCGGCGCGG
>Ga0209656_10002419_pt1 | contig 12072 bp, 14 predicted proteins | sample BogFormECP12_OM2_FD_188239 | JGI IMG/M metagenome (GOLD analysis project Ga0209656, IMG submission 188239) | Bog forest soil microbial communities from Calvert Island, British Columbia, Canada - ECP12_OM2 (SPAdes) (version 2) | ecosystem: Environmental > Aquatic > Freshwater > Wetlands > Bog ... | reverse complement strand
GACGATCCTCCCCTCCAGGAGCGCGGCGGCGGCCGCGCCGACGGCGTCCCGCCCCGGGAGCGCGAGCCCGGACGCGCCGATCAGGCGAGCGCTCGGGCCGCACTCCGGGCAGGCGTTCGCCTCGGCGTGGAAGCGTCTGCTGGCGGGGTCCTCGTACTCGGCGCGGCAGGCCGCACACATCCGAAAGCCGGCCATCGTCGTGAGCGGCCGGTCGTAGGGGACCCCCCGCACGATCGTGAAGCGGGGGCCGCAGCTCGTGCAGTTGATGAACGGGTAGCGATGGCGACGGTCCTGCGGGTCCATCAGCTCGGTCAGGCACTCATCGCAGGGGGCGGCGTCGGGGCTCACGAGCGCTCCCGCCTCGCCGGCGGTGCGGCTGTGGATGATCGAGAAGCCGCCGCCGCCCGACGGCGAGACCGCCACGGTGCGAATCCCCTCCACGGAGGCGAGCGGGGGCGCCTCGGCGGTCAGCCGCTCCAGGAAGCGCTCCACCGCGGCGGGATCTCCCTCGACCTCGAGCAGGACACCCTCCTGGTCGTTGCACACCCAGCCGGCGAGCCGGTGCTCGCCGGCGAGCCGGTGGGTGAACGGGCGGAAGCCCACGCCCTGCACCACGCCGTGCACGTGCGTCCGCACGCGAGTGCGAGCGTCGCTCACGCGTGTGCGGCCTCGCCGCCGGCGACGGCGGTCAACCAGCGGGCGAAGCCCTCGACGCCCTTCCCGGTGCGGGCGCTGAGGAGCATGTGCTCGACGCCGGGATTGACCCGCTCGAGGTTCTCGAGGAAACGCTCGAGCGAGAAGTCGAGGTGGGGGAGCAGGTCGATCTTGTTGACCACCACCAGCTCGCAGGTGCGGAACATGAGCGGATACTTCAGCGGCTTGTCCTCGCCCTCGGTCACGGAGGAGATCATCGCCCGGGCGTCCTCGCCGACCCGGAACTCGGCCGGGCACACAAGGTTGCCGACGTTCTCGATCACGAGCAGGTCGACCTCCCCGAGCTCCATCGCGCCGAGAGCCGAGCGAACCATGTTGGCGTCGAGATGGCACTCCCCGCCGAAGCCGGGGTCGGTGTTCAGCTGTGTGACCGGGACGTGCAGGGCCGACAGGCGATCCGCGTCGAGGGACCCCTGCACGTCGCCCTCGAGCACCCCCACCCGCAGCTCTCCGACGCCGTCGATGAGCACCCGCTCCAGCAGCGCCGTCTTGCCGGCACCCGGTGCGCTCATCAGGTTCACGACACGCACGCCGGCGCGATCGAAATCCGCGCGGTTGGCCCGGGCGATCGTCTCGTTGGCGTCGAGCAGGTCGCTCGCGACCCTCACCTTCGTGCGGTGCATGGGGCCTCCTCGACCTCGATTGACTCAACCGACAGCTGCTCGCCGTCCAACACGCTCGTCCTCCCCCCGCCACACCGCGGGCACAGGAACGAGAGCTCGTGGAGCTCCCACTCGTGGCCGCACTCACAGCGCAGGCGGGCCGGCACGAGGCGCGCCTGCAGGCGCGCCCCCTCACACACAGTTCCCCGTGCCAGGATCGCGAAGTTGAACTGCAGGGAGTCGGGAACGACCTGCCGCAGCGCTCCGATCGTGACGCTGACGAGCAGCACCGGCCGTCCCTCGGCGTGGTGGACGGCCGTCTCGAGGATCTCCCGGCCGATCGACAGCTCGTGCATCAGCTCCCCGTCCGCTCGTCCTGAGGTCTGTCCGCGGCGCGCGTCATCCCACCGGCTTCTCAGCAGATGCGGGGCAGGGGATCGCCGGCCAGCACGTCCATCACCCTGCGCCCACCGAAGGCGGTCTCGACCAGCACCATGCCCGGGGGCTCCTGGACGTCCTCGCCGATGACCGCCGCCGCCTCCCCGCCCGGAACCCCACGCAGGGCTTCCAGCGCGGCGTCGGCGGATGCGGGTGCGACGAATGCGATGAGCTTGCCCTCGTTCGCCACGTACATAGGGTCGATCCCGAGGAGCTCGCCGGCCCCCAGGACGGCCGGCGCCACGGGGACGTCGGCCTCGCTGACGACCGCCGCCACGGCCGAGGATCGGGCGAGCTCGTTCAGGGCAGAGGCGACCCCGCCTCGGGTCGGGTCGCGCATGCAGTGGAGGTCCGCGCCCGCCGCCTGCAGGAGGGCGTCGACCGCGGGCCACACCGAGCGGGTGTCGGAGCTGATCCGGGCCTCCAGCGAGAACTCCTCGCGGGCGAGCATCACCGCCATCCCGTGTTCGCCGATGGCCCCTGAGACGATGATGCGGTCACCCACCTCCAGCCCGTCGGGGGAGACATGCGAGCGGGGATCGAGGATGCCCAGACCGGTCGTGCACACATACATGCTGTCGGCGTGCCCCCGCTCCACCACCTTGGTGTCACCTGCCACCACCTGCACCCCCGCCTGCTCGGCGGCCCGCGCGATCGCCTCGACCTCGGCCTGCAGCTCCTCCGCCGGGAGCCCCTCCTCGAGCACGAGCGACAGCGTCAGGGCGAGCGGCCGGGCTCCCGACACCGCGAGGTCGTTGACCGTCCCGTTCACGGCCAGCTCGCCGATCGACCCGCCGGGGAAGCGGATCGGGCGCACCACGAAGCTGTCGGTCGTGAGCGCGAGCCCGGCGCCGTTGACCGAGACGATCCCCGCGTCCCCGAGGATCGCGAGGGCGTCGTTTGCGAGGGCGGGCAGCAGCAGCCCCTCGATCAGGGACTGCGAGGCCTTGCCGCCGGCGCCGTGGGCCATCGTGATCTGATCGTCGCGGAACCTCGCCGGCCTGGCGCGGGTGCCCTGCACGATCTCGAGGATCCGTCGCTCCCGGGCCGCCGAGCTCACACGAGCGCTCCCTCCCTGGCGTAGCGGCCGTAGTTGTAGTAGGCGGCACAGGCGCCCTCGGGCGAGACCATGCAGGTCCCGATCGGCTTCTCGGGCGTGCAGGCGGTCCCGAAAACCCGGCACTCCCAGGGCTTGATCGCGCCCCGCAGGACGTCCCCGCACTGGCACGCCGGGGGGTCGGCCACGCGTGCAGCGACGACGTCGAAGCGCCGCTCTGCATCGAGCCGCTCGTAGGAGCCCGACAGCCTCAGGGCGCTGCGGGGGATGAAGCCGAGCCCGCGCCACTCGAAGTCGTCCCTCACCTCGAACACCTCGCCCATCACCTCCAGGGCGCGGGGGTTGCCCTCCCACGACACCACCCGGCGGTACTGGTTCTCCACCTCGCACCGCCCCCCGGCCAGCTGTGCGATCAGCATCTGGATCGACTGCAGGACGTCAACCGGCTCGAAGCCGGAGATCACGAACGGCCTGCCGTGTTCGGCAGGGATGAACTCGAACGGCCGTCCGCCGACGACGGTGGCGACGTGGCCGGGGCCGACGAAGCCGTCGATCTGCAGATCGGGCGACTCGAGCAGCGCCTGCAGTGGGGGGACGATCGTGACGTGGTTGCACACGCAGGAGAAGTTCTCGATGCCGTCCGCCCTGGCACGCCTGAGCGTGAGCGCCGTCGAGGGGGCGGTCGTCTCGAAGCCGATCGCGAAGAAGACGACCTCGCGGTCGGGGTTCGCCCTCGCGATCCCCAACGCGTCAAGCGGCGAGTAGACGATCCGCACGTCCGCTCCCCGGGCCTTCGCGTCGAGCAGGCTGCCGCGGGAGCCGGGGACCCGGAGCATGTCCCCGAAGCAGGTCATGATCACCCCCGACTCGTGAGCGATTGCGATCGCGAGGTCGACTCTGCCCATCGGCAGCACGCACACCGGACATCCAGGCCCGTGGACGAGCTCGACTCCCCCCGGCAGCAGGTCGTCGATCCCGTAACGGTAGATCGTGTGGGTGTGGCCGCCGCAGACCTCCATCAGCTTGTACGTGCGGCCGGGCTCGATCAGCGCGCGGATCTCCTCGGCGAGCGCACGCCCGAGTCCGGCGTCGCGGAACTCATCGACGAACCTCATCCACCCTCCCGGGTGAGGGCCGTTCCGGCTTGCACGAGCAGCACCTCACCCCGCGAGACCGTGCCGATCAGCGCGGTGTCGACCGTGCACCGGTCGCCGCCCTCGGTGACGCAGACGGCCAACTCGCGCGGGCGGTCGATCTCGAGGACTCGCATCGCGGTCAGGGCGTCGCTGCAGGTGAGGCAGCCCGGGCCGCCGTCGGCCGCCGCTACAGGGTCGCCCACCGCCGACGCGAAATGTGGGAGGTCGTCCCTCACTCGATCGCGCTCGCTCTCAGCTCGCGAAGCTCCTGGTCGTAGTCGGCGCCCATCTGCGAGAGCAGCTCGAGCGTCGCCAGCGCCTCCTCCTCGTCGATCTTCGACAGAGCGAAGCCGACATGGATCAGAACCCATTGGCCGACGAGCGGGTCGGGCTCGCCCCCGTCCCCGTCCAGCAGGCCGACGTTGACCGTGCGCCGCACGCCGCCGACGTCCACCCGAGCCAGCCGGTTGGCCTCGTCGATGACCTCCACGACTCGGCCGGGTATGGCCAGGCACACGCTCGTCGACCTCCTGCTTGCTCGGGAAGGGGTGGTTTAGCAGTTCGCGGGACGCGCCGCTCTATGCCCCCCGGGCGCCCCCGGGGCCCCGGGGGCGGAGTCCCGGGCCGGTGCGGGCAACACCGACACCGGTTGCGGACTTGCACGGATGAAGCTCGGCGGGTGCGCTGATGAAGTGAGACGCGAGATCAGACGAGCCCGCGACGCGAGAGAACGGCCTGCCAATGCAAGAGCACCTGACGGCGACGCCCGCTGCGATCGAGATGCTCGAGCGCCTCACCGCCCACCACGGTCGGCTCACCTTCTTCCAGTCGGGGGGATGCTGCGACGGCACCTCACCGATCTGTCTGCGCGACGGGGAGCTGCCGCCGGGCCCGGGCGACCTGCTCCTCGGAGATGTCGGGGGAGCCCCCTTCTACATCGACGCGGAGCAGTACGAGCGCTGGGGTCGGCCCAGCTTCCTGATCGACGTCGGGGCGGGTCCCGCCCAGGGCTTCTCGATCTCCCTTCCCGACGGCCACTTCGTCACCCGCTCTCCGAGCGCACGGTAGGGGGCCGCGGCGATGTTCCAGGTCAGGATCCACGGCAGGGGGGGCCAGGGAGTGGTCACGGCCGCCGAGCTGCTGTCCCTCGCCGCCTTCGAGGAGGGCCGCCACGCGCAGGCGTTCCCCAGCTTCGGTTCGGAGCGGACCGGCGCCCCGGTGGTGGCCTTCTGCCGCATCGACGATCACGAGATCCGTACGCGCGAGCCGGTGTCCGAGCCGGACGCGCTGATCATCCAGGACCCGACGCTGCTGCACCAGGTGGACCTGTTCGGGGGTCTGCGCCCGGATGGCTACGTGCTGATCAACTCCGTGCGCTCCTTCGACGAGCTCGGGCTCGGGCAGTGGGTCGGCGGCTTTCGCCACGAGCGCCTGCTGACGGTCCCCGCCTCGGATATCGCGCGCGAGCACGTGGGGCAGGCGCGGCCGAACGCAGCCCTGCTCGGAGGCCTGGCCGCGTTCACCGGGATCGTGTCGGTGGACTCGGTCCTGGTGGCGATCCGGGCCCGCTTCCCGGAGAGGCTCGCCGCGGGCAACGCCGCCGCGGCCGAGGCCTGCTTCGCCTTCGTCGAGCGAGAGATCGAGGCGCCGGCCCATGCTTGAGCAGCTCGAGGGATCGCGCGCCGTCGCACGCACCGTGGCGATGTGCCGGCCCGAGGTGATCCCGGCCTACCCGATCTCGCCGCAGACGCACATCGTGGAGGCGCTGTCGGCGATGGTCAAGGACGGCGAGCTCTCTCCGTGCGAGTTCGTCAACGTCGAGTCCGAGTACGCGGCGATGTCGGTCGCGATCGGGGCGTCGGCGACCGGCGCCCGCACCTACACGGCCACCGCCAGCCAGGGGCTGCTGTACATGGCCGAGGCGCTGTACAACGCCTCGGGCCTGGGCCTGCCGATCGTGATGACCATCGCCAACCGCGCGATCGGCGCGCCGATCAACATCTGGAACGACCACTCTGACTCGATGTCGCAGCGCGACTCCGGCTGGATCCAGCTGTACGTGGAGTCAAACCAGGAGGCGGTCGACATGCACGTGTTGGCATTCCGGCTGGCGGAGGAGCTCTCGCTGCCGGTGATGGTCTGCATGGACGGCTTCATCCTCACCCATGCCTATGAGCGCATCGACCTGCCGAGCGCGCAGCAGGTGGACGGCTTCCTCCCGGCCTATGAGCCGCGCCAGGTGCTCGATCCGGCGGAGCCGGTGACGATCGGAGCAATGGTCGGCCCGGAGGCTTTCATGGAGGTCAAGTACCTCGCCCACGTCAAGCAGCTGCAGGCGCTCGAGCTGATCCCGGAGCTCTCGGCCGAGCTCACCCGGACTCTCGGCCGCGAGCAGCATGGGCTGATGCGTGAGTACCGCTGCGAGGACGCCGAGACGATCGTGGTGGCGCTCGGATCGGTCCTCGGCACGATCGAGGACGCGATCGACGAGCTGCGCGAGCGGGGCGTGAGGATCGGCGCGATCGGGATCAAGGCCTTCCGACCCTTCCCGCTGGAGGCGCTGCGAGGGGCGATCGGGCAGGCCACGCGGGTCGTCGTGATCGAGAAGGCGCTCGCGCTCGGGATCGGCGGGATCGTCGCGCAGAACGTGCGCAACGCGATCGCTCCCAGCAGCGCCCAGGTGTGCACGGTGATCGCCGGGCTCGGCGGCCGGCCGATCACCACGAGCTCCCTGTGCGGGCTGTTCGAGGATGCCGTCGCGGACCGCCTGGGGGCGATGACCTTCCTCGATCTCAACACCGAGCTGGTCGAACGGGAGCTCGAGCGAACCCGCAGTGCGCGCCGCTCGGGGCCGCACGCGGAGAACATGTTGCGGGACGTCGGCGCGATCGCCGCAGGGCCGGTGTGAGCGGGATGTCCAGCCGGCCGATCAAGTTCTACCAAGTCGGCTCTCACGCGGCCGGGAACCGTCTGCTCGATCCGGAGCTGCTCTCGGTGGCGGCCGATCCCAACCGCAGCAACTCGATCACCAAGGGACACCGCGCCTGCCAGGGATGCGGCGAGGCCCTCGGTGCGCGCTACGCACTCGACGCGGCGATGCGCGCGACCGATGGACAGCTGATCGCGGCCAACGCGACGGGCTGTCTGGAGGTGTTCTCGACCCCCTATCCGGAGTCCTCGTGGCAGATGCCGTGGCTGCACTCGCTGTTCGGGAACGCGCCGGCGGTGGCGAGCGGGATCGCGGCGGCGCTGAAGGCGAAGGGCCGCAGCGACGTGCGCGTGGTTGGACAGGGCGGCGACGGCGGCACGGTGGACATCGGCCTGGCATGCCTGTCGGGGATGTTCGAGCGCAACGACGACGTGCTCTACATCTGTTACGACAACGAGGCGTACATGAACACCGGCGTCCAGCGCTCGGGCTCGACCCCGCCGGCCGCGCGCACGATGACCACCCAGGCGGTCGGGTCGGAACCGGGGAACCCGTTCGGGCAGGGGAAGAACCTGCCGCTGATCGCGATGGCGCACGAGATTCCCTATGTCGCCACGGCCACCGTGGCCGACCTGCGCGACCTCGAGGCCAAGGTCGAGCGCGCCATGGGCATGCGGGGCGCCCGCTACCTGCACATCCTCGTCACCTGTCCGCTCGGCTGGAGCTCCGCGGCAGGGGAGACGATCAAGGTGGCCCGCCTGGCCACGGAGACCGGGCTGTTCCCCGTGTTCGAGGCCATCGACGGCGAGGTCAGCGCCGTCTCCAAGATCCGCCATCTCCGGCCCGTCGAGGAGTACCTCGAGCTGCAGGGCCGCTACCGCCACCTCTTCCAGCCCGAACGCCGGGTGGACGTGCTCGCGCACATCCAGGCGATCGCCGACCGCAACATCGCCCGATACGGGCTCCTGTGATGGACAAGCCGTTCGCCATAACACTCGACGTGGGCTCGAGCCTTGCGAACAAGACCGGAGCCTGGCGGGACGAACGCCCCGTGTACGTCGAGCGCATGCCGCCCTGCAACGAGGGATGCCCGGCGGGCGAGAACATCCAGCAGTGGCTCTATCATGCCGAGGGCGGCGACTACGAGGCGGCCTGGCGGCAGATCATGCTGGACAACCCCCTGCCGGCCGTGATGGGCCGCGTCTGCTACCACCCGTGCACCGCTGTCTGCAATCGGGCGCAGCTCGACGAGGCGGTGGGCATCAACTCCGTCGAGCGCTTCCTCGGCGACGAGGCGATCGAGCACCGCTGGAAGCCCGAGGTCACTGCGGAGCGGTCGGGCCGCCGCGTGCTGGTTGTCGGGGCGGGCCCCTCGGGCCTGTCGGCGGCCTACCACCTCACGAGGCTCGGCCACGAGGTGGAGATCCACGACGCGGGACCGCTCGCCGGCGGCATGATGCGCTTCGGCATCCCCGCCTACCGCCTCCCCCGCGATGTCCTGGACGCGGAGATCCAGCGGATCCTCGATCTCGGCGTCAGTCTCCACTGCTCGAGCAACGTCACCGACATCCTCCAGACGATGACCGAGGGCGACTTCGACGCCGCCTTCCTGGCCGTCGGGGCGCACATCGCAAGGCGCGCCTACATCCCGGCGGGGGAGGCTGCACACATCCTCGACGCCGTCTCGATGCTCCGCGGCGTCGCCAGCGGGGAGAAGCCGCTGCTCGGGCGACGCGTGGTCGTCTACGGCGGAGGAAACACGGCGATGGATGCCGCCAGGACGGCCAAGCGGCTCGGGGCCAGCGACGCGATCGTCGTCTACAGGCGCAACCGCGAGCGGATGCCCGCCCACGACTTCGAGGTCCAGGAAGCCCTCGAGGAGGGCGTGGTGATGAAGTGGCTCTCGACCATCAGGCAGGCCGGCGACGGCGCTGTGGTGCTCGAGCGTATGGAGCTCGACGACACCGGCTTTCCGCAGCCCACGGGCGAGCTAGAGGAGCTCGACGCCGACTCGGTCGTTCTGGCGCTGGGCCAGGAAGCGGACCTCTCGCTGCTGGACGGGGTGCCCGGCCTGGAGATCGAGGACGGGGTGGTGAAGGTCGCCCCGAACATGATGACCGGCCACCCCGGGATCTTCGCCGGCGGCGACATGGTGCCGGCTGAGCGTACGGTGACCGTCGGGGTGGGCCACGGCAAGAAGGCGGCGCGCAACATCGACGCCTGGCTGCGCGGCCGGGAGCTCGCCTCCGCCGCCCGCCATGAGCCGGCGGACTTCGAGCTGCTGAACACCTGGTACTACTCCGACGCGCCGAAGACGGTCGCCCCGCGACTGGACGCGATTCGCCGCCAGTCGAGCTTCGCCGAGGTCCAGCTCGGCCTCGACGAGCAGAACGCCCTGTTCGAGGCACGCCGCTGCCTGTCGTGCGGCAGCTGCTTCGAATGCGACAACTGCTACGGCCTGTGCCCCGACAACGCCGTCGTCAAGCTCTCCGCGGGCGATCGCTACGAGATCGACTACGACTATTGCAAGGGCTGCGGCATCTGCGCGACGGAGTGCCCGTGCGGGGCGATCGCGATGGAGCCCGAGCCGAGCTGAGCGGGGGCGCACGAGCCGGGGCCCGGCAGGTCCCCCGGGGCTCCGCCCCCTGTGGCTCCGCCCGCCGGGGGTCCGCCGGCCGGGGGTCCGCCGGCCGGGGGTCCGCCCCTAGCCGATCTCGATCGCGCGCATGGTGTGCTCATCGGGGAGCTTGTCGAGGACGCCCATCAGGATGTCCCGCTCGGGGGCCTGTCCCCGCTGGAGGTCGTCGCGGAGTACGCTCACCGCGGTGTGGGTGATCTTCATCTGAGGGGGATTCAGGGTGAGGGTCAGCCGGCCTTCGTCGTCGGGCGGATCCTCGAGGCCTTCGATCACCTCGCGAGCGAGGCGGCGGATGACGGGCTCGTGGGCCTCGTCCTTGATCAGCAGGCGCAGCGCGCGCGCCGTGTAGATCACCTCCTGCTCGTCGAGGAAGAGGTGATAATCGGGCTCTGAGGATTCGGTGGGGTCGCTCACGGAGAGCAACAGGCTACAGCCTCACCGCGGCGCGGAAACGGCGGCAGGGTGCTCGGCACGAGGCCCTCGGGCATAAGCTTCCGCGGCGATGGATCCCGAGGCCCCGCCCCTTCGCCTGTCCGTCCTGGACCAGTCCCCGGTCGCGGAGGGCTCGACCGGCGGGCAGGCGCTGCAGAACACGATCGACCTCGCACGCCTGGCCGACGGGCTCGGCTACCACCGCTACTGGGTGGCCGAGCACCACGGAGGGCCGATGCTCGCCGGACCGAGCCCCGAGGCGCTCGTCGGGCCGATCGCCGCGGCCACGAGCGGCATCCGGGTGGGCAGCGGCGGCGTGATGCTTCCCCACTACAGCCCGTTCAAGGTCGCCGAGACCTTCAGCCTGCTCGCGGGGCTGTTTCCGGGTCGGATCGACCTCGCACTCGGGCGGGCGGCAGGCACCGATCCGCTGACGACCTTCGCCCTGCAGCGCGACCGCCGCCAGGCCGCCCCGGACGACTTCCCCCAGCAGCTTGCCGAGCTCCTCGCCTACCTGCACCGGAGCTTTCCCGCCGACCATCCCTTCGCCCGCCTCGCCGACACCCTGCCCGGAAGACCCGAGCTGCCCTCGCCCTGGCTGCTCGGGTCCTCTCAGCAGAGCGCCCTGTGGGCGGGGGAACTGGGGCTGCCGTACGCGTTCGCCGACTTCATCAACGCCGATGGGGCCGCGATCGCGGCGGTCTACCGCGAGCGCTTCCAGGCCCACGGGCACACCGGGGTGGCCCCGCAGACGGCGGTCGGCGTGTGGGTCATCTGCGCCGACACCGACGAGGAGGCCAGGCGCCTCGCCTCCAGCGGGCGGATGGCCTTCACGCTGCTGCGACGTGGCTCGCTGATCGCCGTGCCGCCGCCCGAGAAGGCGCTCCGGTTCCTGGCCGCGGAGCCCTCCGACGGCTCGTCGGGGCGCCCCGGACGCCGCGTGGTGGTGGGCTCGCCGGAGAACGTGCGGGAGCAGCTCGAGGGGGTCGTGGAGAGCTACCGGGCGGACGAGGTGATAGCGGTCAACATCACCTACGAGCACGAGGCCCGCAGGCGGTCCTACGAGCTGCTCGCCGAGGTCTTCGAGCTGCCTCCCCGGGCGCCCTCCGAGACCCGGGGCGAGAGGGCTCCGGAGCTTCCCGGCTGAAGCCATCGGCGCGACGGGTGGGGGCTTTTCTCGAGTCCTGCAAAGAGAGACTTCTTCTACGCCCGTCACGGCTCCCGCGTCGTGGAGGAGCTGAGACTCCTGCGCGGCCCGAGCATGTGGAAGATGTGGCGTGAGCCGCGCGGCTGAGCCGGCGGCCGCTGCCCACTTCGAGTATTGTTAACAACATGGCTAACGATGCTGTGCTCGACCGGGCGTTTGCGGCGTGCTCCCACCCGATCCGCCGGGGCATTCTCGAACGGCTCGCCGGGAAGGAGCTGAGCGTGGCCGAGGCGACGGCGGAGTTCGGCGTCTCCAAGCCGGCGATCAGCAGGCATCTGAAGGTGCTCGAGGAGGCGGGGGCGATCGTGCGGGTGATCGACGGTCGCACCCACCGGCTGCGGATCGCCGAGGACTCGCTCGTGGAGGCCGAGAGTTGGCTGACGAGTCACCGCGAGCTGTGGGAGCGCAAGCTGGACGTGGTGGAGGAGTATCTGAGCGAGCAGCGCCAGAGAAGACCGAGAAGGGAGACGACGTGACTGAGACCGACGCAGCGACGCTCCGCCTGCAGCGCACCTTCGACGCCCCGGCGGAGGAGGTCTTCGACGCATGGACCAGCCCGGAGGTGCTCCGGCGGTGGTGGGCGAGCGGGCCGGCCTGGGTGACCCCCCTCGCCGAGGTCGATCTCCGGGTCGGGGGCGCCTACAGGCTCACGATGGAAGACCCTCGAGAGGGCTCCCGCCACACGGTCCGGGGGGAATACAGAGAGGTGCGCCGTCCGGTCCGGCTCGTGTACACGTGGGCGTGGGAGCAGGACGATGGGAGCACCGGCCCGACGAGCACGGTGGCGGTGGAGTTCCGCGAGGAGGGTGAGCGGACGACGGTCCTCATCGAGCACGAGGGCCTCGACTCGCAGCAGTCACGCGATCGGCACGGGATCGGGTGGACCGGTTGCCTGGAGAGTCTCGAGCAGCGGTCTTCG
>Ga0209656_10002418_pt1 | contig 12076 bp, 12 predicted proteins | sample BogFormECP12_OM2_FD_188239 | JGI IMG/M metagenome (GOLD analysis project Ga0209656, IMG submission 188239) | Bog forest soil microbial communities from Calvert Island, British Columbia, Canada - ECP12_OM2 (SPAdes) (version 2) | ecosystem: Environmental > Aquatic > Freshwater > Wetlands > Bog ... | reverse complement strand
GTGATCCCGGCGCCCCTAGACTGAGAACTCCTTTCTTTTTGCCCCGACCGCGCAGTCCAGCAACCCTGCACCATCAAAAAGAAAAGAGTTCTGAGGGGCGCTATGCGCCGCACGCTGATCGTCACCAACGACTTCCCGCCCCGGCAGGGCGGCATCCAGTCGTTCGTGCACTCGCTCGCCCTCCGGCTGCCCGCCGACAGCCTGACCGTCTACGCGCCGAAGTGGGAAGGCGCGGCGGAGTTCGACCGCGGGCAGCCGTTCGAGGTCGTCAGGCATCCGACGTCGCTGATGCTCCCGGTCCCCTCGGTTACCCGCCGCGCCGTCCACCTCGCCAAGACGAGGAACGCCGGGGCGGTGATCTTCGGCGCCGCCGCCCCGCTCGGCCTGATCACGCCCGCCCTCCGCCGGGCCGGCGTCACCAGGGCGGTCGCGATCACGCACGGGCACGAGGCGGGCTGGGCGGCCCTGCCGGGCGCCCGGGCCCTGCTGCGCCGCATCGGCGACGAGACCGACGTGGTCACCTACCTCGGGGAGTACTTCCGGGTGCGGCTGTCCCGCGCGCTCTCGCCGCCCGCCGCCGACCGCATGGTCCGCCTGGCGCCCGGGGTGGACGTGGCCAGCTTCCGGCCCGACCCCGCCGCGGGAGCGGCGATCAGGGAGCGCTACGGCCTGGCGGGCCGCCCCGTCGTGGTCTGCGTGTCCCGCCTGGTGCGCCGCAAAGGCCAGGACACGCTGCTCAAGGCCTGGCCGCGGGTCCTGGACAAGGTCCCCGACGCAGCGCTCCTGATCGTCGGCTCCGGACCGTACTCAGCCGCTCTCCAGCAGTTGGCCGAACGAACTCGGCTGACTCCCGCCGTCCACTTCACCGGCTCGGTCCCGTTCGCCGAACTGCCCGCCCACTACGCGGCAGGCGACGTCTTCGCCATGCCGTGCCGGACCAGGCGCGGCGGGCTCGACGTGGAGGGGCTGGGCATCGTCTACCTGGAGGCGTCGGCCGCCGGGCTGCCGGTGGTCGGCGGCGACTCCGGCGGCGCGCCGGACGCCATCCTGGACGGCGAGACCGGCTACGTCGTGCCCGGCACGGACACCGGCGCGCTCGCCAGCAGGCTCGTGTCGCTGCTGACCGATCCGGCCGGCGCCCGGGCGATGGGGGAGAAGGGCCGGGCCTGGGTAGAGCGCGACTGGACCTGGGACCAAACCGCCGTCCGCCTCCGCGCCATCATCGACGCGCGTTAATAGTTAACGATATCGTTAACTATTAACGGGAGACCTAAGAGTAGAGGGCGTCTATCTCGCCGGCGAACTCCTTGGCCAGTACCGACCGGCGGATGCCCAGCTTGGCCGACAGGTGGCCCTGCTCCTGGGTGAAGTCCACGTCGAGCACCCGGAACCGCCTGATGGACTCGGCCCGGGAGACCGCCTTGTTCGCGTCGTCCACGGCGGCCTGGATGTCCGCGAGCAGGTCAGGGTCGTTGCGCAGGTCGGCGACGGTACCGTCGGCGGGCTTACCGTGCTTCTCCTTCCACGGGCCGAACGCCTCGGGGTCTATCGTGATCAGCGCGGCGACATAGGGCCGCCCGTCGCCGACCACCATGCACTGGCTGATCAGCGCGTGGGTGCGCAGCCGGTCCTCGAGCAGCGAGGGGGAGACGTTCTTGCCGCCGGCGGTGACGATTATCTCCTTCTTGCGGCCCGTGATCCGCAAGAAGCCCTCGTCGTCGAGCTCGCCGATGTCGCCGCTGCGATACCAGCCGTCGGGGGTGAAGCTGTCCGCGCTGGCCTGGTCATTGCGCCAGTAGCCGGGGAAGACCGTCTTGCCCTTGATCAGCACCTCGCCGTCGTCGGCGATCCGCACGCTCACGCCGGGGATTGGCAGGCCGACGGTGCCGATCTTCTGCCGGTCCGGGCGGTTCACCGACACGGCGGCGGTGGTCTCGGTCAGCCCGTACCCCTCCAGCACGGTGACGCCGGCGCCGCGGAAGAAGTGCCCGAGCCGCTCGGCCAGCGCGGCGCCGCCGGAGACGGCGTACTGCGCGTTGCCGCCGAGCGCCGCGCGCAGCTTCCCGTAGACGAGCCGGTCGAACAGGGCGTGCTCGGCGCGCAGCCTCAGGCCCGGGCCGCCGGGCCGGTCGAGCGCCTCGCTGTAGGCGACGGCCGTCCGCGCGGCGCGGCCGAAGATCTTGCCCCTGCCCTCGCTGGCCGCCCGCTGCTCCGCGCCGTTGTAGACCTTCTCGAACACGCGCGGCACGGCAAGCACGAACGTGGGCTTGAACGAGGCCAGGTCGGGGAGCAGGTCGTTCATGTCCGGGCAGTGCCCCAGGACCAGGCCGGACTCCAGGCAGCCGACCTCGATGATGCGCGCGAACACGTGCGCCAGCGGCAGGAACAGCAGCGTGCTCGCCCCGGCCACATCGTGAATCGCGGCGAGCGGCCCCATGAACGCGTTGCGCACATCGGCGAGCAGGTTCTCGTGCGTGAGCTGGCAGCCCTTCGGCCGGCCGGTCGTCCCCGAGGTATAGATGACGGTGGCCAGGTCGGCGGCCTTCGCGGCCTTGGACCGTTCGGCCAGGTTCTCGTCGCTGACGCCGGTGCCGTCCTCGGCCAGCTTGGCCAGGTCCGGGCTGATCCGCCACAGGTGCTCCAGCGCCGGCAGCCGGTCACGGGCGTCGGTGATCACCTGCTCGAACCCGTCGGTCTCCGCGATGACGGCGCGGGCCGCGGAGTCCGACAAGATCCACTCCGCCTGCTCGGCGGACGAGGTCTCGTAGATCGGCACCACGACGGCGCCGGCCGTCCATACCGCGTAGTCGGCCAGCGTCCACTCGTATCCGGTGTGCGACATGATCGCCACCCGGTCGCCGGGGACGATGCCGGCCGCGATCAGGCCCTTGGCGAGCGCGTGTACCTCGTCCCTGAACTGGCTGGTGGTGACGTCCTCCCAGGCGCCGCCCGCTACCTTGCGGCGCAGCGCGACAGCTTGCGGCTGCTCCGCCGCGCGGCGGGTGACCATGTCGGCTAGGCTCGCCGAGACCGGGATCTCCGCCAGCGCCGGAATGCTGTACTCGCGCACGACTCTCTCCTCTTCGCCATGCCGCCCTGGATGACGCCGGTATCAAGCCTAGCCAACCGGATCGCACCACGTCCCTACTGGCCAGTAGCTTTTTCGGGAGTGCGGGGGGCGTCCCCCGCGACCCAGCAGAGCCTTTTATGTTGATCTCATGCGAGTCCACGTGGTGAGCGACGTGCACGGCAGCGCCGACGCGCTGGCCGCCGCCGGATACGGCGCGGACATGCTGATCTGCCTGGGCGACCTGCTGCTCTTCCTGGACTACGCGGATCACACGCAGGGGATATTCGCCGAGCTCTACGGGGCCGAGAACGCCAGGGAGTACATCGACCTGCGTACCGCGCGGCGGTTCGACGAGGCCAGGCAGCTGACAGCGGGCATCGCCGCCCGGCTTGTCGCCGACAACGGGACCGACATGCGGACGCTGACCGAGCGGGCGATCAGGCGGCAGTACGCGGCGCTGTTCGGCGCGCTGGCCGAGCCGGCCTACCTGACCTACGGCAACGTGGACATGCCGCGGGTATGGAACGGGTACCTCAAACCGGGTCACCACGTTCTCGACGGCGGGCGCGCCGAGGTCGGCGGCTTCACGTTCGGGTTCGCCGGAGCGGGCCTGATCTCCCCTTACCGCACGCCGAACGAGATCCCCGAGCCCGAGTTCGCCGCCAAGCTAGACGCCGTGGGAACGGTCGACGTGCTGTGCACGCACATACCGCCGGCCGTCCCCGAACTGCTCTACGACACGGCCGCCCGGCGGATGGAGACCGGCAGCGCGGCGCTGCTCGAGGTGATCCGGCGGACGCAGCCGAGGTACGCGCTCTTCGGGCACGTGCACAACCCGCTCGCGCGGCGGGTGCGGGTCGGCCGCACCGAGTGCGTCAACGTCGGCCACTTCCGCGCCACGCGCGTGCCGTTTGTGGTGGACCTGGAGAGGTAGCGTTACATGTATGAGCGACCCAGCGCGTGACCCGATCGGCGATCTCCAGAAGTGGCTAATGAAGGCCGGGGCGCGCAGCCTCGGCAGGGAGGTCGCGGGCAAGGTCAAGTCCACGATCGGCGGTGGCGACAGCAAGAACCACGCCGACGTCTGGGAGACCGCGACGACCGAGGCCCCGGGCGACGAGCCGCCAGAGTGCCAGTGGTGCCCGATCTGCCGGGCGGCGCGCAAGTACCGGGACTCGGGCGGCACGAGCGCCGGGCTGGGCTCGCAGCTGGCGGGCGTCGGGGACACGCTGGCGGGGCTCGCCCAGGACGCGTTCGGCCTGTTCGAGGCGGCCATGCGAGCGCAGCAGCAGCAGCGCCCAGCAACCATGCCTGGGGCGCCGGACACCGCCGGTAACACCGCGGCTAACGCCGACGCGGGCAAGGGCTCAGACTACGGCACCGTCGTCGGGCCCGGAGTCGCGTGGCCCACGGCTGTCCATGCGGAACACGAGGACGGCGAAACCGCCGACGAAGGCAGCGACCGCGAGGAAGGCGGCGAGACCGGAGACGTTCCAGCCGACAGCGGTGGCGATGAGCAGGTAGAGGGGTCCGCCGAATAGCGCGAGCCACGCGCCCTTCGTCACCGGGTCGAGCCTGGGCAACGGCGGGGGCGACGGCGGCACGAAGTGCTCCTCGGCGCTGTCCGCCGGCTTCGGCGCGTCCCGCGGGCCGAGCGCGCCGCCGAGCCGGGGCCACGGCTGGTCGGGCGTCGAGGGCAGGCCTGCGGGGTTGGCCGGCGGCCCGGAGGGGTTGGCCGGCGGCTCGGCCGGGAGGGCGTCAGGCACCGCCGGCGTGACCCGGACCGGCGGGCCGGCCAGGCTCTCGCGTTCCGGCCAGGGCACGTCACCGCCCGCGCCGCCGGGCTCGGGCGCGTCGAACCGTGCGACCAGGTCCAGCCAGACGGCCTCTTCGCCGTCGCCGCCTGCCGCGTTGCCGCTCGTGCCGCCGGGCACTTCCCCCTCATCCACTGTCCGTCCTTACACCCTCTTCTCCGCAGCGCTGTGCTTCCTGATGAACGCTAGCGTTCCCTCGAAGATTACCGGCGCGTCGTTATCGAGCGTCGCGACGTGGTAGCTGTCTTCCAGCGGGCGCACCTCCGCGGCGGGCAGCGCGGCCGTCAGCGCCCGCATGCTGGCGGGTCCGACCACGTGGTCGACCGTGGACCGGTACACGAGCAGCGGCTGGGTCACTTCGGGCAGGTGCTGGGAGGTGAGCTTCCACAGCGCGGGCAGCGTGGCGGCCGCCTTCACCGGGACGCGCTTGTAGCCGCCCTCGTTACCGCCGGGTTTCTTGATGTCGCCCGCGATGCCGGGCAGCGACGGGATCACGTGCTTGAGGACGGGCGCCAGCAGGAACAGCCGGGTATCCGGCGCCAGCGAGGGGTTGACCACGACGAGGCCGCTGACCTTGGGCCCTTGCGTCTGCGCCAGCCGCAACGCCAGGCAGGCGCCCATGGACAGGCCGGTTACGAAGACCTGCTCGCAGGAGCCGCTGAGCTCGGCGAAGGCTTCCTCGGCCGCGCCGTACCAGTCCTGCCAGCGGGTCCGGCCCAGGTCCTGCCAGGTGGTCCCGTGCCCGGGCAGCAGCGGTGCGCGCACCGTCAGGCCGGCCGCCGCCAGGTACTCCGCCCACGGGCGGACCGTTCTCGGGCTGCCGGTGAAGCCGTGACAGACGAGGACGCCGACGGGCCCGCCGTCGGCGGCGTACGGCTCGGCACCGGGCTGGACGGAGACGGCGAAGCCGGGGGCGGACGGCGCAGGGGACATGACTCGCATCGTCGCATGCCGGATGGGTGTGGCGCACCCTCCGTTCTGGATAACTGTGAAACCCGGCCGCTCGATGGGGGCCGCTGACCGTCAGACGTGCGACGATGTTTACGTGTTCTACTGGGTAGTCAAGTACACGCTGGGCATGACGCTGAAAGTCGTCTTCCGGCCCTGGTCGCGCGGGCGGAAGAACATGCCCAGGCGGGGGCCGGTCATCCTCGCCAGCAACCACCTGTCCTTCGCGGACCATTTCTTCGGTGCGCTGCCGCTGCCGCGCAAGGTGGTGTTCCTCGCCAAGGCGGAGTACTTCACCGGCCGGGGGATCAAAGGCTGGGCGAGCAAGGCGTTCTTCGGCGGTGTCGGGGCGGTCCCGATCGACCGGACCGGCGGCGAGGCCAGCGAGCGCGCGCTGCGGTCCGGGCTGCGGGTGCTGGCCGACGGGAACGTGCTCGGCATCTACCCGGAGGGCACGCGGTCGCCGGACGGGCGGCTGTACAAGGGCAGGACCGGCGTGGCCCGGCTGGCCCTGGAGTCCCGGGCGCCGGTGGTGCCGTGCGCCATGATCGACACCTTCGAGTTCCTGCCACCCGGCTCGTTCCGGCCGCAGCCGCGGATCCGCCCGGGAGTGATCTTCGGCGAGCCACTGGACTTCTCCCAGTACTACGGACAGGAGTCGGACCGTGCCGTGCTGCGCACGGTGACCGACGAGATCATGCAGGAGATCCAGAAGCTGTCCGGGCAGGAATACGTCGATATTTATGCCAAACAGGCGAAAGATCAGCTCCAGCCGCCCGCCGCGGAATCGGAGTTATGGTGAATCCCGCGCAGTTACCTCATGTTATTCCGGGGTCCATCACACGCGCGCTTCCGGCCGCTAGGCTTGGCATATGCGAGTGGGAGTGCTTACCGGCGGCGGCGATTGCCCAGGGCTGAATGCCGTCATCCGCGCCGTGGTGCGCAGGGGGATCCAGGAGTTCGGCCTGGAGTTCGTAGGGTTCCGTGACGGCTGGCGTGGTCCGCTTGAGGCGGACACGATGCCGCTGGACGTGAACGCGGTGCGCGGCATCCTGCCGCGCGGGGGGACCATACTCGGCTCGTCGCGGACGAATCCGTTCAAGGAGAACGGTCCCGGGCGCAACGGCGTCGAGCGGATCAAGGACAACCTGGCCGGCCTGGGCGTGGACGCGCTCGTGGTGATCGGCGGGGAGGACACGCTGGGCGTGGCGGCGCGGCTGTACGACGAGGGGATTCCCGTCGTCGGCGTGCCCAAGACCATCGACAACGACCTGGGCGCGACTGACTACACGTTCGGCTTCGACACCGCGGTGAACATCGCCATGGAGGCGATCGACCGGCTGCACACCACCGCGGAAAGCCATCACCGGGCCCTGATCATCGAGGTCATGGGCAGGCACGCGGGCTGGATCGCGCTGCACGCCGGGCTGGCCGGCGGCGCGAACGTGATCTTGATTCCGGAGCGCCCGTTCGACATCGACAAGGTGTGCGCCTACGTGGAGCACCGGTTCCAGACCCGGTACGCCCCGATCGTGGTCGTCGCCGAGGGCGCGCACCCGACGAACGAGGACCTGTCCCTCGCGACGGGCCAGCTCGACGCCTTCGGCCACGTCCGGCTCGGCGGCGTCGGACAGCTGCTCGCCGACGAGATCGAGAAGCGGACGGGCAAGGAAGCCCGCTACACGGTGCTCGGCCACATCCAGCGCGGCGGCACGCCGACCGCCTTCGACCGGGTGCTGGCGACGCGGTTCGGGCTGCACGCGGTGGCGGCGGTGCACGAGGAGGCGTTCGGCACGATGGTGGCGCTGCGCGGCACCGAGATCGTGCGCGCCCCGCTGGCGGAGGCCACCCGCGAGCTCAAGCTAGTCCCCGCGGAGCGCTACGCCGAAGCTGAGGTCTTCTTCGGCTAACGTCGGCGGCCGCACACCATGTCAAGTTCCGCCCCTTCCTCCAGGGCGGAACTGGCTGCGGTCACCCTCGCACATTCTCAGACCGCGAGAACCAATCGGCACTTATGGCGCAAGTCCGGCATTCTGCGGGTCGTTTTGTCCTATTTTGGACCCCGGACTTGCGCCATAAGTCGGCGGGAGTGTCCACTATTTGAGACATCCTCTTCCCGCGCCTGTCCCGCCAGTCGCGCCACTCACGCGGGTCCCGCCGGTCCCTCCCGGGCCGGGTCCCTCCCGGGCCGGATCCCTCCCGGGCCGGGTCAGTCTCCTGCTCGCATAGACCCCTTGCGCCCACGACTCGTCAGCGTATACTCGTCTACGAGTACTTCACAACGAGTCCTCGGCCACGAGAACTCGGGGACGAGCGGCAGCACGGCCCAAAGCACGCAGGCAGGAGGCGCGTCCGAGATGGCGAAGCGGCGGAAGGTGAGCAACTTGCTCGCGCTCGCGCTCCTGTCGCTGCTGGCGCAGCAGCCGATGTATCCGTACGAGATGGCCCAGACGCTGCGGGTACGCGGCAAGGACAAGACGATCAAGATCAACTGGGGCTCGCTCTACACGGTCGTGCAGAACCTTCAGAAGTACGGCTACATCGAGGAAGTCGGCATCGACCGGGAGGGCAGGCAGCCCGAGCGGACCACCTACCAGATCACCGACCAGGGCAGGGCCGAGCTCCGCGACTGGCTGCGCGAGCTGCTCAGCGTGCCGGACAGCGAACCGTCCCCGTTCATGGCCGCGCTCTCGGAGGGCGGCATCCTGCCGCCAGCCGAGATAGTCGAACTGCTCACCAAGCGGCTCACGACCCTGGACAAGGACAACAGCGCGCAGGAAGCGGACCTGAGGACGTGGACAGAGCGCCTGCCCCGGGTGCTGCTCGTCGAGGCGGAGTACCAGCTCGCCATGCGCCTCGCCGAGGCCAACTGGGTCCGCGGCCTCCTGCGGGAGATCGTCGAGGGCACCATCAGCGGCATCGACGCCTGGCGGCGGATGCACGAGACCGGCGAGCTGCCCGAGGAGTTCGTCGAACTCGACAAGCTGGCGCGGCAGGAATGGTTCGCAGGCGAAGGAGACGACCCAACGAACAACACGTAAACGACCCCGGCCTGGTGCGCCAACACCAGGTGGCCGGGGTCGCAACCTCACCACCAGTCCCGTTGCTAACAACGGAGTCCAGCGGATAAAGGCCCAACCAACATTCTAGCCGGACTCCTCCTTGCGGGACTGAACGCAACGACCAGTCACAATGAGGAGCTACCAGCATGTACTCCATCGAGGCACGCGGCCTCGTCAAGACCTACCCCCTGCCAGGCAAGCAACAGGGCAAGCAACAGGGCAAGCAACAGGGCAAGCAGCAAGGGAAAAAGAAGGCCCGCCTCAAGGCGCTCGACGGCCTGGACCTCAGCGTCCCCGCCGGAACCGTCTTCGCCCTCGTCGGCCCGAACGGTGCCGGCAAGACCACCACCGTCAAGATCCTCACCTCCCTGGCCATCCCCGACACGGGCCAGGCCTCGGTCGAGGGCGTCGACGTCCTCGCCAGCCCAGCGAAGGCCCGGCGGGAGATCGGCGTCGTCGCGCAGCGTTCCGGCGCCGACCCGATGGCCACCGGCCGGGAGAACCTGATCCTGCAAGGCCACCTGTACGGCATGGCCACCAAGGCCGCCAGGACCAGGGCCGACGAGCTCCTCGAGCACTTCCAGCTCGATGACGCCGCCAGGCGCTTCGTCCGGACCTACTCCGGCGGCATGCAGCGCCGGCTGGATGTCGCGCTCGGCCTGATGCACCACCCGAAGGTGCTGTTCCTCGACGAGCCCACCACCGGCCTGGATCCGGAGTCGAGGACGGCGATGTGGCAGGAGATCGGCCGCCTGGCGGCGGTCGACAAGATGACCGTCTTGCTCACCACCCACTACCTGGAAGAAGCCGACCGGCTGGCGGGCCGTGTCGCCATCGTCGACCACGGCCGGGTGGTGGCCGAAGGCGAGCCCGAGCAGCTCAAGCAGGAGCTCAAGGGCGACGTCATCCACGCGGAGCTGCCAGCAGACGCCGACCCGCGGCGAGCGGAACAGGCGCTCAGCGGCATCCCGGCCGTCCGGGACGTCTACGTCGCCGACGGCAGCGTGTCCGCGCGCGCCGACGACGGGGCCGCGGCCGTCCCCGCGGTCCTCGCCAAGCTCGCGGCCGCAGGGATCCCCGCGAAATCCGTGGCCGTCGCCCGCCCGTCCCTGGACGAGGTCTACCTGCGATACGCCGGCCGCCGCTACACGGAGGTAACAGTCTGATGGCCACCACGACGCTCGAAAGGCCGGTCGCGGCCGCCCCCGCTCCCGCCGCCGCCCCGCTGTCCGACACCTGGTACCTGACCGGCCGCAAGCTCCACGCGCTCGTCCGCCAGCCCTGGGTGCTGGCGTTCAGCGTGATACAGCCGGTGATCTGGCTGTTCCTGTTCGGCGAGCTGTTCCACAAGATCATCGACATCCCCGGGTTCGGCTACACCGGGTCTTACCTCGCCTACCTGGTCCCCGGCATCGTCGCGATGAACGCGATGTCCGGCAACATGTGGGCGGGCATGTCGATGATCGAGGAGATCGAGCGCGGCACGCTCAACCGCTTCCTCGTCACCCCGGCCAGCCGGATGGCGATCATGAACGCGAGCGTGGCCGAGCAGGCGGTCACCACCACCGTGCAGACCCTGATCATCGTCGTCCTCGGCTACATCGGCGGCGCCCGCTACTCCGGCGGCGCGCTCGGCATGGTGGTGCTCATCCTGGCCGCCATCCTCATCGGCGTCCTGTGGGGCGCGCTGTCCAACATGACCGGCATGCTCCTCCGCTCCCGCGAGGCGATCATCGGCGTCTACACGTTCTTCATGCTGCCACTGATGTTCTTGTCCTCGGCGTTCATGAAGCAGAGCTTCCTGCCCGGCTGGATGCAAGCGATCGCCAACTGGAACCCGCTGAACTGGGAGGTTGAGATCGGCCGTTCGGCCATGTCGGCGAACCCCGACTGGTCCGCCATCGCCATCCGCGGCGCCGGCCTGCTCGTCCTGGCGGTCATCGCCGTGGTCATCTCGGTGCGAACATTCCGTTCGTACGCCAAGAACGTGTAGCAAAACGCGCGGCACCGAGGCGCTACCGTCCCTTCTTATCCAGAACGGACGGTGGCGCCTCTACGCCGTCAAACCCGTCCGCGCCGCCGTGACCACCACGGTGATGTAGTGCATCGTGAAGCCGCCGCCCGCCTTGTCCACGGCGAGGCCAATGCCCGCCAGCAGTTCCGCCAGCTTGTCCGGCGCCATCAGGTTGTGGCCGCCGAAGGTCGGCAGCTGGTCCAGCCAATCGTCGCGGGTGTAGGGCCGATCCCAGTCGAACTGCCACGTTTCCGGGTCGCCGAAGCCGCCCGACTGGCGCATCCCGCCGGCGGCGGTGCGGCCCATCGTGAGGTACGTGTCGATGGCGGCCCGCGCCCAGGGATTGAACGGCAGGCCGGGCTGGACCTCGCGGTACACCTCGCCGAAGGCCGCGGCGAGGCCGTCCGGCAGCTGCGCCGCGTTCCAGAAGACGGCCAGCCGGCCCCCGGGACGCAGCACCCGCGCGGCCTTGGCGGCACCGGCGACCGGGTCCACCCAGTGCCAGGCCTGCCCGGCGATGGCCGCGTCGAAATCCCGCCCGGCGCTGTCCCAGGCCTCGATCGTCGACACCTCGACGTCGAGGCCGCTTCGCCGGGCGAGTTCGGCCATCCGCGCGTCGGGGTCCACCCCCAGCACCCGGCAGCCGGCCGCCTGGAACAGCCGGGCGGCGATGCCGGTACCACAGCCGACGTCGAGGACCTCGCGGCCGGGGCTGGCGGTGACGATCCGGTCCACCATGGCCGCGGGATAGCTGGGCCGGGCCCGGTCGTAGCGCTCGGCGTCCGCGCCGAAGGATTCCGCCACGTGCCGGACTTGGTGGGACGCGGGCGGGCGGGGCTCGGAACCACGCCCCGGCTCCGGTCCGGAAACGGGCGCCTGCTCAGGAGGTATTGTGGGCATGCGCCCACTTTAAGTGGGCAGTTGCCCACTTAGGTATTGGTTTCGCGTACGGCGAAGGAGTGATGGACGGGTGCCGACCGGGGTGGCCCTTCGCGACGCGCGCCAGCAGTTGTTCGACGCCGCCGAGCGCGTGCTGGTCCGGGACGGGCCGGGCGCGCTGACCAGCCGGTCGGTCACCACGGAGGCCGGGGTCGCCAAGGGTGTCCTGCACCGGCATTTCGCCGACTTCGACGACTTCCTCGCCGAACTCGTCCTGGATCGCATCGCC
>Ga0209656_10002416_pt1 | contig 12084 bp, 14 predicted proteins | sample BogFormECP12_OM2_FD_188239 | JGI IMG/M metagenome (GOLD analysis project Ga0209656, IMG submission 188239) | Bog forest soil microbial communities from Calvert Island, British Columbia, Canada - ECP12_OM2 (SPAdes) (version 2) | ecosystem: Environmental > Aquatic > Freshwater > Wetlands > Bog ... | reverse complement strand
ACGACCCGGTCTGCTCGCCGGACGGTAACGACAACAACGCGCACGTTCTCTATGCGGTGAACGGCATGACCGGCCAGGCCGCGGACTTCGCTGCGCACCGCCTCTCGTCGGGTGGCGTGACGGCCTAGGTTTTGAGGTGCCGGGGGAACAGACCGGCCCCCGGCACGTCAAGCGAGGGCGATTGCGGCGCAGATGGTCGCGATCCAGGCGACGCCCAGCAGTTGCGCAGTCATGAGGGAGAACCGCAAGCGTGCGGACGCGCTGGCGCACCGAAACGCGGAGATCGCGGCCCGGGCGGACCAGCAGCACAACTGGGTGATGCAGGGCGACGACCGTGGCGTCTACGGTCCCGAAGGGGCCCGACTCATGCACCACATCCGTTCGGGCGGTGGGCAAACCACCGCGCCCCCGGCCACCCGATGGCGTCTGGGCCCGTTTGGAACGCGCTTCGCGGGCTGACCGGCCCCGCGCGACACAGCCGGTTCACAGACTGCGCGATTCAGGGGATCGGTCGACGCGCCGATCGTTACCGTGAGGCGATGCAACGCGAGCCGGCGACCCGATGGTCGCGGCTGCGCAAGCAATGGGGCGAGCGACTCGATCCGACCGAGCAGTCCGCGGTGATGTCGTGGGCCGCATTCACCGCGACGTTCGGTGGGCTGCGGCTGCTCACGCACTGGATCCGGGGCGGCCATGGCCCGAAGGGCGGCGGCATCAGCTTTGGCGGCCGTCACTTCCACCATTACAACATCGGGATCGCCACGCTCTCGGCGATCGGAGCGGTCGGCCTTCGCGGCACCGAGAGGCATCGGCGCCATCCGGCCACCGCCCTGGCCTACGGGTCGGCGAATGCGCTTGTCGTCGACGAGCTGGCGCTGCTGCTCGATCTCAAGGATGTCTACTGGGCCTCGGACGGCCGCAAGAGTGTCGACGTGATCACCGTGATCGCCGTGATCGCCGGAACGTTCTTCGCGGGGCTGCCGTTCTGGCCAGAGGCCCGCCGCGCGCTTCGGTCGGGCCGCTAGCCGCGTTGCGGCGGGGCGAAGAACTCCAGCGCGATACCGTCCGGGTCGCGGAAACTCAGGCCCGAGCCGTAGCCCGCGTCCACGATGCCGCCGTGCGGGATGCCGAGCTCGTTTAGCCGGCTCACCCACTTCTGCAATTCGGCGCGGTCGGCACACCCGAGGCCGACGTGGTCGAGGCCGACCCGGAACTCACTGAATTTCTCGTCCGGTGCCGGCCGCTCGTGTTGGTGGATGCCCAGCAGGGTGCCGTTGTCCAGCAGCCACACGACGTGGTGATATCCGGCGGCGGTGTCTTCGTCGAGGACGGGGTCCGCCCCGATCAGTCGCTGATACCAGGGTTGGCTCACGGTGATGTCGCGCACGGTGAGAGCGACATGGGTGAGGCCGGGAAACGACTGCATGGGCGATTCCTCTGTCACAGCGGTGATTTCCTAGACGATCCGTCTGCCGCGGCGGGCGCGTGCACGCATGTCCCACAGGTACGCCCGGTACCCGAAGATCCACAACCGTTGCGGGATCACCCGGTCGGCCAGCCGCAGACCCGCCAACAACCACTCGAATCTGCGCTGTTGGCGCTGCGTCCACGGCAGGTTCATCGGAGCACGGAACTCGGCGGGCAAGAAGCCGGTCGTGGCGAACAGGTTCAGTGGACCGGCCAAGGCGCGCAACGGCCACGGCAAGAACGCCAGACTGGCTACCCCGTAGAGGTGTTCGCGCACCGGCGGGTCGATCCGCAGCTCGTCCAGGGAGCGTTTCCAGTATTCGTCGTATGCGAGTCGGTCGGGCGGCCACATGCTCGCGGGCACCTGCAACGTGGTGGCCAGCCGCTTGGCGTCCCGGTAGACCGCGTCCGCGGCCGCGTCATCGAGCGGGCCGTAGAGGAACTCGCGCTGGTCGACGTAGTAGCGGTACAGGCACGCGGCGACCCACAGCTGCAGCTTCGGGTCGAATGCGGTGTAGCGCAACGGGCTTTGCGCGGTTGACCGCACCTGCGCGTGGACGGTGTCGACCGCCGCGCGGATCAGTGCGCGGTCTTCGTCGGTGCCGACCGTGGCGGCCGCGAGGTAGGTGCCGGTGGTGCGGGCCCTCTTGAACGGGTGCTTGTAGACGTTGCCGCTGTCGACGCGGCTTTCCAGCACGCCGTACCCGACGCCGGGTGAGGACAACTGCATGATCACGTTCGCCGCGGGCAGCAACGCGGCCGCCGGGTTGAGCAGGTCGGCGACTCGGTGCGGGCGGCGCGCCATGGCTGCAGTAGACCACGATGTGAGAAGCTGCCGACGTGTTTGCGCGCAGAACCCGCTCACCGGCGGCGGCCGTCGCGGCCGGCTACTGCGCCGACCTGGTGGTCGCCGACCCCCGCAGGGGGCACCCGGTCGCGGTGTTCGGGGCTGCCGCGGCGGCCCTGGAGCGGGTCACCTACCGCGATGCGCGGGGGGCCGGCGCGCTTCACACCGGTGTTCTGCTCGGGCTACTGGCCGTGGGGAGCGTCGCAACCAGGGGCACGGCCGCACTGGCGGTGGCGACGTGGGCCGCGCTGGGCGGAACCTCGCTGATCCGCGCCGGCAACGCGATGGCGGGGTCGTTGAGCCGCGGCGACGTGGCCGGCGCCAGGCGATTGCTGCCGTCGCTGTGCGGGCGCGACCCCGACGTCCTCGACGCCGCCGGGCTGACCCGCGCCTCGCTGGAATCGATCGCGGAGAACACCTCCGACGCGCACGTCGCCCCGCTGCTGTGGGCGGCCCTGGGCGGGGTGCCCGCCGTGCTGGTGTACCGGGGGATCAACACACTGGACGCCATGATCGGGTACCGCTCGCCTCGGTACCGCAACTTCGGCTGGGCCGCGGCACGTTTGGACGACGCCGCGAACTTCGTGCCCGCGCGGGTCACCGCCGCGCTGGCCGCGCTGTGCGCTCCGGCCGTCGGCGGCTCACCCGCCGCGGCGATCCGCGTGTGGCTGCGCGACGCCGCACGACACCCCAGCCCGAACGCCGGCGTCGTCGAATCGGCGTTTGCCGGCGCACTCGGCGTCGGTCTGGGGGGCCCGACGCGGTACGCGCACGGCCTTCAGATGCGCCCGCTGCTGGGCGACGGGCCGCCGCCGGACGTCGGCGATCTGAGGCGGGCGGTGCGGCTGTCGCGCGCTGTCCAGGTCGCGGCGGCGGTGCTGGCGGTGGGCCTGGCGGCGCTCAGCGCCGCCGTCCGTAGCGGTCGGCCAGCTTCTCGGCGGTCGTGGCGGGCGCGGCGGCCGGCTCCGCGGCGGGTTTCTCGCGGCGGCGCTCGCGGATTTCCGCATAGATGAAGTAACCCAACAGGATCGGCGCGACGATGCCGAACGCGATCCACTGGATGCCGTACGACAGGTACGGCCCGGCGTCGAGGTGGGGCAGCGGGACGACCCCGAGCCCGCCGGGCTGGTTTTCCACCAGTTGCAGATACGGCTCGGCCAACTGTGTGCCGGTGAGCTGACCGACCTGCTGCGTGTTGATCGAGTACACCTGCTCCGAGCCGTCGAGGCGCACCGGGTCCTTGCCGACCGCGCGCGGTTCGGAGTTGCGGATTCGCGCGGTGATCGTGACGGGACCGCCCGGCGGTGGCGGGAAGGACGGCACCCGCGATCCCTCCCGCGGCCGAACGTAGCCGCGGTCGACGAGGATGGTCGGACCGCCGTCGACGGCGAACGGCGCGAGCACCTCGAACGCCGGCTGGCCGTCGACCACCCTCAGCCGCGCCAGCACCTGCTCGCCGGCCCGGTAGTGACCCCCGGCCGTCACCCGCTGCCACTCGTTGTCCGAGCCGCGCTGCGCCAGAACCGAAGTCAACGGCACCGGGTCGGCGGTCAGCGAATGGGCGATCTCGTCGTTCGCGCGCGATGTGCGGGTGTTCTTGCCCAGCTGCCATGGCGCGAGCACGGTGAAGCACAGGTAGGCGAACGCGACGACGACCAGCGCCAGCGCCAGCCAGCCCGGCCGCAGCAGGAAGGCCCAGCGTCGCATCAGCTGGCGAGGCCGCGGTCGGCGAGCTGCTCGTCGACCCAGTCGTGAAGGCCGGGCAGCGACGCCTCGATGACGTAGAACGTCTCCTCGAAGTCGGCGTGCGCACCGTAGTAGGGGTCCTCGACGTCGGGGGCGTGAGCCCCTGCGCGAGGGTCGAACGACCGCAACAGCCGGATCCGGTTGGCCGCCACGCCCATCTCGTTCAGCATGCGCGCGTGGTTGCGGCCCAGCGCGACCATCAGGTCGGCCGCCAGGTGGTCGTCGTCGAGCTGCGCCGCGCAGTGCGCGGTGGGGTAGCCGTGGGCCCGCAGCGCCCGGCCGGCACGCTCGTCGACCTCGCACCCGATGTGCCAGGGTCCGGTTCCGGCGCTGGTGACCCGGACGTGGCCGCCCAGCCCGCGTTCCCTGAGCTGATGGGCGAACATCTTCTCGGCCATCGGCGACCGGCAGATGTTGCCGGTGCACACGAAGGTGACGTGCAGCCGCTCAGACACCGAGCACCTCACGCAGTGCGGCGACGGTCGGGACGTGTTTGACCGCTTCGTCGTTCGCGGGGTCGTCGAAGTCGCGCCGGCCGTAACCCCAGTCGACGACGACGGTGTCGATGCCGTGGTGGGATGCCCCGTGTACGTCGTGCACGCGGTCGCCGACCATCAGCACATGCTCGGGCACGGGGTCGAGCTGGGCCAGGGCGTGGGCGACCACGTCGGCCTTGGTGGAGCGGACGCCGTCGGGGCTGGCGCCGGCGATCACCTCGAAGTGGCCGTCCAGCCCGAAGTGCGCGAGGATCCGCCGGGCGGTCGGCTCGGCCTTCGACGTCGCGACGGCCAGCCGCACACCGGCGGCGCGCAGATCCGCCAGCAGTTCGGGAATCTCGTCGAACACCTCGTTGAGCACCCACCCTCGGGTGGTGTAGTCGGCGCGGTAGGCGGCGATCGCGTCGTCGGCCGCCTCGCCGAGCCCCATCGCCCGCAGCGTCTGATGCATCGGCGGCCCGACCACCCGTGCGGCCAGGTCCGGATCGTCGGGTACCGGCGCGCCCACCTGGTTCAGCGCATGCCGGAAGCTGGACACGATGCCGCGGGCCGAGTCGGTCAGCGTTCCGTCCAGGTCGAAGATCACCAGCTGCGGGCGGGGAGTCACACGTCCATTGTCCCTCGCACTACTGTTTGCTTTGTGAGCTGGTCGAGTCGGCGTGCGGCGGCGCGCTATCACGGCGACCAGGCCGCTGCGCCGGGCATGCTCGACTTCGCCGTCAACGTCCGCCACGATGCGCCGCCGTCGTGGCTGGTAAAGCGGCTGTCCGGGCGGCTGTCCGAGCTGGCCCGTTACCCCGCCGACAGCGACGACCGGGCGGCCAGGGCCGCCGTAGCGGCCAGGCACGGCCGGCGCCCCGACGAGGTGTTGCCCCTGGCCGGCGCGGCCGAAGGGTTCGCGCTGCTGCCTCATCTGCGTCCCCGGCTTGCGGCGGTGATCGCACCCGGCTTCACCGAACCGGAGGCGCTGCTGACGGTTGCCGGGATCCCGGTGCGTCACGTGGTGACCCCGCCGCCGTTCGGGATGAGAAACGTACACGTGCCCGGCGAGGCCGATCTCGTGGTCGTCGGGAACCCGACCAATCCGACGTCTGTCCTGCACGCGCGCGAGCACATCCTGCGACTGCGGCGTCCGGGCCGCATCGTGGTCGTCGACGAGGCGTTCGCGGACGCTGTCCCCGGTGAGCCGGAGTCGCTGGCGGGGGAGTCGCTGCCGGATGTGCTGGTGCTGCGGAGCCTGACCAAGACGTGGTCGCTCGCCGGGTTGCGGGTCGGGTACGCGCTTGGCGCGCCGGCGTTGTTGCGCCGGATCGCCGTGGCGCGGCCCCACTGGCCGGTGGGCACGTTGCAGCTCGAGGCGCTGACGGCGTGTTGCGCGCCGGAGGCCGTTGAGGAGGCGGCGGCCGGGGCGCGCCGGCTGGCCGCGATGCGCACCGAGATGGTGGCGGCGCTGGCCGGGCACGGCTTCCCGGTGGTCGACGGCCGGGGCCCCTTTGTGCTGTTCGCGGTCCCCGATGCGCAGCTGGCGCGAAAGCACCTCGACGCGCGCGGCATCGCGGTACGCCGGTGCGACACGTTCGTCGGGCTCGACGGGCAGTACCTGCGCGCAGCGGTGCGCCCGGAGTGGCCGATGCTCGTCGACGCGCTCAGCGAGGTGTCGGGGTGAGCGTGCGCCTGGGCGACGTCATCGACGTGCTCGACGCGGCCTATCCGCCGCGGCTTGCGCAGTCATGGGATGCGGTCGGTTTGGTGTGCGGTGATCCCGGCGACGCCGTGAGTGCGGTGACGGTGGCCGTCGACGCCACCGCGGCGGTGGCCGCCGAGGTGCCGGGGGGCGGGCTGCTTCTCGCGCATCATCCGTTGCTGCTGCGCGGCGTGACCGCGGTTGCGGCCAGCTCCCCGAAAGGGGCCCTGGTGCACGACCTTATCCGCTCCGGGCGTGCGCTGTTCACCGCGCACACCAATGCCGACTCGGCGTCGCCGGGGGTGTCGGATGCGTTGGCTGACGCGATCGGTGTTCAGGTGGACGCGGTGCTGGCGCCTGCGTCCGCGGCCGCGATGGACAAGTGGGTGGTGTTCGTGCCGCCCGTCAACGCGGACGCGGTGCGCGACGCGATGTTCGAGGCGGGCGCGGGACATGTCGGCGACTACTCCCACTGCAGCTGGAGCGTGACGGGCACCGGTCAGTTCCTTGCCCACGAGGGCGCCAACCCGGCGATCGGCGCCGTCGGCACGATGGAGCGCGTCACCGAGCACCGCGTGGAGGTCATCGCACCCGCGTCGTCGCGTGCGGCGGTTCTCGCGGCGTTGCGCGCCGCCCATCCCTACGAGGAGCCGGCTTTCGACGTGTTCGCGCTCGCAGCGCTTCCCGGCAATGTCGGGTTGGGGCGAACGGGCGCATTGGCGTCGCCGATTACGTTGCGCGCGTTCGTGTCCCGCGTCGCCCGGGCGCTCCCGGAAACGTCGTGGGGGGTGCGCGCGGCGGGTGATCCGAATGCGCCGGTGTCGCGTGTGGCGTTGTGCGGCGGTGCGGGGGACTCGCTGCTCGCCGAGGTGGCGGCCGCCGGCGTCGACGTCTATGTCACCGCGGATCTGCGCCACCACCCGGCCGACGAGCATCGCCGCGTCTCCGACGTCGCGCTCGTCGACGTCGCGCACTGGGCCAGTGAATTCCCGTGGTGCGCGCAGGCGGCCGGCGTGCTCACGCGGCATTTCGGGCCGTCGCTTCCGGTGCGGGTATCCACCATCCGCACCGACCCGTGGAACGTCGAGGACGTGGAGTAATGAAAGCTGCAGTCGATCAACAGCGTTCGCTTGCCGATCTGGTCGGGCTCGACGCCGAGCTGGGCCGCATCGCCCATCGCCGCTCGCACCTGGCCGAGCGGTCGCGCTACGAGCGGGTGCAGGCCGACCACCGCGCCGCGAACGACCGGCTGGCCGTGGTGCGGCTCGCGCTCGAGGACATCGAGGAGCAGGTTTCCCGGTTCGAGGCCGAGATCGACCCGGTGCGTCAGCGCGAGGACCGGGACCGGTCGCTGCTGAGCTCCGGTACCCCGAACGCCAAGCAGCTCTCCGAACTGCAGCATGAGCTCGAGACGCTGCAACGTCGCCAGGCGAGCCTTGAAGATTCGCTGCTGGAGGTGATGGAGCGGCGCGAGCAGCTGCAGGCGGACCAGTCCCGTGAGCTGGGCGCGATCGACGACCTCGAGAGCGATCTCGCCGCCGCCCAGCGCGGCCTCGACGAGGCGCTCGCCGACATCGACGAGGTTCAGCGCGAGCGCACCGAGCGGCGCGAGCAGCTCGTGTCCGGACTGGACGGCGACCTCGTCGCACTCTACGAGCGCCAGCGTGCCGCGGCCGGCATCGGCGCCGGGGTGCTTCAGGGGCGCCGCTGCGGCGCCTGCCGCATCGAACTCGACCGCGGGGAGCTGGCGCGCATCTCCGCGGCAGCCGAGGACGAAGTGCTGCGCTGCCCGGAGTGCAACACGATCCTTTTGCGCGTCAAGGGGCCTGACCGGTGAAGGTGATCGTCGAGGCCGACGGCGGGTCGCGCGGCAACCCGGGGCCGGCGGGATACGGGTCGGTGGTGTGGTTGGCGGACCACAGCCAGGTGCTGGCCGAGAGCAAGCAGGCGATCGGCCGGTCCACCAACAATGTCGCCGAATACCGCGGGCTGATCGCCGGTCTCGCCGAGGCGGCGAACCTCGGCGCCACCGAGGTCGACGTGGCGCTGGACTCCAAGCTGGTGGTCGAGCAGATGTCGGGCCGGTGGAGGGTCAAGCACCCCGAGATCGCCGAACTGCACCGCCAGGCGCAGTCGCTCGCCGCGACGTTCGACCGGGTGAGCTACCGCTGGATTCCGCGTAGCCAGAATGCGCACGCCGATCGGCTGGCCAACGAGGCGATGGACGCGGCCGCGGCAACCGAAGATCCGCCCGCGCCCTCGCACTCGTCGCCCGCGGGCTGGACCGGAGCCCGCGGAGCGCCGGCACGGCTGCTGCTGCTGCGGCACGGCCAGACCGAATTGTCGTTGGAGCGGCGCTATTCCGGGCGTGGCAACCCCGCGCTGACCGACCTCGGCAGGCGGCAGGCCGACGCCGCCGCCGAGTACCTCGGCCGTGGTGGTGGCATCGCGGCGGTCGTCACGTCACCGCTGCAGCGTGCCCACGACACCGCCGCCGCGGCGGCCAAGGCGCTGGGTGTGGACGTCGTGCTCGACGACGACCTGATCGAAACCGACTTCGGCGCCTGGGAGGGTCTGACCTTCGCCGAGGCCGCCGCCCGCGACCCCGACCTGCACCGGAAATGGCTGCGGGACACCAGCATCGCCCCTCCGGAGGGGGAGAGCTTCGACAGCGTGCAGAACCGGGTTCGACGCGCATGCAATCGGATCGTCGCGGAGCACGGCGGCGAGACGGTCCTGGTGGTGTCGCACGTGACCCCGATCAAGACGGTCCTGCGGCTGGCGCTCGACGCCGGACCGGGCATTTTGTATCGGCTTCACTTGGACCTGGCCTCGCTGAGCATCGCCGAGTTCTACCCGGACGGGGCGTCGTCGGTGCGGCTCGTCAACCAGACCGCCTATCTCTGATCCCGCGGTTCGAGCTGCACGGGCATGTGGCGGACGCCGGCGTGCTTGTTGCTGCGGACGTATTCGACCGGCCCCCTCAGCGTGGCGCCGGCGACGCGGTCGAGCAGCGCGTCGAACATCACGCTCATCTCCATCCGGGCCACCGCGGCGCCGAGGCAGAAGTGGCCGCCGCGTCCGAACGCCAGGTGCGGGTTCGGGTTTCGCGTGATGTTGAACGCGTATGGGTCGTTGAACACCGATTCGTCCCGGTTGGCGGACGCCCACCACAGCGTCACCTTGTCGCCGGCTTTGATCGCCTGGCCGCCGAAAACGACGTCGCGGGTCGCGGTGCGGCGGTTGTAGGGGGTCGACGACGCCCACCGCAGCATCTCCTCGACCGCGGTCGGCAGCCCCGAGCGGTCGGCGCCGAGCCGATCCCATCCGTCGGGGTGCTGCATCATCGCCAACATCCCGACCGCGATGGAATTGCGGGTCGTCTCGCTGCCGGCGGCGATGATGAGGCTGAAGAACATCCGCTGTTCGCCCTCGGTCAGCGGCTTGCCGTCGATGCGCGCATGGGTGACGACCGACAGCAGATCTTCGCCGGGATGGGTTCGCTTGTGCTGCAGCAAGTTCGAACCGTACTCGAACATCCTGGCCGACGCCTGGGCAAGGCGTTCGGTGGTTTCGCCGACCTCACGATCTTCGTAGTCGAGCGTGACGTTGGCCCAGTTCATCAACTCGTGCCTGTCCTGCTGGGGCACGCCGGCCAGTTGTGCGACCGCCTGCAGCGGCAGTTCGGCGGCCACGTCGACCAGGAAGTCGCAATCCCGCTTGGCGAGTGCGGCCTCGACGATGCCGCCCGCCCGCTGCCTGAGATCCTCTTCGATGCGTTGCAGCACTCGTGGCGCCACGCTCGGCGTCAGCAGGCGGCGGAACCGGGCGTGACGCGGGTCGTCCATCATGTTCAGCAGGACGCCGACCAGGGCGCCGGCGGGCATGTCCTCGAGGGTGGTGCCGCCACCTTCGCGCGCGCCGCCCGTTTCCGACGAGAACGTCTCCGCGTCGGCGGCCGCGTCGACGATGTCGGCGTACCTGCTGATCACCCAGAAACCTTCGCCCCCGGGCGAATGGACGGTAGGCGGGTGGAACCAGACCGGCGACTCGCGTCGCAGCGCGTCGAAGACGTGGTACGGGAAGCCCTCGGCGAAGCGGTCGAGATCGGTCAGGTCGACGTCGTGGTGCATGGTTTCTGCCTACTTGATGAAGTGAAGGACAGTCCAGCAGGGCGTCAGTCGGAGCGCAGAGTCACCACCGGCAGCAGACTGGCCAGACCGTCCTCACCGGGCCGCTCGAACGTCATCAATGTCGGAGTTCGTCATTACTATCGAAGGTATGTTCGATTTCGATGTGGCGTCGATCGACCCTCAGGCCGACGAGGCGGTGCTGATCGCCCGGATCGCGGACTTGGAGCGGCTGAAATCCGCGGCCGCCGCCGGGCAGGCCAGGGCGGCGGCCGCGCTCGACGCGCGACGCAGGACAGCCGAGGCCGAAGCCGGTGTGCCGGCCGGAAAGCGCGGCAGGAGCGTGGCCGGCGAGGTCGCGCTGGCCAGGCGCGACTCGCCCGCGGGAACCGGCACCTGGGGTTCGCCAAGGCGCTGGTGTACGAGATGCCCCACACGCTGGCCGCCTTGGCGGCGGGCCTGCTGTCGGAGTGGCGGGCGACGCTGATCGTGCGGGCGTGCCTCGGTGTCGGGGACCGGCGCGCCCTGGACGCCGAACTGTGCGGCGACCCGGCGTCGCTGGAGGGCGTGGGCGACGCCCGGCTGGCCGCCGCCGCCAAGGCCATCGCGTACCGTCTCGACCCGCAGGCGGTGGGTGGACCAGGCGGCCAACGCGGAGACCGAGCGCAGGGTGACGATCCGTCCGGCGCCCGACACCATGACGTGGTTGACCGCCCTATTGCCCGTCGTCCACGGCGTCTCGGTGTATGCGGCGCTGCGCCGCGCGGCGGACATCACCCTACGTCGTGATCGAACTGCTTGCCGTGGCCCGCAAGGCCGACCTGAAGGCGCTGACCAGCTGGTGCATCTTCGCCGGCCTGGTGCTCGGTTTCGCCACCGACGCGGTGGTCACCGCCGCGGGGGCGTAGTCGTCACCTCGATCGATGCACACGCCAGGTCAGAAAACGATGGTCTGGTTGCCGTATCGGATGACACGGTCTTCGCAGTGCCACAGCACGGCCCGTGACAACACCGCGCGCTCGACATCGGCGCCCAGGCGCGCGAGGTCGTCAACGCTGTGCCGGTGGTCGACCCGTACGACGTCCTGCTCGATGATCGGTCCGTCATCGAGATCTTCGGTCACGTAATGACCGGTTGCACCAACGAGTTTGACGCCACGCTCCTTGGCCCGACGATAGGGCGCCGCACCGACGAAGGCCGGCAGGAACGAGTGGTGGATGTTGATCAGCGGGCAGCCCACCTCGTCGAGGAAATGCGGCGTCAGGATCTGCATGTAGCGGGCCAGCACCACCAGGTCGACGTTTTCGCGCAGGAGGTCAAGCTGGCGTTGTTCGGCTTCGCCCCGGATGTCCTTGCGTGCCGGGACGTGGAGGAACGGCACACCGAAGGGGCGTACCGCATCGGCCAGGTCGGGGTGGTTGGAGATCACCATCACCACCGACATGTCCAATTCACCTCGACGGTTGCGCCACAGCAGATCGAGCAGGCAGTGGTCTTCGGTCGACGCCATGATGGCAACCCGTTTCGGTTTGGAGGCCTCTGTCAGGCGGAAGTCCATGCCGAAGGGCGCGGCGACCTGCTCACCGAAGTCGTGCTCTAACGCATCTCGGGCGGCGGCCAACCCGGGGAGGTGAAAAATGGTGCGCTGCATGAACATCCCACCGGTTTGCTGCGTCGAATGTTGGTCAAGCGACACGATGTTGGCGCCCGCGC
>Ga0209656_10002414_pt1 | contig 12085 bp, 11 predicted proteins | sample BogFormECP12_OM2_FD_188239 | JGI IMG/M metagenome (GOLD analysis project Ga0209656, IMG submission 188239) | Bog forest soil microbial communities from Calvert Island, British Columbia, Canada - ECP12_OM2 (SPAdes) (version 2) | ecosystem: Environmental > Aquatic > Freshwater > Wetlands > Bog ... | reverse complement strand
CCTGGCCCTGTGGCTCGAGGTGCGCGGCGTCGAGAATGGATCGTTCGTCTACGACCTCTACTTCCAGGCGCACGCCGATGCGGCTGACGACGACGTCGTCCAGGCCGACGACGAGCTGCCGGTGGTCGTGCCGGCCAAGAGCGTCGAGCGCCTGCGGGGTGCCCGCCTCGAGTGGTCAGACGAGGGTGGCGGCGGACTGGTGCTGGTCAACCCGAACTCGCCCACCCCGGCCGAGCGGGCCCCCGGCGTGCCCGCCGAGGTCCTCGACGCGGGGACCGACGGACCGCTCGCCCGACGGGTGACGGTGGTGCTCGACGAGTCGGTCAACCCCTCGATCGCCGCCCACGGCGGGCGCTCGGACCTGGTGGCCATGGACGAGGACGCCAAGGTGGCGTACCTGCGCCTCTCGGGCGGCTGCCAGGGGTGCGCCATGTCGCGCATGACGCTCACCCAGGGCATCGAGACGGCGTTGCGCGAGGCGATCCCCGAGCTGACGGCGGTGGTTGACGTGACCGACCACGCCGAAGGGGAGAACCCGTACTACTGATCCGGGCCCGCGCTCGGAGACGAGGAGGGGGATGAACGCCGGGCTGGTGGCCGCCTGTGCCGTGGCCGGCGGCGTCGCCGGGGCGCTGCTCTACCCCGCCGAGGCGGCCGTCTCGCCGCCGCCGAGGCGATCCGAGCCCGACGTCGTGCGCGAGCCCCTCCCGGGCCGGCTCGGCGAGCGGGTGGGCGTGGCGGTGGTCACCGGTGTCTGCTGCGGACTGGCGGCGGTGCGCCTCGGGGCGGTGCCCGAGCTCCCGGCCTACCTGGTGCTGTTCGTCGGGCTGATCGCCGTCTCGATGGTCGACGTCCGGGTCCGCCAGATCCCCCGCAAGATGCTCTACCCGACGTTCGGGCTGACCGCCGTGGGCCTGGTGGCGGCGAGCGCCGCCGACGACCGTTGGCGGGGCCTGGCCACAGGGGCGCTGGCCGGGGCGGCCGCCTTCGCCGTCTTCTTCGCCCTGTGGTTCTTCATCCCCGGTGGGATGGGCTTCGGCGACGTGCCGATGGCCGGGGTGATCGGTTTCTCATTGGGGTGGCTCGGTCTGGGCCCGGCCTACATCGGGTTCCTGGCGGCCTTCCTCGTCGGGTCGCTGCTCGGCCTCGTCCTCATGATCAAGCACCGGACCGGGCGAAAGACCCGCCTCCCCTTCGGACCGGCTCTGGCGGCCGGGGCCGTCGTCGGGGTGCTCTGGGGCCCGTGGCTGGCCCACGCCTGGCTGCACCGGGGCGGGTGACGGGTCGGCTCAGTGACCGGCTGGTCGCCACGGCGCCGGCTCGATCCGCCACACGCTCCGCCGCCCGTCTCGGCCGGGGCCTCGGGGAGATTCTCGACGACGCCCACCAACCGAGCGCCCGGGGCACCCCAGCACACGCCACGTCGGCCCCGTCGTGGTGGATCTCGACCCGCTCGACGCCCGTGGTGGCCAGCGCCACCGTGGTCAGCCCGGCGGCCGCCGCCGCGGTGGCGCCGTCCACCCGCCGGCGCCGCCGGGCGATGTCGGGCCGCGTCGGGGTCCGGGCCGGCGCCGGGGAGCCGCCTGGTCAGCCAGTAGGTTCTTCGCTGTGCTGCGGTTCTTGACGGCCGGGGAGTCCCACGGCCAGGCGCTGGTGGTGATCGTCGAGGGGCTGCCGGCCGGGCTACAGGTGACGGCGGCTGACATCGCCGCCGAGCTGGCCCGACGGCGTCTGGGGTACGGGCGCGGGCCCCGGATGCGCTTCGAGGTCGACGAGGTCACGCTGCTGGCCGGGGTCCGCCACGGTCGCACCCTGGGGTCACCGGTGGCGGTCGAGATCGCCAACACCGAGTGGCCGAAGTGGACCGAGGAGATGTCGCCCGCCCCCGGGCAGCCGGCCAAGGTCCTGACCCAGCCGCGCCCCGGCCACGCCGACCTGGCCGGGATGCAGAAGTACGGCTTCGACGACGCCCGTGACGTCCTCGAGCGGGCGTCGGCCCGTGAGACGGCGGCCCGGGTGGCCGCCGGCACCCTGGCCAAGCTGGTCCTGGCCCAGCTCGGGGTCCACGTGGTCAGCCACGTGGTCGAGCTGGGTGGCGCCCGGGCCCCCGAGGGGGCCCGCCCCGGCCCCGAGGACCTCGACCGGGTCGACGCCTCGCCCGTCCGGTGCCTCGACGAGGCGGCCGCCGAGGCCATGGTGACCGAGATCAAGGCGGCGGCCAAGGCCGGCGACTCGCTCGGCGGGGTGGTCGAGGTCCTGGCGTACGGGGTCCCGGTCGGCCTCGGGAGCCACGTCCACTGGGACCGCAAGCTCGACGGGCAGCTGGCCCAGGCGCTCATGAGCATCCAGGCCGTCAAGGCGGTCGAGATCGGCGAGGGCTGGGACGTGGCCCGGCGGCGCGGATCGGATGCCCACGACGCCGTCCGCTGGGACCCCGACGGCCCGGGCGACGCCGGCGGCTACCGGCGCGACACGGGGCGGGCCGGGGGGATCGAGGGCGGGATGTCCATCGGCGGCCTGGTGGTCGTGCGGGCGGCGATGAAGCCGCTGGCCACGCTCAACCGCCCGGTCCTCGAGACGGTCGACGTGGTCACCAAGGAGACGACGGTCAGCTTCCGGGAGCGCACCGACGTCACGGCCGTCCCGGCCATGGGCGTGGTGGCCGAGACCATGACGGCGCTGGTGCTGGCCAACGAGGCGCTGCGCAAGTTCGGCGGCGACTCGATGGCCGAGGTCCTGCGCAACCGCGACGGCTACGTCGCCGCCCTGGGCCAGACCCCCTCGGCCGCCCGCCGGCCGACCGGGCCGCCCGACCACGTGCTGCTCATCGGGATGATGGGGGCCGGGAAGACCACGGTGGGCGGGCTGGTGGCCGAACGCCTCGGCTGGCCCCTCCTCGACTCGGACGCCGAGGTGGCGGCGGCCACCGGGCGCAGCGTCCCGCAGATCTTCGCCGAGCAGGGTGAGGCCGCCTTCCGGGCGGCCGAGTCGGCGGCGCTCGCCCGCGCCGTGGCCGGCGGCCGGACGGTCGTGTCGGTGGCCGGCGGTGCCGTCCTCGACCCGGCCAATCGGGAGTTGCTCCGGCGCGCCGGGCGGGTGGTGTGGCTCCGGGCCCGACCCGAGACCCTGGTGGCGAGGGTGGGCGACGGCGCCGGGCGCCCGCTGCTGGGCGAGGATCCGGCCCTGGCCCTGGTCGAGCTCGACGCCGTGCGGCGCCCGATCTACGCCCGGCTGGCCGACCAGGTCATCGACGTGGACGAGCTGGCCCCCGAGGAGGTCGCCGAGCTCGTGCTGGACGCGCTGGCGGCGCTGGCGTGAGCGCGCCGACGGGCGGCGGCGCCCTGATCACGGTGCCCGTCGAGCTCGGCGACCGGTCCTACGACGTGGTGGTCGGGCCCGGGGCCCGCCACCGCCTGGCCCAGATGGTGGGCCCGGGGGTCCGCCAGGCGGTCGTCGTCACCCAGCCGGCCCTCGTCGACCAGGCGGCCCGGCTCGACGCCGGGGTGCCGACCGAGATCCTGACGCTCCCCGACGGCGAGGTGGCCAAGACCCCCGACACGGTGGCCGAGCTGTGCCGGAGCTTCGCCCGCCGCCGCCTGGCCCGCTCCGACCTGGTGGTGGCGGTCGGCGGGGGGGTGGTGACCGACGTCGCCGGGTTCGCGGCCGCCGTCTACCACCGGGGCACCGGGTACGTGAACGTGGCCACCACCCTGCTGGCCCAGGTCGACGCGGCGATCGGCGGCAAGACCGGGGTCAACCTGGCCGAGGGCAAGAACCTGATGGGTGCGTTCTGGCAGCCGGTCGGGGTCCTGTGCGACACCGACCTGCTGGCCACCTTGGCGCCCCGGGAGTGGGCGTGCGGGCGCGGGGAGATGGCCAAGTACGCCTTCTTGTCGGGGTCCCGGCCCGACGCCTCGATTCTCGACCTCGCGCTGGCCGAGCAGGTGGCCCGGTGCGTGCGGATCAAGGCCGAGGTGGTGGCGGCCGACGAGCGCGAGGGCGACCGCCGGGCGGTGCTCAACTACGGCCACACGCTGGGCCACGCCCTCGAGGGGATGGCGCTCGACGGCGGGGACCTGCGCCACGGCGAGGCGGTGGCCATCGGGCTGGTGTTCGCCGCCCTGCTGGCCCGGCGCCTCGGCCGGATCGACGACGAGCGGGTCGAGCTGCACCGGCGGGTGGTCGCCGGGTTCGGCCTCTCGGCCGACCTGCCGCCCGGTGCCGACCCCGAGGTCGTGGTCGCCTACATGGCCCGGGACAAGAAAGCCCACCACGACCTGACGTTCGTCCTCGACGGGCCGACCGGCGTCGAGCCGGTGCCGGGCGTCGACCCGGCCGACGTGCTGGCTACCCTGGCCGAGATGTCGACCCTCGAGGCCACCGCGTGAGCCGGCCGGTGGTCCTCGTGCTGTCCGGTCCGAACCTCGACCTGCTCGGGGATCGCCAGCCCGAGATCTACGGGTCGGCGTCGTTGGCCGACCACGTGGCCCGGGCCACGGCGGCCGGGAACCGGCTGGGGCTCGAGGTGGAGCACGTCCAGTCGAACCACGAAGGCGTCCTGATCGAGGTCGTCCACGGGGCCCGCCGGCGGGCCGCCGCCATCGTCGTGAACGCCGGGGCGCTCTCGCACACCTCGTGGTCGCTCCACGACGCCCTGGCGGCCTTCGATGGCCCGGTGGTCGAGCTGCACGTCTCGAACCCGGCCGCCCGCGAGCCGTGGCGCCACACGTCGGTCCTGGCCCCGGTGGCCGACGGGTCGATCGCCGGGTTCGGCGGCCTCGGCTACGAGCTGGCCCTCGAGGCCGTCCACCGCCTGCTCGGGGCGCCCGGCACGGCGGCCGACGGCGCCACCCCAACGACGGGGATCCCGGCGCGCCCCGGCCCCACGAGGAGAGAGATGTCATGACCACGTCCGGACCGACGACGCTCGGGGGGCTGGCACCCCTCGAGGTGGCCACACGACTGGGTTCGCTGCGGGCCCGCCTGGGCGAGGGGGGCGTCGACGCGCTCATCGTCACGACGCTGCCCAACGTGCGGTACCTGAGCGGGTTCACCGGGTCGGCGGGGGTCCTGGCCGTGACCGATGGGGCGGCCCTCCTGACCACCGACGGGCGCTACCGGACCCAGGCGGCCGAGCAGCTCGAGGCGGCCGGGGTGGCCGACGCCGTGGCCATCGAGATCGGCGGCGCCCAGGCCCAGCGGGACGCGGTCAAGAAGTTCGTGGCCGCCGCCGGCCGGGTGGGCCTCGAGGCCGACAGCGTGACGTGGGAGGCCAGCCGCCGGTGGGCAGAGCTCCTCGAAGGGACCGAGCTCGTCCCGACGACCGGCATGGTCGAGGCGCTGCGCGAGGTGAAGGACCCCGGCGAGATCGCCCGGATGCGCCGGGCCGCCGCCATCGCCGACGCCGCCCTGGGTGAGGTGTTGCCGATGCTGGTGGGGGCGCCCGACGCCTCCCTCACCGAAGAGGAGTTCGCCCTCGCCCTCGACACCGCCATGCGCCGGCTGGGGGCCGAGGACCGGGCCTTCGACACGATCGTGGCGTCGGGCCCCAACTCGGCCAAGCCGCACCACCAGCCGACCTCGCGCGTCATGCGGCGCGGCGACCCGGTGGTGGTCGACTTCGGCGCCATCTTCAGCGGCTACCGCTCGGACATGACCCGCACCTTCTGCATCGGCGGGGAGCCGACCGGCGAGCTGGCCCGGGTGTTCGAGGTCGTGGGGGCGGCCCAGGCCCAGGGGGTGGCCGCCGTCCGCGCCGGCGTCGGGGCCAAGGACGTCGACGACGTGTGCCGCCAGGTGATCAGCGAGGCGGGTTGGGGCGAGCGCTTCGAGCACGGGACCGGCCACGGCGTGGGGCTCGACATCCACGAGGCCCCGACGGTCAGCCCGCTCGGCACTGCTATCCTCACGCCCGGCGTCGTCGTGACGGTCGAGCCCGGGGTCTACCTCCCCGGCGTGGGCGGAGTCCGCATCGAGGACACGCTCGTGGTCACCGTGGACGGCAGCTTCCCGCTCACCACTTTCACGAAGGACGTCGCCGCCTGATGGCCGTCTCCACCAACGACCTCAAGAACGGGATGACGCTGGACCTGCCCGAAGGCCTCTTCAGCGTGGTCGAGTTCCAGCACGTCAAGCCGGGTAAGGGCGGCGCCTTCGTGCGGACCAAGCTGAAGAACGTCCGCAGCGGGGCCGTCATCGAACGCACGTACCGGGCCGACGAGAAGCTCGAGCAGGCGATCATCGACAAGCGCGAGATGCAGTTCCTCTACCGCGACGGCGACGACTACGTGTTCATGGACACCACCTCCTACGAGCAGCTGCCGGTCAGCGCGTCGGCGTTGGGCGACGCCGCCAACTTCCTCAAGGTGGGCGACCAGGTGGTCCTCCAGCTCTACCAGGACGAGATCGTGGGCGTGGACCTCCCGGCCGCCGTCGAGCTCTCGGTGACCGAGACCGAGCCGGGCGAGAAGGGCGACCGGGTGTCGGGTGCCCGCAAGCCGGCCACCCTCGAGACCGGGCTGGTCGTCCAGGTGCCGCTGTTCGTCAACACCGGCGACGCCATCAAGGTGGACACCCGCTCCGGCGAGTACCTGACTCGGGCCTGAGCGGCCGTGGCCCGGCGCGGCGGGACCGCCGACGGCCCCTCCCGTCACGAGGGGCGTGAGCGGGCGCTGTCGCTCCTCTACGAGGCCGAGATGAAGGACCAGACCCCGGCCGAGGTGCTGGCCGCCCTGCCCGTCGCCCCCGATCCCTTCGCCGAGCACCTGGTGACCGAGACCGGGCGGCACCGCCCCGAGGCCGACGCCCTCGTCGCCGAGGCCTCGGTGGGGTGGCCGCTCGAACGCATGCCGGTCGTCGACCGCCTCATCCTGCGACTGGCGGCGACCGAGCTGCTCGACCCCGACGGTCCCCCGGTCGCCGTCGTCATCGACGAGGCGGTGGCGCTGGCCAAGACGTACTCGACCGACGACTCCGGACGGTTCGTGAACGGCGTCCTGTCGACCGTGGCCACCCGGGCGAGGGGCTGACCGCGTCGGAGCGCCTCGGGCGACGGCGTGGGCCTCACGTGGGCCCTCGACGTCGGCGAGGGACCCCGGGCCGGGGGAGGGCTCAACTTCGGGGCCGCCGGTGCCGATGACGTCGGCCATGGGTACCTCGAACCCGTCACCGACCAGCCGGGTCCGGCGCCACCTGCGGCGCCACGTCCGCCACGTGCGGTCGCGGGGGCGGGCCTTCTGGTCGTGGGTGGCCGACGACGGCACCTGGGCGCCGCCGGCCGGATCGGGGTGGGAACCGGCCGATCCGGCCCGGCGGGGGCGTCCGAGCACCCCGGCGCTGCGCCGGGGCTGAGGGCCCGCCGCCGCTTCAGCGCCGCTGGCCGAGCCGGGCCGTCAGGAACTGGCGGACCCGGTCCCGGGCCCCGGTGCGGATCTCGGGGCCGTGGGTGAAGGCGGCCGTCTCGTAGTCGACCTCTCCGAGGCGCTCGGCCGTCTGGGTCGACATGGTGAAGTCCGAGCAGTTGGCGGCGTAGGAGTACGCGACCCGGTCGCGCAGGTTGAACAGGGCGTCGCCGGTGATGAGCACGCCGCTGCGGGGATGGAGGAAGGAGCAGTGCCCGGGGGAGTGCCCCGGCGTGTGCAGGACCCGGATCCCTCCGGCGACCCCGACGATGTCGCCCTCGAGGAACGTCTCGTCGACCGGGCACGAGGGCAGGTGCCGCTGGGCCAGGGCCAGGACCCGACCGAGCGGACGGGCCGGGTCGCGCGGCGGCGGCCGCCCGGCTCGCAGGAAACCGGCGTCGTCGTCGTGGATGTGCACCGGCGCCCCGGTGCGGGCCCGCATGGCGTCCGCCCCGCCCACGTGGTCGGTGTGGGCGTGGGTGAGCAGGATCCGCGACACGTCGGTCGGGCGCTTGCCGATCTCGGCCAGGGCGGCGCAGAGGCGCCGGGGCGCCCCCCTCATCCCGGCGTCGACCAGCGTCAGCGTGGCGTCGTCGTCGAGGAAGACGAACGAGTTGACGGCGCTGCGCCCGACCGTCGGGATGCGCCAGACGCCGTCGGCCAGCGGCACGGGGGAGGGCACCGGGCCATGGTGCCACGTGGGCCCGGGCCCGGGCCCGGGCCCGACGCCCGCCGTGCGCCGTCGGGTCGGCCCGGCGCGGCACCGAAGGCCCGGACACCTCGGTCGTGGGCACCGGTGTGACGACGTCAGCCAGAGACGAATTCGGGCGGCCCGTCGTCGCGCTCGCCCCAGTCAGCTGGGCCCGTCGGCCGGGCCACGCGCCCGGAATTCACGCTCGGTGACCGCCGCCGCGCCCTTGGCGGCCCGAGGTTTCTCGACGACGGCGATGACCGGCGTCTTACCGAGCGGTCGGCGGTCCACCGTGGAAAACCGCGCCGATCGACGCGTCTGCGTCGCGACGCGACTGCTATCGTGATCCTCTGACCGTGAAGCGGGTCCCGTGAGGCCCGTACGGACAGGAGGAGCAGTGGCAGAACGCGAGCGGAGTCACACGCGACCCCTCGGTGGCGTCTTCGTTCCCCACTCCCAGGTCCTGTCCGCCGCCGACGTCCAGCGGGCGCTCACCCGCATGGCCCACGAGGTGGTCGAGCGCAACGGCGGCCTCGACGACGTGGTCCTGATCGGCCTCCAGACCGGCGGCGTGCCGCTGGCCCTGCGGATGGCCGAGCTGCTGAGCGACGTCGAAGGCGAGGCGGTGCCGGTGGGCACGCTCGACGTGGCCTTCTACCGCGACGACATCGGGCTGCGGCCGGTCCTCCCCGAGGCGGTCACCGACATCCCCTGCGACATCACCTCCAAGCTGGTGGTCCTGGTCGACGACGTCCTGTTCACCGGGCGCACCGTCCGGGCCGCCCTCAACGCCCTGAGTGACTACGGGCGGGCCCGGGTCGTCCAGTTGGCGGTGATGGTCGACCGGGGCCACCGCGAGCTCCCCATCCGCCCGGACTTCGTCGGCAAGAACCTCCCGACGCGCCGAGACGAGATGGTCGACGTGAGCGACGACGGGGTGGCCATCGGCCGGCTGGAGGCGCGGTGAGCGAACCCACCGCGGGTCGGCACCTCCTCTCGATCGCCGACCTCGGACCGGACGGGATCGCCGAGGTCCTCCGGGTGGCCGAGTCGTTCGCCGAGGTCGAGCGGCGGGCCATCCCCAAGGTCCCCACGCTGCGGGGGCGGGTGGTGGCCACGTTGTTCTTCGAGGAGTCCACCCGGACCCGGATCTCCTTCGAGACGGCGGCCAAACGGCTGTCGGCCGACGTCGTCTCGCTCGCCCTCGCCTCGTCGTCGGTCAAGAAGGGCGAGTCCCTGCGCGACACCGTCGAGACGGTCGAAGCCATGGGGATCGACGCGGTGATCGTGCGCCACGGCGCCGCCGGCGCGCCCCAGCGGGTGGCCGGCTGGGTGGAGCGGGCCCACGTGATCAACGCCGGCGACGGCTGGCACGAGCACCCGACCCAGGCGCTGCTCGACTGCTTCACCGTCCGCCAGGTGCTGGCCGAACGGGCCGGCGTCAGCCCGCTGTCGCTCGGCACCGAGTGCTTCGCGGGCCTGCGGGTGCTCATCGTGGGCGACATCGCCCACAGCCGGGTCGCCCGCTCCCAGGTGCTGGCGTACCACGCGCTCGGCGCCCGGGTCGCGCTGTGCGCCCCCGGGTCGCTGCTCCCGCCGTCCCTCGAGGGCTGGCCGGTCACCGTGGCCGGCGACCTCGACGACGCCCTCGGTGACGCCGACGTGGTCTCGCTGCTGCGCCTCCAGGCCGAGCGGGGGAGCGGCGCCTTCGTGCCCTCGCTACGCGAGTACACGGCCCGCTACGGGCTGACCGCCCGCCGGGCGGCGCATCTGTCCAAGGACGCCGTGGTCACCCACCCGGGCCCCATGGTGCGCGGCGTGGAGATCGCCAGCGAGGTGGCCGACCTGCCGGCCGCCGTCGTCACCCGCCAGGTGGCCAACGGGGTGGCGGTCCGCATGGCGGTCCTCTTCCTCCTCCTCGGGGCGCCCGGGGCCGAGGTCCCGCGGTGACGGCCACTCCGACGCTCCTCGTGCGCGGCGGCGACGTGCTCGACGGGGACGGGCGGCGCCGGGCCGACGTCCTGGTGGTCGACGGGGTGGTGGCGGCGGTGGCCGAGGGGATCGACGCCCCGCCGGGGTCGGTCGTCCTCGACGCCGGCGCCTGCGTGGTCGCCCCCGGGCTGGTCGACCTCCACGCCCACCTGCGCCAACCCGGGCGGGAGGAGGCCGAGACGGTCGAGACGGGGACCCGGGCGGGCGCCCTCGGCGGGTACACGGCGGTGGTCGCCATGCCCAACACCGAGCCGGCCATCGACAACGCCGGGACCGCCCGCGAGGTGCTGGCTCTCGGGCGCGGCGCCCTGGCCGAGGTGGCGGTGGCCGGGGCCATCACCGTCGGCCGGGCCGGCGAGCGCCTGGCCCCGATGGGCGAGCTGTCCGATCTCGGGGTGGTCCTGTTCACCGACGACGGCTCGGGCGTCCAGGACGGCGCGCTGATGCGCCGGGCTCTCGACTACGCCCGGTCCCTCGGCGTGACGCTGGCCCAGCACTGCGAGGACGAGGCGCTGGCCGCCGGTGGGTCGATGCACGAGGGGGCGTGGTCGAGCCGCCTCGGGATCCCGGGCATCCCGGCCGCCGCCGAGGAGGCGATGGTCGCCCGCGACGTGGCCCTGTGCCGGCTGACCGGGGCGCCGGTGCACTTCTTGCACCTCTCGAGCGCCGGATCGGTGGCGCTGGTGCGGGCGGCCAAGGCGCAAGGCCTGGCGGTGACGGCCGAGGTGGCGCCGCACCACCTGTTCCTGACCGACGCCGAGACCGCCGGGTACGACCCGGTGTTCAAGGTCAACCCGCCGTTGCGGACCCCGAGCGACGTCGAGGCCCTGTGGGGCGGGCTGGGCGACGGGACGATCGACGCGGTGGCCACCGACCACGCGCCGCATGCGCCCGAGACCAAGGACCGGCCCTTCGCCGAGGCCCCGCCGGGGATGCTCGGGCTCGAGACCGCCCTGGCGGTGGTCCTGACCGCGCTGCGCGACGGGCGCGCCGAGGCCGAGGAGGTCGACCGCGGTCTGGCCCGGGCCCTCGCCTGGTGCAGCTGGCGCCCGGCGGCGATCGCCCGCCTGGCCGCTCACGGCGGCCCGGTTCGCGCCGGGCGGCCGGCCAACCTCTGCGTCGTCGACCCCGCCGCCACCTGGACGGTCGAGCCGGCCCGGCTGGCCAGCCGGAGCACCAACACGCCGTACGCCGGGCGCACGCTCACCGGCCGGGTCCGCCACACCGTGTCGGCCGGGGAGCCGGTCGTCATCGACGCCGAGGCCCAGCGGTGAGCCCGTCGGCGCCCGCCCGGGCCCCGGCCCACCTCGTGCTGGCCGACGGGCAGGTCTTCGAGGGCGAGGCGGCCGGCGCCGCCCGCCCGGTGGCGACCGGCGAGCTCGTCTTCAACACCGCCCTGTCCGGCTACCAGGAGATCGTCACCGACCCCAGCTACGCCGGGCAGGTGATCGCCTTCACCTACCCCCACCTCGGGAACTACGGCACCAACGCCATCGACGACGAGGCGGGGCGCCCGGCGTGCCGCGGCGTGGTCACCCGCGACCTCACCGAGACGCCGAGCAGCTGGCGGTCCGAGGAGGACCTCGAGGCCTTCCTCGTGCGCCACGGCGTCCCGGCCGTGACCGGCGTCGACACCCGGCGCCTCACCCGGGTCCTGCGCGACGAGGGGGCGATGCCGTGCGCCTTCGGCACCGCCGACCGGGCGACGCTGGCCGAGGCGGCCCGGATGGCGAGCGGGACCGACGGCGTCGATCTCGTGTCCGAGGTGACGGTGGCCGAGCCCTACCGGCGGGGGACCGGGCCGTTCTCGGTGGTGGCCTACGACTTCGGGGTGAAAGAGACCATGCTCCGCCACCTCGACGCCCTGGCCCAGGTGACCGTGGTGCCGGCGTCGACCCCGGCCGAGGCGGTGCTCGAGCGCCGGCCCGACGGCGTCTTCCTCTCGAACGGCCCCGGCGACCCGGCGGCCCTCGACGGGCCGACGGCGGCGGTGGCCGGGCTG
>Ga0209656_10002413_pt1 | contig 12089 bp, 10 predicted proteins | sample BogFormECP12_OM2_FD_188239 | JGI IMG/M metagenome (GOLD analysis project Ga0209656, IMG submission 188239) | Bog forest soil microbial communities from Calvert Island, British Columbia, Canada - ECP12_OM2 (SPAdes) (version 2) | ecosystem: Environmental > Aquatic > Freshwater > Wetlands > Bog ... | reverse complement strand
ACACGGCGCCGGTGCTGCAGGCGTACGGCGCGCGCGTCCATCTCGCCGGTCCCGGCGGCGAGCGCGAGCTGTCGATCGAGGACTTCTACGTCAATGACGGCATCAACGCGTGGGCCAAGGGTCCCGGCGACATCGTGACGCGCATCTCCGTGCCGCCGCATGGCGCGCGCACGCGCGGCTCGTATCGCAAGCTGCGCCTGCGCAACTCCTTCGATTTCCCGATCCTCGGCGTCGCTGCGGTCGTGGAGCTCGACGACGCAGGCGTGTGCGTCGACGCGCGACTCGTCCTCAACGCGGTCGCTTCCAAACCCGTCGACGTCCCCGCCGCGGCCCGCTGCCTGATCGGCACGCGCCTGGAGAGCGAAGCGCTCGAGGCTGCGGCCGACGCCGCATTCGCCGCCGGCAAGCCGCTCGACAACACGAGCGCCACCATCCCCTATCGCAAGCGGATGGTGCGCGTCTTCGCGCGCCGCGCCTTAGACGACGTGGCGGCGGTCTAGCGCTCGGGGCTCTTGGTGAAGATGTAGGTCACGTCGAAGTAGAAGGCGCGCCGGTCGTGCCCCACTGGGCATTCGGCGGTGACCTTCGCGTAGTTGTGCCGGTGCTCGGACGTGATGTCTTGTCCGGTGACCCGATACTGCGAGGCGCCGCCGGCGCACGAAACGTTTTCGACGAACTTGTACATGTAGTCGAAGCCGGTCGCCATGTCGGGCGCGCGCACGACGATCGCGGTCTCGATCGAGCTGCCGTCGGCAGGTTGCGGCGTCGGCGTGCCTGCTGCGCCTGGCGCGGCAGGTGCCGTCGTCGCGGCGGCGACCGGCGTTGCACTCGGCTTGGGCGTCGGGCGCGGCGGACCTGGACTGGGATTGGGCGTGGCGATGGCGATGCCCGGCACCGGCGTCGGCGAACTGGTCGCTTCAGGTGTGGCGCCGGCATTTGGCGCCGGCGTGTGCGTGGTCGGCGCCGGCGTGCCGTGTATCACGGCGACGTGATGCGTCGGCGGCGGCGTGCCGCGCAACACAAGACCGGGCCGGCCCGGCGGTCCGGCCGGCTGCGACGGTTTGGGCGCGACGAGCGTGATCGCCACGATCACGGAGCTGTGCACCGAATAGATCCAGCGATCGTCGTCTGGGCCGCCGAAGATCGTCGACGAATCGTCGGGACCATCGTCGTACATGCGGTTCGGCTCGCCGCGGATGGCGAGCAGGCGCGTGACGCTGTCGCCTAGATTGACGCCGAACGGATCTCCGATCGGCAGGCTCAGCTGTCTGGGCGCGGCGGCTTCGACGCGGATCGACGTCACCTGCTTGTCCGTCGTCTCGAGGACGAGGGAACCTTCGCCGCCGTGGATCGGATACTCGACCAGCATCGATCCCTGGATGACTTTGCGATTGAAATCAGGGGCGCCCAGCCGCGCGCGCACTGCCTCGATGCTCTCGCCCAAGGTGACGCCTTGCCATTGCAGCGGCTTGATCGTAGGGGCCGGGGCCGGAGCCATCGCCGCGGGTGCGGCCGATGCCGCGGGCGAGGGTGAGAGGTCGGCGACGACATCGGGGCGCGGCAATAGGCCGGCCAGCGCAATGAAAAGCACGAGCTGGATCATGATGTGCGCTTAGGCGAGCAGGCCGTCGCGACCTTGCCTCGCGGTCCTCGGTCGACTAAAGTCGACCGCTCCATTGGATCAGCGACTGCGCGTCGCGTACAGGCGCAGCAAGAGCATGTCGTCCGGAAGGTCGGCCGCTTGCGGATCGAGTTTGGGCCGCACCACGGCGGCCACGCGCGCCGCTGTCGCGGCCGCGACCGGCGGCGGTAAGGTCGCGCGCCGTTCGACGTAACGCACGATCAACGCCCACTCGTCCGGGCTCAGCGCTTGGCTGCCGGCGAGCGGCGGCACGTCGGGGGCGTTGTCGCCATGCAACCACGTCTGCGGCGCGGTGACTTCAAACGCCTGATCGCGCACCACGATCGTGCCCGCTGCATAGTCGCCGATGCGCTTGTTCTGCGGCGACAGAATCGCGCAGACGGCCGACGGCACGTAGAAGAACGCCAACTCGGCGATGCGGATGAGGTTGCGCAGCACCGAGCTGCCCAGATCGATCGGATAGCCGCCGTCGCGCACCACGCGGATGCCGAACAGCCGCTTGCCCGGTGTCTGGCCGTTCCAAAGCATTTCGAAGACCACGAAATAGGCGAAGAAGATGATGAACAAGAGGATGACGCCAAGCGCGGCAAACGCCGAGGCGATCTGTGCCCCGTTTAAATGCAGTGCTGCGCCGATCTGGGCGCCACGCAACCCCGCGAGCGAGATGAGCAAGATGACCACGATCCCGAGAAGCACTTGGATGATGAAATCGATCGCGACGGCCAAAAAGCGGCTGCCAAGCCCAGCCAGCTCGTAATGGAAGGCGATACTCTCGGGCGTCCGTACGGTGACCGTTCGTTCCACTGTGCGCTCCGTCGCCGCGCTGGGCCAGAGGCGCATTCGCGCAGGCGCGAGAAATCGCCCGCATGCGGCAATCGGTTTTCGTCGAGCGCCGGCGGCCCGGCTGGCAGCGCCTGGAGGTACTGCTCGCCGCGGTCGAGCGGCGCGGTTTGCGCGCGTTGCCGCCCGAGGAGATCGAAGAGCTCGGCCGGCTGTACCGCTGGGTCACGTCGGACCTCGCGTTCGCCGGCGGACGCAAGTACGATTCGAACCTACAGGCCTACCTGCACCGCCTGACCGCGCGCTCGCACGCGCAGGTGTACGCGGGCAACATCGAGGGTGGCTGGAGCCGCATCGTGCGCTTCGTCGTCCACGATTTCCCCTCGGAGGTGCGCAGGTCGCGCTGGTACATCCTCGCGTGCGCCGGCGTGTTCGTCGTCGCCGCGTTCGCTTCGTACGCGCTTGTCACCGCGGTGCCTACCGACGCGTACGTCATCTTGCCCGATCAGTTGATCCGCCCGATCCACGAAAAGATCCATGACACGAACTTCGGCTTTGACCGAGATTATGCGTCGACGATGTCGGCCCTCATCATGACCAACAACATCAAGGTCGCGATCACCGCCTTCGGCGCCGGCCTCGTGACGCTGGGCGTCATCACGCTGTATCTCGTGTTCTTCAACGGCGTGATGCTGGGCGCGATGGGTGCGATGTACACAGCCAGCGGATTCGGCTACGATTTTTGGGCGACCGTCGCGCCGCACGGCGTCATCGAGCTGACGGCGATCCAGATCGCTGCCGCCGCAGGACTGCTGCTTGCCGCCGCGATCCTCAACCCGGGCCGCTTGCGGCGACTCGACGCGCTCAAGCGCAACGCGCGGCGCTCGCTCACGCTCATCGTCGGCGTCATGCTCATGCTCGGATGCGCCGCGCTCATCGAGGGATTCGTCTCGCCGCAACGGGTGTCGCCCGAGCTGCGGCTCGCCGTCGGCGGGTTGACCGGGCTGGTGCTGCTCTTCTACTTCGTGTTCGTCGGGCGTGCTCCCGACGGGCAGCCGGTGGACTCGCACGCGGCGTTATAACAGGTCGCGCGCCTTCACGTCGATATACGCGTTGATCAGCGACACGGTGAGCTGCGCGGCAGGCACGTCGATCACCGCGATGCCCCGCTGCTGCAGCAATGCGGCTGCCTTGCGCCGTTCGGCCGCGAGCGTGGCGGCGACGCTGGCCCGGTAGGCATCGGCCGCCGTCTCCGGAACGGCCTGCAGCGCCCTCGAGACCGCTTCATCATTCATCAGCACGCAGACGACCAAGTGGCGGGGCGAGAGCACCGCGACATTGGCCAGCACGCTGGCCGACGCGACCGGATCGAACATGTCGGTGAAGAACACGACCAAGCTGCGTTTGGGCTGGCGCCGCCGCAAATAGGCGAACGCGCCCGCATAATCGGATTCCTCAAAGCGCGGCTGCAGGTCGTACAGGCGCTGCACGAGGCCTGCGACGTGGCGGCTGCCCGCGCGCGGCGCGATGTGCTCGCGGATATCGCCGGCAAAGGCGAGCACGCCGACCTTGTCGTCCACGAGCGACGCGATCGAGGCCACCGACAGCGCCGCGGTCACCGCGTAGTCGAACTTGCGCTGCCCCCCGATGCGCGGCGTCATCAAGCGTCCGGCGTCGAGCACGAGCATGACCGTCTGGCTGCGCTCGACGTCGTATTGCGCGACCATGAGCTTGTTGCGCCGCGCCGTCGCTTTCCAATCGATCGAGCGGAACTCGTCGTCCGGCTGCCACTCGCGCAGGCTGTCGAACTCGCCGCCGCCCCCGCGCAGGCGCAGTTTGCGGAAGCCCGCCTCCACGAGCCGCCCGCGCCGCGCCAGCATTCCGTAGCGCTCGACCGCGGACAGATCCGGATAGATATGCGCGGGGGTGTCCGCCGGGATGCGCCAGCGCCGGCGCACCAGGCCGAGCGGATTGTCGGCGCTCAGGTAAAGATCGCCCAGCGTCGTATCGCCGCGCTCGAGCGGCGTCACCGCAAGCTCGACGACCTTGCGCCGATCCGGTCCGACGCTGCCCTGGACTGCGTCTTCAGGCATGTCAAGGATGTCAACCGGCGTATCGACGAGCGAGTAGCGCACCGGCATGCGGGCGCGATTGACGATCGCGTAGCGCAGCGCACCGGTCGAGCGCAGCGCGAGGTGTTCGATCGGCTCGCGTGTGACCGTGATGTCACCGCGGCGCGGGCCGGACGCGAGATCGACGGACAGGAAGCCGAGCAGCACGAGCAGGCCGAACGATCCGAGATAGACGAGCGGTGTCCATAGAGCGCCGAACCCGATGACGAACGCGATCGCCACGAGCCAGGCGACGAAGCGCGGTGTGACCCACGGGAACGCCGCATCGAGACCGTAGCGGCGCGGTTTCGTGGGCGCGCTGGACTTGGCCACGCTACTCGCCGGCGGTCGCAGGCGGCGTGACGGCTTCCTTCGGCACCGGCACCGCGTCGAGCACGCGCCGCACGACGTCGCCGGCGGTCAAGCCCTCCACTTCGGCCTCGGGGCGCACGAGCAGGCGATGGGTCAGCACCAGCGGCGCGGTTGACTTGACGTCGTCTGGCGTCGCGAAAACGCGGTCGTCGATGGCCGCGGCGGCCTGCGATGCGACCAGCAACTGGATGCCCGCGCGCGGGCTCGCTCCCAGGCTCGTGTCGGCCGCCTCGCGCGTGCGTTTGACGATCTCCAACACGTAACGCTGCAGCGCCGGCGCGACGTGCACCGCGCGCACGTCTTGGCGGGCTGCGATGATCTCGGCCTCGGTGACCGCGGCGACGATCCCCTCGCGCTCGAGAAAGCGGGAATCGAAGCCTGCGGCGACGCGCTCGAGCAGTTGCGTCTCCTCGGCCACGCTCGGATAGTCGGTGCTGCATTTGACCATGAAGCGGTCGAGTTGCGCTTCCGGCAACGGATACGTGCCCTCGTATTCGACCGGGTTCTGGGTCGCGCACACCATGAACAGCGGCGAAAGCGGGAAAGACACGCCGTCGATCGTGACCTGGCGCTCCTCCATCGCCTCGAGCAGCGCGCTTTGGGTCTTGGGCGGCGTGCGGTTGATCTCGTCGGCGAGCAGCAGGTTGGTGAAGATCGGGCCCTTGCGCGTGAAGAACTCGCCCGACTTGGGATTGAAGACCGTCGTGCCGACGACGTCGGACGGCATCAAATCGGGCGTGAACTGGATGCGCCGGAACTGCGCGCCCAGCAGCAGCGCCAGCACGCGCACGAGCAGCGTCTTGGCCGTGCCGGGCACGCCTTCGACCAGCGCGTGGCCGGACGAGAGCAACGCGATCTGCAGCGCGAAGATCGCCTCGTCCTGGCCGACGATGACCTTACGCAGACCGTCGGAGAGGCGCTGCGCGACGACCGAAGCCGATGCGGCCATAGGGCGCGTATTCCTTTCGTAGTGCTGCGCACAGCTGGGCTGCGCGCAGGAGATCTTTGTCGTTCGGGCCCGACAGCGTCCGCAGCCTGTCCAACTCCTCGAGCTGCGAGGCGCGGGCGTCGCCGTCTTGTGCGACCTGGACGCGCGCGACGATATCGCGAATCGAAGCCCGGTCTGAAAGCCCCAGCCCAGTCGCCACGTCGTTGAGCGTGACCGTCGCCAGGTCGCGCAAGGCTTTTCTTGCGGCGTGACCGCGCGCCAGCAACTGCGCCATCGACGAGAGATATTCCGCCGACGTCCGTTCCGTCGTCTCGGGCAGGCGCGCCGTCGGGCCGAACCGCAACGCCGCGCCGAACAGCAAGAGCAGCAAGCCGGCGCCGATGACGATCAAACCGGCCCGCACCGGAACCGGCAAAATCGTCCACCACGACGAACCGGACACGTATCCGTGGACATATTCGTCGAACGCCACCGCGCCGGCGCTACCGGCGGCCAGATCGTAGGCGAGGCGCGCATTGTCGCCATCCGACAGCCGTTTGTTGTCGAACAGGCTTTGGTCCGTGACGACGACGATGCTGCCTTTGCCGAGGCGGCGCAGCGCGACGACCGCGCCCCCGGAGTCAGCGATGAGCGGCACGTACGCGGGAGATCCGCTCACGCGCCGCCGGCTCGTGCCCGAGACCGCGTTGACCCCGTCGGTCAGCGGCGCGAGCGCGACCGTGACCGCTGCGTCGTGCTCCGGCCCCGCTTCACTATCGGTGTCCAGGTCCAGCCAGTCGTCCCATGTACCGTCTGTGATCCAGATAAGGCGCCCGCCGTTTTTGACCCAGGCGCGCAGATTGTCGAAGTCGATGGCCTGCGGCTGTCCGATCTGCTGATGGGTCTGCTCCGTACGCAGGACCGACTCGCGCAGATTCGGCGCGACGATCAGCGTGCCGATGGAGTCGTCCAGGAAGGCCGGGCGCTGCTCGAAGCGCTCGACGCGCATCCCCTCGCGGCCCAACAGCTCGTACCACGCCCGATAGCCGCCCGAATGCGCGTCGAATGAGGAGAACGTGTCGAAGCGCGGCGCGATGGCCTGCTGGTGCCGGTATCCGGCGTAGATCGTGCCCAGCATGATCGCGCCGGCGATCGCGAGCACGACGATTTCGGTCCAAGGGAAGTCGCGCGCTCTCATGCAGCCGGCCTTGCGCCGCGCTCGATCACGGCAGGCTCGAAATCTTGGTACGCGATATCGGCGGCGTACCAATCGCTTTCGGCGACCGGTGCCTGCGCGTAGGTCGCCAGCGTGAACGTGTGCGCCAGCGCATCAAAGGGCTTCGCGGCGACGGCGCAATCCCTGCGCACCGCACGTCGATATTCGCCCGCGGTGCGCGCGGCGTCGTACGCTATGACGCCGCTGGCATCCAGCCGGCGCAACGCGGCACGGAACAGCATGGAGATCGCGCGCGCATAGTCGCCGGCCCTCGCCGCCGCGCGCGCCATGTCCAGCAGCTCGGACGGGCTGGCGCGATGAACGAGCAGTTCGCCCTCGTCCTCATCCGAGGCGACGCGGCGCGTGCGCAAGAGGTAGCGCGCGAGCCGCGTGGCGACATACACGATCAACGCGGCGAGCGCGGCCAGCGTCACGTACACGACGAGCTTGCCGATCCATGGGATTTCCGCCGCCGCCGTGAACAGCCCGCCGAAGAGCCGCTGGAATAGTCCCGCGAGCCAGTCGAGGAAGCGCTGCCACCACGTCTCGTGCACTTGCGCCTCAACCGCGGATTCGGTCTCATGATATGCGGGCTGCGCGAGGATCGCCGCCAAGGTGGGCGCGAGATCGCGCGCGGGACCCTGTGACCCGGTGGAGCCTGCGACTCGAGCCGCTTCGCGCAGCGAGGCCGCGGCATCGCGCAGCATCTGCGCGCGCCGCTTCGCATTTTTCTCTTGGCGCACCGTGGTGAGCAGATCGTGCAGCCACCCGCCGAGCGACGGAGAGAAGCGCGGCGGACCGGGCAGCGGCGCCGGCGGCACGCTGATCTCGGGCACGCTGGCACCGGCACGCTGGTGCGCTGCCGCGACATCGAGCGCATTCGCGGCTGACCGCAGGGCGCTGACGTACGAGGTGGCGACGTCCCGATCGTCCGCGAAGGCCGCGGTCGTCATCGCAAGCGCGAGCCCGACCGCGTAGACGAGGGCGCGCATCACGGAGCCGGCGGCGTCGGCGGTGCGGTCGCTGAGAGCTGCTCGGCGAGCAGTTGGATATCGAAGCCTTCGCGCCGGATGCGGATATCGTAATAGTACAGCGACACGAGCACGAAGGCGAACCCGACGTAGAACACGTTGATGATCTGCGCGATGGCGAGGTACAAGAACCAGGATTTGGTGAGATACAGCGCGAGCAGCGCCAGGAACGATGCCACCAGCGAGAAGCCGACGAAGACCAGCGCGATGAAGAGAGCGACCGCCATCGAGCGCCAGAAAAGCTCGCGCCCGAAGATGCGCGTGACGCCGACGGTGAACGCACGGACCGGGTCGACCTTCTCGAGCACGCAGGCGATGAATGACGAAGCGAACGCCATGTAGCCCATGACCGCCAGCCCGACTGACGCGATCACGAAGGCGATGCCGATGAGGGCGCCGATGATCGCGCCGACCACGTGCAGTCCGGCTGCGAGAGCCACGATGATGAACGTCAGCAGCAAGAAGACGACGAAGAACGCCATCCCAAGGCCGATCAGGACGAAGACCCACAGCAGCGAGAGCAGCATCACGTAGCCCCAACGCTTGATCGCGTCGGCGTAGCACAGCTTGAAGCGGACGGGCAGCCCGAGGTACGCGCGCGATACGCCCGAGACCACCGCCGCGTTGGCGAGCGGCAGAACGATCAACGCGACAAGATAGTTGAGTCCCGACAGCGCGTAGACCGCCAGCATACTGGCCGGATTGAAGCCGGCGACCGCCGCTTGCACTTTGGTGAGGTCCGGCGGCGTGCCCGGGTGTCTGATGGCCGAATCGAGCAGCCCGGCATACGCGTCGAGCACGTCGCGCTGCAGCAGCAGCTGGAAGTATGCGATGATCACCAGCGGCACGGTGGCGACGAACAGCACGGCCGCGAACGTCAAGATGTGCCGGAAATACAGCGTGAAGCCGCGATCGAAGAGCTCGCCGATGCTCAACGGGCGCAGGACGGGAGGCCCGGACGGCGCGAGCATGGACGCAGGCGTTTGAGGCGCATCCCACGACATGGCGCCCGTGGCTTCTTGGGTCTTACAAGGCCGACCTCTGCATCGAGGCTTTGCACGTCGGGGATGCGAACGACGGTGGCCTTGAGCGACACGCATCACGTCCCTGCGCCGTTCGACACAGGAAGCCGGCCGGCCGTGCTCGTCACCCGCGGCGGCATCGTCGAAAGCGAGCATTTCGTCCGTCACGCGCTCGCGCGGCCCGACGGCACGATCCTCTCATCGACCGGCGACATCGACGGGCCGACGTTCATGCGCTCGTCGGCCAAACCGCTCATCTGCGCGGTGGTCGTCGCGTCCGGCGCCGCGGATCGTTTCGGTTTCACCGATCGGGAGCTCGCGGTCGCCGCGGGCTCGCATAGCGGCGAACCCTATCACGTCGCCGCGGTGCGCAGCATGCTCGCGAAGATCGGGCTTACCGAGGACGCGCTGGCCTGCGGACCGCATCCGCCGCTGCATGAGGGTTCGGCGCGCGCGCTCGGGGCGTCGGGCGTGCAGCCGGGCCGCATCCACAACAATTGCTCCGGAAAGCACGCCTCGATCCTCGCCCTCGCGGTGCTTCGCGGCGCGTCGCCCGGCGGGTATCTGGCGGCGGACCATCCGGCGCAAGTCGAGATCATCGATGGCTGCGCGGCGCTGCTCGGCATTCCCGCCGCGTCGATGGCGATCGGCGTCGACGGCTGCGGTATTCCGGTGATCGGCGTGCCGATGCGCGCCGCCGCGACCTGTTTTGCGCGCTTCGCGGAGCCGGAGTCGTTCCCCGCGGCGTTACGCGCGCCGATCCGCCGCGTCGTCGGCGCGATGACGGCGTATCCGCGTTACGTGGCAGGCACCGGACGGTACGATACGGATCTCATGGAGGCCGGCGCGGGCGGAATCGTGTGCAAAGGCGGCGCCGAAGGCTATCACGCGACCGGGGCGCTGCACGCGCGGCTCGGGTTGAGCGCAAAGGTCGCGGACGGCAACTACCGCGCGATACCGCCGTTCGTCACCGCGATGCTCGCGCGACACGGAGCGCTCGACGCCGCGCAAACGGAATCGCTGGCGCGCCACGCGCGGCCGATCATCAAGAACTATGCCGGCGCGGAAGTCGGGGAGATCCTGGCCCTCTAGTCGTTCGTGTAGACGAGCTCGCCGCCGACGAATACGTGCGAGATGCGGTTGCGGCGGTCCCACACCGCCAGATCGGCGCGCAGACCTTCGCGCAGCATTCCCATCTCGGCATCCAAACCGATGGCCCTGGCCGGCGCCCACGTCGCGCAGGCGATCGCCTGCGCAAGCGAGACGCCGGTCGCGTTGACGAGATTGCGCACCGCCTCATCGGGCTGCAGACGGCTGCCGGCGATCACGCCGTCCATGTCGCGCACCACACCGCCGTCCTCGACCAAGCCCTCGGTCACCGGCATCGCGTCGGTCGCCAGCACGAGATTGACGCCCTTCAAACGATAGAGCAGCGCGATGTGCTCGGGCGAGACGTGCGCACCGTCGGCGATCGCCTCGCAGAAGACCGCCGGGTCGAGCATGTAGGCCACTAATATAGAAGAAGCGCGATGGTGCAATCCCGGCATCGCGTTGAATGAATGGGTGAGGATGCGATAGCCGTCCTCGATCGCGTCGAGGCCGACGGCGAAGGTCGCCGCCGTGTGGCCGGCCGACAGCACGACGCCGCGCCGCCGCAGTTCGGCAGCCGCGCGCGGTGCGTCGTCCACCTCAGGCGCCATCGTCACGCGGCATCGCCCGCTCGTCCACGTCTCGAGCAGCGCCTCGATCCGCCCCGGTGTCGGCGTGAGCAGATACTCGGCGGGATGGAAGCGGCGATACTCGGCACTGAGAAACGGCCCTTCGAAGTGCACGCCGAGCGCGCGCGCGCCGTCGGACGGCAGTTCGATCCGGCGATAGATCTCTCGCGCGCAGTGCAGCATCCGATCCCACGGTCCGGTGATGATCGTCGGCAGATAGGCGGTGAGCCCGGAGCGCAGGCCGTTGGTCGAAAGCGCGCGCATGGCGTCGAGCGGCTCGCGGTTGAACCAGTGCCCGGCCGCCCCATTGACGTGCAGGTCGATCAGTCCCGGCGTGATCGTGCTCCCGACCGGCAGCTCGTAGTCGAGATGATGCGGTCCATCATCGAGACGAGCGATGAGCCCGTTCTCGATGCGGATGCTGCCTTGATGCGAGGTGCCGTCGCCGATCGCCAGAAGCGCGTGACCGATCGTCCGTCCGCCCATGCCCGACGGTTTAGCGGACAAGCCTCAGAATTCCGCGCTCAGGCGGCCCGGCGCAAAGGCTGGTTGCCGACGAAGAGCGCTGAGTAGAGCGCCAAGAGCGCTCCCGCCAGGATGAACAGGGGTCTGACGGTGAGCGCGCCCACCGCGAAGCCCGCCACCGCGCTCGAGAACGGCAGGGCGGCGGTGTTGAGGATCATCGAGGCACTGATGGTGCGGGCGAGCAGCTCGGGGGGCGGCGTGCGCTGGCGCAGCTCGGACATCCAGATGAAAAAGCCTGCGTCGATCACGCCGATCACGAACAGCACCACGCACGCGAGCGCCAGGGTCGGTGTGAACCCGAGCAGGAGGAGCAGCAACCCGACCAGCGCCGACGAGACGATCAGCGAGATGCCGCGCGGGTATGGCCAGCGGCCGGTGCCGAGCGCGATGCTGGCCAGCAGCGATCCGACCGACACCGCTGCCAGCATGAAGCCCTGGCCGGCCGCACCGGTGCCGAATGCGTCTTTGCTCAGGAACGCCAGACCGACGACGCAAGCCCCGAAGAGGAAGTTGCTAAAGGTGACTAAGAGCGTCAATCCGCGCAGCAGCGGCTGCTCGAAGATGTAGCGCGCGCCGGCGAGCTCTTCGCCGAGCGAGAGCTCTCTCGCCGCGGGCGGGATGCCGGCGTCGATCGCGCCTGCCGGGATGAATGACGCGATCGCCACGAACAGCATGAAGCACAGCGCGCCGATCGCCATCGTCCAATTGGTTCCCAGGCTTGCGGTGACGACGCCGGCGAGCGCA
>Ga0209656_10002412_pt1 | contig 12090 bp, 8 predicted proteins | sample BogFormECP12_OM2_FD_188239 | JGI IMG/M metagenome (GOLD analysis project Ga0209656, IMG submission 188239) | Bog forest soil microbial communities from Calvert Island, British Columbia, Canada - ECP12_OM2 (SPAdes) (version 2) | ecosystem: Environmental > Aquatic > Freshwater > Wetlands > Bog ... | reverse complement strand
GAACCGTTTGATCGATCGCAGCGAATTAACTGCCGGCAAAGCAGCAGCGCTTCTTGCCTGGTGGCACCGCATAAACGAAGTGCTGCAACTTCAGGAGGATGCCGAAACCATTCCTGAACAGGTCATCGCTCTTCTTGAGAAAAGGGCTGAAGCCCGCGCGGCGCGGGATTGGTCGCTCAGCGATTCGCTGCGCGCCGAAATCGAAGCGCTCGGATGGCTTGTAAAAGACACCAAAGATGGGCAGAAAGTCAGTAGAAAGTCCTTCTAGCCCCGAAGGTTTTCGGGGCTAGCCTGAACTACTCACAAGTTTTTAAACTTGTGAGTAGTTCACCCGATTCATCATCTTCATCGTCACTCTCCAAATCACTTCCCCTCTATGTTCGCGCCCTCGGAATTCCTTAATCTGGATCAGACAGAACACCGAACCATCTTCGACAATAGCGCACAGGTCTGGGACGCCCTGAAGCAGATTGGAAGCTATCTGCAGTTTCGGCTGAAACCCGCTATTCTAGCCCGGATCATGGGGAGACCGTTCATCAGTGAACATGTTTACGTCGGGCCCGGCACCGTCATTGAAAACGGAGCGACCATCAAAGGGCCGGCTTGGATCGGAAGCAACTGCGAGATACGAAGCGGGTGTTACATCCGCGAAAACGTGATCATCGGGGATGACGTAGTGCTCGGGAACTCCTGCGAGTTCAAGAACAGCATCGTCTTCAACGACGCGCAGGTTCCCCATTTCAGTTATGTGGGTGATTCGGTGCTTGGGTACCAGGTCCATCTTGGGGCGGGCGTGATTCTCTCGAACGTGCGCCTGGATCGAAAAGAGATCAGCGTGAAACAGGAGACCAATTTCATCCCAACCGGTCTCCGGAAATTCGGCGCGATCATCGGCGATCGGACTGAAATCGGCTGCAACGCGGTGATCAGCCCGGGCTCAATCATTGGCCGGAATTCGCTAATCTATCCCCTCACCCACTTCGGCGGTGTCCTCCCGGAAAACAGCATCCTGAAAATGGGGCAAAACTTCGAGAGAACGCAGAGAATATGACGAAGAACACAGAGGGGAATGTTTACCGCAAAGACGCAAAGGTCACAGAGTGGTGTCTAGGGTTTTCGGAACCGTTATGGTGCGCGTCAGTGCGAAAGTGCCCTTCCAATGTCGACGACGCGCACGATAGGAAAATCCAAAACCGATCTCTGTGTTCCTGCGCCTTTGCGGTGGCTATTCCGCACTGTGTTCTCCCTCCCCCCTCAGCGCTCTCTTAGCACTTGATCGAGGTCGGACAAGAATCGTTGGTTTTGATCCGGGGTGCCGACGGTGACACGGATCCAGTCGGGAAGTTTGTACTCGTCCATTGCACGGACGATCATTCCGCGTCGAAGCAGCTTCTCGAATACCTCTTTCCCGTTGCCGACTTTGACGAGAATAAAATTCGCGACGCTTGGGACATACTCCAATTTACGTTTACCGAATTCGGTCTCGAGAAATTCGCGCCCCTGCCGAACGATCGCCCGTGTCTTCGCCTGGTACTCCTCGTCCCGTAAACCGGCGAGCGCGCCGGCTTGTGCGATCGAGTTGACGTTGAACGGTTGCCTCGTTTTCTGCAGGAGCCGGATGAAATCTTCGTGCGCCAGACCGTAGCCGATTCGCAGACCGGCCAGGCCTTGAATCTTTGAAAATGTCCGGAGAACGATCACGTTCGGGTGATTCCGGAAATACTTCAGCGTATTGGGGGGATCCGGAAGAAATTCGTAATAGGCCTCGTCCAGTGCAATGACGACATTCTTCGGGACGCGCTCGATGAACCGGTCCAGTTCTTCTTCGCTCACCATCGTTCCGGTCGGATTGTTCGGGTTGGCGATATAAACAATCTTGGTCCGGTCGTTGATCGCCGCTGCCATGGCCGGCAGATCGTGCGTCAGATTCGGATCCGATACTCCGATGGTATCAGCTCCAAAAAGCTTTGCGAGGATCTTGTAGACCACGAAGGCATGCTCCGCGGTGACGATGTTGTCGCCCGATTTCAGAAAGGCGTGCCCGAGAAATTCAATGATCTCGTTCGAACCAGTCCCAAGAATCACGTTATCGATGCTAACACCATATTTCTCGGCGATCCCGGCACGCAGATGGTACCCGCCGCCATCCGGATAGAAATGCGCTTTCTCTAGAGCCTCCTTCATCGCCTGCACGGCCACGGGTGAAGGTCCGAGCGGGTTTTCGTTGGAGGCAAGCTTAACGATCTGACTCGGGTCGAGGCCCAGCTCGCGGGCAACGTCCTCAATCGGTTTGCCCGGGACATAGACGACAAGATCGTTTAGCCATTCGTTCGCATTATCAAAAATCTGGTTCATGAACGTGCGGGACGGAATAATTCTGCTTTCGGGCGACATTAGGTGAAAGCAGGGCCGTTGTCCATTGAGGGGCGCGGGGACTCAAAGTAGGATAGGCGTCTCGCCTGTCCATTCCGTCAACCGAGCGATGCATTTCCGATATTGGCCCCCGAACTCTCTTCACGTTATTGCTATCTCACACGCGCTAATGGACAGGCGAGACGCCTATCCTACATTGTCTCGGTCCCTACCGGCGCGAGGCAAACAGATTACACGTGGGACGCGTATGCTACCGCACTCTGTGACGTTCACGCCGCATTTGGAGAATTCGAGGCCCGGCTCTACATCCACGCAATATTATCTCAAGAAAAGAGGTCTAAATGAGTTGTATGAGGAATTTTCTTTATTTACTGCTTCTGCCGATCGTCAACCTGGGCTTGTCGAGCGCCCATGCGGCAGAACCGAGCAACGTTCGCATCGAATTCGTGCATCCCGAACGATTTACCGATTTCAGGATCCAGGGACGCGATGAAATCGCGTCAGCCCCGATCTTTCGAGATGCCATTTCGGCGTACATTTCACCGCTCGTGGCGAAGCGTTTCCCGGGCAAGACGTTAACCTTGAGATTTACGGATATCGACCTTGCAGGGCGCTTGGAGCCTTGGCGGATCCGCAGATTCAACGATGTCCGGTTTGACCGCGACTTTCAATCGCCTTTGCGACTCTACTTCGACTACACGCTAACCGATTCGAAAGGGACCGTTCTGGCGGGCGGTCCACAGAGCATTCTGGACCAGGATTACCTTCATGAATACATCGACTACCCGGCCAGCCTGGCGTTTTCGCCGCTATTCTACGAAAAGGTGAATCTTTCCAAATGGGTTCGGCGTTTGCCTCCCACAAGCCCAGGGCTCGCGCGAAACTGATTTGCTCTCACGCCCCGCATCGGAATTTTCCGGCTAGCCTGCATCGCTCACAAATCCCGAGTGATTTGTGAGCGATGCAGGCTCAGGCAGCAGAATTCTCCGGCTACGCCGGAAAATTCCGCTGCTTCTTTAAAACGGTCCGTTTCGATTCCTTGTACTTACAACGGTCTCTTAAACAGACGCGGTGCGTCTGTTTAAGAGCTTTCTATCCAGCAATGAGCCCGTGGGTTCTCCCAGGCCGGTGATTTTTCGGGCTAGCTCAGAACTTCTTTTCGATCTGGAAGTAGAAGTAGCGCATGACGAAGTTGTCCACGCCGTAATCATAGGTCTGATACCAGTCGACCGAGAGCGGCGGCCTCGTATCAGCCAGATTGTTGATCCCGAACGTGACGGTTGTGTCCGCTAGCAGGTTTCTCCAACCCCAGGATGAGCCCTCCGGTTTTGGAGAGATTGCTTTCTCTCCGATTTCGCGCTTTCCGTCTTTGCTGTAGCCTGGTCTCGGCATTTCCGCAGTAACCTCAGCGGGCGGTCCAAACTCATACGAGATTTGCCAATCGAACGTAGTCCAATTTCCGATCTGATGGACATAATCTGTTCCACGTACATCGGAAACGAAGTTCGGATCAGTGCCCCCATGGCTGGTGTTTCCGTCTTGCTCCGAGTCCGTGAAATGGATCGTAAACCCGGTTTTGAAGGTATCGAGCCCAAATACCCTTTTCGAATAGAAGATAGTGCCGAGCAGCTTAAAGTCAGGGTTTGTGAAATAATCCGTGTAGTTCTCATTGGCATATTGAAAAACGCCGTTCGGAGCAACACCCGTGACAAGCTTTTCTGACGTGTAGTAGTACCAGCTGGCATCGAGGGTGAGGTCCAATTTACCCCAATTGTATTCCTTCGAGTTATACGTGAATCCGAATTCGATCCCACAGTTCCGAGTGTTTCCGAGGTTCAAGTAGGTACTCGTAATATCCGTGATTTGTGTTGTGACAGGATCGCGCGTCACAAAGTTGCCCGGAGGCGGGCTTGGCATGTCGACAATTTCCTGCGGAGTAAGCGTTCCAATCAGATTGTGTATGTCGATCTGGAACCAGTTGATGTATGCCGAGAATCCATTCGCCCACTTCCACCAGCTGTTCTGAGGGTCGGAGGACCCGGGGCTCCAAACGCCGCCGACGTAATACCCGTATGTATTTTCCGGCTTCACATTCGGGTTACCGACGACGCTGCTGATTGTAAAGTATTCGCCCAACTGCGGATTCTTGGGATCGACGATCAGGGCTTCACCCGGCAGCGCCGAACCGAAGAGTTGGCTCAAAGAGGGTGCGACAAAACCTTCTGAATAAGTCGCTCGCAGCGTCAGGTCGTTAAATGGTTTCCAGCGAATCGCGAATTTCGGCTTTTCGGCGCTTCCGAATTCACTGTAATCGTCCCATCGATAGGAAAAGACTGCGTCGATCGTGCGCGCACCAGGCCAGGACCATTTGTTCCCGAGGATCGGAACATCGGCCTCAAAAAAAAGACTATTCAAGTAACTACGGCCGCTCGTCAATTTGCCAACCGTAAATTGGTAATCCAGGACGTTGCCGAATTTACTGTTGTCATCTTCATTCTGGATAAAATCCTGACTGCGGTATTCATAACCGGCCGAGACTGTTAAATCGCCATTGTCCAGGTGCGCAATTGGACCGCCGAAGCGCAGGAGCCAGTCAACAAGATCGGTCCTATTATCCTGCCAGATGCTTGTGACCAGATTCTTGTCGCCGTAGAACTGCGAATTCGGGCCAAGACCTAGACTCTCATCCACAAACGGGTTGAAGAACTGCCCTTCGTGCCCTGGTAGCGTTCCGTTGAGTGCAGCCTGCACGCCGCTCGTAAGGAAGTTGTTGTCCATTGTCTCGGTTCCGTCGGATTCTCCGTAGATAAAGCAGCCATCGATAAACCAGTCATATGGCAACTGAACAGTAGCGCCGACAACATTGCGCAGCGTTGTGATGGTTGTATCGGTCTGAAACGGGCCGAATTCGTTCAGCGACAAACTCTGAATCGCCAGCGGCACGCCGAACGGATTATATGGATTATTCGCAGGAACCGTAACACCGCCGCTGTTAAACGGTGACGGTGAATAGATACCCTGGTTTTGGTACGAGCTGAGCTCTTCGTTGCGGTCGATAATGAATGAATCGTAAATCTTCAGCCACTGGGTTGGCTCGTAACTAAAATTGACGAAACCGCCAAGCCGGGATTCACGCGGAAGAAGTTGGAACCAATTGTCGTTATATTCGAGGTCGGGCGGCCCGTTGATCGTAAAATTGTTTGCGGTGATGGGCGGCGCGGAGCCCGGGTTAACCTGGTAGACGTTTCCGGCCGCATCAGAGAACCTCCCGCGGTAGGTCTGAAATAGCGGGTGACCCGGATAATTCGGGCTAAATTCATTCGAATTCAGATTGGTAAACGGGCGGTCCTGCTGCATGATCGGGCTCGAACTGTAATAGTCGATCCCTGCAACGAAGCTGACTTTGGATGTATCAGACAACTTAAAGGTGTAGCCGCCCACCGCGGAGCCGTGATAGGTCTCATCGTCGCCCCGCTGGCTGATGCCGTAATAGTTGGTGATATCCGCGCCAGTGTAGTCGTGCTTGAGAATGAGATTAACGACGCCCGCGATTGCATCGGTGCCGTACGTTGCGCTGCCGCCATCGTTAAGAATTTCAATCCGATCAATCGCGGAAAGCGGAATCGAGTTGAGATCGACAAAGCCGAACGCTCCCTGTTGGCTTTCTTGCGGGAATGGAAAGTCGGGGAAACGCAGGCCGTCTACAAGAGTCAGCGTATCGTTCGGTGGTAGTCCTTTGAGCGCGATCGATGCGGAAGCGGGCGAAAAACTGGCTCCCGCCGTCACACCGGGGTTCCAGTTTTCTTCCGCACCCGGCAAGCTCTGCAGAAAGTCGGTTGTAGTCTGCGAAGCGAGCTTACTAATGAAATCCCGATCGTAAGTGGTTACCGGCTGCGGGCCATTTCCGACACGCGGAAGGATATACCCAGTGACTGTGATCTGCTGCAACTCGCCGCCGCTGGTTGCCGACTGACCGGCGGCCAACGGTGCCGCCGCGGGCGCCGCGGCTGCCGCGGCCACATTCGTCTGCTGGGCTGTCGCGCCTGCCGGCGCGAACGCTAACCCAGCTGAGGCGATAGCCAATGACGCAAGAAATAGATTAGTGAACTTTCTTAGCATTTTACTCCTTGGTTTGTGAAACACGCATCGTGGAAGCCGACTTCGCACCTTTTCGAAATCCGTCCCCTCTCTCATTCGCGGTAACGATCCTCCGTCCTGGTTAAGGATTTATGACCCATGGATCGCGGGATTTACGGCCTTGGGCAGGCAGTGTGCCAAGCCTGGGGATCTTCTTATCTAGCGTGCTGCACTTCCCTGGTTTACCAGCAAACATCGGTACGCTTCTTAAATTTTCGCCGATTATTCGTCAAGAAGAACACATTTATTTTGAACAAATTCAAACAAGCGATGTCACTCGCTAACAATTAATAATCAAAGCGGCGCCGAGGGGCGCCGATTTGAAGTAGAGTATTGCATTTCGCAATTGCTCGAGATATCGAGCGTGCTCGGATGACATGAAGACCCGTCCTGACGCTGTCTCGGGCCTCCAAAGCAGGCAACAGCTCAACAGCATTTCGCGAGTACTCGCGCTGTCGTTAACGGGATTTCGCCGGCAAAAAAGAAGCCCGCAGGCTGTTCGAATCTGCGGGTTTACGAGGTATCTACCGACGTCGCAACTGCTCTAGTGCAGCACGAAGGCTACAGGAAGGTGGTACGTCCCATTTGTCCCTGGAGCAAATTTCCAATTTCCGCGGACAAACCGCGCTGCAAAACTTGCCAGCATCGGCGGACCCGAAGCGTCCGCACCGACAATATTGCCATCTTGAACCGTCAACGTCATGCTTACATCGCCCGTAATGTGCATTTGCAAGGCCTGAGGCGGGTAGGGCGGACGTGGGCACCGCACGAGCGTGCCTGAACGTGGTCCGCCGTTCCCTGTTCCACCGACTACTCCAGTGGCGCTGCCATGGGGTGGCCCTGGAGGAGCCGCATTTGAATGTGGGGGCCCAAGCGGCTTCACCGCAGGTTGCTGTGGATGCGGTTTTGGCGTCGATACAGGCTTCGGAGTACTCTCCGGAGTTGGTACGACGGACGGCGCAGGCGTAGGTGACGGTCGCGGCACCTCAAACTCTGGCGGCTTATCCAACGGTGGCGGAGTGGGCTCCTGTTCGGGCGGCGGCGTTGGCTCTGGCTCCGGCGGCGGTTGATCTACCGGCGCGTTCGGGTCGCCAAGATTTTCGACGTCGTTTGTGTCCAAAGCAGTCAATTCGATCGCGTCATCCTTCTTGGCCGGCGGCTCCGGAAACTTGAGCCACCATCCGCAATACGCCCCCACACCGTTGATGGCGAGAGACAGGACCAGAAAGGCGACGAAAGGTGCGCCATCTCTCTTTCGAAAGGATCGTTTCAAATCGTTGTCAGGCATGAAAGGCACCTCCTCTCATCGAGAATAAACTACAAGTGGGACGCAGGTGCAGCCGATGTGGCAGGAGCCGCAGGCGCGCCGGGTGTACCAGGGGAAGCCGATTCGTACGCCTTGATTTCCAAACCAACTTTCTGGATCCCGGCTGTTCTGACCTTGTCCAATACAAACACAATATTTTCGTACGTTGCGTCTTTGTCGGCACGGATGAAAATCCGTACATCGTGATTTGCCTCGTACATCTTCTGGAGCCGCGGCAGAACGTCGTCCTTATCCACTTTTTCCTTTTCGAAATAGATGTCGCCGATCGCGTCGACGCTCACCATCGTAAAGTCAGGCTTATTGTTAGGCTGAGCGCTTGTCGCCGTCGGGAGATTAACGTCGATCCCCTTCATGTTGATCATCGTCAAGCTCACCAGCATGAACGAGGCGAGCAGGAAGAACATGATGTCGATCAACGGGATGATCTCGATCCGAGCTCGCTTAATTGGTACCGGCGAACTGCTGTGCCTGCCGTGCATCTTGTTCGGTAGCGATATTGTTGCGGTTGCGGAGCGAATTGAGCATCAGAATCACGTTGTTGGAGGTCGATTCGAGCTCGAACTGAAGCCGAGCGACTTTCGCGTTGAAAAAGTTGAAGAACACCAAAGTAAAGATGGCGATTCCAAGGCCGCACGCGGTCGCGATCAACGCTTCAGCGATACCGCCGCTGACTTTGGCGGGAGCGAGGTCGGCGTTTCCAACGAAATTAAATGAACCCATGATACCGGTCACCGTTCCGAGCAATCCAAGGAGGGGAGCCAGTGTGATGGTCGTATCCATTACCGACATGAACCGGCCGGCACGCTGGATTTCCAATCCGGAGGCGATCTGCAGAGCGCCTTCGACGGAGGCGTGCTCATGGTTCAACCCGTGCCAGACAGTACGAACCAACGGATCTTTGGAACCGCGGGCGAGGTTGATCGCGCCCGGAATATTCCCTTGTTCCATCGCAGCGTAAACTTTGTCCAATTTATCCGAATCCCGCCGGGCCGTCTGGGCCGACCACCAGACGATGCGCTCCAATATGACGGCGACCGCAACGACAAGGACCGCCACAATCGGGTACATGACCGGGCCTCCCTTAAAGAAGGTCTCAAATATTGTGTTGCCTTTGGCCCAGTCCGGAATTGGGCGCCCGACCGCTGCAGCGGCCTCGGTGGCCAATATGGGAGCAAAATTGGCTAGCAAAGTGACCATATTTTATTTTCCAACAATTTGAAGTTATTTTGCTTTCAACTGCCTTTCGTGCAATGCGCCGGCAAAATTCGCAGACGAATCTGCGAAGCAAGATTCTTGCCAACTGAATACCAAGACCCTGAATTCGGCGCGCTCACTGAACATTGTCGGGATCGGTTATCCACTTGATCGGGTTCGATTTGAACGGCGATCCGGCAACCTACCCCTAAAATGAAAGCAGTCAAAATGCGGGAAGCGTATGCTACGTTGCCAGCGACTACAACGTGGCCGCGATCTGTCGATAGAGATACTCAGAGAGTTCTTTTTCCGGTAACCGATCAACGACCTCGTTCAAGAATCCGCGTGCGATGAGACGCTTTGCCGCAATGTCATTGATGCCGCGGCTCTTTAAATAAAAGAGTTCCTCCGGTTCGACTTGGCCGGCCGTCGCACCATGCGTACAACGGACATCATCCGCCAGGATCTCGAGACCAGGCATCGAGTTCGCTTCGGCGTCGTCGCTCAGAAGCAGATTACGAACCTTTTGGTAAGCATCCGTTCGATGCGCACCCGGTTCGACTTTGATGAGCCCGGAGAAGATCGTCCGCGCCTGATCATCGAGCACGTTCTTGTAGAGCAGGTCACTCGTTGTGTCCGGTTTAAGGTGATCCTGCAACGTGCGCTGATCGAATTCCTGCGCGTCGCTTGCGACGCTGATCGCAAGCATGTCGCTTCGCGCACCGCGATCGATCATACGGCTCACGCTCTCCAGCCGCGAATATTTTCCTCCGAAATTCAGCGCGAGATTCAACGCAGCCGAGTCTCTCGCGGCGACGGTGGAGTTCACCTGAATTGAAACGAAGTTCTTGCTCCACTCTTGAACGCTCACATAGTTCAGCTTCGACCCTGGCTTTAGCACGAGGTCGTTTACTCCGCAGGCAAATCCGTGTTCTTTTGGATTCACCGAGATGAAATGATCTAACAGTGTCACCGCGCTGTTGTCTTCCGTAATGACCAACGTGTGCGGAAAGACCGTCGCGCGGTCGCCCTGCACGAGATGAAAAACCTCAAATGGCCGGCGAATTTCAACTCCTCGCGGCACCAACAGAAATGTTCCGCTTTGTACCGCGGATTTGTGGAGCGCGGCAAATTTTGCCGAACCGAGCCGCGCAGATTGCGCCAGGAAATGTTCGCGTAACCGATCGGAATGCTTTTCCAGGGCCTCCTGCAACGTGGTAAAAACGACCCCGGCGCCTTCCAACGCCGGATCAAGTAAGTCGGCCGCTATCACTGTTTCGTTCGCGAAAACAATTCTGCCGGCCGGATTCGAAAATTCTCGCGAGTGGATTAATGCGGTAGGATCTCCGGAATAATTTCCGGCCATAACATATTCATCCAACGCGAGATTCTTGACGGATGAAAATCGCCAGAGCTCGTTGTTCCGTGTGGGCAACGGTTCTGCCTCGAATTCTTCCCAGGCGCGTGATTGAAGTTCCTTGAACCAATCCGGGCCGAATGAAATCTGGCGTGGTCCGGACAGAATCGAAGAAGGTTCGGTCAATGTCATAGTTGTGCTAGTCCCTCTGCCCGCAATTGGGCTGCCGGAGAAAGCCGGCGACGAGCGCCGGCCAATAGTCGAATTCCTCCAGTCCTCGGAATTGCCCCTTAGCCGACCGATCCCTCCATTTCAAGATCGATCAAGCGCTTCAACTCCACGCTGTATTCCATCGGAAATTGCCGGACGAGATCGTTCACGAAACCGTTCACCGCGAGACTCATTGCCTGTCCTTCGGTCAGCCCGCGCTGTTGCATATAGAAGATCTGCTCGGCGCTGATCTGGCTGACGGACGCTTCATGCTGCGTGGAGTTACCGGTGCCTCGAACCGTAATTGCCGGGTAGGTATCGGTCCGGCTGGTGGTGTTGATGAGCAAGGCGTCGCACTCCGTATTGTTCTTGCAGCCTTTCAAGTGCTTAGGCACATGCACCAAGCCGCGGTAAGTCGCTCTCCCCTTGCCGATGCTGATACTCTTTGAAACAATATTGCTGGTTGTTTCGTCAGCCGCGTGAATCATCTTCGCGCCGGTATCCTGGTGCTGGCCATCCCCGGCCAGCGCGACGCTAATGACTTCGCCACGTGCTTTTCGTCCCTTCAACACCACGCCCGGATATTTCATGGTCAATCGCGAACCGATATTGCAATCGATCCATTTGATCTCCGCCTCTTCCATTGCCAACCCGCGTTTGGTCACGAGATTGAACACATTCGGCGCCCAGTTCTGGACGGTCACGTACTGGATCTTCGCTCCCGGCAACGCCACGAGTTCGACAACCGCCGAGTGAAGCGTTGCGGTGGCGAACTTGGGCGCGGTACATCCCTCCATGTACATCACTTCGGAACCTTCATCCGCGATAATCAACGTTCGCTCGAACTGACCGAAGTTTTCCGCATTGATCCGGAAGTAGGCTTGCAACGGGTGCCTCACTTTCACTCCCGGAGGCACATAAATGAAGCTGCCGCCGCTGAACACCGCGCTATTGAGCGCGCTGAACTTATTGTCGCCGGTCGGGATCACTTTGCCGAACCATTTACGAAAAATGTCGGGGCGCTCCTTGAGCGCGTCGGTGCTCCCCATGAAAATCACACCCTGATCGGAGACCGCTTTCTTGATATTGGAGTATACCGCCTCGCTGTCGAACTGGGCCTCAACACCTGCCAAAAATTTTCTCTCGCTCTCCGGGATCCCCAATCTCTCGAAAGTGCGTTTAATGTCTTCCGGGACCTCTTCCCAGCTCCGCTTGGTCGTCTCTCCCGCCGCCAGGTAATAGCGGATGACGTCGAAGTTGATCTCTTTCAACTCGTCTCCGGCCCAATGTGTCGGCAGCGGTTTGCTGTTAAAAACGTTGAATGCGTTTTTCCGGAATTCCCGAAGCCACTCCGGCTCCCCTTTAACGTCGACGATATAGTCGATCGTCTTTTCCGTCAGACCGACTCCCGCATCGCGTGTGGCCGGGACATTGTAAAAGAAATTCCCGATATCGCGATCGACCGCAATCGACTCTGTTGAAGTTAACTCCG
>Ga0209656_10002411_pt1 | contig 12094 bp, 8 predicted proteins | sample BogFormECP12_OM2_FD_188239 | JGI IMG/M metagenome (GOLD analysis project Ga0209656, IMG submission 188239) | Bog forest soil microbial communities from Calvert Island, British Columbia, Canada - ECP12_OM2 (SPAdes) (version 2) | ecosystem: Environmental > Aquatic > Freshwater > Wetlands > Bog ... | reverse complement strand
TGGCAAGACGCTTCCATCATAGCGAAAGCTCTGCCATTCGCAAATAGCGCCCGGTCATTCGCAAATAATTTCCGGTCTTACACCGCCGTACGAGCCATATACGAGGGAGATCTGGCCTGGCGGTACGCTCCAACGTGTGGGATGAAGGGACGTGTCAGTGACAAAAATGGGACGCCATTGCTCCGCGACTTAACTGCAAAACGGGGACTCTGCACCGCGAATAAACTGCAGAATTGATCTCCAAGTGCAGTTCAGAGGCTTTCTCCTAGGGCTCCGGAATTAAATGCAAAAATATTTTGCAATGAAGTGGCGGATTTTGCATTTAATCCCGGAGCAAATGTGGTGCGACTTGCTCCACTATTTAAATGCAAAAGGCTTGCCCGAGCTGGCAAGAGTCATCCGGCCTCGCGAAATTGCTCGGAGCCGGGCCCGGGGAAGAAGATTGACCTCGGGACAACCCAAACCCTTTCTGCTGCGTCTACGTCTACGGACCCATGTCGCCTTCGGGGCGAAGGAAGTCCTTGGAGCGGCTCCAAAACTGGCCCGAACGGGTGCGCGTCAAGGCGCTCGCTGCGGCGGCGTGCTTTTAAGCGTCAGAGCGAACGATGTTCGGAGGCTGCAACAACGTTGGATCTCTCGAAAAACCCGCGGAGAAAACCTTGATGCATTTGCTCCGCGACTTAACTGCAAAATGGGGATTTCGCTCCGGATTTAATTGCAAAATCGGTCTCCAAGTGCGCTGCTCCGCGATTTAACTGCAAATGACAGTGGGTCTTCGCCCTCGGTTTCAAGCAGCAGCAGCCGGATGAGATTCATGTCCCACTTCATACGGTGGCGTCCTCCACGATTTTGATTTCTTCTGGCGTTAGGCCGTAGAGGCCATATACAAGTTGGTCTATCTCCTGTTCAATTTTACTCGTATCTGCCGTTACATCGTTCTTCTTCACTTGCAGTGCCTTTCCCGCTTTTTCTATAAAAGGCTTTTGGTCTTTCGGCTCAACCATTTTAACGGGAAGCGATTTAAGGTCCTCAAGGCGGATTTGCGGCTGTTTTCCGTGTTCCATACGAATTACGCGCTTCTTACGTGCGTGGAACGTAAATAGTCGCGAGTTCAGAAGCGCTAAAACATAAAGGAGGTTGGTGACGGACTTTCCAGATGAATTGGAATTACTTATTGAGTAATAGCTCCGGTTGAAAACATACGGTTTTTCGGTGTAGGTGCAGCAAAGATGGTCAGATGATTGCCGGATCAAAATCTTGGGGTTATCGAATGCTAACTTATCGCCAATTCCTAACACTTTAGGATTTTTTTGTTTGTTCCTCTCAGCGTCTTTGCGATATGCTTCATTCCTCTTGTTTAATAACTGAACATCAAATCGAAAATACCGTGTGGGGTTTGGAACTGAATATCTCTCAGATACCGATTTGCCACCTTCAAGGTATTCGTAAATTTGCACTTCTGAGTTAGTAACGACTTTATCTGTAACGAATCCATCTTCCTTCACGCCAACGCTTTCTCCGGTGCGGATTAACTTGTGGGGGAAATAGAATTCCAACGATTTATGCTGGTCTTCAAGTTTAGAAAATAGTCCGTTCAAGTCGTCATTCGGAACGAAGAATTGAAATTTGTTTGCCGGTTGATACCAGTCACGCTGCCTTACATGAACTGTTTCTGAATTTATTCCAGCGTTTTTGAACCTAACAAAATCGTCAAGGCCATCCCCAAATACTTTTGATTTCAGGGTCAGAATTATTAATTGTCCGCTTGCAACATTCTCAAACGAAGACAGGCCATTCACCACATTGAGTACACGCGTGGTCTCTAAAAGAAATTTTTTAACGCCTTGATAAAAATGTTCGTAAAAGGAAATGTCGGTGATGCAACAAGATACCCCTGCTGGGACACATAATTCTACAAAAGTCTCAATAAAGAACATGGCTGAATTATACTTACCATCCTTTTTCTTCTCGAAAGCGCATTTATAGTTATTGCGAAAATAATCCAACTCTCTCTCAGAAATGGGCGCTCTTCTCCTACCGTGATAGGTAATATAGGGAGGGTTGCCTATCACGATGTCAAAACCGTCGGTGATGCCAAACATCCATTCAGGATCAAAGAAGCCAGCCCAAGCATTTTGGTCATAAGGATTCCATGTTGCGAGTTTCCCGGCGATGGTGGAATCCCAACCATCGCCCTTGAGCAATTCGGCAATCTCGGTGCGGAGCCGCGCGTCGTCTTCGCGGCACTTTGCTTTTTGCTTGGGTGTGCGGGCCAGGAAATGGCGTTCGCGCACGCGGCGTAATTCGGCTTCCTTGGCATCAATCACGCGGTTTCGCAGTAGTTGTTGGCCGGGCCGGTGAATGCCAATGAGGGTGTTCGCTGCAACAAATTTCGTTTCTAGGTTGGGCAAGGGTCGCACGCCGCGATTGGGTTGCGAGTCGTTAATTTTCTGGTCAACGATAAGCGAGATGAAAAACCGCATCTTCGCGATCTGGACGGCGATGGGCTGGATGTCTACGCCGTAGATGCAGTTTTCAATCAGGTAGAGTTTGCGTCCGTAATCCAGTTCGTTGTGCTCGAACGCTTCGTTGATGCCGGTGATTTGCTGTTCCAGTTCACGCACCGCGCGCTCGCGCACTGTCGCGTCCTCAATCTTTTCGGCAGCGGTCATCGCGTCGCGCACGCGGGCAATCTGGCGCTCTTTCCATTTCTCGTTACGCGGGTCGAGCTTGCCGAGAATGAAAACGAGCTTGTGCAAGATGCCCATCGGGAACGCGCCCGAACCAACTGCCGGGTCAAGGGATTTGATCGAATCAATCCCGGCGATGAGCGCGTCAACTTCCGGCGGGGTGAATTTGTGCGGCTCGTTGTTGTAGGCGAACAAATGGCGAAGGCGAGTTTCAACATCTTTCGCGGACGGTATTGCTGTTTCCAATTTCGTTTTCAGGCAGGCGATGAGAGCCTCGTCAACCATATAGTTGACGATTTCGCGCGGCGTGTAGAACGAGCCGGTCTGTTTGCGAGCGGTCGCGCCAGTCTCGGGGTTGTAGGCGGCGAGGAGGTTTTCAAACACCTTGCCGGACAGTTCGGGATCGAGCGCGATTTCTTCCTCAATGGGTGTATTTTCGGCGACGGTGAATTTGTAGTGATTCAGCGTGTGGATGAGCCCGCGCACTTTGACGCGCTTGAATTTTGCGTCGCCGTAGTCCTCGCTCAAATCCACTTCGCGTTCCGGGCCGAAGAAAAGAAAATCCGGCACGACAGGCTGGCTGTCCTCACGCCGCGAAAATCCGTCAATCCGCACGTAGCGGGGTTTTGCGTTTTCACCCAAGTCTTTGTCCAGGCACTCGAACAAGCCGCCGTTCAGGAACGGAATGTTTTTGAAGTGGTCAAGGGCATCGCCGGGTTTCTGGAAGCTCTCGCGGAAGCGATAGAGGCTGTGCGCCATGAAATTCTGTTCCTCCTTCGTCCAGCCGCGCTTGTCCATTTCGGTGTTCAGCGTGGCAAAGAAAAGGTTTTGCAGGATGGCCCGGTAAAAAACGGATTCCTTGTCGCCGATTTTGGCTGGCGAAAAGCCATTGAGGATTTGCGGCAATTTGCGCTCGTCAAACAGGTCATCGGGAACAAGCCGTTTCTCCTTGATGAACCAGACGAACATGAGCCGGGTGATGAGGCGGATGACACTGATGTGATCCTTGCCGTCCTGCTTGGGCGCGTCCTTGGGAAACTCGGCGTATTTGAGCGCCCAGAAATACCAGTTGGCGACTTCCAGGAAGAAGCGCTTGTTGAGTTCGGAACTGTCGAGCGACTTTTGCCACGCGGCGTGGAGGGTGACAAAATTTGAAAAGTCGTGCCGCTCGCGGAGCGAGTCGAATGACAGGTCGCACAGAATTTCGATGTGCGCCCGGTGCGGCTGGACCAGTCGGATGTCCTTGATGAGCGTGACTTTTTCCAGCACGTCCTTAGATTCGTCGCGCTTGTGGAGGCGGCGATTGATGACGGCGAGGGTGAGCGTGTCGCCGTGCCGGAACAGAAGCATGGCAGGCATGAGGAACAGGCGATTCACGGCGCGAGTGATGCCGGAAAGCTCGGTGCGCGTGTAGTGCGGTTTCGCGAGCGTGATGGCGAAAAACAGATAGGACTCCATCGCCGCGCCGTTCCATTTGCCTTTGCTTTCGAAAAGGAATTGCTGGTTACCCTCCGCTGCGGCGCGAACTTCGTCGTCGGTGATTTGGAACAGAAAATCCACGGTTTGCCAGTCCGCCAAAAGTGCGTGCTCCGGATTCAGTGGCCTGTCCTTGGCCCAAGTGGTGACGAAGTTCTCGGGGGTATTGGGCTTGAGTACGAAGCGTTTTTGGCTGCGGTAGCCGAGTGATTCAAAGAGACCGATGGAGGCGTGGCTGAGTGACTTGGCTCCAAAGTCCTTCAGGGCGTCAAGAATGCCTTGTTTGGTCTCGCGTTCGCTCATTGGGCTTTGATAACAAGCCAAGTGACCAGTTCAAAGTCAGACTCGTCGTGGGCTTGTTCCCGTTTTTTATTTCGGCAGAAAGGAGTACGACAAAGCGATCAGCGATTTTGCGGAGGCGATCCGAACCTGATCTACCTGTTCGTCGACCGCTATGGTACCGATCCTGTCTCGTGGGACTGGGGAACGTTCCAGAGAATCCGTACCTAACAGACCTTTATCGCTGTGCCGTCGACGCACTGGGCAGCCCGACCGAGGCTCTTGATTGGCTGACAACGCCGAACGAGTATTTCCAAGGCGAGCCACCTCTGCTATACGCAAACCGCGTTGCGATAATTGAGGAACTCGGCCGCATTGCTCACGGCGTTTTCTAACCGACAAAGCTCCATAAGAGCCTTTATGGAGTCTTTGATTTCGCGCTTTGCAATGCAGCCTAAAAGCCTTATAACGGGCGGAAACCGCCTTTAACCCATGAAAACCGCCAAGGATGGACGCGTAGCAGCCAGAGGCTTGGCTGCACTTCTTACCGTACTGTACTGCTGCGCCTTTCCTGCGCATGCTCAAATCTCAACATGGAGATTGAACCCAGCCGCAGGGGACAACTTCAATACCGCGACCAACTGGATACCGGTAGGGGTACCTACCGGCACCGCCTTTTTCGGCCCCACGAACGGAAACGTCCCGTTGATATCGGCCAACACGACGCTCAATCTGATTCTATTCGGCGCCAATGCACCGAGCTACAGTCTCGGCGTCTTTGGGCCAAATACTCTCGAACTTATCGGTGGCGGCATCTCCAACCTCTCCGCTAATCATCAAGTAGTTGTCGTATTATCCGGAGGAACATTAGCATTCGGCGGCAGCTCAGCCGGGAACGACACCATCGGTTACAGTAATCGAGGTGGAACGATACTTTTCAATGCCAGCACCGCAGGCAGTGCAAACTTTGAGAATGAAAGCGGAGGCACTATAACGTTTGTCAACAGTAGCGCTGGCGGCTCTGTTATCAGCAACAATTTCGGCGCAGCGACGATCAATTTTCAGGGATTAAGCAGCGCCGACAACAGCACCATCAGTAATTTTACGCTTCAAGGTGGCGGTCGCATTGTTTTTAGCGGCTTCAGCACAGCAGCCAACGCAGCCATTACCAACTTTACTGCCAATGACTCCATAACTTTTTCGGGACTCAGCAACGCGGGCAATAGTACGCTTCAGAACGTCTTCGGCAGCACCATTATTTTTACTGGCGCGTCCAGTGGGGCCGACGCTCACGTGACAAACAACGGCATTTTTGATATCTCAGAGCTTACAACCGGGGGTACCACCGTTGGATCGATTGCAGGATCGGGAGAGTTTTTTCTAGGGGATAAAGTCTTGGTTACGGGGTTGGATGGTCGCTCTACCACCGTTACCGGAATTATCGCAGACAGCGGAATGGGCGGTGGCTCCGGCGGACAGCTCGACAAGGTTGGTCCAGGCACCTTGACTCTTTTAGGCAATAATACCTACTCCGGAGGCACGAACTTTATTGGAGGCGTCGTGGCCGTTGAAAATGACAACAACCTAGGAACAGGGCCGCTCACTTTCAACGGCGGCACCCTAGAAGCATTGTCGTCTGGAGGAGGAATTGATTCGGACAAACCGGTTAAGCTCAATACTCGCGGCGGCACTTTTCTTGCCGATGCCGGTACCACGTCTACCCTCAACGGTTTACTATCAGGACCTGGTTCCTTTACTAAGGACGGTCCAGGCTCGCTTATTTTAACTTCCGATAACTCCTACACCGGAGGTACGACTATCAAAGATGGCGTACTCCAGCTAGGAGACGGCGGAACGACTGGAGATATCCAAGGCAACGTCCAAGACAATGGAACGCTGGTATTCAACCACAGCGGTACTGCGAACGGTGCAAAGAGAACCTTCGACGGGCTCATCTACGGCACCGGTTCCGTAGTCAAGGCAGGGCCCGACACCTTGGAGTTGACCAACGATAACACCTTTACCGGCGGATTAACCATCCAAAACGGAATCCTCGTTGCCGGGATTCCGGCAGGCTCCAATCAAACCACGTCCTACGCTCTAGGCCAAGGTGATGTTTACTTGCAGGCAGGGACCCTTCGGGCTCCTACACTTGATCCTATAATTATCAACGTCGGTCGAGACTATATCCAAGGGCCTAACGGTACCTTGGAACTTGGCGTCCAAGGCATCGATGGGAAAGACTACGACCACGTTGTTGCCGCAGGTAGCGCGTCGGTCGGCGGGACCCTCTCTGTCTTCTCTCTGAACAACTTCGCGCCGAGCAAAGGCAACGCTTTCGAAGTCGTTCGAGGCGATGCAGGCCGCAGCGGAACGTTCAGTACGATAAACGACTTCCTAAATCTCAACCATCTCCAGAGGGTTGATATTTATGCAAAAAATGCTGTCGTTTTATTGTACCTAGCCCCTCAGCCGCCTATAGAGCCGCCTATAAAACCCCCAGTCATCCCCCCCGGACCAGGAGAGACGCCGGGACCTAATCCGCCACCAATTGAGGAACAGGACCCGGACGAAGTGGTTCCACCAGCTGAGCCGGACGCACCATTACCCGAACCGGAAGTAGTGCAACTGGTTGACCCGACAGCAGAGGAGCTGACCTCCCTTTACCAAATCGGCTTTTCGGCAGCAGATATGCAGCGATTTAACCTCGGTGATCGCATGTTCCAAATCCAGCAGAGTGTTGTCCCACCTCAGCCGGTTACAGAACTAGCCCCTCCTACAACCAAAGAAAATGAGGGCAAAGGTCTTGAAGGAAAAGCGCCTCCTCCTGCCCCTCCAACAAGCCCAATCAATCGATGGGGGGTTTGGGCATCATCGTGGGGTGATTTCGTTAATCTCGACTCGACCAGTGCTGCCCAAGGCTACAGATTCACGACCTTCGGAATATCCGCTGGCGTGGACTATCTGATCATTCCCAATCACTTCGCCGTGGGCTTGCTCGGAGGTTATTCACATTCGTGGATCAACCTCACCCCCTCGGGAAGCGCCACCGCCAACACCGGCCGCGGAGGTCTCTACGCCACCTACTTTAACCAAGGCTGGTGGGTAGACGCAGCCGGTTGGGCAGGAGGTACTAACTACTCAACCAGCAGACAAGCCTTAGCTGGAACGGCTAATGGCGAGACAAGCGGTTGGGAGGCATCGACGTTTGGAGAGGCTGGAAAAGACTTCCTATGTGGCAACTTTTCCTTCGGCCCCACGGTCGCCATGCAGTATACCAACGTGCATCTCAACGGATTTGGTGAGAACGGTTCATTGGTCCCCCTGGACATCCACGGGGACAGCCAAGACTCGCTCGTTACCGACGTTGGAGGACGGGCTTATTACACATGGCATGGGAGTAATACCACCGTCATTCCGCAAGTCAAACTTGCTTGGGAACACGAGTTTTTATACTCCAATCTCCCTTTGACGATCTCGGCTCCAGCACTCGACGGAGCGACCACAACCGTCTACGGACCTAACGTGGGTCACGACTCCATGATCATTGATGCGACCCTTAGCATCCACCCGACTTCACGGATATGGCTAACCATCGGCTACGACGGGCAGGTCGCCAGAGACCACTACAACTCAAACGCCGTCACTGGCACTTTCAGTTTCAGCTTCTAATCCCAGATGCTAACCCGGAGGGAGCTGCGCCAGCTCTTCGACCTCAATTGTGAGACCGGCGAGCTTATCTGGAAGAGGCTTCCGGTCCATCTAGCAGGGAGGCTCAAAGGCACCGTTGCAGGCCAACTGCACGCGTTCGGGCATATCGTGATCCATATAAATGGAAAGTACTATCCCAGGGCCCACCTGGTCTATCAGTATGATGCTTACGGAGGCGCATATCCGTCCGAAATACACCATATAAATGGAATTCTCACTGACGATCGCCCAAAGAATCTTCGTCGTCTCCTTGATTTCCCAGACACGAAAATCACTCAAAAGTACCTCAAGAAGGCTTTCGAGCTGAACTACTCTACTGGTGAGCTGTTCAGAAAGGTCGAAGAATGGACAACACGCTTTTCCATTAGTGACCGCGCAGAAACCCGCTTCATTCTCCCTCAGTTTTCGTCCCCAGTCTCACCCGAGCAAATTAATCATGTGAATGGCGACTTAACCGATGACCGCCCGGAGAATCTCCGTCCGGTCACGATCTCTCAAAGACGCATGAGCAGCCGGGGAAAAGTCGGTCGGGAGCTTCCAAAGGGGGTCACCCAGCAGACTCGAAAAGCCAACAAGCCGTTTTATGCCCGCATAAAATTGGACGGTCAGCGGTATTATCTAGGCTCGTTCGAGACTGTGGAGGAAGCCGCAGCCGCCTATGACGCCGCGGCGAAAAACCTATTCGGTGAATTCGCTCGGCCGAACAATCCCCTTCAGCTCTAACTGTTGAAAAACCGGATCATCTTCTTCGCGCTCTTTCTCATCACGGCCCTTGGAATAAATTGCAAGGCCGCCCCACCGCTTGACTTCGCATCCGCCAAAACTTTAACCCAAGAGATCATTGTCGATTGCAGGTAAATCGTAGACTGGATCATTTTCGGCCCAGATTTTTGCAATTAAATCGTAGACTGAACCTGCTTTTTGCAGCTAAATCGTAGACCATTTTTGCAAAGACAAAGCTGCGGCTGAGGCCCCGTCCCTTGCTAACCTCAGCGTCTCGGCCTTAAATGCACAAGCCATTATCAATCAATAAGTTGCTGGCTATTTTGCATCGAAATACATCGTTCCAGTTCGGGTTAGAATCTGCTCTCGCAAGAACGTCGATTTTGCATTTAAATGTGCGACCAATTGAGGGGTCCAAATGGTCTACTCTTTAACTGCAAAAGTCTACGATTTACCTGCAATTTGCTTTGCAATTAAATCGTAGACTCCGAGGGAGAGAGGCCCATTTCTGGTCTACGATTTAGCTGCAATCGACAGTCGCGTTGAAACCTCCTCCTTGAGAATTCTCGGTTTAATTTCTGCCAAACGCGAGAGGATTGCGTACCTCATTTTTCCCGAGTGAGAGGTTGTGTCAGCCCACGGCCCATTGCGCCTTCAACCTGCGCCTGGACTTGTTTGAGCTGAGCATCGGCCTGGATCAGTTGTGCCTGACTTTGCGCAAGTTGCGCTTTCGCCTGCTCAAAGCCCGCTTTGGCTTGTGCCAGTGCCACTTGGTAGTCTCTAGAATCTGGCTTGGCAATGGGTTGTGCCTGTTTGACCAACTGGTTGTCGTCCACCAGGAGCTCGGAAGTTGTTTTCGCAACCCACCGAACCAACGACTTTTTGCCTTTTGTCGGGGGCTTGGTTTTCGACGCTTTAGTGGTCGGCTCTTTGATCAGCGCTCTAATCCGGCTGGAATTTTGCAGTGCCGTTACATTCGTTGAAAGATTCCAAGCGACTGCAAACGGCATGAGTCCTATGTGCATCATCATAATCGGAGCGTTACGGCGAAAATGCGGGCTCCAGAATTACTTAGTTCTTGCCGGAGCGGTAAGAAACGCTTACCAGCCGGGGAAGGGAGATTAGTTATGGAGTTGCGTCACCTGCGTTATTTCGTGGCCGTGGCTGAGGAACTGAGTTTCCGGCGAGCCGCCCACCGGCTCCACGTCTCGCACCCTGCCTTAAGCCAGCAGATTCACGATCTGGAAAATGAACTCGCTTTAAAACTCTTTGAAAGGAATTCACGGGGGGTCGAGCTCACGGAAGCCGGACGCGCTTTTCTTCTTGGAGGACGGCGCGTGCTAGCGGCCGCCAAACAGGCAATTGCACAAGCGCAAGAAGCTGCGAAAGGAGAAAGAGGTCGGCTCGTGATCGGCAGCATCGGTTTCCTGACAAGTTCATTTTTGCCGATTGCTCTAGGCCGATTCCGTGAGCAGCGCCCGTTGGTTGAGGCTACCGCTCTACACATGAGCAACCGCGCTCAGGTCGAGGCAGTGTTGAACGGTTCGATCATGCTCGGTATCGGATTCTACGGCTACGTGCTAGAAGAAGACGAACAGGAGCAGGTATCCACTCGATTGCTACTTCGTTCGCCGGTTGGAATTGGCTGCTCGAAACATCGGCGGCTTCCGAAACGAGCCGTGCCAAAGCTCAGAGACTTTCGTTACGACAAATTCATATCGTTCGATCCGGAGTATGGATCTACGTACGAGCAATGGATTCGTGGACTTTGCCGTCGGTTCGGGAGGTTTGAGCCTGAGTTCGAAGCGATAGCCGATTCGCTCGAAAGTCTGGTCAGCATGATAGCAGCTGGTCGCGGCGTTTTTGCAGGCCCGGAAATTGCCATCCGCGGCCGGACCGCAGCCATTGACTTTTATCTGTTAACTGAATTTGAGAGTGAGTTCGAACTGTTCGCGATTTGGAAAAAACAATCCCAAATAGACCCGACAATCTCCAAGTTCATCGAAGTTCTGCAAGAGGCGATAAAGCCTGCTGAAGTTGGTAAATCCGGGAGTTGAGCGTGGGAGTGACGGATGAGACAAGTGGAGACGGCAAGCGGCTCGCCGAAAGCTCAGATTTCGTGCGGATGAATCGCTTGGATCACCGGGGCCAGGCGCGAGACAGCGCCTTAAGAGAACCGAAATGCCGCAGCAAGGCATCAGCAATCGAATCCTTCCCAACCAACAGCCGCAGATGCTCCACGCAGCTTTTCGGAGACTGAGCAGCTCGGCGACGAAGGAGCAGCTTCGGGAAACAGATTTCCCCTTTCCTGCTGTAAAACATAACCTCTGGAACCGCTTCCCAAGGCTGAATTCTCGATTGTTACGCGCGCTTCTTCTAGCGCGTGGATCCCGGAGCTGATTGCTGCTGCCGGCCCCGAAGTCACCGAAACCTACATTGACTTTTTCACCTCCACGATCCGAAACCGGAACACTCGGGCTGCCTACGCGCGGGCTTGCTGGCAATTTTTTGACTGGTGCGCCGCTCATGGCTTGGACCTCACGACCGTGCGGCCGTTTCATGTGGCTGCGTGGATTGAGGACTTTTCCGGATCCAAACCGACCATTAAGCAAAAACTCGCCGCGGTGCGGATGTTATACGATTTTCTGGTCGTTCGGCAAATTACGCCATCGAACCCGGCACATGCAGTTCGCGGTCCAAAGTACGTCGTCAAAAAAGGCAAGACGCCCGTCTGGAGCCGCGAAGACGCCAAAACGCTGCTGGATTCAATCCCAAAGGATTCGGTGTCCGGCTTACGGGACATGGCGCTCATTGCCACGATGTTCTACAGCTTCGCCCGTGTGAGCGCAGTACTGAAACTCAAAGTCGACGATTACTATCATAACGGCGCGCGCCGGAGGCTAAGACTCCATGAAAAAGGAGGCAAGGAGCACGAAATGCCCGTGCATCACTTGCTCGAGCAAATCCTGAACGAGTACATTGTGGCTGCCGGTCTTCAAAGCGGGCAACCTCTGTTCCAAAGCGTTAATTCTCTTGGAACGGCAGTGACCGGACGAACTCTTAATCGGTACAACGCCTGGGCAGCAATACGGAAGCGGGCCAAGGCGGCGGGTTTTCTCACCCCCGTCGGATGTCACACCTGGCGGGCAACCGGCATCACGATTTACCTGGAGAACGACGGACGACTCGAACATGCCCAGCAGATAGCCGGCCAT
>Ga0209656_10002409_pt1 | contig 12096 bp, 12 predicted proteins | sample BogFormECP12_OM2_FD_188239 | JGI IMG/M metagenome (GOLD analysis project Ga0209656, IMG submission 188239) | Bog forest soil microbial communities from Calvert Island, British Columbia, Canada - ECP12_OM2 (SPAdes) (version 2) | ecosystem: Environmental > Aquatic > Freshwater > Wetlands > Bog ... | reverse complement strand
GCGCGGCGGGACTTGGAGATCACGGCGCTGGGCTGCGAGGGGCCCGCGGCGCAGGTGCGGCTGGCCTCCCCAGGACCCAGCTTGAACATCGTGGTGTCCACACCGGCGCTGCCCGCCTCGAAGCCGAGGCCGCAGCGCGCGGCGGACTCAAGATTGGTGGCGGCGCGCTTCGAACCGTTTACCATCACCAGCAATGCGTTTCGCAACATGGGCATCGCCGACTGCGAACTGGTGGAGGAGTTCACGCACCAGATTCTGCCGAAGCTCGTCACCCGTGGACTGACACAGGACATCACCTGCGTGCCGTTTCAGGAGAGCGGCGGCCGGTACTTGGTTCGGGGCGAGGTTCTGCGGGCCTTGCCGCCCCGCTAGCTTGGCTAGCGCGGCCTGACATGGCGTGCGCAGCCTAGTACGGGGTGCGCAGCCTAGTACGGGGCGCGCGCCGCCTAGTAGGGCTTATACGCCGCGCAGGGCACTTGGACGGGCTTCGCATCGGGCTCGTCCAAGCGCAGCGCGGTCAAGGTGCCTCCCCAGACGCAGCCCGTGTCGAGGCCGGTGACATCGGCATTGCTGAAATAACCCAAGGTCGACCAGTGACCGAACACGATCCGCGGGCCGCGCCAGCGCGCCTTGGGCACCTCGAACCAGGGGAGCAGCGATTGGGATTGCAGTTTTTTCGGGGATCCCTTGACGCGCAGCACCAGCCGGCCGTCCGCGTCGACGTAGCGTAGACGCGTGAAGCAATTGGCGATGAATCGCAGGCGTTCCGCAGCATCGCCGACATCGTCCCAGCGGTCCGGCTGATCGCCGTAAAGCCGGTCGAATAACTTCTCAGGGTTGCGCCGCAGGGCGCCCTCGAACTCGCGGGCGCATTGGCGCGCCATCTTCAAATCCCATTGCGGCGCCAAGCCGGCGTGCAATAGGCATACATTCAGCGGGCGATCTTCGTGGAAGAGCGGGCGTTCCGTCAGCCAGTTGAGCAGGGCATCGCGATCGGGGGCAGCCAGGATCTGCTCGAGCGTATCGTCGCTGCGGAGCTGCGCGGCTCCAAAGGCCACCGCCAACAGGTGCAGATCGTGATTCCCGAGCGTGACCGTCGCGGCATCGCCCATGGCGCGCACTCTGCGCAGCACGGCGAGCGAATCAGGGCCGCGGTTGACCAAATCGCCGACGAACCAGAGCCGATCGCGATCCGCCGAAAATCGCAAGGCGCCGAGCAAAGAGCCGAGTTCATGGTCACAACCTTGCACGTCGCCGATTGCGTACAGCGCCATAGGCCCCTAGTGCAGCACCCCAGGCATCGCCAGCCTGAAAGGAGCAATCGGCGCATCGAATTGTTGGCCGTCATCGGCCACCATCTGATAGCTGCCCTGCATGGTGCCGACCGGGGTTTCGATGACCGCGCCGCTCGAGTAGCGAAAACCCTGGCCCGGTTTGAGATAGGGCTGCTCGCCGACCACGCCGTCGCCGCGCGTCTCCTTCACGTTGCCGTTCGCGTCCGTGATGATCCAGTGACGTGTGAGCAGCCGCGCCGGCACCTGGCCTTCGTTGCGTATGGTGATGGTATACGAGAAGACAAAGCGCTTGTCGCGCGGATCGGACTGCTCCTCGATGTAGGAAGTCTCGACCTCAACACGAATTCTTGGGTTCGCCGGCTCGGATGTCATACCCTGCATCGCATTACTTCAAGCGCACCGCCAACACGTCGCAGTGCGCGGCGTGCAGGACGGTGTCTTCGGTAAAATTCACCAGGATGGCGAGGCCGTGACGCTCACGGCTGCCGAGGACGATCAAGTCCGCCCGTTCTTCGTCCGCCACGCGAAGGATCTCCGCCTTGGTATTGCCGGCCTCGACTCGCCCGGTCGCCTGGGTGAGCCCCAGCCGCTGGACGAGTTCGCTCAGGGACTCGCGCGCTCGTTTGATCAATTCGTTCTCGATTTGCGCCGTCGGCATCAGTGATTCACCCAAGGGTTCGACCGGCACAAATTCCACGACGTGCAGCACCACCATCGCCGCATTCGAATACGCCGCCAGATCCCGTCCGGCAAGAGCAACCTGTTCGCTGCCTTGCGACAGATCCAGCAGCACCAACAGCTTCTTGTATCCGGCCATGCGAGCTCAAGTATAGCCGACCAATCGAGAGTAATGGGCGGCGAGCAGACCGAATTGCGCCGGCGCGAGCGTTTCCGGGCGCAGCTGCGGATCGATACCGCAGGATTCGATGTCCTGCGAAGTGAGCAGGCCCTTGAGGGAGTTGCGCAAGGTCTTGCGCCGGTGCGAGAAGGCCGCGGATACCACGGTGCGCAGCGCGCCCTCGCCGCCGATGTCGAAGCGCGGGCTTTTGGCCGGCCGCACGTGCACGATGGCGGACCACACCTTGGGGCGCGGTTGAAACGCGCCGGGACCGACATCGAACAGACCCTGCACCTCGGAGACGGCCGCGAGCATCACCGTCAATCGCCCGTAGTCCTTGGATCCTGGCTGCGCGGCCATTCGATCCACGACCTCCTTTTGCAGCATGAAAAACATATCCGAGATGGCGGCACGCTGCGTCAGCAGGTGAAACAACAGGGGCGTCGAGATGTTGTAGGGCAGATTGCCGACGACACGCAGGGGCGCGCCCGCGCCGCGCAAACGGATGAAATCGGTGTCGAGCACGTTCTCGACGTGCACGACAAGCCCGTGCTTCGCCCGTGGATCGGACTCGAGCGTCCGGGCCAGATCGCGATCGATCTCGATCACGTCCAAGTGCTTGGCACGCTCGAGCAGTCCCCAGGTCAACGCGCCGCGTCCGGGACCCACTTCGACGATGCGCTCGCAGGCTTGGGGCGCCACCGCATCGATGATCCGGCGGATGACTCCGGGATCGTGCAAGAAGTGCTGGCCGAATCGCTTACGAACCTGCATGGCCCGCCAAATCGACCGCCAACTTCACGGCCGCCCGCAGGCTGCCGGCGTCGGCTGCGCCGGTTCGGGCCAAACTCAACGCAGTTCCATGGTCGACGCTGGTGCGCAGTATCGGCAGTCCCAAGGTCACGTTCACGGCATGGCCAAATCCCACGTGCTTGATCACGGGCAGGCCTTGGTCGTGGTACATCGCGACGATGACATCCGCGGTTTGCAGGAATCGCGGCGTGAATGCCGTGTCGGCGGGCACGGGTCCTTGAATGTTCAAACCCTCGGCCTGAAGTTCGCGGATCACGGGCTCGATCACGTCGATTTCCTCGCGCCCCAAATGGCCGGACTCGCCCGCGTGGGGATTGAGGCCGAGCACGGCAATTCGCGGTCTGGCCAAGGAGAAGTGGCGCCCCAAATCCATGTTGACGATCTGGATGGTGCTGCGCAGCCGCTCCTTGGTGATGGCCTGCGGCACGTCCGCGAGCGCCAAGTGGGTCGTCGCCAGCGCCACCCGCAACTGCTCGCTGATCAGCAACATGACGGGGAGCGCGGCGCGAGTTCGCTGCGCGAGATATTCGGTGTGGCCGGTAAATGCGTAGCCGGCATCCATCAAGGTGCTCTTTTGCACCGGTGCGGTCACCATGGCCGCAAACTCGCCGTTCATGCAGCCGCTGCAAGCCCGGTCCAGCATGGCGATCACGTAGGCGGCGTTGCGCGGATCCGGTCGACCCGCGATGACCGGCCGCGCCGTCGGGATATGCAAGACCTTGAGCGTGCCGGGACGATGCGCGGCGGCCGCTCTGGTGGAGTCATAGCGCTCGATCGCCAGCGGCAACCCTAAGGCGCCGGCCGTGGCCGCCAGCAGTGCTTCATCGGCGGCCACCACGATGTCGGCTTCCCAGGGCATTTGCGCCAGGGCGACGCAGGCATCCGGCCCTATCCCTGCGGGTTCACCCGACGTGATGACGATCCGCGGTGTGTACACGAGCGCGAAGCTAACGACGCGGCGCGCCGCACATTACATCTTCACCTCGACAAAGGCCTCGTCGCGCAACCGCCGCAGCCACAACTCGGTTTCCTCGTCCGCCTTGCTCTCGCGAATAGCGGCGAACGCACGCTGGCGGCGCACGTCGTCGGTGCTGTCGTAAGTGCGGGTGCCGAGCATCTGCACGATATGCCAGCCGTATCGGCTCTTGAACGGCTCGCTGATCTCGTTGACCTTCAGGTCGGCGATGGCCTTGTCGAATTCCGGCACAAAAGTGCCCGGTCCGCTCCAACCCAAATCGCCGCCGTCCGGCGCCGAGCCGGGGTCCGCGGAGGTGGTCGATGCGATGCCGGCGAAATCCTCGCCCTTCAAGATGCGGTCGCGCAGTTTGCTCAATTTCTGGCGCACGGTCTCGTCGTCGTCCAGCTCGTTCGGCTTCATCAGAATGTGCCGGACATGTATTTGGTTGACGATGACCTGCGCCTCGCCGCTGCGCCGCTCGTTCAGCTTGACGATATGAAAGCCGCTCGGGGTGCGCACCGGCTCGCTCACGTCGCCCGGCTTCATTTTGATGACCAGCGCCAAAATGAATTCGGGCAGCTGAGCGCCCTTGCGCCAGCCGATCTGGCCGCCGTCCAAGGCCGTCTGGCTGTTGGAATTGGCGATCGCGAGCTGACCGAAATCCTCGCCCTTCGAGGCGCGCGCGGCCAGATCATGGGCCTTCTTGGTGATCTCCTCGAGCTGTTGCGGCGTGGCGGCTTCGGGCAGCGACAGCAATATGTGCGAGACGTTGAACTCATCGTTGGCGGCCGAGGTCTGTTGGCGCGTGAGGAACTGCTCAAGTTCGCGCGGCGAGACATTGATGTGCGCAATCACATCGCGCTGGCGCAGCGTGTTCAAGGTCAATTCCTTGCGCATGGCTTCGCGGTACTGCTTGTAGTCGACCCCCTGCGCCGCGAGCGCCGTCGGCAGCTGATCGAAGGGAATCTTGTTGCGGCCCGCAATTTCCTGCAGAGCGCTGTTCAATTGCTCGTCGGAGATGGTCAAGCCCACCCGTTTGGCATGCTGTGCCTGAATTTCCTGCAGTATCAATCGATCGAGGACCTGCTGCTTGAGCACGCTCTGCGAGGGCAGTTCGACCTTCTGTTCCTGCAGCCGCTTGCTCACCGCGTCCATCTGCGCGTCCAGCTCGCTTTTCAAGACCAGGCCGTCGTTGACGATGGCCGCGATGCGGTCGAGTAATTCGCCGTGCACGCCGATGTCGCGCGTCTGCGCCTGGCACGCCGAAGATACGAGGACTGCCGCGGCCGCAGTCAGCCAATAAAAGCTAAATTTACGCATGAATCGAACGTCCTGGACTTAAGGGGCTTCGTTTTGGGCATTCGGGTCGCGGGTCGAGTATCCGCGAATTTCCCGTTCCAAGAAGGTATTCGCTGGTTTTCCGACCGAACTTAGGCCCGTGAGTTCCAATTGTAATGCAATCGAGGTGTCTAGTCCCGCAGTGCCGTTGGTGACCCGGACATAGCGGCGCTGCACCACCTGAATCTTCCAACAGCAGCTCTTGTACTCAAATCCCGCCATTTGTTCGATGGTTTGCCGGTCCTGCAGGGAATAGACCCAGCGTCCAACGGTGTTCCAGTGGGCGGCGATGGGCCAGGCAAACGACCCGTCCCACTGCTTCAGGATGACCTGCTGATTCAAGATGTTTTGCTGAAAGCGGTAGCCCAAATTCACGACCCGGGTGGGATCCGGGCGGTACTGAACCGAAACCTCGCTTTTATCGGTTTGCGAGGTGTACGGGTTCCAGAGGTAATCGAAATTCAAGCTGAAATGCTTGTAGGCGGTCAGGGCCACGTCGGCCACGAGGTCCGAGGCGGGGAAGGTCTGAGTCGTCTGCCCGGGCGCGGCGGCCGCGAAGGCCTGCAAGGGCAGCCCTGAGACATATTGTCCCGGCTGGGTCATGAGGATTTGACCGCGGGAGTTCACCAGGGCTTGTCCGGGCAGGGCCAGCGGATTGACCCCGGGTATGGTCACCAAAGTCAGTCCCGAGGAGGTCGTGCCGGGCTGCAGGGGCAGCCCCACCTGCGGAATCGAAAAATAGCGGATCTGGCCGATGGTTGCCGATAGATACTGGGCACCCGATACGTGGTCGAAGAGCCGGGTGGTCAGGGCAAGCGCCAACTGGTTCGCGTCGCCGATGCGATCCCCGCCCACGTACCGATTGGTGCGAAACAGCTCGGTCAGGTTCAGGTCGGGCAACCCGGTATCGAAGATCGGCAGGTCGTCCTGATTGCGGTAGGGCACATAGCTGTAGACCATGCGCGGCTCGAGGGTCTGGGTGCGTTGTCCCTGCGAACCCGCGTCGCGCTCGAACACCAATCCCGCATCCACCCGCGCATAGGGCAGAGCCCGAGTCGGCGTGTCCGGCGTGCCGACCGCGGGATTCTTCAAGTCGTATTGGGTAAAGTCATAGCCGACCGCCGGCTCAAAGAAATAGCCGGGTCCGCGGCTCGACCAGCGGATTTCGGGGGACACGTTGAGCCTCACTCCCGTGGGTCCGATTTCGCGCAGGAAATTGACGGCCTCGCTGTCCAATGCAAGTTCGAAATGCGTTTCCGGAACCGGCCACAAGGCGTTCGCTTCGATGCGGGGCACGCGCGAGTAGGGCCGCTGATCGCAGGACGTCGCGGGCGGGGTGGGCACCGTGCCGGCGAGGCAGGTCGTGAGCACGCCGATATCGATGGTCTGGAAGTTCTGCAGCTGGCCGCGCACCCGCCACACATCGTCGTAATAAAGCACATCGGCCCGGCGCTCCAGAAAGGTCACGCTGGTCTGGTCTGAACCCACGGCGAAGTCCTCGAAGTACTGGCTGTCGCTCACATTGGCGATGTCGGCATCGAAGCGAAACCCGCGTTTCAAGTCCGTGATGTCGGTGAAGCGCAGGTAGCTGCGATTGTCGTGTTCCTGCTTGTCGTTCGGCAGAAAGGTGGTGTCGAGCTCGCCGTGGGAATTCGCGGTGAGGTAGCGAAACTGTCCGGCCAGCTGCACGCCGCGCGCCGTCAAGAGACCCGGCGTCATCGTGAGGTCGTAGTTGGGGGCCAGATTGAAATAGTAGGGGACCTGCAGCTCGAATCCATTGCTGCCGGAATGGCCGAAGTTCGGGAACAACAGACCGCTCTTGCGTTCGTCGCCCACGGGAAACGAAATGTAGGGGGTGTAGAAAATCGGCACCTGCTTGAAGCGCATGGTCACATTGTGCGCGACGCCCTGTTGGGCCTTGGAGTCGATGGTGAGGGAGGAGGCCTGCAGCATCCAATCCTCATTGCCGACCGGACAACTGGTGTAGCGCACGTGCGCGAGGGACACTTTCCCGTCGGCGAGAACGTCGATGTCCTGCGCAAAGCCGCGTCCATTGCGGTCCATGAGTTGGAAGTTCGCCTGGTCGAAATTCGCGGTGCCGTCGATGTCATAGCGGCCGGTGTCGCTGCGCACCCGCAATTTCGGGTCCTCGAAATCCACGCCCCCCTTGACCGATATCCGGCCCGTCTTGTCGTTGTAGGTGACCGAGTCCGAGGTCACGCTGCGGGCGTCCTGGCGCACCTTGACGCGGCCGTTCAGCACCGCACTGCTGTTGGCGTCGAGCACGGCGTCGTCGCTGTCGATGTGAATGCGATGATCGTCCGCCGCGATATCGGAGGCGATGGGGATCTGGTACTTCGGCGGAGCGGGGCACATGTCGCCGGCGCGGACCGCGGTCGCGCCCGCGAGGCAGAGGACAATGTATGCGGCTCGAACGGAAAAGGCCATGGACAAAATGCTTCGCCTTAGTCGGTATACTAGTGGCCGCCGCATTTGCGGTTTGTGAATGGTCAAGCATGGGTCTACCGGATGCAAGCGATTCCCGCCTGGCGGAGTTGACCCGCTGGGTGTTCGACGATCTGGGATTCGCCGGCAGCCGCATCGCCGCCGCGTCCGTCGATGCGAGTTTTCGCCGCTATTTTCGGCTGACCCGCGGTGAGGACAGCTACATCGTGATGGACGCGCCGCCCGAGAAGGAAAGTGTCGCGCCCTTCGTGAGCGTGGCGAGGAAGTTGCTCGGGATCGGGCTGAACGCGCCCGTGGTGCTGGCGCAAGATCCGGCGCGCGGCTTTTTGCTGCTCTCGGACTTAGGCCAGCGGCAGTACCTCGACGAGCTCGGCAGCATCGAGGCGGCGGCCCAGCTCTATCCCGACGCGCTCGCGGCCTTGACCACCATGCAAACGGCCGATTCCGCGATGTCGCGCGATTTGCCGCGCTACACCCACGCCTTGCTGATGCGGGAAATGCAGCTCATGCCGGAGTGGTTCCTGCGCGGCCATCTGGGGCTCGACGTCTCGGCCGCCGAAGGCGCCATGCTGGACCGGCTGTTCGAGTCGCTGGCGCAAGCCGCCTTGGCGCAGCCCGCCGTCTTCGTGCATCGCGATTATCATTCGCGCAATCTCCTGGTGACCACCGACAACAATCCCGGCATCTTGGATTTCCAGGACGCGGTGTGGGGTCCGGTGACCTACGACCTGGTATCCCTGCTCAAGGACTGCTATGTCGCGTGGCCGGCGCCGCGCGTACGCACCTGGGCTTTGCAGCACCGCGAGCGGCTGCTCGCCGCAGGCTTCCCGCTGGCGGCGACCGAAAACGAGTTCATCCGCTGGTTCGACCTCGCCGGTCTGCAGCGGCACATCAAAGTGTTGGGGATTTTCGCGCGCCTGTACTACCGCGACGGAAAAGCGCAATACCTCAAGGATTTGCCACGGGTCCTCGACTACACGCGCGACGCGGCCGCGGATTACCCAGAGTCGGCGCGGTTCGCCGAGTTCGCCGTCGCGCGCATCTACCCTGCGTTTCAGAAAGCGCAAGAGCGCATCCTCGCATGAGCGCAATGCCCGAACGCCCGCGCGCCGCCATGATCCTTGCGGCGGGGCGCGGTGAACGCCTGCGGCCGATGACCGACACGATCCCGAAGCCCTTGCTCAAGGTGCGAGGCCAGCCGCTGATCGAGCGGCATGTCATCGGACTGGCGCGCGCCGGCATGCCCCGCATCGTGATCAATCTCGCGTGGCTGGGCTCGCAGATTCGCGAGTATCTGGGCGACGGCGCGCGCTACGGCGCGGCCATCACTTACAGCGACGAGCAGCCGCAGGCACTCGAAACGGCCGGCGGCATCATTCGCGCATTGCCGCAGCTTGCGCCCGGGCCCTTTGCGGTGGTCAACGGGGACATCTTGACTGATTTCCCGCTCGAGAGCCTGGGCGTGGCCGCGGGACGCGATGCGCATTTGGTGCTGGTGCGGAACCCTCCCCAGCACCCGGCGGGGGATTTTGGGTTGGAGCAGGGACTGGCGCAGTCGGCAGCCGCCGCGCGATATACCTTTTCAGGCATCGCGGTGTATCGATCCACGTTTTTCGACGGCTGCAGCGACGGCGTGCAACCCTTGAAGCCCTTGCTGCTGCGTTCGATGGCGGCGAAGCGCTGCTCCGCCGAGCTGTACACGGGCGGTTGGGAGGATGTGGGCACGCCGGAGCGGCTGCAGGCGCTGAACGCCTAGCAAAGGCTCGGAACACCTGGCTGGGGTACAATTGCGGGCATGTCGAAATTCAAAGGCATACCCATACAGCAGGAACAGGCGCCCGCCCGCAGCGGCGAGAAATACACGACCGCCCACGGCTTTACCGCGATCAAGGACGGAGTCAAGGCCAGGACTGCAGTGCACGGCGCCACGAGCGGCGCCACGACCGGCGCACCGCCGGGCGCCGCTGCGCCGCGCCCGGGGCAGCGCCTACCCACCTGGCTGCGCGCGCCCTTAGGGCTGGGACGAGAGTTCGCCGCGGTGAAGCAGATCGTGCGGGAGCATCGCCTGAGCACGGTGTGCGAAGAGGCTAAATGCCCCAACATCGGCGAATGCTGGAACGCGGGCACGGCAACCATCATGCTGATGGGTGCCGTGTGCACGCGCGCCTGCCGATTTTGCGCGGTGGACACCGGCAATCCCCGCGGCTGGCTGGATGCGGAGGAGCCGGAGAACGTTGCGCGATCCGTCGAGTTGATGGGCCTCAAGTATGTGGTGCTCACCTCGGTCGACCGCGACGACCTCGCGGACGGCGGCGCGGCGCATTATGCGGCCGCGATTCGCGCGATCAAACGGCGCAACCCCGGCACCGCCGTCGAGGCGCTGACCCCTGATTTCCAAGGGGTGCTGCGCGACGTGCAAACCGTCCTGGATTCAGGCTTGGATGTGTTCGCGCAGAACGTGGAGACGGTGCGCCGTTTGACTCATCCCGTGCGCGACGCGCGCGCCGGCTATGAGCAGACCCTGGGCGTGCTGCGCGCGGCGAAGGCGTATCGGCCTTCCGTGCTGACCAAAACGAGCTTGATGCTGGGGCTGGGCGAAACCGCGACGGAAATTCGCGAGACCATGACGGACCTGCGCGCTGCGGCGGTCGATATTCTGACCCTCGGCCAGTATTTGCGGCCCACGCCGCATCATTTGAGCGTCGCGAGGTTTGTGACTCCGGGCGAGTTCGACGAGTTTCGTGAATGGGCGCTGGCATTGGGATTTCTGGAGTGCGTGTCCGGCCCCTTGGTGCGCTCGAGCTATCGCGCCGAACAGGCATTGGCACGCAACAATGCCGGCCTCAACAACGCGGCGCTGGCCGGCGCACGCTCGTGAGCGACACGCCGCGGATCCGCCATTTGGGGATGGCCGCGTACGAGCCGACGTGGCGGGCGATGCAGCGCTTCACCGACGAACGAGAGAGTTCGACTCCCGATGAAATCTGGTTCGTCGAGCATCCACCGGTGTTTACCCTGGGACTCAATGCGAGCCGCGAGCATGTGCTGTCGGCCGGGGACATCCCCGTGGTGCAAATCGACCGCGGCGGCCAGGTGACCTACCACGGTCCCGGGCAGCTGGTGGTCTATCCCCTCATCGATTTGCGGCGCCGCCCGTTGGGTGTGCGCGAATTGGTGGTGGCGCTCGAGGATGCCGTGATTTCCTATGTTGCCGAGCTGGGCGTGACGGCGCAGGGCTCGCGCAAGGCGCCGGGGGTCTATGTCGCGGGCGCCAAACTCGCCAGCGTCGGCCTGCGGATTCGCCGCGGCGCGAGTTATCACGGATTGGCGCTCAACGTCTGCCTCGATCTGGCGCCATTCGAGCGCATCAATGTCTGCGGGCAGCGCGGGCTTGGCGTAACGCGGCTCGCGGATCACGTCGCGCGATTCGCCGGCGGCGGTGCCGCGGCCCTCGAGACCGCGGCCTTGGGGTTGACGCCGCATTTGTTGCGGCAGCTCAAATTCGCCCCCGATTACAGCGCCATCAACACCGATTTACAGGCCGTCAATTCGCGGTAGATCGCGTCCAGCTGGTCGCGGCTGGTCGCGTGCACCAGGTAGGTCAATGCCAGGAAGTTGCCGTCCCCGCTGGTGCGCGTGCGTATCCTCGACTCGGCCAGGGGCCCTGCATGGCGCTCGATGATCCCTTGGGTGAGCGCGCGCAGATCGCTGTCGCGACGGCCCATCACCTTGATGGGAAAATCGCTGGGAAATTCCTGCAGCGTGGTCTGGCTCACAACGGGGGCGTGCCGGCAAGTTCGCGCGTGTAGCCGGCAAAGGCGGCGATCATGCGCTTGAACAGAGGACCGGGCTTGCCGCTGCCGACCGCAACGCCGTCGAGCATCGTGACCGGCAGCACGCCGCGTGTGGCAAATGCCAGCCAGATCTCGTCCGCGGCCCGTAAGTGCGCTTCGGTCACGCGGCCGCTCTCGTGGCGCGCGCCCAAGCGCTCCGCGAGTTCGGTGACCACGTCGCGAGTCGTACCGGGAAGAATATGATGCCCATTGGGCGGCGTGTGAATGACGCCGTCCTTCACCACGTGAACCGTCGTCGACGATCCTTCGGTGAGTTCACCGTTCTCCAGAAGGATGGTTTCAAAGGCGCCGGCATCGGCCGAGAGTTTCTTGAGCAGGATGTTGGCGAGCAGGGCGGTGGACTTGATGTCGCGCCGCGCCCACCGCGTGTCCGCCGCCGTCACCGCCGAAACACCCTGTTCCAGGACGGAGGGCGACACGGGTTCCAAGGCGGTGACATAGGCGAACAACGTGGGCTCAAGATCTTCCGGCCACGCATGATTGCGGCCGAGTTCGGCGCCGCGGCTGACCTGAAGATACAGATAGGCATCGTGG
>Ga0209656_10002408_pt1 | contig 12097 bp, 7 predicted proteins | sample BogFormECP12_OM2_FD_188239 | JGI IMG/M metagenome (GOLD analysis project Ga0209656, IMG submission 188239) | Bog forest soil microbial communities from Calvert Island, British Columbia, Canada - ECP12_OM2 (SPAdes) (version 2) | ecosystem: Environmental > Aquatic > Freshwater > Wetlands > Bog ... | reverse complement strand
AAGTTGATACGACATCTGCATTTCAAAATTTAACATCAAAACCAAAAGAAATCGAATGCTGCGATGAATATCAATCGATGTGCTTCGCTCAGAAATCTTACCGCAGAGCCCGAAGTTAACTACTCACCGAAAGGCACCGCAGTTGTTAGTGCATCGATAGTTAACAACGAGTTTTACGGATGTGCTGACTATGGCATTGGACGCATTAGCTTACGCAATCGTGCGAGTTTACAGGTACCCCTGGGAAGGCAAACTGTTTCGGCAAGAGTGTCTCGGCGCTGGCCCGGCAGTTTGGCAGCCTCAGTGCCGCGGCCGCAGCCTTGGAGTTCCCCAGCGTGCCGGCGCTGCAGAATGCCATTCTGGCGTTTTGCGGGTGTCGTTTTCAATTAATTCGTAGACTGGCCGTCGACGATTTCTCCTCGGAGTACGATTTAATTGAAAAATAATATGGTCGAAAATGATTTGGTCTGCAAATTAACTGAAATCGACAACGGCAGACAATTTATAAAGTAACATCAAAAGATAGTGTCGTTCCCGCTCGAGAGTGTAAAACATAACCTCCTTTATGTGGTATGGTAGGGGACCCATATGGAACTCGTTCCCAAGGCTGAATTTTCGATCGTTACCCGTGCTTCTTCTAAGGCGTGGATCCCGGAGCTGATTGCTGCTGCCGGCCCCGAAGTTACTGAAACCTACATTGACTTTTTTACCGCCACGATCCGCAACCGGAACACTCGGGCTGCTTACGCGCGGGCTTGCTGGCAGTTTTTTGATTGGTGCGCCGCTCATGGCCTAGAACTCACGACCGTGCGGCCGTTCCATGTGTCTGCCTGGATTGAGGACTTTCCGGGATCCAGACCGACCATTAAGCAAAAGCTCGCTGCGGTGCGGATGTTGTACGATTTTCTGGTCGTTCGGCAAATCACACCATCGAACCCCGCACACGCCGTGCGCGGGCCAAAGTATGCGGTCAAGAAAGGCAAGACGCCCGTCTGGAGCCGCGAAGACGCCAAAACGCTGCTGGATTCAATTCCAAAGGATTCGGTAGCCGGATTACGAGACCTGGCGCTCATTGCCGCGATGTTCTACAGCTTCGCCCGGGTCAGCGCAGTACTGAAACTCAAAGTCGACGATTACTATCACAATGGTACGCGCCGGCGGCTGAGACTCCACGAAAAAGGCGGCAAGGAGCACGAGATGCCCGTGCATCACCTGCTCGAGCAGATATTGGACGGGTACATTGTGGCCGCAGGCCTCCAGAGCGGGCAGCCCCTGTTCCAAAGCGTTAATTCGGTTGGAACAGAGGTCACGGGACGGGCTTTGAACCGGTACAACGCCTGGGCTGCGATTCGGAAGCGGGCCAAGGCGGCGGGTTTTCTCACCCCAGTAGGATGTCACACCTGGCGGGCAACCGGCATCACGATTTACCTGGAGAACGACGGGCGGCTTGAGCACGCCCAACAGATGGCGGGACATGAGTCTCCGCGAACAACTAAGCTCTACGACCGCACAAAGGACGAAATTACACTAAGTGAGGTGGAGCGAATCCGGCTGTGACGTTCGATTCCAAGCTGCGTTGTCCCGACTGCCTCGTTATACTTTCGACCCTTAATTATGCGGCTAGATAGACGTTCAGATTTCGCGCGAAACGGCAGTGCATCGGCTCCCCTGCTCGGCTCTCACTGTATTAAGACCCCGTCCAAACCCAAATTGTCAGCTCGAGCACGGAGGTGAGCCGCGCGCTCTGGCGGCAGTTCGGTTTTTGGCTGCCGCTGCAGAGAAACAAACAAAAATCTGCGCACGTTTTATTCGAACATTTCGCGAACTACTCGCTTACGCCCCTGAAAGTGGATAAAGTCGAACTTAGGTTCCAATAATAGTGGGACCCCAATTTTGCGTTCGTCTGAGGCTACGAGGCTATATGACTCCACGCGTTGGCAAATGTACGAATTATTCCGGATGTAAGCTGGCTAACCGTAACGAGAAGATCGCGGTTGTCGCCCGCGATTTTCGCTGTCCTGGGTGCGGGTCACCGCTAGAATCTCTCGGCCCGAAACGGGCCGTATCTTCAATACTGGTCCTTTCAATCGGTGTCGCAACGGTCCTCATACTGGCCATCGCCGCCATTCTATGGACTCTATCAAGTTCGCGAAAACGGGCTACTCAAGTTGTAGAGTTGTCGCCGACTCCGACGCCAGAGCCAACTCCTACGCCTACATCGACCCCGATAGCCACTTTTACCCCGAGATCAGCTCGGGACACGCCCCCGGACGATTCGGACAAACTTCCGACCTTCTTCCCGCCACGGGCCACGGATCGCTTTCCTATCCCAGTAGGCCTCGCCGGCGAGAATGTAACCTTGCAGCAACTGGCCGACCGCCTGAGCCAGGCGCTTAAAAACGCCGGCTACGAAGGCAAGTCCAGCTACTACTGGTTGGACGACCGGCACGGACCCGGCTTTGCGATCGTCACCCACATCGAACACATCCAGCTCGACGGCAAGCCGGTACTCGATCAGCGGTGGGGATTCGACCTGCCCCGCTACGGACCGCTGACGCTAGGCTCACTGTTGAGGGCTCTCATGCATGCTGACCCTGGGCATTACCGCTTGCTTGCCTTGGTGGTCTGCAAGCAGCCGTTGATTGAGAAAGAAACGCCCATGACCCCGGACCAAATGGTGATTTTTAATAAGGGCCCGAGCTGGCTGGGCGATTCGCCATGGAAGACGGTAGTGGCCACCGCCGACTTTCACCTGATCGTCTATGTGTACGAGTTCGAGCGAAAAAGCCGGAGCGACGATCCGGTTCTCATGGTCAGCAGTGATCTCACGGCGGAACAACACCTGCAAAGCACCGGTTTGTACGACGACATAAGAAAGGAGTTCTCTAAATGAAAATGTCCATCGTAGAAGGGCAGCGGCGGTTGGCCCTCCTTTGGGGGAGCGGCTCGCTTTTGGCCCTGCTCGTCCTGGTGGTTGAGACCTACGGGAAAGTTTGGGGCTCATTTGCGCCGGAAGCGTTTGGCTGGTGTTTGCTGATGGTGCTGCCGACACTCACCCTGATCGTGGGTTCTGTCGTCGCCGAACAAACAAAAGCGACGCCGTCAACCTCGGAGGTAACGCCGCTCGCATTCTGGCTCGCGTTTTGGGTGTCGGTTACCTATCTCGCTTTCGTCACCATTGCAGTGGTGGCGGCCGCTTGGGACGATAAACCCATTTCGGTGCTTAAGGCCTCGAGCTTGTGGCTTTTGCCCCTGCAGGCGCTTATCGGGGGTTTCATCGTGTTCAGCGGTCGCCTACGAAGGCGAGAAGTGATCCGAAGCAGAGAAGGCGGCGGGTCGCATATCTTCATCAGCTACAGTCGCTCCGACGCCGGTTATGCAAAAAAACTTGCGGAGGCCTTGGAACATGAAGGATTCGCCGTTTGGAACGACAACCGGATTAGCTTGGGGACAAGTTGGCCGCGGGTGATCCAAGAGCAACTGGACCAGAGCAGCGCGGTAATCGTGCTGATGACCCCAAGAGCCTATCAGTCTGAGTGGGTACAGAACGAGCTGAGCCGTGCCAAGCGGAAGCAGAAGGCTATCTTCCCCTTGCTCCTTGAGGGCAAGGAGCCATGGCTCTCGGTGGAGTCAACTCAGTATCTGGACGTTACAAACGGACGCATGCCGCCGAGGGCTTTTTACGAGCTTTTGGACGGAGTCATTTCGCGTCGCGCGTCAACGCCTTCTGCGTCGCAACCTCCCATATCGGTTAATGATCCAATGCGCGAAAAAACCGATTAGATTCTGGACGCGCTAAAATGACGTCTTCCAAAGCCTTCAGACCAGAGGAGAGGCAACCTTTGAACTCGTTGGACCCGATGGAAGGTCACTTCCGGCACCGCCCCGTCCACCGTCGACAATCTGCCGGTCGGACGCTACGTCGTGCACAAGAATTATTGAAGCTCGCCAGCGCCAATTTCTTCATCTAAAATGAGAGATTCTGATGCCGCTCTAGTCTAAGTCAGTATCGGATGGCTCATCGCCAAAAATAGGCGGGCATCCGTGCCGGCGGAGGGTTCGGCGGACGCCTCAATGAAACGCCACTTCACGGTAAACGCATCGGGTTTGGTTCTGGCGCTCGGCTTCATAGCTTTAACGGGACTCGGCGGCTGCGGTATCTATCAGTCTCTCCAACCGCCTCCTGTTGTGAGGGTCGGACCGACACCGGCATCGCTTCCGAGGTGGCCGGCCTTGGTGGCCAAATCACCGACGCTGACGCAGAGTTCCGTTCTCCCGAGGGCGAGTTCGACCTCACAACCGACATCCAACCCGAATGGGAATGATGGGGCCGCTGTGGTGCAAGTTTCCCCATCACCCGTTCAGCATTCACAGCCAACGTCGACCGGACCGGCGGTACCAGCACCAAGTTCCGCTTTGCCTTTGGTGAGTTCGACCCCACAACCGACAGCGCCGAGCCTAACACCTTCTCTGGCGGAGTGGCTTGCCGAAGCGAACCGCTACCTCGATGCGAAAGATTACGTGAAAGCGTTGCCGCTTTTACAGCAGGCCGCCGACGCCGGCAGCGCGGAGGCCATGAACAACTTGGGCATGCTGTACCTGAACGGCTGGGGCGTCGTGCAGGACTACGCCAAGGCCTTTGACGGGTTTCTTCGTGCTGCAAATCTAGGAGATTCGTATGCGATGATGGAAGTCGGTAGGCTCTACCTGAAAAAGGGGACGCCGAAGGATGACGAGGAAGGATTTGGATGGCTCAACCGGGCTTATAATGCCCCTAAACCTAACCTGGAGGCCGGCGCATTCATAGGTGATTGCTACCTTAGTGGTAGAGGAACAAAACAAGATGTGCAAAAAGCCGAAGACATAGTCATGCCATTGGCTAACCAAAACGTAGTTCCCGCGATGACGCTAGCGGGTAGGATACTTCAGTACAAAGCGGACCTTAAACGTACGGAAGCTGGAGGGAATACGGATTCACAGATCCAGAAGAACCTGCAGGCACAGGCAAATGAGATGGATCGAAACGCCATAAAGTGGTGGGAACGTGCTGAGAAAGACGACTGGAACGCCTCGGCGCGCCTTGGCAAATGCTATGAAGAGGGCTGGGGTGGTGTTGAAAAGAGTGAAGGAGAGGCAGAGAAACGCTATAAGGAGGGAATAACTCATGGAAATGCGTTGAGCATGTTTTTCTATGGTCTCATGCTCGAGAAGAAGCCAGGCCGCCAAAGTGAAGCTGAGACATTGATAAGCCGGGCGGCCGCTGCAGGATTTCCGTCTGCAAGAAAATGGTGCAAAGAGAATAATGTGACTGTTACTGAGGTAACGTCAACCGAATCGACGGTACCGGAGTTTGGGGATCTCGCTGTTGAAACTGATCCACCCGGTGCGGCCATTGCCTTAGATGAAGGGCCTGCTCTAAAAGCACCACACACATTCAATAACGTTAAGTTTGGCCCTCATCAGCTTACCGCGACCTTGGATGACTATGAACCGATCAAGCAGGACATTCAGGTTCGTCGAGGGATGACTCCCCAAATCCATTTGCAGCTGAGATCGAGTCAGGAAATCGCCGCCCTATCGGTTCAAATTGAGCCGGCAGGCGCCGCAATGTTTCTGGACGGAAGGCCCCCGCAGGTGCCGCCAAACACATTCACGCATGTCCCATTTGGCACTCATCAGCTAACCGCAACCCTGGATGACTATGAACCGATCAAGCAGGACATTCAGGTTCGTGGAGGGATGACTCCCCAAATCCGTTTGCAGCTGAAACCGAGTCAGGGAATCGCCGCCTTTTCAGTTCAAAGTGAGCCGGCAGGCGCCTCAATTCTCCTGGATGGCAAACCCCCACAGGTGCCTCCGAACACCTTTACCCATGTTCCTTTTGGCACTCATCAGCTAACCGCAACCTTGGATGACTATGAACCGATCAAGCAGGACATTCAGGTTCGTGAGGGGATGAGCCCGGAAATACGTCTGCAACTAAAGTCGAGTCAGGAAATTGCCGCGCTATTAAGAGGAGTCGATGTGGACAAGCATGACGGTTCAGACAAACTTCCGACCTTTTTCCCACCGAGGGCTACCGACAGCGTTGTTCTGCCGTTCCAGTTCGCTAGCAAGAAGTGGACGCTCCAGAACGTTGCGGAGCACTTGGGCGACGCACTCCGGAACGCCGGTTATTGGGGGAAGTGCAGCTATTATTGGTTGGAAGACCGGCACGGGCCGGGTTTCGCCATTGTCACCCATATTGAACACATCCAGCCCGACGGCAAGCCGGTACTCGATCAGAGGTGGGGATTTGACCTACCCCGGTACGGACCGCTAACGCTAGGCTCATTGTTAGGGGCCCTTATGCATGCCGACCCTGGACGTTACCGCTTGCTCGCGTTGGTAGTCTGCAAGGAGCCGCTGGTTGAAAAAGAAACGCCCATGACCACGCATCAAGTTCAGGAGTTGAGCGCAGGACCAAAGTGGCTCGCCGACTCGCCTTTGAAGACGGTGGTTCCCACCGAGGACTTCCACCTGATCGCGTACGTGTACGAATTTGAGCGCAAAAGCCGCAGCGACGACCCGGCTCTAATGGTCAGCAGCAATCTTACGGCGGAACAACACCTCCGAAGTACCGCTTTATACGACGACATCGAAGAATACCTCTCAAAGTGAGAGCTGCCCCGCGCGACTCGTCGCTCGGGACAAATGGGCCAAAGCGGTACCTGCGCAATCGGTGGAACCTCCCGCTCGAAACGTTCGCATTCAGCCACACAACAGGCCACCAGGTCTGCAACGCTCTTTCGCTCGACGGCGAAAAGCTCCTCGAGGGCCTGCCACGCTGAAATCGCCGGTCTGGAGTGTGCCGGAGCTGCCGCTTGACCTTCATAGTAGCTAGCCTTAGCTTTTGTCATTCCAGAGCCCGCGCCAGAGCTTCTATAATCCGCGCGAGAACGTGCGATGTCCCAAGCATCACCATGTCAAGAGAATGGCCAGAACGCACGGTCGTGCAAAATGGGTACGAAGCATTGGCTTTATCACCAGCCCATTTTCTGGATCCAGGTGACGATTCTGCTCGCGACGGCCGAACTTGTGTCCTCTTGCCGCTCCGCGGCCCCGCCAACAACCGTTGTGCGCAACATTTCCACGCAAAAGTTGGAGCCTAGAAAAAAGAATACCCAATCTGTTGTTATTCGGACCGCTCGGAGTCGGGAGACCTCGCCCGCGGCTAAGGGGGTCGAGTTTCCGACTAAAGGAGTCGAGCTTCCAACCTTCTTCCCGCCGCGGGCCACGGATCGCTTTCCCATCCCAGTAGGCATCGCCGACGAGAATGTAACCTTGCAGCAACTGGCCGACCGTCTGAGCCAGGCGCTTAAAGACGCCGGCTACGAAGGCAAGTGCAGCTACTACTGGTTGGACGACCTGCACGGCCCTGGCTTTGCGATCGTCACCCACATCGAACACATCCAGCCCGACGGCAAGCCGGTACTCGATCAGAGGTGGGGATTTGACCTGCCCCGCTACGGACCCCTGACGGTAGGCTCATTGTTGGGGGCCCTCATGCATGCCGATCCAGGGCGTTACCGCCTCATTGCGCTGGTGGCTTCCAGGCAGCCGCTCATCGAGAAGGGCACGCCCATGACCCCGGACCAGGTGGTGATCTTGAATAAGGGCCCGAGCTGGCTGGGCGATTCGCCATGGAAGACCGTAGTGGCCACCGCCGACTTTCACCTGATCGCCTACGTGTACGAGTTCGAGCGAAAAAGCCGGAGCGACGATCCGGTTCTCATGGTCAGTAGTGATCTCACGGCGGAACAGCACCTGCAAAGCACCGGTTTGAACGATGACATCAAAAAAGAATTCTCCAACGACGTAGGCGGTCCAGAATACCTTGGACAGTGACGAGGAGACCGGGAAAAACCGGAAGCTGTAGAAGCAAGTGGGGTTGCGATTGGCTCAGGGGCGTAACCCGAGTCGCTTTTCAGCTGAATGCCCTCCCCTGCTCCACCCCATGAATTGGTCCGTAAAGGACGTTATGATACAATCTCCAGGAGGAGCAGGGGACACAAAAATCTTCCAGCTCTCGCTTACGCTGTCCCGACGCTTAAGCGCGACCGCCACGAAGAATTCTGAGAGCGAACCGGGCTCTCACGTCCGATCCCGAACTTCGGAGGCCAAGCGCCCGCTTCACCCGATAGAGTACTCCGGGGAAGTGTGGAAAAGAGTGACTAGCAAATCCCGATAGTCTAAAATGCTAACAGATGGCGTACGCCACGATTGTCTCACCGGAGGTGCGCCTAAATGCCTTTCCACGTCTTTCTTTCTCATAGCAGTGCCGACAAACCTGTCGTTGAAGAGTTGGCTCGCCGACTCGCCAAAGAAGGCATCCAGGCTTGGCTGGACAAGTGGCACCTGATTCCGGGCAATCCCTGGCAACCAGACATCGAAAAGGCCTTGGGCGAATCAGAAACGTGCGCCGTCTTTGTGGGTCCCAGCGGCTTTGGCCCCTGGCAAAACGAGGAGATGCGCGCGGCCATCGATCAGCGCGTTCGCGATAGCGGCAGGCGTTTTCGCGTGATTCCTGTTCTCCTTCCGGGGGCGGAACGGGGCGAGCGCAGCAGCTTGCCTACATTTCTCGCTGCTACGACCTGGGTCGAATTTCGTGACTCGCTCGAGGACCCTGCTGCCTTCCACCGGCTGGTGTGCGGCATTCGTGGCCTTGAGCCCGGAGCCGGGCCCGGACAAGCCATTTACGAAGGGCAGTGTCCGTACCGCGGTTTGCGCGTTTTCGATGTGGACGATGCTCCCTTTTTCTTCGGACGCGAAGCCCTAGTCCAGTGGCTTTTGAACGAGCTGCGGCCTGCTGTTGAGGGGCAACAAGTCAATCGCTTTCTTGCCATCGTCGGTTCTTCCGGGAGCGGGAAATCTTCGCTGGCCCGCGCCGGCTTGGTCGCAGCGCTCAAGCACGATGCTATCCCGGGCAGCGCCTGGTGGCCGATCGCGATCTGCCGGCCGGGACCGGATCCGCTTGAGAGTCTGGCGGTGGCGCTTTCGAGGGCTGCCAATGTCGGCCAAGGCGCACCGGCGCTTGCCGAGCTGATCGCAGAATTTCAGGAGAACGAGAAGACGCTTCACCTCATTGCTCGGCAATCGTTACCCGAAAATGCGCCGGACACGCGGTTGGTGGTCGTTGTGGATCAATTCGAAGAAGTCTTCACGCTCTGTCCCAAGGAGAAATTTCGCGACGCACTTGTCCGCAACCTTCTTTACGCGTCGAAAGTCGCCCAGGGACAAACGCTGGTGATTCTGACCATGCGCGCGGACTTTTATGGAAAGTGCGCGGCAAATGCCGAACTAGCGGCTGCATTCTCTGATCACCATGTCCTTGTCGGACTGATGACGGACGACGAACTGCGTCGGGCCATTGAAAGGCCAACCCAGTTGGTCGGGTGTGAGTTAGAAGCTGGCCTCGTGGATTTACTCGTGCAAGACGTACGCCGTCAGCCCGGCGCTCTGCCGCTGCTGCAGCACGCTCTGTTGGAACTGTGGAACAAACGCGAGGGGCGGCGGCTGACCGTCAAAGCCTATCAGGAAATTGGAAAGCTGGAAGGCGCGTTGCAAAGGCGAGCTGACGCCACCCTGAAGGCATTTTCGCAAGATGAGCAGGAACTCTGCCGGCGCACGTTTTTGCGTCTCACCCAACCCGGAGAAGGAACCGAAGACACCAAGCGCAGAGCATCGATGCAGGAGTTGCTATCCTTGTCCGGAAAATTGAGGGACGAGGAGGACATCATCCAAAAGCTCGCCGATGCCTCGCTGCTCACCACCGAAGGCGACCTTACCCACAGGGATGCCTTTGTGGAGGTAGCGCACGAGGCGCTGATCCGCAACTGGCCGCAGTTGCGCAAGTGGATTGATGCAGACCGAGCGGGCTTGCGCACGCGCACCCGGCTCTCGGAAAGCGCCCGCGACTGGAAAAACTCCGGCCGCGATCCCGCCTATCTCTATACTGGCGCTCGCATAGCCGTCGCCGAGGAATGGGCTGCTTCGCATCCCAGCGAGTTAAGCATCGACGAGGCCGAGTTTCTGCGGTGCAGCCGCGAAACGCAGCAGCAACGGCAAGCGGACGAAATGCGGGCCGTGCAAGAACGAGCACGCGCTGAGCGAGAGAGAGCGCTGCGGAAACGTGAGAGGTGGTATACTGGTGGCTTGATTCTACTCGGGACATTTTCGTTGCTAGGATTTGGCTGGAAATACTATGATCTAGCAGCTGCAAAGAAGCGGTCCGTTGAAAGCAGTCAGAAATACCTTCACCACGCACAGGATATCAGCCAATCGGCTGATCCAATCAAGGATGTAAAGGAGCTGTGGAATCTCTCCCTCGCATTACAGTATGATATTCGCAACGCCGAAGCCGCGCGGCGCGCCTGTGAACTTTTATATGGCAAAAACTGGTGCGTTCCGATGACTTCCAACCTTCATCACAAATATTTATCGACTGCGACCTTGGGCCCTAAAGGAAGTCGGACGAAGATTTTCGCTGTATCCGAAGACGGTGAACTGCTGGTTTTGCGCGACGGGAAGCCTGCGTTGAGTAAGGACAAAGTCCTCTTTACTGCGGACAATGAAAAACGCGCGTCTACGCCGGCGGGTGCATTTTTCAGTGACGACGGTAAATGGTTGCTGGTAATCCCTCCTGGCTCAACTCCAGTCGCTTCGGCAAACCCACCCTTAGCCGGGTATGAGCCGGTTAGGGCGGAAATCTGGCACTGGTCGTCGGAACTTGATTCCTATGAGCGAGTCCAACAGGAAGTCAAAATGAATGGAGGCAATCCCTTCCGGACGGTAGTCTGGAATTCGGATAGCACAACTTTCGCAGTCGTGAGCTACTCCTCGGGTTTTACCAGGTCGTTCTGCCAAGTGTTCAAACGCGAAGGCTATAGCTATGTACCGATCTCAGACGTTTCCGACCGATTTACAACCAGCAAAGTAGTTGCGCTATGTTTTGACATTCATAACCAATGGTTGGCCACGGCTTCCTATGACGGGTCTGGAGGAAAGGTGGAGTTGTGGGATCCTGTTACTTTTGCGCACACTGAGATAGCAACCGGAGCCAAACCACCGTATCCGTTGGACGGAAGACCCGCTTCAATAGGCTCTGGTCCGGCAGAGAATGAACTGACCATAACCATCGCCATCGCCGGCCAACCAAGTCAGGTTCTGGATCTGACGACTGGAAAGTTCAGGCAATCTTTTTCACCGCCGACACCGCGGGACCAAAATATGCGGATCATTTTCGGGCCCGAGCACTCCGGTCGACGTCAGGAGGGCATTGTCCTGTACAGGAGAATGGTCTTCGCGGATAGCGCAAACACGCCTCGCTCGGAGCCGATATGCTTCCAAGGGACGGTAGCAAATGCGGAATTTAGCGACGATGGGAAGAGTATAATGACGCTATCGGGCGACAATTTGAACGCGATTGATACGATTCGAATATGGAGTGGGCCCTTGCCCGATCCGCCGCCAGACGCAGACAACCACCAGTTTACAGGTAAAAACGCGCCTTTCTGGTTAGCTGATCTCGCCGAATTGGTGACCGGCGCCAAATTGGTGAGCAGTTTAGAGACATCTGATGAGGAGACTACGTCTTTAAGCCGTCACCAGATCACGGAAAGCGCCCCGAAAGAAGTGCAGGGCGAATATAAGAAGATCTGGCAACGGTTTGAGCCAATTCTAGAAGAGGATTGGTAGATCCATGTTCCAACTCGGCTCGATTGTCGCAATTGGCTCAGCCAGACTGAGCGACGCCCGCAGCGATTGCTTCTGAGCCGTGTTGCGAAAACGGACCGGTTGCGCAACTTATGGAAAGATTTCCATAAGTTGCGCTATGAGAAGTTGCGAATTAGGCAAAGTTGGGAGGAAAAGAGTGACTCGCGTTTTTGCTGCGCGGCAACGAGATAAACGCTGTTGAGAGGCTTTGGTTCTTGTCAGACGCAAAGTTATTTGCGAATCGGTCAGCGCTATTTGCGAATGACGCAGAATCCGCTATGATTGCATGTAGTCTGCTGTAGGATCGACGGGGCTGCACCCCAGGACAACTGCGTATTGCAAC
>Ga0209656_10002407_pt1 | contig 12101 bp, 15 predicted proteins | sample BogFormECP12_OM2_FD_188239 | JGI IMG/M metagenome (GOLD analysis project Ga0209656, IMG submission 188239) | Bog forest soil microbial communities from Calvert Island, British Columbia, Canada - ECP12_OM2 (SPAdes) (version 2) | ecosystem: Environmental > Aquatic > Freshwater > Wetlands > Bog ... | reverse complement strand
GTCATCCGTGAACAGCCCAATACTTCTGCGGCTTTGCTTTTGTTCCAACCCGTGGCTTGCAGAACTTGCAACACGCGCTTCGGGTCCTGCGTGCCGGCCGAGCGCGGTTGCTCCTCGGCAATTGCTTGTCTGGCAAAACGCGGCTCCTTGTGGAGGCACCGGTGGAACAATCTGAGGTCTCCAGTGGTAATGAACTGCGTCGAACAGACCAAGAACGCGCCCTCGATCACGTTCCGAAGCTGCCGGACGTTGCCGGGCCAGTTCTGTCCACACAGCAAATCCATTCCACCCATGGTTACCCCTAAAACGCTGCGATGGTAGCGCTGATTCAGCTGTTGAATGAAACAGTCCACCAGCTCGGGGATATCGTCCCGCCGGTCGCGAAGCGGAGGAAGGTCCAGGGGCAAGACATTGAGACGAAAATAAAGGTCCGGCCGGAATCTCTGTTCGCTGATCAAGGCCTCCAGACTCTGATGGGTCGCAGCCACGACGCGGACATCGATGCATGTGATCTTACTCGCCCCGAGCGGTTGGATCTCGCGAGATTCCAGCGCCCGCAGAATCTTAGCTTGTGTCGGCAAAGACATATCGCCAATTTCGTCCAGGAAAATTGTTCCGCGATGCGCCGCCCTGAGCTTGCCTTCCTGTCGCGCTGTCGCACCGGTGAAGGCTCCTTTTTCGAAACCGAATAGCTCGCTCTCCAAAAGCCCATCGGGGATCGCGGCGCAGTTAACGGACACGAACGGCTCATTGCAGCGCGAACTCAAGCTGTGGATCGCTCGGGCGGCAAGCTCTTTTCCCGTGCCGGTTTCACCCGTGATCAGAACGGTCATATCCGCGGGTGCGATCCTGCGGATCAACTTCTTGACGTACATCAGATTTTCGCAATGACCCACCAGCAGGTCCTCGCACGCTTGTCCGTCTGCCTTCGTATCCCAAGTAAAAGCCGACTCGTGTAGCATAGGCCTTTTCTGTTATTTCTTCGCGCAGAGTGCGGGTCAGACTCCTTGGTCTTTCCTTCCGGCTTGCTCGGTCACGTCGCTATCGCAGTTCAAAAGCGCGGGCCAGGTGAGGCAAGGTAACAAACGCTGTTCCGCGGGCGGTCTATCTCGTAACACTCGGTCAGGCGGACTGCCCTGCCGTTATCTCTCCTCGATCCCCCTCGACGTCGGCAAGAGAGATGTAAAAGATGGTTCACTCGATTTCTTTTTTCGACCGATCGATTCTGTCTCAACGGATAGCTGCAATGTCGCAGTGACGTCACTGCGACATGGTCGTGCGACGAGACGGGACAGCCGAGGGCGTTTGAAGTGATTGCAATCCAAGGACGTCCTAGAAACCGTGTGAGTGGATTTCGCCCTGCCTGAGACCTTCAGCAAAAGAAAAGGGGGCTTATGATCTACGCGGAACGGTGTGCTGCAGCGCGGCTGGCGCATATGAAGGAAGGCGATCTGCTGGAACTTGCACAGAGAGGCAGTCCAGCCGCATTCCAGGAACTGATCTCGCGAGCGAAAGACAGTTGCGTCCGAATCGCGACCGTGATTCTCCGAAATCCCGCGGACGCCGAGGACGAAGTTCAGAACGCGTTCTGGAAAGCGTACACGCATCTTGCGGTCTTCAATCGCCAATCCTTGTTCTCGACGTGGGTAACGCGAATCGTGATCAACCACTGTCTGATGCATCATCGCCGAGCGCGAAGATTTCGCTTTGTGCCTTTCGAGATCACCGGTCATGGCGAAGGTTCCTATGTCGTCCACGAACCGGAGGAACGCGAAACACCCGAACGGGCCCTCGGCCGCGTGGAATTAAGCGACATTCTACGAGACGAACTGGAAAAACTCCCACCGCTCCTCCGCATTCCTCTGGAAATGAGATATTTTCAGGATCGTTCGGTAGTGGAAGTTGCCGAAGCGCTCGGAATTTCAAAAGCAGCCGCAAAGTCGAGACTGCATCGGGCGCACGATTACTTGAAGGATCGGATGCTTCGCCATTGCGGGCGACGTGGCGCCGCGACGTTGACACGCGTTGCTTGACTGGCGATGCGAGTTCGTCCTTACTGTCGTAACGCGACAGCGAGAAGCCCGAGTATTCCCAGTGCGGCGATCAGGCCGGATATGGCGGGTGTCAAAAAGCGGGGCTTCAGCCCGAATCTGGACTCGAGTTCCTTGGTGTCTCGCCAATGCTGCATAGTCGCCAGGAGAAGCGCGACCAGTCCAATGCTAATCATCGCTACGGAGAAGGTAACGTAGCCCAGCGGATGACGCCTGCCGCGTATACCTAAACCTTCGAAGAATTTGTAGATTGTGAAGCCGAACGAGATGAGAGACGCCGACGTCCGCGTCCAAGCCATAAGCGTCCGCTCATGCGCTAAATAGGTTCGATCCACGGAGAGATCCTGTACTTGCGCCAAGGGCTCGGATCTCATGTCACTATAGGTGGCCGAGCGATCTGTTGCTGTAACGCTCATGTTGGCTCCTAGCGGGCTGGGGAAGATACGCTCCGCGCCCGGAACAATCCGCGCGCGATTCGGTTGATCGGGCCGCGCAGCAGTGCATATGGCGCTACCGCAAGCAGCACCGCCGTGAGCAAAGCTTCGCCGGGATACAATTCTCGCAGGGCAATAATCTGATAAACGATATCGATCGCCAAGGCGAGTAAGAAAATACGCCCTACCGACTTCCACCCGCTTTGCAGTAGGGCGCGCCGCCGGCTGCTATCGGTGAAAACGCACCACAAGTATGCGGCATCGCCGTTACGGGCGTCGCGCACTCCGTCTCTGAAGGCGAACACGAGCGACATCAGTGGCTGCAGAATAAATCGAAGATGGAACGGTCCATCGAGACGGGCCGCCAAGTTGTGCGCAGCTCGGAGCCACCATTCGTCCATCACAGCTCCTCCTAAATTCGAATCTCTTCGGGATACGTTGCAGCCACCGCGTCGGGTGCATCGTGGCTCTGCTTGTCGACACATTCCAGCATTTCCCTCGACAGGAAAATCATGGTGCACCTTGAGCGCGAGCGCGAACGATGCATCGGAAGCCAACGTGACTCGTAGAGGTATCCACGGGATGGGGAAACCGCGCCGCCGGACGGTAGCGCCGACAATAGTTTGGCGCGCACAAGTGAGATCCGCCTTTGAGAACCTTGCGCGGGATCTTGATCTGCGGTTGCGATGGATCGAAGCTCGCTTCCTCGCGCCCGCCCCGTGGATTCAGCGGAACACAGCAGGCGCTTTTCGCGCTATTTCCATGGCCCTTTTCAAACCAGTCGGTGGTCCACTCCCAGACGTTTCCAATCATGTCGAAGAGTCCATACGCATTGGGCGGAAATGCGTCCACCGGCGATGTACGCTCATAACCGTCCTCACGCAGGTTTTGCCACGGAAATTCTCCCTGCCATGTGTTGGCCAGGTGCCGTCCGTCCGGGCAAAGCTGATCGCCCCACGCAAACTCGGCACGGTCTAGACCGCTGCGCGCAGCAAATTCCCATTCCGCCTCGGTAGGCAACTCCTTGCCGGCCCATCTCGCATAGGCCTCTACATCCGAGTAGGCAACATGAACCACGGGATGACGGTCCAATTTGTCGATCGAGCTGCGGGGGCCGTAGGGATGTCGCCAGTCCGCACCTAGTACAAAGTTCCACCAGGTGCACACCCGCAGGTCGACGCGATGGCGGGGTTGCATGAAGACGATCGAGCCCGGATGCATCATCTCCGGTCTGGCGCCCGGATAATCTTCCGCTCGCGGTGCGATTTCGGCAAAAGTCACGTGGCCGGTTGCATCGACGAACTGCCGGAAATGCTCGTTGGTTACGGGATGAAGATCCATCCAGAATCCATCCACCCGGACGCGGTGCTGCGGGGCCTCTTCGGGATAATGATCGTTCGACCCTATGGAGAACATACCGCCCGGTATCCATGCCATGTCACTTGGAGAGTGCAATGGTTCGATGGGCGCCACGACGGGCAGTGCTGCTGAAGTAGTCATCGTTACCTCGATTCCAGTCCTATGGAGTAGCTGCTGGTAACTCGACGGGCGGGACTGCAGGAGAGGTCGGCGCAATCCGCGAACACGGGTGCCGGCGTGATCCTGCGGATCCAGCGCAGTGCTGCGCAGATCACGAGTACATCGTCCAGTTGTCCGATGATGGGAATGAATGTTGGGATCAACTGAACCGGGCTGAGCACATAGGCGGCAGCGGCGGCGGCGATGAGTCGCGCCGGCCAAGGTGAATCCGGATGCCGGAGCACTCGCGCCATCACTCGTGCTTCGTTTGCCAAAGACTTGATGCTCGCTTTCCAGTTCAATGCTTCGCCTCCCTTTCGACGGGCATCTCGCAAATTCGCCCGGTATTGCCGTCACAATTCGACCCGGCGTAGCTTTGACGCTAAGGTGCGGCGGAAGTTTTAGGTTTTGTGCATTGCAAGACGCGCTGGTCTAGTGATTGACGTAGATGTTTAGCGTGAGACCGAGGGCGTTGAGATTTCGAATTGAGGCGTACTCCGTAATTTGACGCGCGTAGTAAGACTCCACTTCGACATGTGTACCAAGCGGTACAACCGTGCCGGCCTGAAATCGAAAGCGATTCCAGGCGGCAGGGGCGGAATCGTAGAATGCCTCCGCGGAAACGAAGGGCGTGATGGCATGCCCAGCAAGCCTGAGATCTCTTTCCAGCCGGAACCGATTTCTATAACGCCACGAATACACACCGTTCTTGACGCGGAACTCGAAGCGGTGGCGATCGCTAGCCAGCAAGTCGAGCGGGAACACCCAAGTCCATGTGCCATCCACAACGGTCGATGTTCAACCACAACGGGCGGTTCCCGAAAGGAATGGTGGTATTGATAGGCGATTCGTATTTTTATCCGCTGCATTCTGGCGTCATCGAGTTCCGAAATGCGCCGGAAAACGATCGGCCTGAAGCTAGGAAAGAAGATGTCAAAGTAAAGACCTGCCTCGCGATCGAAAGTCGATTCGTCTTGGTCTCTAGTAGATTTGGCGGAAAAGTCCAGCCTGGTGTTTGGGCTCAGTTTCCAAAACACATCCAGCTCGGGCCACAATTCCTCCGCAGTGGGAGACTGTGCCTGCGCAGCGCGTATCGCCAAGAAAAGTGAGATGCAGGCCAATCGCCCCACAAAGTGCAGACGAGACGCGCCAGGTCGGCGATTTATTGTTTTTGCGTTCGCCGCAGGACGGATCAACCGCACATCGTCACGCCGCAAGATGCAGCTGGATTGCGACTTGCACGCGACCCGCTATCGCCGCGGCGGCTGGGATCAGAGTCTTCAACAAAAAGTCAGCCACAGCAAGCGGTACAGAATCGGCATGCATGTAGGCGGATTGCGGCCATATCGCTCTCCCGAATGCCGTGCTGTGGGTGAGACGGCTCGCCAACCGCAAATTTGAAATAAGGAGTTCATATGAAGCGATTCGTTTTTCTGGCGGTCTGCTTAGGCCTCATGGCTTTTGCTGTCGCGCCGGTCACACGCGCTGATGAATGGAACAAGCGCACCGTACTTACCGTTCACGAGCCAATTCAGGTTCCGAATCATGTGCTGCCGCCGGGGAAGTACGTCATGAAGCTGTTAGATTCGCCGTCAAACAGGCATATCGTCCAGATTTTCAACGGTGATGAAACACATCTGATCACCACAATCCTGGCGATACCGGATTACAGAGAAGAGCCCTCCGGACGGACGGTCCTGACGTTCTGGGAAATGCCTCCCGGTCACCCCAAAGCGTTGCGAGCCTGGTTCTACCCAGGGGATAGCTTCGGCCAGGAGTTTGTGTATCCGAAGGGGGTCGTCACGCAGGCCGCAGTGGTCCACACTCCAGTTCCAGCGCCGGTGGCCCAAGTCGCTAAACCGCAACCGGTGGTTGCTGCACCGCCGCCTCCGCCGCCGCCCGCCCCCGAACCGGAGGTTGCGCAGATCGCTCCACCTCCTCCACCGGAGGAGCCTGCGCCGCTGCCGCCGATCAAGGAGTTGCCGAAGACGGGCAGTTCCTATCCGTTGGTTGGCCTGGCAGGCATGGTAGCCCTGGTCGCCTTTGTCGTCGTGCACTTCGCGCGTTTCCGCTCAGTCGGCTAAGCCGGGCGCTTTCCTGCATGCCCTCGGCATTGGGCGCGAGGGCATTTCCTTCTACCGGTCGATTGACAATTTGCCGTGGTCGTCGCAGTGGCCCTGGTGCGGGTGGTGCAAGTGATCCTTGACCAGGTAATCCATGTGATCGCCGTGCGGCACGGCCTCATGTCCACAATTCGGCCCGTGGACATGGCTCACCTCATGCCCTCCACACAGATGACCCGGCGTGCACTGCATGGGGTTGGAACGGCTGACTTCAATCCGGTGCTCATCGACTCCATCCCCTCCCACGTTCTGTAGATGGCCGTCCTGAAGATAGTCCACGTGACCATCGTGCTTGACTGCTTTGTGGCCGCACGCGGGACCGTGAATATGAGTAGTTTGGCTTGGATTGACACGTATATCGCTCATCGCAATTCTCCGTGTCTTTGATTCCAAACCACTCCGGTCTGATTTACGAAATTCATCGAACCATCGCCGCGGGAACAAGTTTGCCGCCGGAGATTGGTCGTGAATCATCGAACGGGTCAGAGAGAGAAAACAGGTGCGAAAATGGCTCGAACGAACGGAACTCTCATGAGCGCACTGGCGATCGGTGGCGCGATGCTGGCTCAGGCAAGCGTGTGGTCCATTCCAGTGGGAGCAAAGGTATACGTTCGGCCGAATAACACAATCGACCTCCAATCATACTGTCCCGCGGCACGTTTACACCGGGCTGTTCGCTCAAAACGTGATCGATCGGACGGGCCGCATTGTGATCCCGCATGGTTCGCTGGCCGAAATCCAAGCAGGAGAGGGGCCTCGATCCCCAATCGACCGCCATCGGACGCACCCATTACCGAATCGTGTCCAAGCAGGCGACTCTCCACGGGTCCGAACGGGGCATTGGCGCGAACAAGCGCACGGGTAAGTTCGTCGGAGGCCGCGCGGCGGCTGGCACCGTGATCGGCGCCATCGCGATTGCGGAGGTGCGGGTATGCAGACATTGACCAAGTCCGAACCGGTCCGAGTGCCTGCGGAGTCGCTCATCTCTTTCCAACTCGCGCCCTGTTCACACGTTGAGTCTCGCTCAGTAAAGGAGATAAATAATGACTACAAGCACGAACGCAATGGCAGCGCGAATGTCGACATCCTCAATCGTCATCTCGATTGCGCTGATCGTCATGGGTCTTCTGGCCGTAGTTCTGCCGGCTATTCCATCGGTCGGAATTGTGCTCTTGATCGGATGGCTGGTTCTGTTCGACGGAATCATACAATTTGCACACGCGTTTCAATCCAAGGGCATCGGGCACGTCGCATGGAAGCTCTTGGTCTCGGCGTGTTACATCGTCACAGGCATACTTTTGGTGGCGCGCCCGTTGGTTGGACTTGCAGGGGTCACATTGACGCTGGCCGCATTCTTCTTCGCGCTCGGCGTCGTGGACATCGTGTCCTATTTCTTGGCACGCGCGCACTTCAGGTCCGGTTGGATGCTTCTGAACGGGATCGTCACACTCACTTTGGGCGTCATCATCTGGAGGCGATGGCCGGCCAACTCGCTATGGGTACTCGGATCCCTCGTTGGGGTCGCGATGGTCATGACGGGCATCACCCGGTTGATGATGACCTTGACTTTCCGGAACTTTCTTAGAAACACTCCCGACGCTCCTGTACAAGAGCGCTGGGCAGCGTAGCACACCCGGCACAATGGACGGACGGGCGGGCCGCTCATATTTCACAGGAGCGGTCCGCACCGTTCCTATTGTTGCTATTTCGGACAACCAACGCGGCTCAACGGCAGCGAAGTAGCCGGGGCAGCCTGGCTTAACGACGTGGGTTTGTCGCCGCCGGTTGGAACGAACCACACCTCGACGCGGCGCTTCTCCGCGTCTTCGCCCGGGCCTTTGACGGAAGAACTGCAGAAGCCCGACTCGAACGCGACGCCGTTTTGATCCGCTCCGGGAGCGCTTACCAGCACCTGGCTTTGGGGAACCGCCAGGCAGACGCCGGTGCCTGCTGTGATCACAGCGGTGGAATTCAGGACACGCTGGTCAGCCAGCTTGGGAGCCTTCTCGTCGCTCGAGTTGTGACCGACGAGAACGACGGTCCCGGTGGAATCCCGATCCAGATAAGCTTTCAATTGCTCGAGCAAAATCCGTTTTCCACAGTTGTTCACTCGCGCGTTGTTTTGGTCAAACAGTACGTCCGGTAGCCGGATCGCAGCGGCTTTCTTGATCGTTGCTTGCTTGATCACGGTTACGGTTGTGGTCCCCGATCCGGTACTGCGGCTGTCTGCGCATGTTGCAGTGATCGTGATCGTCTTACGTTGCTCGGAGGAATCAGCCGGGTCAAACTGCACGCCCGTGGAATCGAACTCGTTTCCGTTGACCGATCCGTCGGACGCCGCGAAGCTCGGCGGCTGCATGTTTCCCCCGCACTGCCCCTGACAAGTCGCCGATAGCGTGGTCTTCTCTCCGGCGAAAATCTCCGTGCGCTCGGCCTTGGCCGTTACAGAAGGCGGAACGTATGGATGGACGGTGATCGTCGTTTGCGCTGACGCGGAGTTGAACCCTGCGCCGCTTACCTTCACTGTAACGGTGTAGGTTCCGGGTTGACGGTCTTTGCTCTCGAATACGTAGGACGGCGCGTCGCTGACCTCCTGGTTGTTGACGTACCAATCCATGCTGAGTTGGTTGTTACCGGCAGGGGAAATGGAAGCATTCAATCGCGAGGTTTCGCCCTGGCAGATCTCTTGCGGCGTCGCGGACAAATTAACCGAAATGTTCCGTTTCGGGCAGGCTTGGCCGATCGGGATCACACTTCCGTCCGGACACGTTTGGGTCGGTTGTGTGCGCGGTGCAGGTTCTTCGCCGCCGAACGTGAATGTAATTCCGGCCGAAGCGCGAAGGTTGTTTTGGACGCTGTCGTTGAACACAAGGAATTTTTCGAAACGAGTCTGAAAATACTCCACCTCAAGAGCCTTCAGGCTCACATGGCGGCTGAGCTTAATGTCGATTCCGCCGCCTGCAACCATGGCGAAACGGTTCTCGTCCCGGTGAAACGTGAGAGCGGTGGGCGGGACGGCTTCCGATGAAAGCTGGGTCGGAGCGACAGACACTGCCAAGTCTTGACGAGCCACCGCTCCCCCGAGAAGGACCTGAATGTATGGCGCGATCCGAGATTTCCGCAAGGTTACACGCGGGCCGCCCAAGTAATTTACAACAGTGACATCTGTGAATTTGCTATTGTGCACAGCGCCGCCATCCAGAACGCCGCTGAACCACTTATTGAAATTGAATACGAATTGCACATTGCCGCCATCGGCGTCGAAGTTTAGCCCTCTGGCGTCCTGTGGCCCTCGGTCGTCGCCAAACCTCGTGAACGAATAGTTCAACGATGTTTCGTACCTGGGCCATTCCTGGGCGCTCGCGCTCAAGACGAACAGTGCGCCAACGCCTATACGACCTATATACTTCTTCATGCGAGACGATCTCCTTTACAAACAAATTCGGACATTCCCGTCCTGGCAGGCTCCTCATGACCCCGTTTGAACGAATCCTTGTGGCAGTGATGAACTGGCCCAGGCATTAGCCGTAAAGTTTTTTGGTATTTAACCCTTGAGAGCTGGAGAGAGTATGGATTTCGTAAGACCCGCCTATGCGCGGTGCATCGCGAAAGGTGTTGGGTGAAAACCGCATGGCTCCAAAACGCATAACAACCACTGTTTGGCTCTGGACTTTTGTGCTGGTCCCCTGGACGTTACCGGCACGTGGACAACTCGCCGTTTCGACCGGTGGCCCCGTAACCGTGGTCGCGGCCGACTCCCAGCAAAAGGGAACACTTCTGGCCGGCACGTCCGCAGCGGTGCTTTATCGATCGCGAGATTGGGCCGATTCCTGGGAGCGCCTGGCATTTCCGGCGGAATTGCGATCGACCCTGCATGCAGTCGCGACCGATCCCACTCAGCCCAACGTGTACCTGGTTGCCGTGACGAGTGACAATTCCCAATATGCCGGCGTTTATCGAAGCGTCGACGGAGGCGATAGCTGGGGGCAATTGCCTGGTTTGCGGCGAAAACAAGTTTGGTCACTGGCGTATTGGGCCGCGGACGCCAATGTGATCGCCGCTGGCACACAAGACGGTGTATATTTAACGCGTGACGGTGGGGAAAACTGGATCCAAATATCCTCCCTAGACTCCGGGGGACCACGGCCGGTTGTCGCGCTCGCGTTCGATCCGGCCCATCCCACGACGTTGTATGCGGGTACGCCCCACTTGTCCTGGAAGACGACAGATGGCGGCGCTACCTGGCGTGCTCTTCGCCGGGGCATGGAGGAGGATTCGGATATTTTCTCCATTGCAGTGGACAGGACGCGCCCCCGCCGCCTTTTTGCCGGTGCGTGCAGCGGTATCTATCGCAGTCTCGATGGAGGAAATAGTTGGACAAGTCTGGAACGGGCCGTGGGAGCTCAATTTCGAACGTACGTTATTGCCGGACAGCCTCGCGGCACAAATATCTTCGTGGCTGGGACAAATGCCGGAATCCTTAAGTCTCTCGATGGAGGCGCCACTTGGCGGAAGATCTCAACGTTGGCCACGCGTTCAATCGCGTTCCATGTCTCCGACCCGCGCCGGGTGATCGTCGCCACGGACCAAGGTATTCTGCGCAGTGATGATGGAGGGGATCACTTCAACGTGGTTGCCACTTTTCGTGGTAACGTGCTTGCGGCTACAGCGATTTTAAAGCCAGGCGACGCTAACCGCCATCTACGGCAATAGGCAAGCCGAAAGCACAAGACTTGCTCGGAACGCAGGAGGTTATTGGGCCATGTCATTTCTCATCTGGATCATCTTAGGCCTGCTATCAGGCTTCATCGCGGCAAAAATTGTGAACAAGCAAGGCGAAGGCTGGCTTGGCGACATGGTGCTTGGCGTGATCGGCGCGGTTGTTGGGGGATGGCTGTTTAGGCTGATGGGCGCCCATGGCGTGAGCGGCTTGAATCTTTACAGCGTGCTGGTGTCGGTGGTTGGTGCTGTAGTGGTGCTTTTCGCCTACCATGCGATCCGGCGCAGCGTCTGAGCCGGTTAGGATTCAGCAGGTAGGGTCGATCGTCCAGTTCGAGCGTCCTGAATTCGTCGAGTCGGACCCTCGCTTGGGCACCGGTCACGTCGCCGCATTGGGTTGGGTTGGTCTTCCGTCCTGGAAAATATCTGGAAAATATTAAGTCTAGGACCTGCCAACAGCATCTCTCTTACGGCTTACTAGAATGCTCGTCGTATGTCGGGGTTCTAACGAGCGCAGATGGAGAAGCTAACCTTGACACCCCACAACAAAAATCACAATTGCGATGGGGAGTCCCCATCCCTTGTGGCCAGCCGCGACACTAGGCACCAATTGTGGCGAGAAATGCAGGCTGCCTACCACGCCTACGTGAGTGCGTCCGATGAACTGGACGTCTCATGCGACCCGCGCTTGGCTGCGTCCTTCGCGACAGACCAGGATTCGGAAATTGCCATCTTGTCCGCCGCGCAGCGCACGGCATTCGAGAAGTACATTGATGCAAGACTCCAGTACTCCGAGTTCGAACGTGATCAGGTCAGTGTTGCGATAGGAGAGCGCGCCGCCGTGTTTGGTAACCACCAATTGGAGCAGCGCCGCGGCGGCTCGAGCCCGTTCGTAAGAATGCATCCGCTCGCAACAAGTTTGATCTTGATTGCAGCTATCGTCTGTGGTTCGATGTACTACGCAAGCGAGCAACGGCGTATGCACGACTTGACAGTTGAGCGCGATCGCGTCCGGGTGACGCTCGCGCAAATGGAGGGGGATCTTCGCGCGGCGACTCGAAGACTGGACACGACAGAGTCGGCCGCAGCGACTCAGTCTTCAATCAGGTCTGCCACTCCACGGCCAGCTCGGCAGAATGGGACGAAGCCCTCCGGCCGGAGCAGCGCCGCCACGGCGCGTGCTTCGTCGTCAGCGAATACCCGCAGCTACTACGATTTCCGGCTGCCTCTCTCGAACCAATTTCGGCAGGTCGGCC